>Ga0308411_10002748_pt1 | contig 11812 bp, 9 predicted proteins | sample HotsprottomLayer_2_FD_203530 | JGI IMG/M metagenome (GOLD analysis project Ga0308411, IMG submission 203530) | Hot spring phototrophic mat microbial communities from Octopus Spring, Yellowstone National Park, Wyoming, United States -... | ecosystem: Environmental > Aquatic > Thermal springs >... | reverse complement strand
GCGCCATACGTCTGACGCCCCCCCGCCAGCATCCTCAGCGACAGCGCTGGGGTGGGGACAACCCGAGGAGGGAGGCCAGCGCCGCGTTGAAGGTCGCTGGCCGCTCCCAGTACACGGAGTGGCCAGTACCGGGCACGACCACGAGCGCGGACGCCGGCAGCTTGGCCTGTGCGCGCCGGATCAGGTCGATGGGGAAGAGCCGATCGGCGTCGCCGGCGAGGAACACGACGGGCATGGGCAGCGGAGCATCGAGCGGAGGGCAGCGGCGGGCGAGGAGGGCAGGCAAGATGCCGGGTGCGGACGGCGGGTTGAGCCCGGCGATCGCTTCGTAGAGCCAAGTATGAGCGGGCTCGCGGGCGACGAACTCCTCGGCGAGGGCGAGGGCCGGGACGAAGCGGGTGTCCTGGTGCCGGGCGGCGAGCTCGGCCAGCATCGCGTCGTCGGTGAGACCGGCCAGCGTGCTCGCGAGGAGCAGATGCGTCACGCGCTGCGGTGCCCGCCGCGCGATGTCGAGGGCCGGCCAGCCGCTCATCGACTGCGCGACCACGGCGGCGCGCTCGGCCCCGACGGCGTCGAGCACCGCCAGCATGTCGTCGGCGAAACACGCCGGGTCGGGGTCGCCCTCGACGCGCGAGCGTCCCCACCCGCGGTGCTCGAACACCACGCAGCGGCAGCGTTCGGCGAAGATGGGGATCTGCTGCCACCAGGTGAGCGCGTTCCCGGCCGTGCCATGGGCAAAGAGAATCCAGGGACCGTACTGACCGTACACTTCGTAGAAAAGGGAGGCATCCCGCACCGCGACGGTCGGCATCGCGTTCGCGGATGCGTCGCCTGCGCTCCCGGGTCAAGTCGCGCGACCGGGCACCGCCGTGTGCGAGCAGCGACGACGACCACGTCCGGGCGTCAGTGCAGCGAGGCCTGGACGCGGAAGAAGAGGGCCCGGCGGATCTCGCATGCCGTGCAGCGCAGCCGCGCGACGCGCAGGAGCTCCTGGCCCACGACGCAGGCCTCGTGGGTGTCGAGCCGCAGCGGCTCCGCGCACAGGGGGCAGGGGGTCGCGGCCGCGATGGGCTCGACCTGCGCAGGCGAGGCGATCGGTCGTGGCCGCTCGGCAGAGCCTCCCGGCGTCAGGGCCCACAGGCGTTCGAGGTCGCGCACGAGCACGCGATGGCTGCGAGCGTCTGCGCGGCGCGCTCGACGCGAGCGGCGGTCGCGAGCCAGGACGCGCCTCAGGGGATCAGCCCGGCCAGCCGGCTCTGCACGAGCACCTCGATGGCGTCGCAGCGACGGATGGCATCGCGGATCTCGGCCGCGAAGGCCTGGCGTCGCTCCGCGAGTTCCGGGGCACCCGAGTCGAGAAGTCCCCGGTTCCGGGCGAGGCGCAGCGCCGTCTCGAACAGGACCCGCGAGACCGATTCGGGGCTGAGGATCCGGCGTTGCAAGCGGTACTGTGTCCCGAGGGCCTGGCAGCGCTGGAGGAAGGCGGCGGGGACCACGGGGGCGTCCGGGCGTTCCCGCAGCAGCGCGTCGGCGACCACCTGGTAGGCGTGCAAGAACGGCCGCAGGACGCGGTGGGCGTTGAAGGGACGAAAGCGGCGTACGACGCCCTGGATGGCCTCGCCGCTGGACGCGAGGGCCGCCTCCCAGTGCGGGTCGTGCAGGGCGATCTCCTGCCACAGCTCCGCCCGGAAGCGTTCCTTGTCGGCGAAGAAGAACTCGAACTTGAGCAGATCGCGCAGCCGGAGCGCTTCTGCCCAGAAGACAGCTCGGCGGTCGGGCGCCGAGCTGTCCGCGGCATGGAGGAGCGCGAGCTCGGCGATGGCGGCGTTGACGAAGAAGTGGATGACGGTGTTGCGGTAGTAGGCTGCCGTCAGGTGCTGGTCGGGCCCGATCCCGTAGACGGGCTCCGGGCCTTCGGCGTAGCAGGTGACGACGCCATGCTCGACCAGCTGGTGTAGGGTGCGCCGCACGCCCTCGGCCGAGTCGAGGGCGAGCGGACCCGTGGTCGGCAGCTGGCGGCGCGCCACGTACACGAGCAGGTTGTGCAGGGCCAGCTGGATCTCGGCGACGGTGCACGCGCGGTCGCCACGGCCGAGGAGCGCCAGGGCCACGAGCGAGGTCGGGGTGATGGGCGTCACGGCGTTGATCCGGACCGAGACTTCGAAGGCGAGCTTCTGAATCGGCAGCTGCGGCTCGTCGTCCTCGCCCACGCTCTGCGAGGCCGTCGCGTCATCGGCTGGCCCGAGCAGCGCCGCCAGCGAGACGGGCTCCCCGAAGCGAATGTGCACGTCGCCGAAGGGCTGGCGCAGGCCGCGCACCACGCGGACGAACCAGCCGAAGCTTTCCCGTTCCTTGCGCACACCCCGCTGCTCGGCGGTGTAGGCCCGGACATCCTGGATCTGGTCGTAGGCGATCGCGACGGGGACGAGGATCACGTCGTCCGCTTTGCCCCGGCGCCAGGCATCGACCACGTTGGCGAGGAGGCCGAAGCGGGGCGGGAGCAGCTTGCCCGAACGCGAGCGGCCGCCTTCGAGATACCACTCGAGCGGAAATCGCTTCTCGACGAGGTAGTCGATGTAGTGTCCCAGCACGAGCTTGTAGACGCGGTTGTCCTTGAAGGTCCGCCGGATGAAAAACACGCCGCTCCGGCGGACCAGCGGGCCGACGGGAAAGAAATTCATGTTGATACCACCAGCCGTGTGGTTCGGCGGATGGCCGTTCTCGTGGAGCGCGTACTGGAGCACGAGATGATCGAGATTCGACTTGTGCGAGGGGAGAAAGACGACGGGATGGCGCTGGGCGAGCGCATAGATCCGCTCGAGCGCTCGGCGATCGTAGCGCAGGGTCTCGCCGTAGGCCTGCGTGTAGAGCGCACGGATGCCGAGCGCGACGAGATCGATGACGTAGGGACTGTGGGTGGCGGCGATCTCCCGCAGGTAGCGTTGCGCCTCGCGGAGGACGCTGGCCTCCGGCCGGCCGAGCTGGCTCGCCAGGCGAGCCACGGCCCCGCGGAATGCCGGTCGGGCGAGAATCTCCTCGCGAACGAAGCGGGGGACCTTGTAGCGCAGTCCGCGCACGCGGCGTTCGGCTCGCTCGAGCGCGAGCGCGGCCTGGCGTGCCACGAACTCGGCCAGCCCCGTCGCTTCGCCGCGCCCCTCCCCGCCCGCCTCTCGCCAGCGTCGGCGGAGCTCGCTCGCCGGGGCAGCCTCCGCCGCAAGGACGCGCCAGCGTTCGCGGTGTCGGGCGGACCACCGGGCCCGCAGGCGTCCGGGGTCGCGAGGATCGCCGAAGACGAGCAGGCGCAGGAGATGCCAGCGCGCGTTCGTTGCCCATCCCGCGGGGGCGAACCAGGCCACTCGCAGCGGCATGAAGAGGGGATCGTCCCCCGCGGCCAGGCACTCCTCCAGGCGGGGGTCGAGGGCACGGCGCCGCCGGCGTGGGCGACGCGAGGGCGGGAGCAGGACCGCATGCCACACGAGCCCGGACGCCGCGTAATGTTCGCGGATCCAGGCCTCGAGGATGCGTCGTTCGAGGGGCGTGCTCGCATCGAGGAGGAAGACGATCCGGCGGGGGGCGTCGTCGGACAGGCGATGGGCTGGTACGGCCATGGTGGTCGCGGCGGAGCGTACACAATCCGGCCCTCGGGACGATAGCCCGGCGCCAGGAGATGGCGGCTGGACCGAGGGGACCGCTCGTGGAACAACACGAGGCGTGACCGTGGCCGGAGACGTGGCTGCCGCGCCCGTCGGCCCGCGGACGGGCGCGCTTTTCGACCTCGATCGCACGCTGGTCGCCGGCTTTTCCGTCTTCCCGTTTCTGCTTGACGTTCTGCTCGCCGGCCACCTGCGCCCGGCACAGCTCGGTCCGGCCGCCCTGGCGGGTCTCCGCTTCCAGCTTGGCCAGCTCTCGTTTCTCGACTTCGTGCGCGAGGCGGCCAGCCTCGTGCGTGGGCTGCCCGTCGAGGAGATGGAGCGGGCCGGCGAACGGGTCTTCGAACGGTATCTTGCGCCGATCGTCTATCCGGAGGCCCTCGGGCTGGTGCGGGCGCACCGGCGCCAGGGGCACACGGTGGCGATCGTGTCCTCGGCGACACGATACCAGACCGAGCCGCTGGCGCGCGCACTCGAGATTCCGCATGTCCTCTGCACCCGCCTGGCTGTCGAGGGGGGGCGACTCACCGGCGAGGTCGTGCCTCCGCCCTGCTACGGCCCGGGGAAGCTGCTCGCGGCGGAGGCGCTGGCCGAGGCGCACGACGTCGATCTCGACGAGAGCTTCTTCTATACCGACAGCGACGAGGATCTGCCGTTGCTCGAGCGCGTCGGGCGGCCTCGTCCGCTCAATCCGAACCGGGGCCTGGCCCGCGTGGCGGCGAGTCGCGGCTGGGCAGCCGAGACCTTTCGGAGCCGGGGGCTTCCGGCGCCACTGGACGTGGTCCGCACGGCGCTGTCTGTCGGCAGCGTGGTCCCCGCCATCCTGCTGGGCGTTCCGGCCGCCCTGCTCGAACGCCGCTGGCAGCCGCTCGCCAACCTCGCCATCGCGACCTGGGGCGAGCTCGGCACGGCACTCGCCGGCATCACGCTCGACGTCCGTGGCGAGCACCATCTGTGGGAAGAGCGGCCAGCCGTCTTCATCTTCAACCACCAGAGCGCCGCCGAGCCGCTGCTCCTGTGCAAGCTGCTGCACCGGGACTTCGTTGGCGTGGCGAAGCGGGAGGTGCGGCACCATCCCATCTTCGGGCCCGCGTTCGCGATCGCGGGCACCGTCTTCATCGATCGGGCGAACCACGTCGAAGCCTTGCGCGCGCTCGAGCCCGCGGTCGCAGCCCTGCGAGAGGGCATCTCGCTGGTCATCGCTCCGGAAGGCACGCGGAGCAGCGTGGGCCGCCTGGGCCCCTTCAAAAAGGGGGCGTTTCGCATGGCCATGGCCGCCGGCGTGCCTGTCGTGCCGATCGTCTTCCGCAACTCGCTCGCCGCTCTGCCGAAGCACGCGCTGGTCGTGCGGCCCGCCCGGGTCGAGGTGGTCGTGCACGCGCCCATCGCGACGCGCCACTGGACGCTCGAGACGCTCCCGGACGAGGTCGCGGCAATCGAGCGGCTCTATGCCGAAACGCTCGCGGCGCCCTGGTGAGCCAGGAACGCGCTACGCGGACTCCCAGCCGAGGATGGCCTTCACTTCCAGGAACTCGCGGAAGCCGAATTCCCCCCACTCCCGTCCGTTCCCGGATTGCTTGTAGCCTCCGAAGGGAGCGCCGAAGTCGGGGCCGGCCCCGTTGAGGTGCACGTTTCCGGTGCGCAGCTGGGCAGCCACGCTGCGTGCATGGGCTAGGTCCTTCGACCACACGTACCCCGAGAGGCCGTAGACCGTATCGTTCGCGATCTCGATGGCCTGGGCCTCGCTGTCGTACGGGAGAATCGACAGCACGGGCCCAAAGATCTCCTCGCGGGCGATGGTCATGTCGTTGCGCACGTCGGCGAAGACGGTCGGCTGCACGTAGTAGCCCCTGGCGAGCCCTTCCGGCCGTCCCGGGCCGCCCGCCACGAGCCGCGCCCCCTCGCGCAGGCCGATGTCGATGAGCCGCTGCACCTTGTCGAACTGTGCCTTGCTGGCGACGGGCCCGATGCTGGTTCCGTCCGTGCGAGGATCGCCGACCTTCGTCGCCTCGGCGGCGGCCCGTGCGATGGTGACCGCCTCGTCCTGGCGACCGCGAGGCACGAGCATCCGAGTGGGGGCGTTGCAGGACTGGCCGGAGTTCATGAAGCAGCTCCGCACACCGACCTTCACCGCCGTCGGGAAGTCGGCGTCCTCGAGGATGATGTTCGCCGACTTGCCTCCCAGCTCCTGGTGCACGCGCTTGACGGTATCGGCGGCGGCCTTGGCCACCAGGATCCCGGCCCGTGTCGAGCCGGTGAACGAGACCATGTCGATGTCGGGATGGGCCGCGATGGCCTGTCCCACCGTCGGCCCGTCGCCGTTCACCAGATTGAAGACGCCTGGGGGCACCCCCGCGGCGTGGAAGATCTCCGCGAGGATGAGCGCGTCGAGGGGCGCGATCTCCGATGGCTTCAGGACCATGGTGCAGCCGGCGGCCAGGGCCGGCGCGACCTTGCACACGATCTGGTTGACCGGCCAGTTCCAGGGCGTGATGAAGCCGCACACCCCGACCGGCTCGTAAGCGAGCATGGTCGTTCCGCGGCGCTCCTGGAAGGCGAAGTGCTCGAGCACCTCGATCATCTTCTCGAGATGCGCGAGGCCGGCGGCGACCTGCGCGGCCTTCGACAGCCACAACGGCGCACCCATCTCGGTCGTGATCGCTTCCACGAGATCGTCGTAGCGGGTCTTGTAGACCTCGATGATCCTGCGCAGCAGGGCGACGCGCTCTGCCGGCGTGGTCCTCGCCCAGGCTGGGAAGGCGGCACGTGCCGACGCCACCGCCCGGTCCACGTCGGCCGGCGTGCCCGCCGCGATGCGCGCGCACACCGTCTCGGTCGCTGGATTGACGACCTCGATTGTCGTGCGCTGCCCGACGTCGACCCAGGCTCCGCCGATGTAGAACTGCATAAGGTCCCGCATACGCCTCTCCTTTGCGGCACGAGGGATACGGGTGCAGCCTGGGCAGCGCAAGCCCGGTGTCGTCGCGCCCCCGCTGGGCTTGCGCCCGGCGGCGGGGCGCGCCAGGGTGACGGCTCATGAACCTTGGCATCGCGCACCAGGCCATCGCGGCCGCCGTCCCCGCACGCGAGTGCATCGTCACGCCGCAGCGGCGCCTCAGCTATGCGGAGGTGGCCGAGCGTGCACGCCGCCTCGCGAACGTCCTCCGTGCGCACGGTCTCGGCTGCCATCGGGAGCGCTCTGTCCTCGCCAACCACGAGTCGGGCCAGGACCACGTCGGCATCTACATGCTGAACTGTCCCGAGTACCTCGAGACGATGCTCGGCGCCTATCTCGCGCGCACGGCGCCCTTCAACGTGAATTATCGCTACGTCGAAGACGAGCTGGCCTATCTGCTCACCGATGCGGATGCGCGCGCCATCGTCTACCATGGGCGCTACGCGCCTATGCTGGAGCGGCTGCGATCCCGCCTGCCGGCGCTCCGCCTCCTCCTGCAGGTCGACGATGGCAGCGGCCAGCCGCTTCTCCCGGGCGCGCTCGACTACGAGGCGGCCCTCGGCCAGGCGTCTGCCGAACGCCCTCCCCTCGAGCCTTCGCCCGACGACCTCTATCTGCTCTACACCGGGGGAACGACCGGCGCTCCGAAGGGCGTGCTGTGGCGCCAGGAGGACATCTTCCACGCGGCCATGACCGGTGGTCCCCCCGGCCTCCCCGGCCCTTCGACGCTCGCCGCGCTGGTCGAGCAGGCGCGCAACGGCGGTTTCATGCGCGTCATGACGACACCGCCGCTGATGCACGGCGCGGCGCAGTGGCTCGCCTTCGGGACCATCCATCAGGGTGGCACGGTGGTCTTGCAGGGGCATCCCGAACGGCTCGATCCCGCAGACGTCCTAGGCATGGTCGAGCGCGAAGGGTGCAACACGCTCACGCTGGTTGGCGATGCCTTCGCGCGCCCGCTCGTCGAGGAGCTGCGGCGGCGGCGCTACGATCTCGGCCGGCTCTTCGTCATCGGCTCCGGGGGAGCCATCCTCTCGCCGCACATGAAACAGGCGCTGCTCGAGTTCGTGCCGCACGCGATGATTGTCGACGGCTTCGGGGCGTCGGAGACGGGAGCACAGGGCTCGCTCGCCACGCGCGCGGGCGACGAGCCCCGGACGGGGACCTTCGCCATGACCCAGGGCGTCGTGCTCGCAGACGACCTGCGCTCGGTGCTCCCGCCGGGCAGCCCCGAAACGGGCTGGCTCGCGCGCACGGGCCACGTGCCGCTCGGCTACTACAAGGACCCGGCAAAGACGGCGAAGACCTTCCCGGTCATCGACGGGGTGCGCTATGCCATTCCGGGCGATCATGCGCGTGTCGCGCCCGATGGGTCGGTCATCGTCCTCGGCCGGGGCTCGGTCTGCATCAACTCGGGCGGCGAGAAGATCTACCCCGAGGAAGTGGAACAGGTGCTGCGCAAGCACCCGGCCGTGGCTGACGCCGTGGTCGTGGGGACGCCGGACGAGCGTTTTGGCGAGGCCGTGACCGCGGTGATCCAGCCGGCTCCCGGAGCGGTCGTCGACCAGGCGACGCTGGCCGAGTTTGCGGCGCGCGATCTGGCGCGCTACAAGCTGCCGCGTCGCGTCGTGCTGGTGGAGCACCTCGAACGCAGTCCGAGCGGAAAGCCCGACTATCGCTGGGCGCGAGCCCGCGCCATGGCGGGGATGGAGCAGCAGCGCGAGGCCTGAGCTGGGCGTCCCGGGAATCGGTGCTACCAATCCGCGGAAGAACGCGCTACGCCAGGCACGCGGCAACAACCCAGCGGGAGGGCTCGAGCATGACTGGAGGAACGGATCCGGTCGCCGCCCTGCTCAAGCACAAGGGCGGGGATGTCTGGTCGATTGCCTCGACGGCGTCGGTCTACGAAGCGGTCGAGCTCATGGCGTCCAAGGGGATCGGTGCCCTGCTCGTGATCGACGACGGGCGGCTCGTGGGCGTGGTCTCGGAGCGCGATTACGCGCGCAAGGTCGTCCTCATGGGACGCTCGTCGAAGGAGACGCGGGTCGGCGAGATCATGAGCAGCCCGGCCGTGACCGTGTCTCCCGAGTGCACGGTCGGCGAATGCATGGCGCTCATGACCGAGCGGCGCTTTCGGCATCTGCCGGTCGTCCGGGATAAACGCGTGCTCGGCGTGGTCTCGATCGGCGATCTCGTGAAATGGATCATCTCGGCGCAGGAGGAGACGATCCAACACCTGCAGAACTATATCGCGGGCAAGTATCCTGGCTGAGCGCTGCCGGCTCCTGCGCCTGGCCCTACCCTGAGGATCGCTCCGCGATCGCCATCCCGCACGCGAGGGGAGCATGACGACGGTGGGGTTGGCCGTCGCGGCGGCGGCGGGGGCGATCGGACTGGGCTGGTGGCTGACACGCCATGTCCGCGCCCGCTGGCTCCCGGTGCTGCTCACGTACTTCGCCTACGGTGCGAGCGGCGTGACGGCCATCGCCCTCACCTTCTTCCAGAAAGACACCCTCGGGCTGCAGCCGGCGGACGTAGCCCGCATCGCCTTCTGGCTCGGTCTGCCCTGGAGCATGAAGATGGTGGTCGGCGTCGCGAGCGACCACTACCCGCTGCTCGGGGAGCGCCGGCGGCCGTATCTGCTGCTCGGGGCGGGGTTGTCGATCGTGGGCTACGCCCTCCTCGCCAGCAGCGTCAGCACGCCGAGCGCGTACCTCGCGGCGATGCTGCTCGTGACGGTGGGGTACATGATCCAGGACGTCGTCGCCGATGCGCTGTCGGTCGAGCTGGCCGCCGACGACCGCGAGCTCAAGCAGATCCAGGCGCTCGGGCGAACCTTCCTGCTCGGCGGCATGATCGCCGCGGGGGGGAAGCTGGGCGGCTGGCTCGCCGGGGCCTTCGGTTCGCGGCCCGTCTTCGCCATGGCCATCGTGCTCCCCGCGATCGTCGCGGTGGCCGGATTGTTCGTCCGTCCACAGCGTACGGTGCAAGCCCTGCCCGACTCGGGCCCGCTCGCCGGTCACAACGCGTGGATCGTCATGACGGCTGGCCTCGCCTATGCCGCCTTCGGCGCGCTGCTCGAGCTCCTGGCCGTCGCCCGGGCCCAGGAGATCGTGCTCCTGGTGTCGGCGGTGCTCATCGGCACGCTCCTGTGGCAGGTCGGGGTCACCCGAGCCGTGCTCGTGGCGGCCATGGTCATCTTCCTGTTTCGGGCAACGCCGAGCGCGGGACAGGGCTACACCTACTGGGCCATCGATGGGCTCGGCTTCGACCAGGACTTCCTGGGTTGGCTCGCGCAGGTGAGCGCCATCCTGAGCTTCGTCGGCCTCGTGGTGTTTCGGCGGACCATCACGGAGCGGCCGGTGAGCTTCACCCTGCTGTGGGTGACGCTCGCGGGCGCGGTGCTCTACCTGCCGAACATCGGCCTGTTCTATGGCCTGCATGCGTGGCTCGGGATCAGCGCACGCAGCCTGGCGCTCATCGATGCCACGGTGTCTGCACCGCTCGCGCAGCTCACCATGGTGCCGATGCTCGTGCTGATCGCGCGCACGGCACCTCGCGGCGCGGAGGCGACGATGTTCGCCATCATGGCCTCGCTGATGAACCTGGCCTTGTCAGCGAGCGAGCTCCTGACCCGCTACCTGAACGAGCACTTTGCGATCACCCAGCAGGACTATTCCCATCTGGGCCAGCTGATGCTGGTGGTGCTCGGCGCGAGCCTGCTGCCGCTGCTCGCCCTGCCGGTGCTGCAGCGTGCGGAAGCCGACCTCGAACGAACGCACCCACCCGCAGGCGCGGTCACGGACCGTCGAACAGGCCGCTGATCGCCTGCTGCTCTTTCCACAGCGCGGCCCAGATCTCCCGCCAGGTATCGGCGTCGAGGAGACCGGGGGCGAAGGCGTGCAGCTCGTCCAGCACGTCCTGGCGAGCCGTGCCGCTGGAGGCGTCCGTCGACAGGACCAGCCGATCCGCCATCGCCACCACCGCCGAGAGATCGATCCCGAACTGCGGATCGAGCGGCTCGTTGTGCAGGGCGACGGGATCGACCAGCGCCGGGGGCATGCCCCAGAGCTGCAGAAGCCATCCTCCGACCATCCCGTGCGTGCAGCCGAAGGCCTGCTGCTCGGCCACGGCGGCGCCGCCCATCTCGGCGGCGTCGTCCAGCAGCGCCCAGTAGGTATCGCCGAGACGCATCCCGAGCACCAGCTTGCCGACATCGTGCAGGAGCCCCGCCGTGAAGGCCTGGCTGCCGTCGAGCTGGACCCGTTCGGCGAGCAGCTTGGCCGCGGCGGCCACGAGCGAGGTGTGCTGCCACATCTGCTTGCGATAGCGGCGGCCGCTGGCCGAGGCGCCTTCGAGCGCGCCCCACACGCTCAGGCCGAGCACCAGGTCACGGACCCGAACGAAGCCGAGCAGGGTCACGGCCTGACTGATGCCCGTGACCTTGGTACGGACGGCGAAGAGCGCGCTGTTGGCGAGGCGCAGCAGGCGGGCCGCGAGCGACTGATCACGCTCTATGAGCACCGCAAGCGCACGCAGGCTCACGTCCTCGCGGTTGATGGCGACCAGCATGCGCTGTGCGATCTCGGGAGCCGAGGGCAGCGAGTCCACGGCCATGAGCTCGCGGTAAAACCGTTCCAGGACGGGCGAACGTTCGGGCGGTTCCCAGGTGCGGCCGTTACGCCGGGCCACGGTCGCCGCTGCCGCGGATTGCCCCATCGGGGTCTCGCGAAAGCAAGCGCCATGCCGCCGCGCATGGCTCGCCGCTGCTCGCCGCCGCCCTCGCGAGACGTCATCGTCGCGTCGCCCGTGCCGGCAGCGCAACGGCGGCCCGGAGCAGTGCGAGGCGCAGGCAGGGCCGGCGGCGCGTTGACTTGCCGGGCACCGCGGCCTAGCGCCGAGCATGCGCTGCGGCGCGTGCGGCGTCGAGATGCTCGTGGGCAAGCGCTTCTGTCACCTCTGTGGCGCGCCTGCCCCGACGAGCTGTCTGCACTGCGGGGCGGGACTCGGGTTCGGGTTTCGCTTCTGTCCCGATTGCGGCACGCCGGTGGGAAGCCGGCCGGTCCTGCCGGCGGGCGAGCGCGCCGGGGTGGAGCGCCGCCAGGTCACGGTGTGTTTCTGCGATCTGGTGGGTTCGACGGCCATCGCTGCCCGTCTCGACCCGGAGGAGTATCGCGAGCTGCTCGAGGAGTACGCCGACACGGTG
>Ga0308411_10002746_pt1 | contig 11815 bp, 8 predicted proteins | sample HotsprottomLayer_2_FD_203530 | JGI IMG/M metagenome (GOLD analysis project Ga0308411, IMG submission 203530) | Hot spring phototrophic mat microbial communities from Octopus Spring, Yellowstone National Park, Wyoming, United States -... | ecosystem: Environmental > Aquatic > Thermal springs >... | reverse complement strand
AGTAGGTGGTCAGGTGCACCGAGGCCAACTGGGCATTGTCGTAAAGCATCTTCTCGAAGTGGGGCACGATCCAGTATCGGCTCACGGCGTAGCGGTGGTAGCCGCCGCCGAGCTGGTCGCGGATTCCGCCGCGCGCCATGCGGTCGAGGGTCAGCAACACCATGGCCAGGGGGGAGGTTCCCCCCCCTGCGGTGGGGAGCGGTTCTTGAGGCTTCTCATCCCGCGGCGCAGGGTCCTGGGCCGCCTTCCCCGGCTGCGACTGGCGACGATGCTGGTCCAGCAGGAAGGTCAGGATGACTGGCTCGGGGAATTTGGGGCGACGGGGATTCTGGAAGCTCTCGTTGAATCCTCCGTATTCGGGGTCGAACTGCTCGACCAGACGGGCGCGGCCTTGGTCGGCGAGCGCACGCGACAGGGGGATTCTTCTCCCCGCGGTGCCGGTCGTTTCCAACCGGCGGCGGACGATCTGGGTCAGGCCGGTGGCGGCTTTCTCGACCTCGGCCGGCTTCTCCTCCCAGGCCCTGGCGATCGATTTCAACAAGGTGAGGAAACCGGTGGCCCCGTCTCGGTCGCGGGGGGGAAAGTAGGTACCGCCGAAGAATGGCCGGCCGTCGGGGAGCAGGAAGACCGACATCGGCCAGCCTCCGGTACTGAAGGCCTGGAGGGCCGTCATGTAGATCTGATCGACGTCGGGACGCTCCTCCCGGTCGACTTTGATGCTGACGAAGTGCTCGTTGAGGAAGCGGGCGATCTCCGGGTCCATGAAGCTCTCGCGCTCCATGACGTGGCACCAATAGCAAGAACTGTAGCCGACCGAGAGGAAGATCGGCTTGTTTTCGGCCTTTGCTCTGGCAAACGCCTCGGAGCCCCAGGGATACCAGTCGACCGGGTTGCGGGCGTGGAGCAGGAGGTAAGGGCTGGTCTCCCGGGCCAGCCGGTTGGTCGGCTGGTCCTCTGCCCCGGCCTCCTGCCATCCGGCGGCGAAGAGAGGGAGGCAGCCGCCGAGGCCGGCCAGCGCCACCCCCCAGATCAGCCTCGCAAGCCCGTGATGGCGAGTCGATTTCGCATGGAGCATTTCTGGTTCCCAAAGAAGGTGCCGTGGTCCCGTGGCGTGCGGCCGGCGGACCTCCAGCGGTCGCCGTTCGCCAGCCCGGGGCTGTTGCACGACTCCTCCGATTCTACGGGCAAGCCTCCAGTGAACCAACCTCGGCCGAACGAACGCGGGGAGGAGCGCGGCGCAGGGCGGAGGGGGGCGGACCGAAGGTGGGGCGAGATCAGGGGCCGGTGTTGGCAGTCCGGTGGGTTTCGGTGACCTTCACGACCGCCATTTGCTCAAGCGGCTCGGTCAGGTCGTCATGGGTGACGAAGACGCGGCAAGTTGCCAGTCTGGGCTCGGCACTGGTGACCTTCACTTTGATCCCCAGTTCGATTTCCTTGCCCGCTCCCAGGCGGGGGATCTCGGCGAACTTGACCTCGCCGGTCGATTCCCGAAACATCGCCGGTTCCTCGGGCCCCCCGCCGGTGTATTCGACGACCATGTTCTTCGAGAGCCTGGCCGTGACCTGGAGCTTGGTGGCCTCCTTGGTGCCGTAGTTCCGGAGTCGGATCTGGAAGATGGTCGAGCCGTCCACATCCACGACCCGTCGGCGCTCGCGGACGACCAGATCGACGTCGGGCATGCCCTGAACGTCGGTGATCAAGCGGTCTTTCACGTAGAGTTCGTTTTCTCCGCGGGCCTCGACGTTGACTTCGTAGGCGCTGATTCCCCCCATGCGGACCTCAAACGGGAGCACCTTGGGAGCGGCGCCAGGTTCGATCTGGGAAATCGCCCACTGGAGCCGGCGGGAGTTGGGATCGTATTTCGCCCCGGGAGGGACAGCAATCAAGCGGCCGCTGACGCCGAGCGTCGCCACCACCTGGATCCCGCGGGCCGCCGCGGTGCCCGGATTCTCGAGTTCGATTTGATAGGGGGCCACGGTTTCGGTGTACCGCTGGCGCGGCCCCTTGAGGGTCATTTTCAGCTTGGGTTCAACCACCTCCAGGGTCCGCGTGACCTCGGCCTCCTCTTTGACGAAGACGACATCCGGGCTGGTGGCCTTCACCAGGCACCACTGCTCGCCTCCCTGGATCGCGTCGACGGTGAGCGGATCGAGTTCCTCACGGCGACCGGGGGCCAGTTCCGGGATCGGGAGCTCGAAGCTATTGTCCTCGTTGCGTTCGCCGGTTTCATGCCGCAGACCAGGGCTCAGCTTGGCCTGCACCAGGACGTTTCGCGCGGGGCCGTCGCCCGTGTTGGTTACGGTGATTCGGAAATCTCCTTGACGGTTCTTGAGCACTTTCCCCACGCTTGGGTTCTGCGCGACCTCAACTTTCAGCCGGGGCCGCAGCACACGGCTGGTCGCCCGGCTCCCGGCTTGAAACGTGACCGTGGCGGCGTGGTCCAAAGTTCCCGTTTTCGTCGGCTTGACTTTGAGGACGATGACCCGCTCCGAGCCGGCCGGCAGCGCGCTGATGCGCCAGGAGAGGAGATTGCCAACCTGCTGCGCCTCGGGCTGTCCTCCGACGTAGGCCAGGGCCTCGGGAAGCTCGTCACGCACGACCACCCCCAAGGCATCGGCCGAGCCACTGTTTCGGACCACGATCCGGACTGCCGACTCACGGTCGAGATTCATGCTGGCGGGGGCTTGGACTTCCACGCTCAGGACCACTTCCTGTCTCCCGATAGGCAAGCGATCCGCGGCCAGCACGTAGCCCCGCAAATCCGCCTCGGGCTCGGCCGAGGGTTCGTCTGCTACTGGTCCGCCGGTCCGCGTCAAAACCGCTCCAGCCTCCATTGCTGTGGCAGGCTCGCGACCGGCCTGGGCCCGCTGAATCTGGGAATCCAGAAGGCCCGAACGGGATGGCTGATCGCGGGGGGGGAGGACCGGCCCGTCCCTTTCTGCTCTGGGGTCAGCCTGGGCCGAACCGTCCGGCTCCGGCCAATCGGCGTCCCCGCCAGGCGGCTCGGGGGGGGGGACCTCCTCGAGGGCCTCGGGAATGCCAAGAGGTTCGGTGTCCGCCACGGGGGGCAGCGGAGCGGAGCCGGCGTTGGGAGATGGGTCGGCGGTGGACCCTGGATCCTGTCCCCAGGAGCCTGCCGGCGCCTTGGCTGCCAGCCACGCGACCATGACAACGAGGAGAAATCGCCGGCCCATGGATTCGATCCCTTCCCTGGGAAGGCCCCGGTGGTGGCCCTGCGATGTGATCCGAACCCAGTCTGCGATCGCGCAAGAAGCGACCGCGACGTGCCTCGACAAATCGAGCCAATCGTCCAGGAGCGCGTGCCGACTCGGCGGACGAGACCCCGGCCGGAACGCTTCATAACAGATGATTCCGATTCCCGGAAGTTCACTTCGGAGGGGCCTTGGCTCCCCCTCCCGGATCCGCGGAACCCGGCTACTCGATCAACGTGGCCAGCCGCTTTGCCAGTTCTTCAGGGGTCGCTTCCGGGTCCACGGCCACGGGCTGGATCTCGACCAGATTGCGAAACCAGGTCATTTGCCGTTTGGCAAGCCGCCGGGAGCGCGTCTGAATCCGCTCCACGGTCGCGTCCAGACTCAAGCGGCCCTCGAGCAGTTCCATCATTTCGGCATAGCCGACTGTCTGGAGGGCGACTGGACTCGGTGGCCGGGGACTGGCTCGAAGTGCGCGGACCTCTTCGACCCAACCGGCTTCCAACATCGCCCAGACCCGGCGGTTGATCCGGCCGTAAAGTTCCTCACGTCCTCGCGTCAGGGCGAAGACCTGGCAGTTCTTGGGGGCCGGGCGATCGTGCTCAAGCTGGTGTTCGGAGAGGGGACGGCCTGTCAGCTCAAGCACCTCGAGGGCCCGGATCAGCCGCAGGCGGTCATTCGGGTGCAATCGGCGCGCACTTTGGGGATCGAGTTCTTGAAGTCTGGCGTGCAAGGATGGGCTGCCGAGGGCCTCGGCCTCGCTCTCGAGCCGGGCGCGGAGCGCGGGATCGGCGGCGGGGCCGGTGAACAAACCTCGGAGCAAGGCTTTGAGGTAAAGCGCCGTCCCCCCCACGAAGAGCACGCGCTTCCCCCGCCCCTCGATCGCCTGGGCGAGATTCCAGGCCCAGCAACGGTAAACCGCCACGCTCGTCGTTTCCCAGGGCTCGAGAACGTCAATCAGATGGTGGGGAATCCCCCGTCGCTCCTGAAGCGTTGGTTTCGCCGTCCCGATGTCCATGCCGCGAAACAGCGTTTTCGAATCCAGAGCAATGATTTCGGCATCGATCAACCGCGCCAGTTCGACCCCCACGGCCGTTTTTCCGGAGGCCGTCGGACCCGTCAGAAAGATCGCGCGATGAAATGGGTTGGAGTCCATGATCTGCCTTTGCATTCGGCTGGCGACTGGTCGGCCCAGCAAGACCGCGGCTCGCCGGCGGAATCGCCGGCAGGGGTCAAGCTGCGGGCCGGCGAAATCCGGCGACCTCAGGCTCCCTCCGGTCCTGGATCCGGGCTCGGCTACCAGTCGGCAAACCGCGGCGGAACCCGCCCAGCCGCCCCCATGCTCAACTCCCGAAACCAGGCGATCTCCGGAGCAGCCCAGGCGGCGGACGGGTCGCCTCGTCGCCCTTTTTTCCCATTGACTTGGTCCTCGGCCTACGCCTCGACTGGCGGCCGAGCCCACGTTGCGGCACCGATCCTCCCTTCGCGAAACGGGCCGTCTGGCCTCTTGAAAGTCCCGGGCCGATGTGTTCGACTAAATTATCACTTAGCATGCCGCGGCATCCCACCTGTCGATTCGATGTTCACGGATACCGAGCTTTCCGATCGGTCAGGTCGCACGCTCCGGGAGTGCCGTGTCCTCCTCTGTTCCGAGGTCATCCATGTCCTCCAGCCTCTCCCTGGCCGAAATTTCCCCGGCCCTGGCGGCCTCCCTGCCCATGTCCCCGGTGGTCAACGATCTTGCGATCAAGGTCGGAACCGTCAACGGATCGGGAAGTCAGTCGGCCAACCTGGTTTTGCTCCGGGCCCTCTACGGCATGGGCATCCCCTGCAGCGGCAAGAACATCTTCCCTTCCAATATTGAGGGCTTGCCGACCTGGTTCCACATCCGCGCCCATGCGAAAGGGTACGTGGGCCACCGCAACGATCCGCAGATCCTGGTCTGCATGCACGAGCCGACGGCCAGGGACGACGCCCTCCAGCTCCGGCCGGGGACGATTTGCATCTACCGGGAAGATTTCAGCGTCGATCTCAAGTCGCTGCGGGACGACGTCCTGTTTCTCCCGGTTCCGTTTCAAACGCTCGTCGAGCAAGCGTATCCCCCCGATAAATCGGACAAGGGCTACCGCGACAAGCTGCGGAAAGTCGTCAATATGGTCTACGTGGGAGTGCTGGCTTCGGTCTGCGAGATCGCGATCGACGCCGTCGAGGCGGGCGTCCGCCGGGAATTTCCGGGCCGCAAGGCCAAGGCGGCCGAAATCAACATCCAAGCGGTGAGGAGAGGCTACGAGTGGGCCCGGGAAAACCTTCCGACCGACCTGCCGTATCGCGTCGAGCGGATGGACTCGACCCAGGATAAGATTCTCATCGAGGGCAACAAGGCCGCCGCCCTGGGAGTTCTTTTCGGCGGGGCGAGCGTGCTGACCTGGTACCCGATCACGCCCTCGAGCAGCCTGGCGGAGTATGCGGAGGATTTCCTCAAGCAGCATCGGGTCACCCCCGACGGAAAGCGGAGCTTCGCGATCGTTCAGGCGGAAGACGAACTGGCGGCAGTCGGCATGGCCATCGGTGCGGGGTGGGCTGGGGCCCGCTCGTTGACCGCCACCTCGGGCCCGGGGATTTCCTTGATGGCCGAGTTTGTCGGCCTGGCGTACTTTGCCGAGATCCCCGTTGTGATCATCGACGTCCAACGGATGGGGCCAAGCACCGGGCTGCCAACCAGGACCAGTCAAGGTGATGTCTTGAAATTGCATCTCCTGGGCCATGGGGACTGCCGGCACATCGTCTTGATCCCTGGGTCGGTCGAGGAATGTTACGAAATGACCGTCGAGGCCTTGGATCTGGCCCAACAGTTCCAGACCCCGGTCTTTGTGGCCACCGACCTGGACCTGGGGATGAACCTCTGGCTGAGCGAGCCGTTTGTCTATCCTCAGCGTCCCATCGCCCGGGGGAAATTGCTGACGGCGGCCGACCTCGAGCGGCTGGGCCACTTCGAGCGATACAAGGATGTCGACGGCGACGGCGTCTGCTACCGGACCATCCCGGGCACGGAGCACCCCCTGGCGGCCTACTTCACCCGGGGCACCGGACACAACGAAAAATCGGGCTATAGCGAGCGTCCTGAGGACTGGAAAAAGAACCTCGACCGCCTGGCGCTGAAGCTCGAGACAGCCCGCCGGAGCCTGCCTGCTCCCGTGATCGAAGGCGAATTCGCCTCCCGGGTCGGTCTGATCGCCTACGGCAGCACCGACTGGGCGGTGGTCGAGGCACGGGACTTGCTTCGGGAGGAAGGGATCGAGACCGAGTCTTGCCGGATCCGGGCCCTCCCCATTGCTGACGAGGTGAGTCACTTCGTCGAGCGGCATCAACGGGTTTACGTCATCGAGCAGAATCGCGACGCCCAGGTCACCATGCTCCTGCGGGCTCATCTCAGCGGCGCCCTGGCTGACCGCCTGGTCCCCATCCGGCATTACAATGGCATTCCGATCGCAGCCGAAAACATCGTGCGGCCGATCCTCAGTTGGGAGAAACACCCATCGGGCCCTGGCTGGCCGACCGGAAACGTCGAACGCGACAATCCTCCCGTCCCCCACCAGGAGCAACCGTCTCCCGAATAGCGACCAAGTGGCCGCCCGCGCCAACCACCGACTCTCTCCGACCTCTCCCGAACCTGTTGTAGGCGATCTTTGCGATGGCGAGCGAAGCAACGATCCTGGTCGAATCCAATGGCCGCACCTTCCCCTTGCCCACGGTCGCGTTTCAGGGGCTCCCCTCGACCCTCTGCAAGGGGTGTGGTCACAACAGCATCACCAGCCACCTGATCGAGGCCTGCAAGTCGATCGGATTGAACCCGTATACCACCGTCAAGCTCAGCGGCATCGGCTGTTCGAGCAAGACCCCGGCCTACTTCCTCCAGGCCAGCCATGGTTTCAACGCCCTGCATGGCCGCATGCCGTCGGTCGCGACCGGTGCCCTGCTGGCCAACTCCCGGCTCGTTTGCATCGGGATCAGCGGCGACGGCGACACCGCCAATATCGGCATGGGGCAGTTCAAGCATGCTTGCCGGCGGAACATCCCAATGGTCTACATTGTCGAAGACAATGGCTGTTATGGACTGACCAAAGGCCAGTTCTCAGCGACGGCTGACTTCGGTGCCCATCTCCGCCGGCCCACCGGCGAAGAAAACACGGTGCCTCCGTTCGATCTCTGCATGGAGGCGATCGTCGGCGGCGCGACCTTCGTTGCCCGCTCCTTCGCCGGTGACAAGAAACAAATGGTTCCCCTGCTCAAGGCCGCCCTCAAGCACCGGGGAACGGCGTTCATCGATATCATCAGCCCCTGCGTCACCTTCAACGACTTCGAAGGCTCCACCAAGAGTTGGGATTGGGCCAAAGAACACGAGGAGCCGCTTCAGGAGGTCGGATTCGTCCCCCGCCTCGCCGAGATCGAGGTTGAGCAAAAGGCCGGCGAGGCCACCCGGGTTCAGCTCCACGACGGCTCCTGGATCATCCTCCGGGCCCTTCATCACCAGGAGCACGACGTCTCCGATCGCTCCTCGGCGCTTCGGCTGCTCGATCAGGGCCACCGCAACGGCGAGTTCCTCACCGGGATCCTCTACCTCGACACCAGCCGGCCGGATTTCGCGACCCTGTTGAACACAGTCGAGCAACCCCTGGCCCTGCTCCCCGATGAGATGCTCCGACCACCGCCGGAGACCCTCGCCAAGATTATGGAGACGATCTAGGGACGCCAGGATCCATCAAGAGCAACGCCAAGCTCCATCAAGAGGAACGCCAGGCTCCATCGAACCGAACGCTGAATCGCGCCGTTGACGGCGCTCCGAGGCCGACCTCGGACGACTTCGGGACCTGGTGCGGCTTTGGCTTGCGGGGTTCCCGGACAGGTGCTAGGATCCGCGCCCCGGCGCCGGGCCCCCGGGTCGGGGATGGACCCAACCGCACCGTCGGCTCAGTTCCGGGGGCGAACCCTCGCCCGGAGGACCGTTCGATGGATCGAAGACGCACCTGGCTCCGCCGGGGGTTGCTGGCCGCCCTGGCCAGCGTGGGCGTGTTCTTGCTTTGGCGGCACGGCCACGACTATGTGTTCGCCGACCAGTTCGCTGTCGTCGAGCCAGGGAAGATCTACCGAGGGGCCTGGCAGAAAAACTGGCCGATGCGCCGGATCGCCCGGAACTACCGCCTCAAGACCATCCTCGCGCTGGCTCATCCTCCAGACCACCCCCTCGCGATCCGTGAGCAGGCGCTGGCTCGCGAGCTGGGAATTCGCTGGATCCACATCCCCATCGTGGACCTCCGCGACCAGGACAACGCCAAGAGCGTTTCCGACCTCCTCGACGAGGCGGCGGCGGTCCTGGCCAATCCAGCGAACTATCCCGTCTTTTTCCATTGTCACCACGGAATCAACCGGGCCTCAATGGTCCAGATCGCCTATCGCACCAAGTACTGCGGCTGGACACTCGACCAGGCGACCGAGGAGATCGCCCGGACGTTCGGACTGGTCAAAGTGACCCACGGCCCAGACTATCGCCACATGGAAGAATACTACCGAACCCGAGTTCTGCCCCAACGGCTCTCTGCCCGCTCCTCAACCACGGAGCAACAGAGCCAGACCCAGGTCACCCTCCAACCCACCCCGCCCTCCGAGGCGTCGCGCCGGTAGGAGCTGAGCTCCTGCCGACCTGACTTTGAACCTTCAGCGCGCGGGCCACCGCAAATCGTTCGCCTCGGACGCAGCCTGTGATCGGCGTGTTGCCGGAGCGTTGCTTGAATCAAGGGTCCGGCGCCTTAGAATGATGACGTTGGCTCGGACGTCCGACGAGGGACCCGTCCACCCGCGACCACCCCCCAACTTCGGCCCCTTGAACCGGCAGAGGAGACTCCTCGATTGAAGATCAGGCCCGCCCGCGTTGGCGATGTACCAGCGATTTACGAACTGATTCGCACCTTCGCCGATCGGAAGCTGATGATCCGACGGTCGATGGGTGAGCTCTACGAGTCGATCCGCGAATTCATCGTGGCGGAAGACAAAGGGGGACGGGTGGTCGGTTGCGTTGCGCTCCATGTCTTTTGGGAGGACCTCTCCGAGCTCAAGTGTCTGGCGGTGGCCGAGGAACTGCACGGCCGGGGCATTGGGCGCAAACTGGTGGACGCGTGCTGGGAGGCGGCCCGGGAGCTGGAGATCAAGACGGTCTTCACGCTGACGTATTCGGTTGAGTTTTTTGAGCGTTGCGGCTACCGTCAGATCGACAAGGCCGAGTTGCCGCACAAGATCTGGAATGAATGCGTGCGCTGCCCGTTGTTCCCGAATTGCCGGGAGGTCGCCCTGATCCGTACCGTGGATCACGAGGCCACCGAGGCCGCCACTGGGGCCGCGGCCGTCTCGGTGTCGCGGTGAGGCAGGCATCGGCGGGTGCCGGAAGCTTCGTCGCGGTGAGGCAGGCATCGGCGGGTGCCGGAAGCTTCATTCTGGCGGAGCCAGGAGCGTTCGAGGAGCGGGATTGTCACCAAGCCGTCGATCAGGGTGCCGGAAGCTTCATTCTGGCGGAGCCAGGAGCGTTCGAGGAGCGGGATTGTCACCAAGCCGTCGATCAGGGTGCCGGAAGCTTCATTCTGGCGAATTCGGGAGCATGGCCTGCCCTGGAACGACGGATTTCTGGACGGAGCCGAGGCCGCCGAGTCCTGGAGGGCGGAAACAGCCGCGAGGCCGAGGGTGAATCGTCCAGGGCGAGAACTCCCGAAGCCGCTTTCGGAGCCACCAGTTGCCCCGCGGCGTGACATCGCCCATCGCTCCCGCGGGCGGCGAGTCTCCTACGTTGCCTGCCTCGTGGGCCTCAGCGCGTTGGTGGTGATGCTGGCCACGGAGCCACTGCTGGCGATCGTCTGGGATGAGGGATACACCCTGGGACGCCAGGAGCGAATCCGGAACTGGTTTCGTGGCCTGCGGGATCCAGCCGGCTTCGCGGCCCGCTGGACTCCCCCCTCCCCCTTGGAGGAGCTGGTTCAGAAGGTCGCCGGGGAACTCCCCCCGCGGCCGGATCAAATCGATTCCCGTCGCGAGCTGCTGCTCGATCCCGGAGTCGTCGCCTACTTTTGGCCGTTTGCCCGCGAAGAACCACACGGCCACCCGCCGTTTTACGCGGTCCTGGGGCTGATGGGCGATCTGCTGGCCCCTTCGTGGAAGCCGCTCCCTCGCGCCCGCCTGGGGCCGATTCTCCTTTTTAGTCTGACCGCCGCCTTGCTCTTTCGATTTGTTGCGGTGCGCTGGGGATCCTGGGCCGGCATCGCTGCCGCTGGCTCGTGGTTGCTCCAGCCCAACCTTTTCGGTCACGGACACTACGCGACCTACGACGCGGTGCTTGCCTCGTTGTGGGTACTCGCGATCGTGGCCTTCGCCGGATCGATCCGCGAGCTCGAGAACGGACCACTCACCCACCGCCGGGTTCGCTGGCTGGCGTCGGTCGGTTTCGGCGTCGTTGTGGGCTGCGCCCTGGCGACCAAGCTGACCGGCTGGTTCCTGCCAGTTCCCTTTGTCCTCTGGACGCTCTGGTTTCGTCCCCAAGATGGCTTGCGAAGCCTTCTTGTGGGAGGGGTGGTGGCGGTCCTGGTGCTCTATCTTCTGGTGCCTCCGTGGTGGACCGAACCCATCACCGGTCCGCTGCGGTTTTTCCAGTCCAATCTCACGCGGGGTCGGACAATACCCATTCCCGTGCTCTTTCTGGGGAAGGTGTACCAGACACCGAACGAGTCACTCCCCTGGTACAACACCCTGATCTGGACATTTCTGGTCACGCCGGTCGGCTTCCTTGGTCTCGGAGGGGCCGGTCTCTATCGAGCTGCCCGAGGCCTTCGGACCGAGCCTCTGGGAGTCCTGATCGTCTTGCATTGGTTGCTCCTCATCGGTCTGCGAGCCCTTCCCCACACCCCGGGTCACGACGGTGTGCGGCTGTTCCTGCCGGCGTTTGGCATGCTGGCCATGCTGGCGGGAATTGGCAGGAGGCGGGATTCATGGAGGGAAGGACCGGGGTTTCGCTTGGCCGTCAGCGCGGCTTTGGTCGAGGGGGTGGCGAGTCTCGTCGTGTTCATGCCGGTTCCGCTCTCGTATTACAGCCCGCTGGTTGGCTCGTTGCCGGGGGCGGCGCGAATCGGCATGGAACCGACATACTACTGGGACGCACTGGGACCGGAGGCCCGCCGCTGGCTCCGCGAGCACACCGGCCCGACCGAAACGATCCGATTTTCCAGCTTCCCGACCTCGTGGCTCTACCTTCGGAGTGAGGGGGAGTTGCCGCGGCTGTTTCCGATCGACGCCGGATCCATCGCCTGGTACGTCCTGCAAAACCGAGGCGGGGCCTGGAGCCGCGAGGAGCGGCGGTTGGTCGCGGCGGCTACCCCCGCCTTCACGGTGACCAAGCTCGGCGTTCCCTTAATCTGGATCTTTCCCATCAGCGAGACGGAAAGAATTCTCCGACCGCCGCGAGGCCCGTGAAATCGAAAACGACCGGACGCGAGAGTCGTGTGGCTCGCGCCCGGCCGGTTGAACTCAGGCATGCCCCGGATGCACGCACGAGCCGATCGTGCGCGCGG
>Ga0308411_10002745_pt1 | contig 11824 bp, 6 predicted proteins | sample HotsprottomLayer_2_FD_203530 | JGI IMG/M metagenome (GOLD analysis project Ga0308411, IMG submission 203530) | Hot spring phototrophic mat microbial communities from Octopus Spring, Yellowstone National Park, Wyoming, United States -... | ecosystem: Environmental > Aquatic > Thermal springs >... | reverse complement strand
GGCGTGCGCGACGGTCGGTACACCGGCACGATCGAGGGGGAGTTCATCTGGGGCAGGGCCAAGGCCCGGGCGGTGCGGGCCTGGGCCGAGTCCGAGCAGGTCGATCTCGGCGACAGCTACGCCTACACCGACAGCTGGTACGACGTGCCGCTCCTGTCGATGGTCGGCCACCCCGTCGCGGTCAACCCGGACCCGCGGCTGCGGCTCGTGGCCGTGGCCCGGCGCTGGCCCGTGCTGTTCCTCGACGTGCCCCCCGGCGTGCCCAAGCTGTTGGGCATCGAGCCCCAGCAGGCGATCTTCCCCTTCGCCCGTCCCGAGCTGCTGCCCTGGGTGCGGCTGCGGATCGAGGGGGTCGAGCACATCCCCGCCGAGGGTCCGGCCATCATCTGTGGCAACCACCGCAGCTACTTCGACCCGCTGGCCATCGGCTTCGCCGTCGCCCGCCGGGGGCGGCCCGTGCGCTTCCTCGGCAAGAAGGAGGTCTTCGACGCCCCCGTGATCGGTGATCTCGCCCGGGCCATGGGCGGCATCCGGGTGGAGCGGGGGTCGGGCTCGGACGAGCCCCTGCGCGAGGCGGCCGCCGCGCTGCGGGCCGGTGAGCTGGTCGTCATCCTGCCCCAGGGCACGATCCCCCGGGGGCGGGCGTTCTTCGAGCCGGTGCTGCAGGGTCGCTGGGGCGCAGCCCGCCTGGCGGCCATGACCCGGGTGCCGGTCATCCCCCTCGGGCTGTGGGGCACCGAGCGGGTCTGGCCCCGCAACGCCCGCCTGCCCGACGTCACCAACGTCGTGCACCCGCCCGAGGTGCTGGTCCGCCTCGGCCCCCCGGTGTCGCTCGGCTACGAGGACCCGGGAGCCGACACCCGCCGGATCATGGACGCCATCGTGGACCTGCTCCCACCCGAGGCCCGCGTGCCCCACGATCCCACCCCCGAGGAGCTCGCCCGCACCCTGCCCCCCGGCGCGAGCGAGGACGCCGCCGATTCCGAGCACGAGCGCGTCCGCCGTCCGGGAACCGACTGACCGGCGCCCGGCGTCGTCCCACCGGCGTCAGCCCGGCGGCCCCTGCTGCTGGCGCGCCCGGATGATGTTGAGCGCACCGCCGGCGCGGAACCACTCGATCTGCTCGTCGTTCATGGTGTGGTGGCACTCGAAGTCGACGGTGGTGCCGTCGGGCTTGGTGATTCGGCACGCCACCGGCTGCTCCGGCGCCAGCTCGGCCAGGCCGAGGATCGAGATGCGGTCGTCCTCGTCGATGCGGTCGTAGGTGTACGGATCGGCGAAGGTCAGCGCCAGCAGCCCCTGCTTCTTGAGGTTGGTCTCGTGGATCCGGGCGAAGCTGCGAGCGATCACGGCCTTGCCGTTGCGGTACCTGGGCTCCATGGCGGCGTGCTCGCGCGAGGAGCCCTCGCCGTAGTTCTCGTCGCCGATGGCGACCCAGCCCACGCCGGCCTCGTGGTAGTGGCGGGCGATCTCCGGGAACGGCTTGACGGTCCCGTCGAGCTGGTCCTTGCCCCTGCCGGTCTCGCCGGTGAACGCGTTCACGGCCCCGAGGAACAGGTTGCCCGAGATGTTCTCGAGGTGGCCCCGGTACCGCAGCCACGGGCCGGCGGCGGAGATGTGGTCGGTGGTGCACTTGCCCCTGGCCTTCACCAGCACGGGCAGATCGATGAAGTCGTTGCCGTCCCAGGGGGGGAACGGCTCGAGCAGCTGCAGGCGCTCGCTGCGCGGATCGACCTTGACGACCACGCCGCTGCCGTCGGCGGGCGGCGCCACGAACCCGGCGTCGCCCGGCTCGAACCCGGCGGCGGGCAGCTCCTCGCCCACGGGAACCTCGAGGCGGACCTCGCGCCCGTCGTCGGTGACGAGCGTGTCCGTGCGGGGATCGAAGTCGAGCCGGCCGGCGAGCGCGAGCGCGACGACGGTCTCGGGGGAGGTCACGAACGCGAGCGTCGAGGCGAGCCCGTCGTTGCGCTTCGGGAAGTTGCGGTTGTACGAGGTGACGATCACGTTGACGTCACCTTCGTGGACGTCGTCGCGCGCCCACTGCCCGATGCACGGGCCGCAGGCGTTGGCGAGCACCACCGCCCCGATGGCCTCGAGGTCGGCGAGCAGCCCGTCACGTTCGATCGTGGCCCGCACCCGCTCCGAGCCGGGGGTGACCATCAGCCTGGTGCGGGCCCGCAGGCCGTGGGCGGCCGCCACCCGGGCGACGCTGGCCGCCCGGGTGATGTCCTCGTAGCTCGAGTTGGTGCACGAGCCCACCAGCGCGGCGCTGATCTCGAGCGGCCAGCCCTCCCGGGCGGCCTCGTGGGGGAGCTGGCTCACGGGGCGGGCACGGTCGGGGGTGTGGGGTCCGTTGATCAGCGGCTCGAGGTCGTCGAGGTCGATCTCGATGACCTGGTCGAAGAACCCGGCCGGGTCCTCGAGCACCTCGGGGTCGGCCCGCAGGTCGTGGGCGACGGCGTCGGCAGCGTCGGCGACGGCCTCCCGGCCGGTCGCCTTCAGGTACCGGGCCATGGCGGCGTCGTAGCCGAACAGCGACGTGGTGGCGCCGATCTCGGCGCCCATGTTGCAGATGGTCGCCTTGCCGGTGGCCGACAGCGACTCCGCCCCGGGGCCGAAGTACTCGACGATGGCGCCGGTGCCCCCCTTGACCGTGAGGATCTCGGCCACCTTGAGGATGACGTCCTTGGGGGCCGACCACCCGTCGAGCTCGCCGGTGAGGTGCACCCCGATGAGCTTCGGCCAGCGCAGGTTGAACGGGTAGCCCGTCATCACGTCGACCGCGTCGGCGCCGCCCACCCCGATGGCCACCATGCCGAGGCCTCCGGCGTTGGGGGTGTGGCTGTCGGTGCCGATCATCATCCCGCCGGGGAAGGCGTACTGCTCGAGCACGACCTGGTGGATGATGCCCGAGCCCGGCTTCCAGAACCCGATGCCGTAGCGGGCCGAGACCGACTCGAGGAAGTCGTAGACCTCGTTGTTCTCCTCCAGCGCAGCGAGCAGATCGACCTTGCCGTCCTGGCGGGCCTGGATGAGGTGGTCGCAGTGCACCGTGGTCGGCACCGCCACCCGGGGCAGCCCGGCGGTCATGAACTGCAGCAGCGCCATCTGGGCGGTGGCGTCCTGCATGGCCACCCGGTCGGGGTCGAAGTCGTTGTAGGAGCGCCCCCGCGCCACGGTCTGTGACGCCGGGTCCCGCAGGTGGTTGAACAGCACCTTCTCGGCGAAGGTGAGCGGTCGGCCCAGGCGTTCACGCCCGAACGCCACGCGTTCGGCCAGGCGCCCGTAGACGGCCTGGATCAGTTCGAGGGGGGTGTTGGCGGCCACGTCCATGGGGGCCCTCCTGGGGGTGGTTGCGGACGGCGCTAATGTATACAAGTATCGTACAAGTGCGCCAGACCCGGTACCAGGAGATCGCGGAGGCGCTCCGGGCGCGCCTGCAGGCGGGGGAGCTCGGGGCGGGCCGTCTGCTGCCCAGCGAGGCGGAGCTGTCCCGGGTGCACCGGGCCAGCCGGGTGACCGTGCGGCGCGCCCTGGAGGTGCTGCGGGACGAGGGTCTCGTCGACTCCCGCCAGGGCTTCGGGTGGTTCGTGTCGGCTGATCCGGTGCGCCAGAGTCTGGCGCGGCTGGGCACCATCGAGGCCCAGCTCGCCGCCGAGGGTGTGGGCTCCGAGCGGCGGGTGCTCGACTTCCGCTTCACGCGGGCACCGGCTCGGGTGCGCCGGGTGCTGGGCGACGAGACGGTGCTGCGGGTGCGGCGGGTGAACCTGGCCGACGGCACGCCGTTCGCGCTGGTGACCGTGTGGTGCCCGCAGCGCTACGGCGCCGAGCTGTCGCGCGCCGACGTCGAGCGCTCGCCGTTCTACGAGCTGATCGGCGTGCCGCTCGGCGGTGCCGTGCAGACCATCGGCGCCGCCGCCGCCGGTGCTGCCGAGGCCGACGTGCTCGGGGTCCCGGCCGGTTCGCCGGTGCTGCGGTGTGAGCGGGTGACCCGTTCGGCCGACGAGCGGCCGGTGCTGGTTAGCGAGCACGTGTTCCCCGCCCATCTCACCGAGTTCGTGGTCGACCTGCCTCACGTGGACGCCTCGATGGCCCCTTCGGGTCTGCGTCTGGTGGGATGACCAGCCAGAGGACCGCTCCGACGCCGCGGGCTGCCGCGGTTCTGATGGCGGCGATCGTCGCCGTGGCCGCCGGCGTGTTCGCAACCGGGGCGTCGCCGGCTGCGGTGGGCGGCGACGCCGCTCCGACGGCGACGGTCGGCTGCGAGCAGGCTGCCCAGCACCTGGTGCTCAGCGCGGCCACCGAGCTCGACCCGGGCTGTGTCTACACCGGTGGCATCGAGATCACGACGCCGGGAGTGACCCTCGACTGCCGGGGGGCGACCGTGCGGGATCCGGGCGGGCCGGGCGCCGCCCGGGTCGGGATCCTGATCACGGCGCCGGCGTCGACCGCGCTGCACGACATCACGATCCGTCGGTGCCGGGTCGAGGGGTTCCTCAACAGCGTCCGGGTCACCCGGGAGGGATTCCAGTCGCTTCCGGCCGGTGCCGAGTACGTCGACGCCCACCACGACATCGTGGTGGAGGACAGCGAGCTGTACGACGCCCGCGGCGTCGGGGTGTTCGTGGACGCCTACGTGACCAGGGTGACCCTCCGCCGCCTGGTCGTCGAAGGCGCCGGGAGCGCGGGCATCTATCTCGAGGCGGGCTCGCGCGACAACGTGGTGCGCGACAACCGGGTGGTGGGCAACGGGTTCGTCCAGAACGGCCCCGCCGGCCAGCACGTCGAGCTCGGCGGAGGGCTCGGGGTGTGGTTCTGGGGTGTGGGTCGCGAGGGCATCGCCATCGACGGCTCGCGTGGCAACGTGATCGAGGGCAACGTGGTGCGGGGCAACGCCGCCGGGGGGATCTTCCTCTACAAGAACTGCGGGGAGTACGCCCACGAGCGTCCCGAGGCCTGGTGGGAGCGCCGCTACGGCGCCCACGGCAACCTGATCGCTGGCAACGTCGTGGCCGGTGGGCTGACGGGGATCTGGGTGGGCTCGCGCATGGGTGAGAACACCCTCCCCATGGACTGCAGCGACCCGGCCTACGTGGACGAGCCCCTGCTGCGGGTCAGCCTCGACCGGGCCGAGGGCAACGTGGTGCGCGCCAACACGGTGCGCGACGTCGCCTACGGGGTGCGCGTCGAGGACGACCGGACCCTGATCGAGGGCAACCACGTCGCTGGGAGCGATCCGAGCCACCTGGCGGTGGTGGTGGGGACCCGCTGGCGCACCGAGCGGCTGGACCGACCGGTGTCGGGGACGAGGATCGTCGCCAACACCGCGGAGATCGTCGGCAACCCGTCCCCGTACCGTTGGGTCAACGGGCAGCGCGACACCACCTTCGAGGCCAACGCCGCGCTCGGCGCGCCGGCGTCGTTCTGTGCCGCCCCCGCCGTACCGGCGAACCCGTTCATCTTCGTGGTCGCCTTCGTCCCCCACACCGCCGGCGACCCGCCCCCGACGCCGCCACCGGGGCTCGAGCCCGAGCGTCTCGGTGTTCTCGAGCCGTGCCCCGGCCGGCCCGGAGAGGACGGGCCCGTCGATCCCGTGTCGGATGCCAACCCGGTGGGTGCTGACCGCGGCACCGGCGTGCCGCTGACCCCGAGGTTCGCGGGGTGACGCTGGTGAGCGGACCCGACTGTCGCCGGCCCGATGGGCGGAGGCGACGGCCGCCGCTCCGGGTGGTGCCGGCTCAGTCGCCGGTGGTCGTGGTGGTGAGCTGATCCATGATCTCGTCCAGCGTGTCGGGGTTCAGCGCCAGGAACACGATCCATGCCACCGAGACGGCGGTGCCGATCGCGCCGAGCACGATGCCGGCGAGCGCCAGGTTCGCCCCGGTGAGCGTGCCCGCCGAGGCGGCGATGCGCCTGCGGGCGAGCACCCCGAGGATCACCCCGATCGGGCCGGCGACGACGCCGAAGGCGCCGATGCAGCCACACACGAGCCCCACGATGCCCGCCACCAGGGCGCCGGTGGCGAGTCCCTCGGTGCGCGGCGGGACCCACCCGGGTGGGGGAGCGGTCTGCCACCCCGGCGTGCCGGCACCCGCGGGTGCCCCGCTGCCCGGCACGGCCGGGTCGGCGGGCCAGAACGCCCCGGGCGCACCGGAGGCCGCCGGCTCCTCGGGCAGGGGGTTGCCCCACGGGTCGCTGCGGCGGCCGTCGTCGGTGCTCATGGCGCCCGAAGGCTAGTGCCCCGGCTCGTGCCACCCGCCGCTCCCGGGTTGCGGCCGAGCCGGGAGCTGAGGGCCACGAGCCCGGCCATCGTGGCCGTGGCGGCGCCGACCGCGGCCAGCTCGGCCGCCGTGGGTCGCACCGGTCGGGTGGTGGCCAGTGCCACCATCGAGCCGACCACCAGGAACCCGTTGCGCACCACGGTCGACCACCCGAGCGGCGCCCGGCTCACGGCACCGAAGCAGGCGCAGGGGGCCCGTACCCCGGCGCGCAGGGCCCGGACCACGAAGGTGGTGAAGAACGCGAGCAGCACGAGTGCCGCCAGGGCACCGAGCGGCGGCACGACGACGAGCAGCACCGCCACCGCCAGCTCGGGCACCACCACCAGCCTGGCGGTGGCCTCGGGGTTGGGGACGCCCAGCTCGCCGAACGAGCGGATCGTGCCCCCGGGGTCGCGCAGCTTGGCCACCGCCGCCGTGGCGAACACGGCGGCCAGCACCAGTGCGGTGGCGTAGCCGACCCCGGCGGCGGTCACGGTGCCACGATCCCGCTCACGCCGCCGCCACCCGGCGGGCGACCGAGCTGCGGATGCGTCCCACCCGGTCCCGGGGCAGCACGTGCCAGAGCTGGTCGGTGGCCTCCTCCCAGCAGGCCAGCAGCTCGGAGCCCCGGGCGGACCCGGTGAGCTCCACGTGGCGCTCCACCAGCCAGCGCAGCTCCTCGAGGGCGTCGTGGTCGGGCCGCAGCACCTCCACCAGGTCCGGGTTGACCCGGGTCAGGACCCGCTCGGCCACCGGATCCCACACGAAGGCCTGACCGCCGGTCATGCCGGCGCCGAGGTTGTAGCCGATCCGACCGAGGACGACCACGGTGCCTCCGGTCATGTACTCGCAGCAGTGGTCACCGACGGCCTCGACCACCGCCACCGCCCCCGAGTTGCGCACCGCGAAGCGCTCGCCGGCGGCACCGGCGACGAACAGCTCACCGCCGGTGGCCCCGTAGAGGCAGGTGTTGCCGGCCAGCACGCTGGACGATCCCCGGGGGTGCTCCTGTCCCTCGAGCAGGTCGTCGGCGGGCGGGCGGATCACGATGCGCCCACCGCCCATGCCCTTGCCGACGTAGTCGTTGGCCTCACCCACCAGCTCGAGCTCGGCCCCGTGGGTCAGGAACGCGCCGAAGCTCTGCCCTGCGGCGCCGGTGAAGCGCACCCGGGCGGTGCCCCGTGGTGGCAGCCCCCCGTACTCGAGCGAGATGGCCCCGCCGAGGGCTGCGCCGACGGCGCGGTCGGCGTTGGTGATCGGGTAGGCGAGCTCCGCCTCGTCGCCGTCCCAGATCGGGCGGAACGCGTCGGCCAGCAGCCGGTCGCCGAGCGTCGAGCGCGGATCCTGCAGCGACACCCGCTCGACGAACCGTCGGGGCCCCTCGGTGTCCGCGGGCGCCGCGAGCAGCGCCGTCAGGTCGAACGAGTCGGCCCGGGGGTCGCCGGTGGTGCGCTGGCGGAGCAGCTCGACCCGTCCGATCGCCTCGTCGAGGGAGCGGACGCCGAGCGCGGCCAGGTGACGGCGCACCTCCTCGGCCACGAACACGAAGTAGGCCGCCACCCCCTCCGGGGTGCCCCGGAAGTTGGCACGCAGGTTCGGGCGCTGGGTGGCGACCCCCGGCTTGCAGGTGTCGCGGTGGCAGGCCCGCAGCATGATGCAGCCCTCGGCGATCATGGCCGTGGTCCCGAAGGAGTACTCATCGGCGCCGAGGAGCGCGGCCAGCACGACCTGGCGGCCCGTCTTGAAGCCGCCGTCGACCCGCAGGCGCACCCGGCTGCGCAGGCCGTTGTCGACCAGCGCCCGCTGGGTCTCGGCCAGCCCGAGCTCCCAGGGCATCCCCGCGTGCTTGATCGACGACAGCGGGCTGGCGCCGGTGCCCCCGTTGTGGCCGCTGATCTGCACCACGTCGGCGAGGGCCTTCACCACACCGGCGGCGATGGTGCCCACCCCGTGCTCGGCCACGAGCTTGACCGACACCTGGGCGGCGTTGACCTGCTTGAGGTCGTAGATGAGCTGGGCCAGGTCCTCGATCGAGTAGATGTCGTGGTGGGGAGGTGGCGAGATGAGCCCGACGCCGGGCTGGGTGTGGCGCAGGCGGGCGATCTCGCGTGAGACCTTGTGTCCGGGCAGCTGGCCACCCTCGCCGGGCTTGGAGCCCTGGGCCATCTTGATCTGGATCTCGTCGGCGAAGGCCAGGTACTCGGGGGTGACGCCGAAGCGACCCGAGGCGACCTGTTTGATGCGCGAGTTCTTGTCGTCGCGACCGAGGCCGCGGGTGCGGAACCGGTTCGGGTCCTCGCCGCCCTCCCCGCAGTTCGACTGGCCGCCGATGAGGTTCATCGCCTGTGCCAGGGTCTCGTGGGCTTCCTTGGACAGCGCACCGTGGGACATGGCTCCGGTGCTGAACCGGCGGAGGATCTCGCGGGCGGGCTCGACCTGCTCCAGCGGGATCGGCTCGGCGGCCGGCACGATCTCGAGCAGGTCGTGCAGCTCGAGCGGCTCACGCTCGTTGACGAGCCGCGCGAACCGCTCGTACAGCTCGTAGGACTCCCCGGCGATCGCCCGCTGCAGCAGGTGGGCGGCGGTCATGTCGGCCACCAGCGGGTCGCGGGTGGCCAGCGGCGGGGTGTCCTGCACGAGCGTGAGGTCGTTGAGGGCCTGCACCACCTCCTTGGACAGCCCGTGGGGTTCGCCACCCTTGCGCACCCGGACGAAGCCGGGCGAGTCGAGCTCGGGCTCACCCCCGGGTGGGTAGGCGGCGGCATGGCGGGCGAGCACGTCCTCGCCGAGCGCGACCCATCCCAGACCTCCGACCACCGAGGGGGTGCCCGTGAAGCAGACGTCCACGACCTCGTCGTCGAGGCCCAGCACCTCGAAGATCTGCGCCCCCCGGTAGGACTCGACCGTGCTGATGCCCATCTTGGACAGGATCTTGAGCACCCCGGCCTCGGTGGCGGCCCGGAACCGGTCCTGGGCCTCGGCGCTCACGAGGTCTTCGTCCTCGGCGGCGTCGGCCTCGGCGGCGACGGTCTGCAGTGCGAGACGGGGGCAGACGGCGTCGGCGCCGTAGCCGATGAGGGCGGCCACCGAGTGGACGTCGCGGGCGTCGTCGCTGACCGCCACGATGCTGGTGTCGGTGCGACGGGCGGCGTCGGTGAGCCGGTGGTGGACGGCGCCGACCGCGAGCAGGGTGGGGATCGGGGCCCGGGTGGGGCCGATGTCGCCGTCGTCGATGATCAGCACCCCTGCGCCGTCGCCGACGGCCTCGAGGGCACGCTCGGCGAGGTCCCGCACCGCCCGTTCGAGACCCGCGGGGCCCCCGGAGGTCGGGAAGGTGGCGTCGAGCACCACGGTGGTGAACGGGTTGCGCTCCCGACGCTGGAGCTGCTCGACCGCCGAGGGGAACAGGAAGAACGAGTCCAGCGCCAGCAGCCGGGCGGCGTCGGGGCCCTCCGACAGCAGCGGACTGCGGGGTCCGAGCAGCATGCGCAGGCTCATGACCAGCCGTTCGCGCAGGGGGTCGATCGGCGGGTTGGTCACCTGGGCGAAGCGCTGCTTGAGGTAGTGGTGCACGGGACGGGGCCGTCCCGCCAGCGGTGGCAGCGGCGAGTCGTCGCCCATCGAGAAGGTCGGCTCGTAGCCCTCGGTCATCATGGGCTTGAGCACCATCGCCAGCTCCTCACGGGTGTAGCCGTGGGCGGCCTGACGGGCCAGCAGGTCCGGCGGCGGTGCGTCGAGGGGCTCACCGGTGGGGAACGGGTCGAAGCCCTCCGCGGCCCAGCGGGCGAAGGGCCGGTGGCGTCCGAGCTCGCTCTTGATGGCGTTGTTGCGCGCCAGGCCGAGGTGCGGGGCCACGAAGAGCATGTGGCCGGGTCCGAGCCGACCGCGCTCGACGGTGCCGTGACCGCGCAGGTCCACCGCCCCCATCTCCGACGCGCACACGACCAGCCCGTCCTCGCACACGGCGTAGCGCAGCGGGCGCAGCCCGTTGCGGTCGAGCAGGGCCCCGACGCCGACGCCGTCGGTGAAGATCACCCCCGCCGGGCCGTCCCAGGGCTCCATGAGCGCCGAGTGGTACTCGTAGAAGCCGCGCACCTCGGGGTCGAGGTCCCGGGTCTCCTCCCAGGCCTCGGGCACCAGCATGCTCATGGCGTGGCACACGTGGCGGCCGCCGCGCACCAGCAGCTCGGCGGCCTCGTCGAGCTTGGCCGAGTCGGACCCCTCGGGATCGAGCAGGGGGCGGAACAGCTCCTCGGGGCCGAGCCCGGCGGCCCAGGTGCCGAGCACGCCCCGGGCCCGCATGCGGTTCTCGTTGCCGGCGATGGTGTTGATCTCGCCGTTGTGGCACAGCATCCGGAACGGCTGGGCCCGCTCCCAGCTCGGCGTGGTGTTGGTCGAGAACCGCTGGTGGAACACCACGAACGGCGCCTCGAATCGCTCATCGGCCAGGTCGAGGTGGAACTCGGCGAAGTGCTGGGCGGCGACGAGGCCCTTGTAGACGATGGTGCGGAACGAACAGGACGCCACGTAGACGCCCGGACCCGCCGTCTGCTGGATGCGGTAGCGGAACCGGTAGGCGGCCCGCTCGTCGGGCGCACCGTCGCGGGGTCGGAACACGACCTGGACGATCTCGGGACGCGACAGCAGCGCCAGCTCGCCGAGCACGGCGTCATCGGTCGGCGGGACGCGCCAGTCGAGGATCTCGAGGCCCTCGGCGTCGGCGGCGTCCTGGACCGCCCGCCGGGCGTCGGTGCGCAGGAACAGGGTGGCGACCCCGGTGCCGGTGCCGAACAGCGCCGCTGGGATGGTGGTGAGGATGCCGGTGCCGTCGGAGGTGCGGGCGTCGGAGGCCACCGCACCCCGGTGGCGGACGTTGGCGAGCCCCTCGAGGCCGGCGGTCACGATCCGGCGCGAGGGGCGACCGTGCGCGTCGGCCACGAAGCCGATGCCGCAGGCGTCGAGCTCTCGCATGGTGGGTCCTTCACAGGCGGCGTGGACGGGAACTAGCGTGCCCGACGTTCGGGGGCGCGTCCCCGGCGGTCGTCGCTGACCGGCCGGTCGTGGCGCCGTTGCCCGTGAACCCCGAGTCGGCAGCGCCGATCGTACCGCCTGATGTCCCCATGACCCTCCGCCACCGTCGACGGATCGCTCCCGTGGCCGCGGTGCTGCTCGCTGTGCTGGGCGCCGCCTGCCGGGATGCCGGCATCGACCGGGAGCGGGCGGTCGAGGACGCCATCGCCGACACCGGGGGCCGGCTCACCCGATCCCAGGCCGAGTGCTACGTGGACCGGGTGCTCGACGAGCTCGGCGCCGGCGCGCTGCGCCCGGGGGCGGAGGTGCCGCCCGAGCAGCGGGGCCGGCTCACCACCATCCGCGTGGACTGTGTCGGGCTCGACAACCTCGGCGTGTTCACCGTGCCGGCCACCGTGGCGCCCGGTGCGTCCGGTGGCCAGGACGGGGCCGCGGCAGGGTCGGTGGAGACCCTCGGTGACGACCCGGTGCTCGACGATCGCTGGCGGGCCTGCGAGGCGGGTTTCGGCGCGGCCTGCGACGAGCTGTTC
>Ga0308411_10002740_pt1 | contig 11834 bp, 10 predicted proteins | sample HotsprottomLayer_2_FD_203530 | JGI IMG/M metagenome (GOLD analysis project Ga0308411, IMG submission 203530) | Hot spring phototrophic mat microbial communities from Octopus Spring, Yellowstone National Park, Wyoming, United States -... | ecosystem: Environmental > Aquatic > Thermal springs >... | reverse complement strand
GCTCGCTTGGCGTTCTCGAAGAAATTGCAGTTCAGTTGTGCGTGATTCAAAACACACTCACGCCAAGCATTACAAAGAAACGAATGTTGGTGTTTGCCGCTTCGCACGGCATTGCCGATGAAGGCGTGAGCGCATATCCGAAGGAAGTAACAGGACAAATGGTGTTGAACTTTTTGCGTGGCGGTGCGGCAATCAATGTGCTGACGCGGCATGGCGGCATTGAACTGTGTGTGATTGATGTCGGTGTGGATATGGATTTCGGAGATAATATCGACTCGCATCTTTTTTTCAATCGTAAGGTGCGCTACGGCACGCGCAATTTTCTCAAAGAGCCAGCCATGACTTTCCCTGAATTTTCAAAAGCGATTGAAGCGGGCAGAGAGCAAGTGCGATTGGCGAAGTTCGCGAAGGTGTCGCTGTTGGGAATTGGCGAAATGGGCATCGGAAATACGACATCGGCATCAGCGATTGTTTCAGCCTTGTTGGAATGGTCGGCGGAGGAGACGGTTGGGCGTGGCACAGGTGCAAACGACGAGACCGTAAAGCGAAAAATTCGCGTTGTCGAAGAATCTATTACAAAACACAAGATTGAAAATGCCGATGTTGCCCACTGGCTTTCGTGTGTGGGCGGTTTTGAAATCGTGGCGATGACAGGCGCATTGCTCGAAGCGGCAGAGCAGAGAATCCCCGTCGTGATTGATGGATTTATTGCCACAGCGGCGGCACTGGCGGCAATCAAAATAAACGAGAAAGTTCGAGACATTTGTTTTTGGGGACACTGCTCCAACGAGAAAGCACACAAGCACATTTTGAATTACATCGGCGCAACACCGTTGCTCAATCTCGATATGCGACTTGGTGAAGGCACAGGCGCGGCACTTGCGATGCACCTTATCGAAGCCGCCGCAAAAATTATGAGCGAAATGGCGTCGTTTGAACAAGCAAAGGTCTCAACAGCAAGCCACAAGGCAACGATAAAAATATGACCGTAGAAAATTCTCAAAAAATTAGAGTCAGCACGCTTGATGAGGTTGCGGCGTTCATGGAAGAATTAGAGAAAAAAGCCTTGCAAAATCCAAAAGGCACATTCGAAGAATTAGAGCAAATACAGCGTGGAAAGTTTAATGATAGTGTAGAACTAAAAGATGACTATGACCAAAACCTTGCTTGTGCAATTGCACTTAATACACAGGCGCGATGCCTGAATATTCTTGATAATAACCAAAGTGCGCTCGAAAAAATTGCGGAAGCAAAAAAAGTATTAGATAACCTATCGCAACATGATAAAAGAGTAAAATTTTGCTTGGGAAAAAAATTTGAAACCAAAGCATTAGTCAAATGGACGATGCGAGAAATAGAAGAAGCCCACTTAGCCATAGATTCAGCAATAAAAATCTATGACGAAATTAATGACAGGAAAAGTTACCACAATGCCTTGAATAGCAAAGCCTGCATACTTCTGACGACAAACAACTATACCCAAGCGATTGAACTGCTCTTAAAAGCCGCTGATTACTTTGAAAAAAGTAGCGAAAACCAGCGACTTGCAACAATTCTACATAATATTGGTGGCGTTTACTATTCAAGTGGTCAATATGATTTAGCCAATAAAACCATTTTGAAAGCCCTAACGACACTTGGCGAAGAAAACAGTCCGAAAGCATTAGAAATGCTTAACGCATTGGGGTTAGTGAATCACGAATTGAAGCAAAATTCAAAAGCCGAAGCCTATTTTCAAAAAGCACTGTCGTTAAGCAGAAAATTTGATAACATCGATAATCAAGTAAGTGCATTAGTTGGGTTGGGAAATATAAATTTAGAAAAACAAAATCCCGATGAAGCACTTAATTACTATCTTCAAGCCTACGAACTTCGTAAATTAGGAAGCGGACGGCAATCTGAATTGAGTATTTTAGAGGGAATCTCAAAAGTCTATTTTCTGAAAAAAGATTGGCAAAATTCCAAAACTTGGTATGAAAAACTGCTTGGATTGGCGCAAAACTTCAACAACAATCGCTATCTTGCGAAAGCATATTTGGGACTATACCAATGTGCCGAAATAGAAGAAGATTTCAAAACAGCATTAGAATATCATAAGCAATATCTACACTATTTTACAGAGAACCAAAAAGAAGAACAAAATGAGAAACTTGTAAGCTTAAAACAGACTTTTTCCTACGAGCAAGCAAAGAAAGAATCTGAAAATTTAGAAAAACTCAACCAGCAACTCTTCAAAGCGCACAATACACTCTCGGAAATTGTTGCTGAACTTGAAATTCAAAAAGCCGATTTAGAGCTCCAATATAGTCGCATAAAAGGATTGCTCTCCTTGCTTTCAGAAGGTATTTTGATTGAAGATGAGAATCTCGTAACGCATTTTATCAATCAAAAACTGCTTGACCTGTTTGATATTCCTGGCACGCCACAAGATTTTATTTCAAAAAGTGCCAATAGACTGCGCGTTCTTGTTCAGCGCAAAGTTCAGAATAGTAGTGAAGAGCGAAAATTTTTTGAGCAGTGTTTCTTCGAAAAGCGGCAAGTAATCGGAAGAGAAGTAAAACAAACAAGTGGAAAGATTTACAAATTTTCATTTCTACCACTCTTTAACAATGAACGCTATCGTGGGTGCTTGTGGCTGTTTGAAGATATAACTGTGATTAAAAATCAAGAAAAAGAACGGGAAATGACAATTGAAAAACTGAACGAGGCAAATACAAAGTTGCAAAAAGCCAATAAACTCAAAAGCGACATCATTAGTATCGCCATTCACGACCTCAAAAACCCCTTGAATATCATCATCGGATTTTCTGAACTAATTAAAACAGGAACTCATGACTTGGAAACAGTAAAATCATATATTGAAAGTATAGAAAGGTCATCAAAACGAATGCTCTCGTTAGTGCAAGAGTTACTGAACAGCAGTGCTTCAGATAGAGATGAGCCACTATTAAATCTAAAACTGACCGATGTTAATGAAATCGTGCGTTATGTGGTCGCAAACCAAGAGATTTTAGCGCAAGAAAAAAATATCCGCTTGGAAATTGAAGAAAAAGCCTCATGCAAAGTATATGCTGAAAGCAATAAACTCTATGAGGTTTTTGAAAATTTAGTCAGCAATGCTATTAAATACTCCCCACGCGAGAAAAAAGTGATAGTTTCTATTGAAAAATTAGAACCCGCAAAAAGCCAACTGCGCCGCAAAAGCGATTTAGAACGAACTGCATTAGGCGTAGCCCGCATAAGTGTTAAAGATGAAGGACAAGGCTTAACAGAAGACGATAAACAGCGACTTTTCCAACCGTTTCAAAAACTTTCTTCACGACCAACGGGCAAAGAACATTCATCAGGATTAGGGCTGTATATTGTCAAAAATTTGGTGGAGAAACACTACGGCAAAGTTTGGGCGGAGTCAGAGGGCAAAGGAAAAGGCGCGACATTTTTTGTTGAGTTACCACTGGCGGAATGAGAGACGAGTTCAACCGATTGTTAATCGCCGTGATGTTTCTAACGCGCTTGCCTGTCTTGCGTCTTGTAAAATATGACCTCGAACATTTATCAAAATCAACGGTTTATTTCCCGCTTGTAGGGGCAATCGTCGGAAGCGTTGGCGCATTAACGCTTTGGATTGCATCGCTGAAATTTCCTTCAACGCTTGCTGTTTTAATCTCAATGGCGGCGACGATTTTGCTCACCAGTGCATTTCACGAGGATGGACTTGCTGATTCAGCCGATGGCTTTGGCGGTGGATATACCAAAGAGCGCATCTTGGAAATCATGAAGGATAGTCGAATCGGAACTTATGGCGCAATCGCTTTATGGCTCTTTCTGACAGCAAAACTCCTGCTCCTTTCAGAAATTTTCAAACAAGATGATTCACTTGCACTCGCAACGCTCATTGTAGCGCATTTGCTCGGACGCTATTCAAGCCTGCCGCTCATCTTCACGCTCGATTATGCTCGAAACGAAGCAACAAGTTCAAAGCCTTTTGCGGAAAAAGCATCGGCGAAACGCCTTGTGGTTGCAAGTCTCTACACGCTTTGCTTGTCAATGCTCTTGTTGGAGTGGCGTGCGTTTTGGGCAATCAGCGCAGTGCTTTTCATGACGCTTTTGTCAGGAATCTATTTCAAGAAACGAATCGGCGGAATTACGGGTGATGCACTCGGCGCGGCAAATCAACTCTCCGAACTATGCGTTTATATGGCAATTTATCTTTGCTTGTGAAATGACTTGTTGGATTATCACGGGCTAATCTTCCAATTTGCGTTCAAGCCACACAACAGGCAGGGTGCTGTGATAATCGCGATGGGTTTCTTTGAAGGTGGATAAGGCATCTTTCAGTTTTTTGAGCGAAGAAAATTTCTTGGGGTTAGATTGTGCTTGATAGAGGCGAATAAACTTGCGATAGAGCAACGATAATTTTTGAACGCTTTGGCGCATCTTGTAGGGCTTGCGGCGTTGGAATCGTTTGAGAAGATTATCAACAGCACGTTCTGCCGCTAAAATCTCGCCTCGCTCAAAAAAAATAGCAATGTTTGCAAAGTGGAAATAGTATTGCGTGTCGGAGGGATAAGGCGCAAGAGAGCATGGAATGAGCGATTTTGCCATGTCGGGCTCACCTAAAAATATGTGGCAGTAGCATCGCATCACTTCGGCGCGGTGCCGCGTCATCTCGCCTTTTGATAGAGCGTCCCACTTTGCGCGAAAAATCTCTAAGGCATCTTTGTAACGGGCGCATTTCATCAATACGCTTGCGTAATTAAAAGCAAGTGATTCCCCAAACTCCAAACGATGTGTCTGCGAGAACTCAAAGGCTTTTTGATAGTACTTCAAGGCGTTTGAGTAATCATCATTGAGCATATAGGCTAACCCCAAATTACCCAGTGCCAATAACTGCTCGGTGCAAACGCTTGGCGAAATGCTCGGCAGGGAAAAAATGATATTCAAAGCTTTTTGCATTGAGGGAACATCGGCTTGAAGCGAACGTGCAAACGCAAGCGATTTCTGCTCATAGTATTCAGTGAGCGGAGAACGGACACCAGTAAAATCAACCTGTTTCAGGACTTCCCACGACTTGCTCTGTTCATAGACTTGAAGGTAATGCGAAGCCGCTGTGTAAATGAAACCCCAGTGCGCATGCGTTGTCGCATAGTGATGGTTCAAATGCGTTTTGCTTTCCTCAATGCTCGAAAGAAGATGCTCTAATGCCTGCTGTTTGTGGGTGCGCGACTTCCAAAGGTACTCGAAGTAAAGATTATCTATTGCAAGAAGCGACTCATAATCGCAAGCCAAAAGAGCAGTTGTGCAGGCTTTGCGATAGTTCTCCTCAAACTCCTGCCACAAGCCTCGCTCCAACAAGGCTTCTAACAAGAATCGTGCGTTCAATAATGAATTCGTTTCAAGCGCGTTCAAGCATTGGCGTTCTGCAAGAAAGCACTCAATCTGTTCGGATAAGCGTCGGCAGTCGTTGCGAAAGCGTGTGTCGGTTGTGGGCGTGTATGGCTCGTGGTAAAGAGATTCAATCAGTTGGCGTTTGCATCGAGAGAGCCGCTTTTGTTGTGAGGCAAGTGTTTCAAGTGCATCATAAAGATTGAGCAACGGTTGGGAAGCGTGTAGCCTCGTCCTGAATGCTTGACGCTCTTCGGAAGAGAGCGAAAGAAATAGCCGTTCAACTTTTAGTGCCGACATCTTCGTGAAGGTTATGCCACAATTTTTAAAAATGTCCGTTCCATTTAACCAAATCCGCAAGTATGTTTTAGTAACAAAAATATTGGGGAAATTGTTGGCTTGTTATCAAAACAACTTAAACCGCTTTAAACAAATGACGAAAAAAATCTCATGATTAAATCGGTATCTGCTGTTGCGGTAATATACGCCGCATTTGTGTTTGCAAGTTGTTCCAGCGATACTTCAAACCCAAACGATTCGGGTGGAGGCAGTGGAACACAAAGCGTGTGGACACTTGGAGGAAGCGTAACAGGGATTGCCAAAGGATTATGGGCAGACGGGGGAACACTGTATTTGGCGACATCAAGCGGCGTGTTTCGTTCAACCGATACAGCACGAACATGGACACAGCTTGTGAGCCGAACTCAATTAGGACTGGCAGGCGGATTTGAAGCAGGCATTGTGGCACGCGGTCCGATAATTTATGTCGGCTCTTCTGACTTCGCATTTTACAGTTCAAATTCAGGCACAAATTGGCGACAAATTCGCTCAGGCTTGGGGCAAACAAATTATGTTTGCGAGGGCTTATACCTTTTCAGGCAACCGAGTGTTTTATGGAAGCAATGATGGTCGTGGCTTTCGAACTAATTTTGGCGACACGACTTGGACAATGATGTTTGAGACAGGCGGACTCCATGATGTTCGAGCCTTTTTTAATCACAACGATACGCTCTATGCAGGTTACGAGATTGGCATGCAACGCTCATTTGACAACGGCACGACTTGGAATCTTGCGCCAACAACGGGGCTTCCAACCACTGATGCGCGTAATATCTTTGCCTTCACACGGCGCGGCACGACGCTGTATGTCGGCACAAATCAAGGTGTCTTTTCATCGGGCAATGGCGGAAACACATGGTCAGCGGTAAGTGGGTTGCCGACAGGCGATTTAGACAATGATGTACGTGCGCTGGCAACCGTTGGCAATTCCGTCATTGTAGGAATGCGATTCAAAGGCGTGTGGCGTTCAACCGATGGCGTGAACTTTACAGACTACTCGCAGGGACTCGGACAAGGCATAAATACTGACGTGCAAGCGTTTGCTGTGATGGGAAATGTCATCATTATGGCAACGTCCGACACAAATCCAACCATTTGGATTCGCCGCGTGCAGTAAAAATTCATGTTGTTGTCGCTGAACCGCCGTAGCCCATCATCTTGCTTGCGCTGAATGTGAGCGATTGATGGCAACTACGGCGGTTATGTTTTGTGCGTGCGATGTTATCAATCAAAAATCTAAAAGCCATGTGTAAAGCCGCTTTGTAAAAGGGCGTTGAAAACGTTATTCTCATAGCCCTTTGGACTTTCAACAACAGTGGGCTTTATTAAGGTATGATTAAAAAGCGAATCAACGCACTTATTGAACAGAAAAAATCGTTTCTCTGCGTTGGGTTAGACCCTGATGTGCAAAAAATCCCAACGTTCTTTTTGCGAATGCAAGACCCCATCACAGAATTCACCAAATCTATTGTCAATGCCACATCCGATGTGGCGATTGCCTACAAGATGAACTTCGCTTTCTATGAAGCATTAGGGCTTAAAGGCTTGCATGCGCTTGATGCGTTGATTCACAACTTGCCGAAACATGTGGTAACGATTGCCGATGCAAAGCGTGCCGATATTGGCAACACGTCGCGCCTTTACGCCACAGCGTTTTTTGAAACGTGGGGATTTGATGCCGTAACCGTGCCGCCATACATGGGCTATGATTCTATTGAGCCATTTCTTTCCTACAAGGAAAAGTTGACTTTGATTTTATGCCTCACCTCGAACAATGGTGCGCAAGATTTTGAAGAGAAGCGATTGGAAAATGGCAAACGCCTTTACGAAGCCGTGTTAGAAAAAGCGTTGGAGTGGAATCAATTTGAAAATGTGGGATTGGTCGTTGGTGCAAATCGCGCCGAAGAATTGAAACGATTGAGAGCGATGGCGCAAGGCGTGTGCTTTTTGATTCCGGGCGTGGGGGTGCAAGGCGGTACGATTGAAGATTCCGTGCGATATGGTGCTGATGCCAATGCACAATCCGCGCTGATTAACATTGGGCGAGCCGTGATTTATCCCGATGGCGAGTTCAGTTCGGTGAATGATTTTGAAAAAGCCGTTGCGAAAAAAGCCGAAGAATATGTTGCGATGATGCGCAATGCGTTAGAGCAATCGGCTGTGTGAATGTGTGGAGAAAGCGTTTTTTGAAAAGCGGAAAAGCCGTATATTTGCGCCCTGTTTTTTGAAACAACCGCACGGCGCGAGAGTGGCGAAATTGGCAGACGCGCGGGTCTTAGAAGCCCGTGCCGCAAGGCGTGTGGGTTCAAGTCCCTCCTCTCGCACACGACCGCGCTTGCACACATCTTGCCGAAGTGGCGGAACTGGTAGACGCGCTGGACTCAAAATCCAGTGTCCCTTAAAGACGTGTCGGTTCGAGTCCGACCTTCGGTACAATCAGCACAAGGCGACTTTCAACAGTCGCTTTTGTGTTTTAAAGCCCTCTCCAACACAAATAAAAGAGCGAGTAAAATTTTATCGCGCTGACATTCCAAAAAGTTGACTGATGAAAGTGAAATCATAAACTCGTAGAATCAACTCTCAACTCTCAACTCTTAACTATCAATTAAGAACTTTCCTCTTGCCATCAATCGCTGTGCCGCGCTCATAATCTCTTTTGCCATCAAATCTGCAAATGCCCCTGAATCGTTGATGCAAGGAATGTAGTGCGCGGTTTTGAAGCCTGCTTTCTTCAACTGCGATTGAGCATTCCCGTGCGTTTCGCTGTTATCGGCGAAGTATCCCGCCGCAAAAAGATAGGCGTGCGCAATGCCTGATTTCTTGAACGAGGAAATACTTTTTGCAAGCGTTGGCTCTGTCCACTTGCCGCCAACTTGGTGGTTGAGATAAGCAGGCTCAATCTGTTCAAACGGATTGCGTGAATCTTGTTCAAGCGTTTGCTTTAAGCACGAGAATAAAGTCTGATTTTCCATCAAGCCGTTGTGAAACGGAACGGGATTGCCTTTGGTATCTGAAATCACAGTGCCGTGAAGCGCAACAATCAATCCACTTTTATCCAATCCGCTTTTTTCAGAGGCAGGTTTTACGTGTGAAAAAATATGTTCGGCATAAAGGTTCATCAAGGCTTGATGTTTGTAAAGCCCTGTAACGACGCGCACTCTGCGGTAAGCCTTCGCGCCAAGTTCTTTCAAGGCGAAGCGACAAATTGCGCCGCAACTAAACGCCGATTCCATCGGGTTCATCACGAGTGCAATCACGCCATCGTAATCCTGTTCGGCGTGCAAGATGTGATGAAGCAAATCGTGGGTGTAGGGCGGAGTGGTTTCAAAGGTGTTGAACACGCTGAATTGAAAATCATGTGAGCTAATTTGTTGGAGTTTTTCTGAAATTAGTTCGGCTTGTCTTGCGCTGATGCGGTTCATCGGAGAGATGTAGCCTTCTGTTTTTGACTTTCGCGCCTGAATCACTGCGCCAATCGGTGGAATGAGCAAGCGAGCAAGTTTGGGAATCGGCATGATTTCAGAGACGTGGGCGAAAATATGTTTCATATTGTCGTAATAGGCTCTGAAACTGGGCGAATCAACTTCGCCGTGAGAAGAAACGACAACAGCAATGTGCTTTTTCATGTTTGGTGAAGTCTTGTTGCTATGAAGTTATAAGGCAAAATACATTTCAAGGTAAGAGTATCCAACCTTTGATGTCGGCAAGTTCCTTGCAGAGTGCGGATTTCAGCGTGTCAAGAAACGAGAGCAGTTCAGCGAGTTGCTCTGCGTTGTAATTACGGTCAAAATCGTCGAGCGAATAAAGGTCGTGTTCATCTGACCAAAGATGCACAAGAAAGGCATTGCGCCAACGGCTTTCGCCTACGTCCCAATCATAGCCCGTGAGTAATCTTGTTCGATTCGCTTCCAAAGTCGTGCTAACGACAAGTTCTAATCGCTCATATAAATCGACTTTTTCATCAAGCACGATTTCAAGCAAAACGCCGCGAATGTCTTGATGACAATAAGGCGCAAGTTGGGAGAGCAGGTCTTGTTTAGTCATTAGTCATGATTGGAAAAGAGAAGTTCGGCGATGCGGTAAGGTGATTCGTGTTCAGCAAGTTTTTGCGATAAGAAGGTTTGGCGTGCGGGTGTCCAAAATGTGCGTCGCCACTTTTCTTCAACAAGGTGTTGAACGAACTCTTTATCACGAGCGACGCGCTTTTCTTCGAGCAAGCCTTTGGCGTGCAAGTAGGCGCGATGCGATTCAATTGCGGCGAAAAGGTCTGAAATGCCAATTCCGTTCGTCGCAACGGTTTTGATAATTGGCACAAGCCAAGAGTCGGCGGTGTGGTTGCGCAGTTGCAAACTGCTTTCAAGGGCTTGAACGGCTTTATCGCTGTCGGTTCTATCGGCTTTGTTCATCACGAAAATATCGGCGATTTCCATTAAGCCTGCCTTCATGGCTTGAATGCTATCGCCTGATTCAGGCACAAGTGCAACGAGGGTGGTGTCGGCGGCTTTGACGATGTCGAGTTCGGATTGTCCAACGCCAACGGTTTCAAAGATGATGATGTCGTAGCCTGCGGCTTCGAGGACTCGGGAGACTTCTGCCGCTTTGGTTGCCAATCCGCCCAGACTGCCGCGTGTTGCCATTGAGCGAATAAACACGCCTGAATCGAGTATCACGTCGTTCATTCGGATTCGGTCGCCCAAGAGTGCGCCGCCTGTAAATGGACTTGTTGGGTCGACAGCAATCACGGCGACGGTCTTTTCTTTTTTGCGATACGCCTTCACGAGTTGATTGGTGAGCGTGCTTTTGCCTGCGCCCGGCGGACCTGTAACGCCAATGCGATACGCACGCCGATTGGCAGTCAGCAACTCGGAAAGAAGTGGCGAAAGCGATTCATCGTCGTTTTCAACTTGCGAGAGCAATCGCGCCAGTGCACGTTTGTCTCCTTGTTGGATTTTCTCAAAAAGCGATGTGGCTCGATTCATACCCTAAATTGAAAATTCGGAACTTTACGATTATTCAATCGTTTTCAGGCGTGCTTTCCGAATGAAAGCATTTGTTCATTGTTATTACTTCAACAAACATAACCTATCATTTATGAAGAAGTCTCTGTTTTTGATTTTAGTCTCTGCTGTTGCGTTATCGTTTGCAACTGGTTGTAGCGAAGATAGCGCATCTTCTCCATCTCCAATGCCACCAGCGCGTGTTTTAGTAGTGCATGCTTCTCCGAATGCACCGGGCGTTGATTTGCTTGTTGATAATCAAAAGGTGAATCAACAGCCGCTCACCTTCCCACAAAATACAGGCTACCTTTCGGTCAATGCAGGCACGCGCAATGTGAAAGTGAATGTCGCAGGCACAACCACAACCGTTATCAATGCCAATTTGCCGCTTGAAGCAAATCGCAACTACTCTGTGTTCGCGATTGATTCGGTGAGCAAAATTTCAGCGTTAGTTACAACAGATGATTTAACCGCGCCAGCAGCAGGCAAAGCCCATGTGCGATTCATTCATCTTTCGCCAAATGCACCGGCAGTTGATGTGTCGGTCGTTGGACAAGCCGCAGGACAAGGCTTATTCACAAATCGCACATTCAACAAGACCATTACAGCCGCACAGCAAGCCTTTACGCCTGTTGATGCAGGCACCGTGAACTTGGAAGTGCGCGTCGCAGGCACAACGACTGTTGCCCTGAATCTTCCGAATGTCAGACTTGATGCAGGAAAAATTTACACCGTGTTCGCCAAAGGATTCTTGGGCGGAGAAGGTGCGCAAGCACTTGGCGTAGAAATCATTCTGCACAATCCCTAAGTTTCAAGCGAGATAAAATGTCAAAGCCTGAGCGTGTGAGCGTTCAGGCTTTTTTGTTCTTGCGAAAAGTTATGCAAGGAAAAGTCCAACAAGTGATTAAACAAGCAACTCTCCATTCATCACTGTGATGGCGTAGCCGCTGATGCTCACGGATTCAATCGTGCCGTTTTTGATGACCAGTTCCGACCACACTCTTCCGCCGCGATTGATGACGTAGCCTTGTTCAAGCGTAACAGGAATTTTACCATCAGTGCCTTCAATGCGTTTTTGTAGGTAAAGATAGCAAGCCAGTTCGCCTTGTGCCG
>Ga0308411_10002735_pt1 | contig 11850 bp, 7 predicted proteins | sample HotsprottomLayer_2_FD_203530 | JGI IMG/M metagenome (GOLD analysis project Ga0308411, IMG submission 203530) | Hot spring phototrophic mat microbial communities from Octopus Spring, Yellowstone National Park, Wyoming, United States -... | ecosystem: Environmental > Aquatic > Thermal springs >... | reverse complement strand
AGGACCTCGACCCCGGGGATGTCCGGGAGATGCAGGTCGAGGAAGATCGCGTCGGGCCGGTGCTCCAGCGCCAGGTCCAGGCCGATCCGGCCCTGGATCGCGGTGAGGAGCCGGATGCCGGGCCGCCTGGCGACGATGGCGTCTACCAACTGCAGGTTGGAGAGGTTGTCCTCGACATACAGGATGGTCCGGTGCCGACCGACGGCGCCCGCGGCCGCGGCCGCCGGCGCCGTGGGCGCGACCGCGGGCGCGGCCGACGGGGGAGCCTGCGGGAGCTCCACCCAGAACGTGCTGCCGGCGCCGACCGTGCTCTGGACGCCGATGGTGCCCCGCATCGCCTCGACGAGACGGCGCGAGAGGGCAAGGCCCAGGCCGGTGCCTTCCACAGGCGTGCGCTCGGCCCCGATGCGCTCGAACGGCACGAAGAGCCGGTCGAGCAGCCCGGGGGCGATGCCCGGACCCGTGTCACGCACGGCGATCCGGACGCGGCCGGGGCGCGGTTCCTCCAGGAACACGTCCACCCGCCCGTCGCGACGGTTGTACTTCACCGCGTTGGCGAGCAGGTTGAGGAGGACCTGCTTGAGTCGCTGGCGGTCGGCCAGGACCACGTGGTCGCGTCCCGGCGGCGCGCCCCCGACCGTGACCTTCCACTCGTCGGCGATCGGCCGGATGAGCTCGACGGCCTCCGCGACCGCATCGCGCACCACGATCGGCTCCGGGGAGAGCGCGATCGTCCCGGCCTCGATGCGCGCGATGTCCAGCACCTCGTTGATGAGGCCGAGCAGGTGGCGGCCCGCTGTGACGATCTGCCGGACCTGGTCGCGCCGGACGCCGTCGAGGTCGTCCATCTCGAGGAGCTGCCCGAAACCCATGATGGCGTTCAGCGGGGTGCGCAGCTCGTGACTCATGCGCGAGAGGAACTCGCTCTTGGCACGGTTGGCGCGCTCCGCCTCGCGCCGCGCGGCCTGGAGCTCTGCGGTGCGCTCGGCCACGCGCTGCTCGAGCTCGCCGGCGTACCGCCGGAGCGCGTCGCGCAGGCGCGCCTGCTCGATGCCCACCGCCAGCAGATTGGCGACCTCCTGCGCGATGTGGAGCTGCGCCGGCCCCAGAGGGCCGTCGGCCTCCCACAGGCTCAGGGATCCGATGACGGTCTCCTCGACCGCGAGGGGGATCACGTGGAACGTTCGGAGCCCGTCCTGACGCGCGCCGCGCAGGAACGGGACGTCGGGCAGGTCGGCGAGATCGAAGCGGTGCACCTCGCCCGGGCGGAGGTCGATCAGGCGAGCCGATGCGCCGCGGAGCGCCTCGAACGGCACACGGCTCCCCGCCTGCAGCGCCCCTGGCCCGGGCGGCTCCACCCAGACGACCTCGCTCGTCCGCGTCTCGCGGTCGAAGAGCGCGATCGTGGCCCGCGCCACCGGCAGCATCCGCCGGATGTGCCGGAGCGCCTCGGCGCCGACCGCGGTCGCGGACTGCGCCGTGGAGATCGCCTGGCTGATCTCCCACAGCGCCTGGAGGCGGCCGGCCTTGAGCGTGTCCTCGGCGCGCCGCCGTTCGAGCGTGCCGGCCATTTCGTCGAACGCCTCGGCCAGGCGGCCGAGCTCGTCGGGGCGGAAGGCGGTCGGGTCCACCCGCGCGCCCAGATCGCCGGCGCGGAGGCGCTCGCTCGCCGCGACGAGCGCGCCGACCGGGCGGATGACGCGCCGGTCGATGAGCGCGCGCACCAGCACGAACGCCGCGACGGCCACCGCGCCCCACGCCGCGACATTGACGGCCAGCACGCGGTTCGCCGCGGCGTAGATCGCGGCCTCGGAGATGCCGACGGCGACGAAGGTGGGGCCGGCGACGTCGGCGACGTGGAGCGGCGCGAACGCGTAGAAGCGCCGGACGCCGTCCTCGCCGGCGGCCACGACCGCGCCGGAGCCGCGCGTGTCCAGAATCGCGCGGACCACCCCGGCGGTCGCGACGGTGCGTCCCATCCACAGCGCCGGGTCGGGGGAGCGGGCCAGGACCGTGCCCGACTCGTCGAAGACCGCAAACGTGGCGCCGGGAGGCAGGGTCTCCTCCAGCATGATCTGGTTGATCCAGATCAGGTCCACGGCCGCGAAGATCACACCGCGCACCACCCCGGCCCGATCCCGCAGCGGATAGCCGTAGTTCAGCGTCGGCCGCCCGGTGATCCGCCCGATCTGGTACCCGCCGGCCGCCACGTCCCCGCGCTCCAGCGCCCGCCGGAAGTACGGCCGGTCGGCGACGTTCACCGGCCGGTCGAGCACGAGGGCGCTGCACACGACGCGTCCCTGGAGGTCGGCCACCCCGAAGTTCGCGTACCAGGGGTACCGCGCGAGCAGCGACGCCAGGTACTGATCGCAGGTCCGGCCGTCGGTGACCAGCACCTCGGGCGCCCTGGCTAGCAGCGGGAGCAGGTGCGTGGTGCCCTCGGTCAGGCGTCGCTGGTTCGCCGCGGCGAGGACCACCAGCGCCTCCACACGCGCGCGCGCGTCCTCGATGGCGCGCTGGCGCTCGCGGACGTTCGTGTACGCCTGGATCGCCAGGAGCGGCAGGATGGTCACCAGGACGATGAGGGCGAGCGAGACGCGCAGGCTCGTCGTGCGATGGCGCATGGTCGTCCCCCGACCGGGCGGTGCGGCCCCGGTTGGGTTGTGCCCATTCCCGCCGGCATCGGGACAGGCGCTATAATCAGGGCGTTGCCGGGCGGACGCCGCGATGGGAGACCTGGTGGGACTGACCCTGGAGGACCTCGAGGCCCTCGTCGCCGACCTGGGCGAGCCGCGCTATCGCGGCCGCCAGCTGGCCCGGTGGATCTACGAACGGCGCGCGGTCGGCTTCGACGCGATGACCGACCTCCCCGCCGGCCTCCGCGCCCGCCTGGCCGCCCGCGCGCACCTCGGCCGCCTGCGGCTGGTGCGCCGCTCCGACGCCGCCGGGGACCTGACCACGAAGGCCCTCCTCGCGCTCGGCGACGGGCTGACGGTCGAGACCGTGCTGATGCGCTACCACGACGGCCGACGCACAGTCTGCGTCTCCACGCAGGTCGGGTGCGGCATGGGCTGCGCGTTCTGCGCGACGGCGCTCGCCGGGCTCGCGCGCAATCTGTCCGCCGGGGAGATCGTCGACCAGGTGCTGCTCATGCGAGAGCTGACCGGCGAGCGCGTCACCCACGTGGTGTTCATGGGCATGGGCGAGCCGCTCGCGAACTACGAGGCCACGCTGCGTGCGGTGCGCCTGCTCAACGCGCCCTACGGGCCGCGCATCGCCATGCGGCGTCTGACGATTTCCACGGTCGGGCTGGTGCCGCAGATCCGCCGGCTCGCGGCCGAGCGCCTCCAGCTCACGCTGGCGATCTCGCTGCACGCGCCCGACGACGCCCTGCGCTCCCAGCTCGTGCCGGTCAACCGCCGGTGGCCGCTGGCCGAGCTGGTGGCCGCGGCGCGCGACTACGCTGCCGCCACGGGCCGTCGGGTCACCTTCGAGTACGTGCTCATGGCTGGCGTCAACGACGGCGAGCGGCGGGCACGCGAGCTGGCCGCGCTGCTGGCCCCCCTGGGCGCACACGTCAACGTCATCCCATGGAATCCGGTCTACGGCATGGCCTACCGGCGGCCCGCGCCCGAGGCGGTCAGCCGGTTCGCGGCGGTGCTGCGGCGGGGAGGCGTCCCCGCGACCATCCGCGTCGACCGCGGGGTGGAGATCGACGCCGCGTGCGGGCAGCTCCAGCGGACACACGGCGTAGGGGTGCCGGCGTGAGCGCGGTCCCGGGCACGGTGCTGGCCGGCCGCTACGAGATTCTCGACCGCATCGCCGAGGGCGGGATGTCCACGGTCTACCGGGCCCGGCGCCGGCCCGACGGGCGCATCGTCGCCCTCAAGGTGCTGCGCGAGCCCTACGCCGCCGACCGCGAGTTCGTCGAGCGGTTCGCGCGCGAGGCGCGGGCCGCCGAGGCCCTGCAGCACCCCAACATCGTTCGGGTCTACGAGAGCGGCCGTGAGGGGGACGTGTACTTCATCGCCATGGAGTACGTGGACGGCACCGACCTGAAGGGCCACCTGCGCCGCGTCGGCCGGCTCGCGGCCGACGACGCCGAGCGCATCGCCGTGGCCGCCTGCCACGCCCTGGAGTACGCCCACCACGAGGGCATCGTCCACCGCGACATCAAACCGCAGAACATCCTGATCGCCTCGGACGGCACGGTGAAGGTCGCCGACTTCGGCATCGCGCGCGCGGTCTCCGCGGCCACCATCACGCAGCCCGGCACCGTCCTGGGCACGGTGCAGTACCTGGCGCCGGAGCAGGCGCGCGGGGCGCCGGTCGGCCGGGCCTCCGACATCTACGCGCTCGGCGCGGTGCTCTACGAGATGCTGACCGGCCGACTTCCCTTCGACGGGGAGTCGCCCATCGCTATCGTCCTCAAGCACCTGCGCGAGCCACCGCCTCGGCCGCGGGCGGTGCAGCCCGACGTGCCCCTGCGCCTCGAAGGGATCGTCCTCAAGGCGATGGCCAAGCGCCCCGAGGACCGCTACCGGTCCGCGCGCGAGATGGCCGAGGACCTCTCCGGGACGGCCGAGCAGTGGCGCGACGTGGTCGAGGAGGTCGAGGGCGCGACGCGGCGGTTCGACCTGCCCGGCGAGGGCCGAGGGCCCACGCGCCGCCGGCTGGCCGTCCGTGTCGCCGCCATCGTGGTGGCCGCGGTCGCCGTGGCTGGCTGGGTGGCCTGGCGCTCGGTCGACGCCTACCTCACCGTGCCCGAGGTCGAGATGCCTGAACTCGTGGGGCACCCGCTGCCGGAGGCCGAGGCCCGGGCGCGCGCGGCCGGGCTGGTGCTCGAGGTGGCCGATCAGGTGAACACCCCCAGGGTCCCGGCGGGCGTGGTGATCGCTCAGGATCAGCCCGTCGGCAAGCGGTTGAAGCAGGGGCGCCGCGTGGGCGTGACCGTCAGCCTGGGCGTGCGCCTGGTGACGGTGCCGAACCTGGTGCAGCGGTCGGTCCAGGACGCCCAGCTCGCGCTCGACGCCGCGCAACTCAAGGTCGGCGCCCTGCAGGACGGCTACGACGACGTCGTCCGGCCGGGCGTGGTGATGCGGCAGGACCCGGCAGCCGGCACGCAGGTGCCGGCGGAGACGCCGGTGACGCTCGTCGTGAGCCGCGGCCCGCAGCAGATCGAGATGCCGGAGGTGGTCGGCCGGTCGCTCGACGATGCCCGACGGGTGCTGGAGGAGCGCGGTCTGGTCGTGGCCCACGTGCGGGTGGTCGGCGATTCGTTCGCGGCCCCGGGCACCGTGCTCGACCAGACGCCGGCCGCGGGCGCGCGCGTGCGGCCCGGGCAGGTGGTCATCGCGCTGACCGTGGCCGCGCGGCCGGGCGAGGAGAGCGCGCCGCCGCAGGTGCCGGTCATCACCGCGGAGCCGCAGCCCGTGGCCACCCCTCCGCCGACGCCGCGGCCCGCACCGCGGCCGACCCCGCCGGAGAGCGCGCGCCCGACCCCGTCGCCCGCGCCCGCGGTCGGGCAGGTGCGGCGCACGCGGGTCCAGGTGGTCGTCCCCGAAGGCGGGACGCAGGAGGTCAAGATCGTCGTGATCGACGAGACCGGGGTCAAGACCGTCTACCAGGCGCCGCACGCGCCTGGCGACCGCGTCGATCAGGTGGTCGGCAGCCGCGGCTACACCATCATCCAAGTCTACGTCGCCAACCGGCTGGTGCAGGAGATTCGTCCGTGAGCGGCGCGCCCGCGCGCACCGCCATCGCGGCCAGCGTGCTCAGTGCGGACTTCGTCGCGCTGGGCGAGGCCGTGCGCGCCGCGGAGCGGGGGGGTGCCGACCGCGTGCACGTGGACGTCATGGACGGCCACTTCGTGCCGCCCATCACCGTCGGCCCGATGGTGGTCGAGGCGCTCCGGCGCGCCACGCGCCTGCCGATCGACGTGCACCTGATGGTCGAGCACCCGGAGCGCCATCTCGAGGCCTTCGCCCGCGCAGGGGCGGCCACCATCACCGTCCACGTCGAGGCGGCCGTCCACGTCCACCGGGCGCTCGGCGAGATCCGCGCGCTCGGGCTGCAGGCGGGCGTCGCCCTGAACCCCGGGACGCCGGCGGAGGCGGTGGCCGCGCTGGCCGACGTCGCGGACGGCGCGCTGGTGATGAGCGTGAACCCGGGGTATGCTGGTCAGGCGTTCATCCCATCCGTGCTGCCGAAGATCGGCCGCCTCCGCGCGCTGCTGCCCGGCCTGGCGTGGGTCGGCCTGGACGGCGGGGTCTCGCCCGCCACCGCGCCCGCGGCGGTCGCGGCCGGTGCCGACGTGCTGGTGGCCGCCTCGGCGATCTTCCAGGCGCCGGAGGGGATCGAAGCCGCCGTGGCGCGGCTGCGCGCGGCGGCCGGCGCATGAAGGTCCTGCACGTCACCCACCCGAGCATGGAGCGCCATCGGACGCCGCCCGGCCACCCGGAGCGGCCAGCGCGGCTGCACGCCGTGTGGAAGGCCTTCGAGAGCCTGGGGCTGGCCGAGGTTTCGACGGTCGAAGCGCCGGCCGTGGCCGACGACCTGCTCGAGGTCGTGCACCGTCGGGCCTACATCGCGCACGTGGATGGGCTCGCGGCGGCGGGTGGCGGCTGGCTGGACGCGGACACCGCGGTGGGGGGCAACTCGGCCCTCGCCGCGCGGCACGCCGCGGGCGCGGCCCAGCGTGCTGCCGAGGCGTTGTGCGCCGGCGAGGCGCCGAGGGCCTTCGTGGTGGTCCGGCCGCCCGGACACCACGCGCTGCCCGACCGCGGGATGGGCTTCTGCCTGTTCAACAACGCCGCGGTCGCGGCGGCGGCGGCCCGCCGGGCCGGCAAGGCCCGCGTGATGATCGTGGACTGGGACGTCCACCACGGCAACGGGACGCAGGCGGTGTTCGTCCGCGATCCGTCCGTGCTGTTCGTGTCGCTGCACCAGGAGTACTGGTACCCCGGCACCGGCGCGGTGGAGGAGGTGGGCGAAGGACCCGGCGAGGGCTTCACCGTGAACGTGCCGCTGCCCGCGCACACGGGCGACGGCGGCTACGAGGACGCCTTCACGGAGATCGTGCTCCCACTCGCGCACGCGTGGCGACCGGAGCTGCTCGTCGTCTCGGCGGGGTACGACGCCCACTACGCGGACCCGCTGGGCGGGATGGTCGTGACCGCGCGCGGGTTCGGGAGGCTCGCCGGTCTGCTGGACGAGGCGGCCCGGGCGCTGGACGCGCCGCTGCTGGCCGTCCTCGAGGGGGGCTACGACCTCGAGGCCCTCGCGGGCTCGGCCGCGGTCACGCTGGAGGTCCTGGCGGGCCGCGGGGCCGGCAGCGTACCCGCCGAGAGCCCGCCGCCCGAGGCGCCGCCGGCGGCGATCCGGCCCCGGCTGCGGGAGGCGCGCCGCGTCCTGCTCCAGCACTGGCGTCTCTGACCGCACGCCCCAGGGCAGGAACGGGTCGAGGGGCGGCGAAGTAGCAACGTCGCCCCTGGCGAGCATCTTCAGCCGGGGCCGGCAAGTCCCCGGGAGGACGGCGAGGGCGATGGAACGCGAGACGGCGGCCGCCGACGAGCAGGGCGCGCGCACCGAGACGGTCGATCTTTCGGAGGCGGTGCCCACGCTGCAGGAGCGCCAGATCGTCAAGGGCACGGTCGTCCGCGTCGACACCGAGGGCGTCCTGGTGGACATCGGCGCCAAATCCGAGGGGCTGATCCCGCCCCGGGAGCTGGCGCGGCGGGGCGACGAACCCGAACCCGTCGCGGTCGGGGACCGTATCGACGTCATGGTGATGCGCGTGGAGGGCGAGGAGGGCAACATCATCCTCAGCAAGAAGCGCGCCGACTTCATGGCCGCCTGGGATCGCGTGATCGCCGCGCACCAGGACGGGACCATCCTGCACGCCATGGTCGTGGACAAGGTGAAAGGCGGCCTGGTGGTGGACCTCGGCATCCGCGGGTTCGTGCCGGGCTCGCACGTGGACCTGTCGCTGGCGAAGGGCCGGCGGTTCGAGTGGTTCGTGGGCCAGTCGATTCCCCTGCGGGTGATCGAGGTCGACCGCGGGAAGGGCCGCGTGATCCTCTCGCACAAACAGGCGGCCGAGGAGGAACGCAAGAGCCGCAAGGAGACCCTCCTCGGCACCCTGCAGGAGGGCGAGATCGTCGAGGGCACGGTGAAGCGCATCACCGACTTCGGCGCCTTCATCGACCTAGGCGGCGTGGACGGTCTGCTCCCGATCAGCGAGATGGCCTGGACCTACATCCGGCATCCCTCCGAGGTGGTCCGCCGCAACCAGCGGCTCAAGGTGCAGGTGCTGCGGGTGGACCGCGAGTCGGGCAAGATTTCGCTGGGCCTCAAGCAGATTCTGGAAGATCCTTGGAGCGACATCACCGAGCGCTACCACAGCGGTGATCTGGTCCGCGGGAAGATCGTCCGCACCGTCGCCTCCGGCGCCTTCCTGCGGCTGCGCGATGTGGACGCGTTCATCCCGATCTCCGAGCTCGCGGAGAAGCGGGTCGGCAAGGTCGAGGACGCCGTCGAGGTCGGGCAGACCGTCGAGGCGATGATCACCGACATCCGCCCCGAGGAGCGCCGAATGATCGCCAGCCTGCGGCGCGTGGCGCGCGAGGCAGAACGCAAGCGGGTCAAAGAGTACCTGCGCGGGCAGGAGGACGAGGGCCGGGTCACGATCGGGGACGCCGTGGGCGAGTTGCTGCGCCAGGTGGTGGAGCCGCGCGGTGACGAGCCGGCGCCGGCCGCGGAGCGAACGCCCGAGCCCGACGACGCCTGACTTGCCCGGCGCCGCGTCCGCGGCTAGAATGAGCAACGGCGTCGGGGAGTGGCGCAGCTTGGTTTAGCGCGCAGCGTTCGGGACGCTGAGGCCGGGGGTTCAAATCCCCCCTCCCCGACCAGTCAACCGAGGGGCAGAGATCGCGCGGGGCGGCGCGAAGGCGCCGCCCCGTCCCTTTTCGGAACCGGGGTCGGGACGCAGGCGATGATGATCGGAACGGAGGTCGTCGAGATCAAGCGGACCCTGGACGGCCGCGAGTCGCGCTTCCCGTGCCTCCTGCTGGGCCGTGCACCGGGATGGGCGGCGCTGCGCTACGTGCTCCCGCAGCCCGCGGCCGTGGGCACGCTCGCGCTCGCGGCCGGCACCGTCACGGTCGGACACTACTGGTCCGACCGGCCCTACACCGCCTATCACTGGCTGGACGCCGGCGGCCGCACGCTGGGCATCTACCTGAACGCCGCGGCCGACGTGGTGCTCGCGGCCACGGAGGTCCGATGGCTCGACCTGGCGCTGGACGTGCTGGTGACCGCCTCCGGCGGCGTCGAGATCCTCGACGACGACGAGGCGCGGCGCGCGCCGGCCTGGGCGCAGCCCGCGATCGCGCGCGCCCGGGCCGCGCTGGTTCCGCACGCGCCGGTGGTCGCGTCCGAGGTCAGGCGGTTGTCGGAAGGGCTCGCGGCCGCCGCACAGGAGGGGAACCGCCGGTGAGGCCGCGAACCCCAGGGGCGTGCGCAGCGCGCGGCGGCCGGCGCTCGTCTGCCGCCAGGGGGTGGGGCATCGACCGCCCGGTCGGTGACGCGGGGCACGTGCGCGTCGGGATGTTCTCCGACTCGTACCTGCCGCGGATCAGCGGCGTGGTCCGGTCGGTCGCGTCGTTGGTCGCCGAGCTGCGGCGTCAGGGCCACGTCGCCGCGGTGTATGCCCCGGGGTATCCCGGCTACACCGACGACGATCCCGATGTCGTCCGCTTCCCCTCGGTGCGGGCGCCCGGCGTGCCCGACTTCCCCCTGGCGATCCCCTTCGCCCGGCGGTTTCTGGCCGACCTGCGGCGCCGGCGGCTGGACGTGGTCCACACCCACTCGCCGTTTCTGATGGGCGCCGCGGGCCGCTACGCGGCGCGCCGACTCGGGCTGCCGTTGGTGTTCACCCACCACACGATGTACGCCGAGTACGTGCACTACGTGCCGCTGGTCTCGCAGAGCTTCTCGCGCGAAGTGGTCACACGCTACACGGCCCGCTACTGCAACCAGTGCGCGCTCGTGATCGCGCCGTCGCTGGTCGTGCGCGCGCATCTGCTCGCCTCCGGGGTCCGCGCCCCGGTGGAGGTCCTGCCGACGGCCGCCCTGGACCTGGCGCGCTTCGCGCGGCTGGACCCGGGATGGGTCCGGCCGCGCTACGGCATCCCGGCCGGTGCGCCGCTGGTGATCACCGTGGGCCGGCTGGCGCGCGAGAAGCGCTTCGATGTGCTGCTCGCGGCGTTCGCGGCCGCAGCGCAGGGCGGGCCGGCCCGGCTGCTCGTGGTCGGCGGGGGGCCGCAGGAAGCCGAACTCCGCGCGCTTGCCGGCGAGCTGGCGATCGCGGGGCAGGTGGTGTTCTCGGGGCCGCTGGACCACGACCGCGTGCTGGACTGCTACGCGGCCGCCGACCTGTTCGCGTTCGCCTCGCCGACCGAGACCCAGGGGCTCGTGGTGGTCGAGGCGATGGCGGCCGGGCTTCCGGTCGCGGCCGTGGGGGCCGGCGGGGTGGCCGAGGCCGTGCGGGACGGGGAGACGGGTCTGCTGACCGAGCCCGACGCGGTGCCCCTGGCCGGGGCGATCCGGCGGTTGATCGACGACGCGGACCTGCGCCGGCGGTGTGCGGCTGCGGGCCGCGCGGCCGCCCGGCGGTACGCCATCGACGAGGTCGTGCAGCGGCTCGTGACGCTCTACCGGCACGTGAGGACCGACGTACCCATCATCGCCGCACCCGAGTGATCCGCGGCGCGGCCGCGCGAGGAGCCCGGGCGGGCCGCATGCCGGCCCGAGTCGAGGAGGAGACGCAGCGTGCAGCTTCGCAGGCTCGAATTGATGGGATTCAAGACGTTCGTCGACCGCACCGAGCTGGAGTTCCATCCGGGCATCACCGCGATCGTCGGTCCCAACGGCAGCGGGAAGAGCAACATCTTCGATGGCATCCGGTGGGCGCTGGGGGAGACCAACGCGCGTCTGCTGCGCGGCGCGCGGATGGAGGACGTGATCTTCTCCGGCAGCGCCACGCGTCGGCCCACCGGGCTGGCCCAGGTCGCGCTCACCTTCGACAACAGCGCCGGCTTGCTGCCGGTCGCCTTCAGCGAGGTCACCGTGACCCGCACGGTCACGCGTGGCGGCGAGGGGCAGTTCGCGCTCAACCGGGTGGACTGTCGGCTGCGCGACATCCAGATGCTGTTCCTGGGGACCGGGCTCGGCGGGCGGTCCTACGCGCTGATCGGGCAGGGCGAGGTGGACGCGGTGCTCCGGGCCAATCCGCTCGAGCGCCGCCACTGGCTGGAAGAGGCCGCGGGGCTCGCGCGCCACAAGCGCCAGCGGCTGGAGGCCGAGCGGCGGCTGGAGCGCGCGCAGGCGCACCTCGACCGCCTGGCCGACCTGGCCGAGGAGCTCGCGCGCCAGGAGGCCGCGCTCGCCGACCAGGCCGAGGCCGCGGCGCGGCATCAGGCGTACAGCGAGGAGTTGCGCGAGCTGGAGATGGCGCTGTTCGCCGACGAGGCACGCCGGCTGCTGGCCGCCGCCACCCGGCTGACGGGTCAGCGTGACGCCGAGCGCGAGGCGCTCACCGCGGCCGAGCGCCGCGTGGTGGAGGCGGCCGCAGACGTCGCGATGGTCGAGGCGCAGCTCACCTCCACGACGGGCGCCTGGGAGGCCGGCCAGCAGCGGCTGCTCGACGGCGCGGAGACCCTGCGTGCCCGCGCCGGCGAGGTGCAGGCGCTGGACGGACAGGCCGAGGGGTTGCGGGCCCGCGCCGCGGACCTGGAGGCCGAGCGCGCGCGCCTGGCGCAGGCGCGCGCCGCGCTGGCCGACGATGCGGCG
>Ga0308411_10002728_pt1 | contig 11877 bp, 9 predicted proteins | sample HotsprottomLayer_2_FD_203530 | JGI IMG/M metagenome (GOLD analysis project Ga0308411, IMG submission 203530) | Hot spring phototrophic mat microbial communities from Octopus Spring, Yellowstone National Park, Wyoming, United States -... | ecosystem: Environmental > Aquatic > Thermal springs >... | reverse complement strand
CTCAAACGGCTGATGCGCAGCAAGCAGCTACACACCATCTGCGAAGAAGCGAATTGCCCGAACATCTCCGAGTGCTGGGGGCGCGGCACAGCCACCTTCCTGATCATGGGGGATACGTGCACGCGCTCATGCGGTTTCTGTGATGTGAAGACCGGCATGCCCAGCCCGCTGGATTGGGCCGAGCCGATGCGGGTGGCTCAAGCGGTCAGGGACATGGATCTCAAGCACGTCGTCATCACCTCGGTGAACCGTGATGAGCGCCGGGATGGCGGCGCGCCGATCTTCGCCCTGACCATCCGCAAAGTGCGCGAGGTGCAGCCTGGCTGCACGGTTGAGGTGCTCATCCCCGACTTTAAGGGCAACCGGGCCGCGCTCGAAATCGTCATGCGCGAAGAGCCGGACATCCTGAACCACAACGTCGAGACCGTGCCTCGCCTGTTCAAGAAGGTGCAGCCTCAGGACCGCTACGAGTGGGCGCTGGCGACGCTGCGCAACGCCAAGGCCATCCAGCCCGACGCCGTGACCAAGACCGGCATCATGCTCGGACTTGGCGAGACGCCCGATGAGGTACTCGCCGTGATGCGCGACCTGCGCGCAATTGACGTGGACATCCTGACGCTCGGTCAATACCTTCAGCCCAGCAAGAGGCACCTTCCTATCGAGCGCTATTACACGCCCCAGGAGTTTGCGGACTTCCGGCGCATCGGCTACGATCTGGGCTTTAAGTGGGTGGAGAGTGGGCCGCTGGTGCGCAGCTCGTTCCGCGCCGAATTCCAGGCCCGCGCGCTCTCCAGGCGCTGGAAGAACCAGCAGGCGACGGCCATTCGCGGCCAGGACGCCTGATCGGGCTGCCGGACTCGCCCGGCCCGAATCGGGCGGATGTGTGGCCACTGGTCGAACGTGAACCATGCAGGCACAACGAAAAACCAAGCCAACCGATCACGCTCCGGCGCGGCCCCCGAAAAGGGTGCTGTTCGTCGCCCTGCTTGTCCTCGCTCTGGCGGCCGGCGCTGTGTTCGTAGCGCTTTACGCATCGGCGTCGCGCAATGCATCGGCGGTCGCCGGCGATGTCGGCGTCATCCAGGTGATCTACGCGCAGCCCGCGCCTGAGCCGCTCGCCGCTGCCAGGGGGCTGGCGGCGAGCATGGCGTCGTCAATGCAGGAATCGGCGGCGGCGATGGTCGCCCCTCAACTCAGGCGCGAGTGGATGGAACCGCTGCGGCGATCCACAGCGCCCACCCGCACGCCATTACTTATCAGGCCAACGCCGACGGCGCCGGCGCCGACTGCGCCGCTGTCGCCCATGGCCGCAGCGCCGCCACAGCCGGCGCCGGTGGCCTCGTGCCCTGAGCTGCTCGGCCAGGTGCTGACCGTGACCCTGGACAGCCAGGTGACGGTGCTGCCGATCACGGTGCACATCTACCTGCCGCCGTGCTACGATCCGCAGCGCTACGCCTACCCGACGCTTTACCTGATACACGGCACAGCCTTTGAGCAGGGGGGCTGGCTGTACAACGGCGTGCCGCGCGTGGCCGATGTGCAGATGAGCCTGGGGGTGTTGCCGCCGTTCATCATTGTGATGCCTGGCGCAGACATGCGCGCCGGCCAGGCCAGCAAATACTCATGGACTAACACAGGCCCCGGTTCGTACGACGACTTCTTCGTCAATGAGCTGGTGCCCTACATTGACGAGAAGTACAGCACATGGGCCAGCCGCGATGGCCGCGCCATCGGCGGTATCTCGCGCGGCGGCTACTGGGCCATCGAGATCGGGTTTGCCCACCCCGACTTGTTCAGCGTGGTTGGCGGTCACAGCCCATCGGTGTTCACCAAGCTGGTCGGCGTGCCGCCGGATTTCAGCATGCTCAGCATGGCCCGCTCGATTGACGAACTGCGCATGCTGCGCATCTGGCTGGACGCCGGGGATCAGGATTGGGCGCGGGTGGACATGCAGAAGCTGATGAGGGACCTGGATGAGGCGGGCGTGGCGTATTATGCCGACATTGGCGCGGGCGGCCACGAGGACAGCTACTGGACCTCGCGCGTGCCGGAGTACCTGGCCTTTTATTCGTCGGGCTGGCCGCGCGTCGCGCGCGCCAAAGAGGCGCTCGGCTCGGCCGCTGCCCGGTGATATGCGACGCTCACTGGTATGGATCGGCGTCGCCGTCAGCCTGGTCTTCCTCTTTATCGCGCTGCGCGGGATTGACTTCGAGGAGTTCGCCCGCGACCTGCGCCAGGCAAACCCGGCCTGGCTGGCGCTCAGCGTGAGCTTCTACCTTTTGTCGGTAGGCGTACGGTCGTGGCGCTGGTCGTCGCTGCTGCGGCCGCTCAAGTCGGTCTCGGCCGGTCGCCTGTTCCCGATCGTCGTCATCGGCTACATGGGCAATAACATCTACCCGGCGCGCATCGGCGAGTTGCTGCGGGCCTATGTGTTGCGGCGCGACGAAGGCATACCCCTGCCGTCCAGCCTGGCCACCGTGCTGATCGAGCGCATCATGGATGGCATGACGATGATTGGCTTTGTGTTGATCGGCCTGCAGGCGACGCCGGCCTTGGCGTCGGAGCCGCGCGCGCAGCAGGTGATTTTCTTCGCCGCTGTGCTCTTCGCAGCAGCAAGCGCCGCTTTCTTCTGGCTGGCGCTCGCGCCAGGGCAGACCAATCGGATGGCCGAGGCGATCATCGCGCGCGCCGTTCCGAAGCGCTTTCAGGGGGCGCTGCTGGGCGTCGTCCAGCGCTTTGCGCAGGGCGCGCAAAGCCTGCGCAGCCCGCGCCGCCTCGCGGCGGTCGCAGGCAGCACGGTGGCCCTGTGGTTGCTGGAGACTGTGAAGTACTGGTGCGTAGCGATGGCCTTCGACCTGGTGTTGCCGTTCGGCGGCCTGATGCTGGTCAACGGGCTGTCGAACCTGTTCACGGTGATCCCGGGCGCGCCCGGCGCAGTCGGTACGTTCGACGCAGGCGGCATGCTGGGCATGCGGGCGCTTGGCGTGAACGAGTCGCTGGCAGTGGCCTATGTGCTCACCCTGCATGTCATGTTATGGTTGCCGGTGACGCTGCTTGGTGGGTGGTTCATGCTGCGCGAGGGCTTGCGCTGGTCGGACCTGCGTCGGGCCGAGGAAGCCACGGCATGGCGGATGGACCAGCCGGGCGGCTGACCGGCGCAGAATCGCAGTTCGGCCAGACGGGCCGATGGTACATTGATCTTGAAGTTCGAGAGGCATGATGAGACTGCAAAGCAAAGTGGCTCTGGTGACCGGCGCCGCGCATCGCGTGGGCAAGGTGATCGCCTGGATGCTGGCACAAGAAGGAGCCGACATCGTGGTGCACTATGGCGGGAGCGCGGAGGCGGCGCGCCAGACGGCGCAGGAAATTGAATCGCTGGGCCGCCGCACCTTGCTGCACCAGGCCGACATGGGCGATTGGAACCAGGCCGCCGAGCTGGGCCGGCGCGCGCTGGCGCATTTTGGCCGGGTGGATATCTTGATTAACAGCGCGTCCAGCTTTGTCCCCAACGATTACTTCTCCACCACCGAAGCCGACTTCGACAAGGCCTTCGACGTGAACATCAAAGGGCCGTTCGTGCTCAGCCAGGTGATCGCCCGGGCGATGATGGATGACGCGGGCGAGGGTGTGCGGGGAAATATCATCAACATCGTGGACGAAGGCGCCTTCTTCCCGTGGCGTCAGTACGTCGCCCACGGCCTCTCGAAGGCCGCGTTGCTGGCGCTTACCCGTGCGCAGGCGCTGAACTTTGGCCCCAAGGTGCGCGTGAACGCCATCTGCCCTGGGCCAATCCTGAAGCCGCCGGACTACAGCGAGGAGGCATGGCAGGCGCTGCGCAGGAGCAATCCGCTGCGCGCCCTCGGCACCGCCGAACAAGTTGGCGAAATCGTTTTGTTCCTGCTCACCGGCCCGCAGTTCATCAACGGCGACTGCATCATGCTGGACGGCGGGCGCATGTGGCAACACCAGTAGCGTTTGGTCGCCGGCGCGTCCGAACGCCCACGTCAAGCGATGGACCTGACCCAACTCACCAAACTCGTTCAATATATTGACGAAGAGCGCCGCAAGGATCGCGCCTTGATTGCGCAGCTTCAGGAGCGAGTGGATGGCCTGTCTCGCGACGCGGAGGCTCGCGCCCGCTACGTCCAATCGCTCGAAGCTACGCTGAACGAGCTGAAATTACAGGCGATGCGCGCCATGGCCTGGACATCGGCCACGGAGCAGTTGCGCCAGGAATTCGTCCAGCTCATCGAGCGCATCGAGGATCAGCGCACCAAAGCTGAGCGCGAGCTGATGCGCACCCGCCAGATCGAGATCGAATCCATCGTGCGCCAGCTCAACGAGCTGAAGAAAGAGGTCAAGCCCTATGCCGGCTACGCCGAGCAGATCGAGGCGCGCAAGGCCGAAGAAGGCCGCCTGGCCGAGATGATCGGCCGCCTGCAGGTGCAGGTGATGGACCTGGATCGCCGCTTCGATCAGCCGTCCACCCAAATCTCCTTCCTGGAAGAGCAGCGCCGCCAGGACGCCAGGCGGCTGGGCGCCCTCGAACAAGAGATCCTCGACCTGAAGAAGAAGACCGAGCAGTTCCCCCCCAAGCTGCTGCTGCTGGATGAGGCGATCCGACGCAAGCAAACCGAAATCGAGGAAGCGGCCAAAATCCTGGAGGCGCAGAGCCAGCTGATCGAAACGCAGCGGGTGGCCGATATCCGCCGCGAACGGCAGTTTGCCGAATATGCCGAGATCATCGAGCGGCTCAAGGTGCGCGCCGACGAAATTGCCCAGCAGGTGATCGGCTACATCCAGCTTCGCGAGGAAGTGAAGCGCGAACTTTCGGCGCTGCCCGATTTCCGCGAGCGGCTCGAAGTGCACATCAATGAGTTGTTCGAGCTTCAACGCGATGCCGAGGAGCGGATGAAGCGCACGATTGACGCTTTCCGCGAGCAGATCGAAAAGGAATGGCGAACGTTCACGATGGCTCAGGAGGAGAGGTGGTTCGAGCGCGACCGGCGATTGAGCGAGTTCGAGCCGCGCATCGCCGAGCTGGAGGAAGAGGTGTCCAGGCTCCAGCCCCAGATCATCCCCCTCTACCAGATCATCGAAGCCTTCTCCAAGGCCTACGCCAACGCCGGCCGCGAATGGCTGGCAGAAGCCAACCAGTTGCTCGACCAGGCCAGAGCCAACGTGCCGAGCGAGATCAAGCCCTCGCGCCGCCAGCGCAAGAAGCGCCAGGCACAGATCGAATCGCAAGCAGCCGCCGATGCGCCTTCCGGCGAAGTAGACCTGGCGGCCGACCTCGTCGAGTAAATGCGCGTCATCGCCACCGCCGGCCACGTGGATCATGGGAAGTCCACCCTGGTGCGCGCGCTGACCGGCATTGCCCCCGACCGCCTGCGCGAAGAGCAGCGGCGCGAGATGACGATTGACCTGGGCTTCGCGTGGATGACGCTGCCGGGCGGCGAGCCGGTGGGCGTGATTGATGTCCCCGGCCATGTGGACTTTATCGAGAACATGCTGGCCGGCGTGGGCGGCGTGGACGCAGCGTTGCTGGTGATCGCCGCCGACGAAGGGCCGATGCCCCAAACGATCGAGCATCTGGCCATCCTGGCTTTGCTGCGCGTCTCGTGCGGCGTGGTCGCCATGACCAAGGCCGATCTCGCTCCTGACCAGGCGTGGATTGACCTGGTGAGCGATGACATCCGGCGCGTGCTGGCGAGGACGCCGCTGGCCGGCGCGCCAATCGCTCCGGTGAGCGCGAAAACCGGCCAGGGACTGGGTGAGCTGAGGCTGGCGCTGGAGCAGGCGCTGGCAAACGCGCCGGCGCGCCGGGACGTGGGCCGGCCCCGCCTGCCGGTGGATCGCGCCTTCACGCTGCCCGGCTTCGGCGTCATCGTCACCGGCACGCTGAGCGACGGCGTCTTCGCCGTCGGCGATGACGTGGAAGTGCTCACCCAGCGCGGCGAAGTGTTACCGGCGCGCATCCGCGGCCTGCAGACGCACAAACAGAAGATCACTCGCGCGCAGATGGGCAGTCGCCTGGCCGTCAATCTGTCCGGCGTGGATGTGGAGCGGATCGCGCGCGGCAGCGTGGTCGCCAAACCCGGCGCCCTGACGCCGACCATGCTCGTGGACGCCTGGCTGGAGGTGCTGGGCGATGATGTGCGCGGGCCTTCATCTGCGCGTCGGGCCTCTGCCTTGCGCCAAAACGCCGAGGTGAAGGTGTTCAGCGGCGCTGCTCACAGCATCGCCCACGTCTGGCTACTGGAGGGAGACGCCCTGGCGCCCGGCGCATCGGGCTGGGCGCAGTTGCGGCTGGCCACGCCGATGGCGCTGGCCAACGGCGATCGTTTCATCCTGCGGCTGCCGTCGCCGTCCCTCACCATCGGGGGTGGGGTGATCGTGGATGCGCACCCCCCGACGCGCTACCGGCGCAGGGGCGGGCGCGCAGACGACCACGTGCTGAACCGCCTGGCGACCCTGCGGCGTGGCTCGCCCGCCGATCGCCTGTCGCAGGCGCTGCGCGAGCTGGCTTTTGCGACGCCAGCAGAAGCGGCTGCGCACGCCCACCTTGAAGATGACGAGCTGCGGGCCGCGCTGGCCGACCTGTCCGAACGCGGGGTGATCCTCGTCGCGCGCGATGCCAAAGGCAGCATCAGCATGCTGGGGCACCGCGAGGCGTGGCAGGCGGCGCGCGACCGCGCGGTGGCCATGCTCCGCGACTTTCACAGAGCCCAGCCGCTGGCCGAGGGCATGCCGCGCGACACGCTGCGCAGCCAGCTCAGGTTATCCCCCAGTGCGTTCGATGCCCTGCTGGGACACTACAACGATGCGTCCAATCCCGCTGCCTTTGTGGACGTCGGCGGGATGGTGAGGCTCGCCGGGCACGACGTTCGTTTTGCGCCGGAGCAACAGGCCGCCGTGGAGGCGCTGCTGGCGCGGTGTCGTGCCCAGCCGTGGGCCACGCCGTCGGTGAAGGAGGCGCGCGCCGCCGTCGGCGACGAGGTATACGTGGTGATGCTCAGGCGGCGCATGCTCATCCAGCTCAACGACGAAGTGATCTTGCTGCCGGACACCTGCGCCCAGGCCACGCAGCAGGTGCGAGCGTTCATCGAGCGGGAAGGGTCAATGACCGCGGCGCAGGCGCGCGACCTGTTCGGCACGACGCGCAAATATGCCCTGGCCCTGATGGAATACCTCGATCTGAGCGGGGTGACCCGGCGCGTCGGAGATGCGCGGGTGCTCAAAGGGTGAAGACGGAGCAGGCCGGGCAGCGCCGGCGATCTGGACGCCGGGGAGATTGCCGAAAGAGAGGAGGCCGGCTCGCCGAGCCGGCCTCCGGGGCAGCTGCGCAACGCCCCATCCGTCGCTGATCGCGCTGCCGAGGTTACTTCACAGCAATCTTGATCTGCTTCGGCTTGACGACCTCGGACTTGGGGATCGTCAGGGTGAGAACGCCGTTCTCGAACTCCGCCCTGGCCTTGTCGGCTTCCACCTCGGTGGGCAGGCTGATGCTGCGCTCGAACGAGTTGTAGCGGATCTCCCTGCGCAGCCACTTGTTCTTCTCGTCGTTGCTCTCTGTCTCCTGCTTCCATTCGCCCTTCAGCGTGAGCAGACCGTTCTCCACCGTGATGTCCACGTCCTCTGGCTTCCAGCCGGGCAGCGCCGCCTTGATGGTAAAGCCCTCCGGCGTCTCCACGACGTCAACCGCCGGCGCATCGAAGTTGAAGCCCCCGTCGAACCAGCGCGCCGGGCTCACGAACGCGTTGCGCATCAACTGATCCATTGCCTCACTCAGCGCAAGCATCTCACCAGCCGGATTCCACGTCCTGCGAGTCAGATAGGTTGCCATAGCTTACCTCCTTTATTGTTGTGAATCAAAATTCTCGTTGGCGCCTGTGCGCCGAATTCAGCTCACATAGTAGGCAGGAGGTGTTAGAGAAGATTAGACGAAGTGTTAGAGTTGCGTTGGAGTTCCCTCCGGCTGGGGCGAACCTGTGCGCTCGTAGCGCGCCAGCCAGGCCTGGGCGAAGGCCTCGAATCGGCCTTGGATGATGGCAGCGCGGACCGCCCGCATGAGGCTGAGCAGGAAGGCAGTGTTGTGAATGCTCATCAGATACATGCCGAGGATTTCGCCCGCCTGGAGCAGATGCCGGATGTAGGCGCGCGAGAAGTGACGGCAGGCGTAGCAATCGCATTCCGGGTCAATCGGCCGTTCGTCCTCGGCGTAGATGCGGTTGCGCATGTTGATGCGCCCATCGCGCGTGAAGGCAGCGCCATGCCGGGCCAGGCGGGTGGGCAGCACGCAGTCGGCCATGTCCACGCCGCGCTGCACGGCGCGGATGAGGTCGGTCGGCTCGCCCACACCCATCAGGTAGCGCGGTTTGGCGGTGGGCAGCGCCTCGTCCATCCAGGCAATCACCTGAAACATATCGGCTTTGCTCTCGCCGACGGCCAGGCCGCCGATGGCATAGCCTGGGAAGTCGAGCGAGGTGAGGAAACGCGCCGACTGCTCGCGCAGGTCGCGGAAGACTCCGCCCTGGGCGATGCCGAACAGGGCCTGATCGGCGCGGGCGTGGGCGGCGCGGCAGCGCGCCGCCCAGGCGTGGGTGCGCCTCAGCGCGATGAGGTTGTATTCCCGGTCGGTGGGCGGGGGACATTCGTCGAAGCACATGATGATGTCTGCGCCGAGGTTCTCCTGGATGCGGATGGCCTTCTCCGGCGTGAAGCGGTGCATCGAACCATCCAGGTGGCTCTTGAAGGTCACGCCGTCGTCGTCAATCCGGCGCATCTGGCTCAGCGAGAACACCTGAAAGCCGCCGCTGTCGGTGAGGATGGGATGGGGCCAGGCCATGAAGTGATGCAGGCCGCCGCGCCGGGCGATCAGCTCGTCGCCGGGGCGCAGGTAGAGATGGTAGGTGTTGGCGAGGATGATCTGCGCGCCCAACTGCTCCAGGTCGCGCGGCGGGATCGCCTTCACGGTGGCCTGCGTCCCGACGGGCATGAAAGCTGGGGTCTGGATGGCGCCGTGAGGGGTGCGCAGGGTGCCAGCGCGGGCGCGCCCGTCGGTCTGCGCGAGATCAAAGGAGAAAGACATGGCCAGCGAGCTGGTGCGCGCTTGCATCAGCAAGGCGCGCGGATGCAAACGACGCCCCTTCTACCAGGCGACGTTGAGGTTGATGAACACGCCGATCAGCAGCGACGAAAGGAAGCATAGCGCGACCATGTAGAACACCACGCGCGGGCGGAAGACGTTCAGATACAGCATGGTGCTCTTGATATCCACCATCGGCCCGAACACCAGAAAGGCAATGATGGCGCCCACGGTGAAGGTATTGACGAAGGACAGGGCCAGGAAGGCGTCCACAGTGCTGCATACCGAAAGCACGAATGCCAGCAACTGCAGCGCGATCACCGAGCTGACCGGCCCACGACCGATGCCGATCAGGGCCTGTTGCGGCACAAACGTCTGCAGTGTGGTTGCGATGAGCGCGCCGACCACCAGGAAGCGCCCCATGTCGAAGAACTCGTCTGTGGCCACCCCGAAGGCGTTTTGCAGGCGGGCGGAGACCGAGGCAGATGAGCGAGGGCAGGGAATCGGGAAGGGATGGACCGGTGGCGCGTCCGGCCGCCCCGGCCAGCGGCCTTCGTCCATGCCGCCCATCACCGGCGCGAGCCCTCGAGGGGCGACCACGCGGGCGAGGTTGGATTGCACGCTGAACACCAGGCCGACGCCGGCGGCGATCAGCAGGGTGAACGCGATGCGCCCCCAGAAGACCGGCCCCACGCCGAAGGCGGCGTAGGTGCTGGCGATGACGATCGGGTTCAATACGGGTGCGCCGAGCAAAAACGCGATGCCGGCCGAGATGGGAAAGCCTTTTTGATACAACCGCCGAACCACCGGCACAACGCCGCATTCGCACACAGGGAAGATCATGCCCAGCAAGGCGCCGGCGACTGCGGCGGCGATTTTGTTCCTGGGGAACAGGCGAGCAATGTCATCGGCCGTGACGAATTCGGCGATCAGCCCGGCTACCAGGCTGCCCAACAGCAGAAAGGGCGCCGCTTCGATGAAGATGCCCAGGAAGACCGTGGCGTAGTTCTGCAACACATCGGGCAGAGGGATCGTCGGCAGACGAATGATCGGCAGCAAGGCGTCGAGCGCGAGCGTCCCCAGGATGACCGCCAACAGGAACAGGACAGACGCGGTCAGTCGTCGGGTCATGATGGCCCTTCCCTGCTGGTGTTGTGGTCGGCCGGCCTTCGAGCGCGCATTTGCCGTCATATTCTCGCACATCCGCCGACCGGCGCGCGGGTGTGTTCGCAGCGAGGGACGAGGCTGATCCTCACGCGGAGAACGCGGAGAGAAGTGCTACGCCCGGCAGCGACCGCCTGGCAAGCAGCATTCCCAGGATCGCTCATATCTCCGTCGGCAGGACAGGACCGCCCCCGTTGGTGAACGCACTCCGGCGCGCTTGGGGTGGGCAACCGGGCGAAATTCGGTTATCGTCGCCAGCCATGGAGCTGAATCACCTGTTTACGCTGAAGGACAAAGTGGCCCTGATCACCGGCGGCAGCGGCGACATCGGGATGGCCATCGCCACGGCCTTTGCGCACGCGGGCGCGCACCTGGCCCTGAACGGCAGGGACGCCTCCAAGTTGCAGACCAGGCGCAGGGCGCTCCAGGAGTTGCCGGTGCGCGTGGAGGCCTTCGCCGCCGACGTGAGCGAGGTGGAAGCTGCGCGCAAACTGGCCCACGACGTGGTGGCATCGCTCGGCAGGGTGGATATCCTGGTGAACTGCGCCGGGATCAACCGTCGTAAGCCGATCCTGGAATTCTCGGAGGCGGAGTATGAGAGGATTATGGCCGTCAACCTGCGCGCTGCATTCTTCCTCAGCCAGGCTGTTGCGCCGTTCATGGTGGCGCAGGGGGGCGGCAAAATCATCAACATCGGCTCGGCGACCATTCGCACAGGCCTGGCCGATGTCTCGGTCTACGGCATGGCCAAGGCCGGGCTGGATGCGCTCACCCGCACGATGGCTGTGGAGTGGGCCGAGCACAACATCCAGGTGAATTGTCTCGCACCGGGGTTCCTGATGACCGAACTGACCCGAGAGGGCCTGTGGGGAAACGAGCGCCGCAGCAGGTGGCTGCTGGAGCGGATCCCGATGAGGCGTCCGGGGCTGCCCGAAGAGATGGCCGGCGTAGCGCTGCTGCTCGCCTCGCGTGCTTCTAGCTACCTCACCGGCCAGACCATCTACGTGGATGGCGGCTTCTTCGCCGGGAGCAAATGGTGAGCTGTGAGCCGCGCCTCCGGGATCACCGGGCGCGCGTGCGCTCCGGCTGCCGGAGCGCACGCGCCGGGAGGATGGCCGCCGACCGATGCGACCGCCGGGGCGCTCGTGGGCAAGCGCAGGTGACGCTGCGCCTCAGCGCCACTGGGCGTAGGGCGACGCAGCAATGACCGCGATCAGCGGGCGCAGGCGCGGCGACGTGCTGCCTATCGTCGCGTTTTGATTGTTGCTCCCCAGGTAGTTGATGAGCGCTGTGCGGTCGTCGGGGTGTATCGCCCGTCCCACGAAGCGCCGCAGCAACTCGTCCACCACCTCGGTCGCGGTCTTGGGCAGGCCGAGCAGCGTCTCAAGCAGCGCGCTATGCGGCGCTGGGTTCGTCGGGTGCAGTTGCTCGCCGAAGAAGCGATTGACGATCATGTTCGCCAGGTTCCAGCGGCTGAACACCTGGCCGGTGTTCCACCAGGCCAGCATGAAGTCAGGATAGCCGGTGGGCGCGCTGAACTCGAAGAGCACCTGGCCGAGCAGCTCGTTCATCTGCGCGAAGCGGCGCTCGCCCAGCGGCTGCCAGTTGTCTGGCAGGAAGTTGAT
>Ga0308411_10002726_pt1 | contig 11882 bp, 14 predicted proteins | sample HotsprottomLayer_2_FD_203530 | JGI IMG/M metagenome (GOLD analysis project Ga0308411, IMG submission 203530) | Hot spring phototrophic mat microbial communities from Octopus Spring, Yellowstone National Park, Wyoming, United States -... | ecosystem: Environmental > Aquatic > Thermal springs >... | reverse complement strand
ACCGGCGTGGTGGTCTCGCCGCTGATCGCGCTGATGCAGGACCAGGTCGCCGCGTTGCGCCAGCTCGGCGTCCGCGCGGCATTCCTCAACTCGACGCTCGACGCCGGCGAAGCGCGCGAGGTCGAGCGGACCCTGCTGCGCGGCGAGCTCGATCTGCTGTACGTCGCACCAGAGCGGCTGCTCACCCCGCGCTGCCTCGAGCTGCTCGACCGTGCGCGGATCGCCCTCTTCGCGATCGACGAAGCGCACTGCGTGTCGCAGTGGGGACACGATTTCCGGCCGGAGTACCTCCAGCTCTCGGTGCTGCACGAGCGCTTCCCCGGCGTGCCGCGGATCGCGCTCACCGCGACGGCCGATCCCCAGACGCGGACCGAGATCCGCGCGCGGCTCGCGCTCGGCGAGGCGCGGGTGTTCGTGTCGAGCTTCGACCGGCCAAACATCCGCTACACGATCGTCGACAAGGCCGAGCCGCGCGCGCAGCTGCTCAGGTTCATCCGCGAGGAGCATCCCGGCGAGGCCGGGATCGTCTATTGCCTGTCCCGGCGCAAGGTCGACGAGACGGCGGCGTGGCTCGTCGCCCACGGCATCGAGGCGCTGCCCTACCACGCCGGCATGGACGCGGCATCGCGGGCGGCGAACCAGGATCGGTTCCAGCGCGACGACGCCATCGTGATGGTGGCGACGATCGCGTTCGGCATGGGCATCGACAAGCCCGACGTGCGCTTCGTCGCGCACCTCGACCTGCCCAAGTCGATCGAGGGCTACTACCAGGAGACCGGGCGCGCGGGCCGCGACGGTCTGCCCGCCGATGCCTGGATGACCTACGGCCTCGCCGATCTGGTCCAGCAGCGCCGGCTGATCGAGCTGTCGGAGGCGAGCGAGGAGTACAAGCGCGTCAGCAGCGCGAAGCTCGACGCCCTGCTCGGGCTGTGCGAGACGGCAGGCTGCCGGCGCGTGCGCCTGCTCGCCTATTTCGGCGAGGAGAGCGGGCCATGCGGCAACTGCGACACCTGCCTCGCCCCGCCGGAGACGTGGGATGCGACCGTGGCCGCGCAGAAGGCGCTGTCCGCGATCTACCGCACCGGGCAGCGCTTCGGCGCAGTCCACCTCGTCGACGTGCTGCGCGGCAAGGCGAGCGAGCGCATCGCGCGCTGGGATCACGACAAGCTGACCGTCTTCGGGATCGGGTCGGACCTGGACGAGGCCGCGTGGCGCGGCGTCTTCCGCCAGCTCGTCGCGCTCGGCCTGGCGCGCGTGGATCACGAGGCGCACGGCGGCCTCAAGCTCACCGACGCCAGCCGCGCGGTGCTCAAAGGCGAGCGGACCGTCGAGATGCGCCGGACCGTCGCCGGGCGCCTCGAGCCGGCGGCACCGCGTGCGGCAGCGCGCGCGACGTTCGAAGGCGCGGACGCCGGCCTGCTCGAGCGGCTCAAGGCCTGGCGGCGCGAGGCGGCCCGCGACCAGAACGTGCCGGCCTACGTGATCTTCCACGACCGCACGCTGGCGGAGATCGCGCAGCGCCGTCCGGCCAGCCTCGCCGAGCTGGCCTCGATCGGCGGAATCGGTGCGGCCAAGCTCGAGCGCTATGGCGCTGCGCTCATGGACCTGATGCGGGCATGACTGGAGGAAGGCGATGGCGTTGAAGAAGACCGTGGTGCGGAGCGGCGTGCCGGAAACCGGCGGGCCGTTCAACCTGGGGGTGACCTACGGGCCGCTGTTGTTCGTCTCGGGCCTGCCGCCCTTCGCCGGGGACTACGCGAGGCAGATGCGCGAGGCGCGTGCGCGGGGCGAGAGGCCGCCGCCGTTCCCCGCCCTGCCGTTCGACGAGCAGGTGCGGATCGTCATGGACCACTTGAAGCAGGTCGTCGAGGCGGCGGGCTCGAACATGGACTGCCTGCTGAAGGTGACCGTCTGGCTCAAGGACCAGACCAAAGCCGAGCAGTTCCACCGGATCTACCGCACCTATTTCTCCTCGGCCGACGACCTGCCCACGCGCACGCGCATGCAGGCCGGCCGCACGCCGATGGACTGCGAGCTGGAGGTCGAGGCGATCGGCTACATTCCCGGCGCGACCTGGAGCGCGCCGGCCCGTAAGCGCCCGGCGAAGCGGAAGACCGCCGTCAAGCGAAGGAGGTCCAGATGACGAGGGAACTTGCCCTGATCGTCGGTGCGGGCCGGGGCCTGAGCGCCTCGCTCGCGCGCGCGTGCGCGAAGCGCGGCATGCAGGTCGCGCTCGCCGCGAGGAACGTCGAGAAGCTCGCGGCGCTCGCGGCCGAGACGGGCGCGAAAACCTACGTGTGCGATGCTTCCCAGCCGGCTGCGGTGGCATCGCTCTATCGCGCGCTCGACGCCGACTTCGGTACGCCGACGCTCGTCTGCTACAACGCGAGCGGCCGGGTCCGCGGGCCGCTCGTCGAGCTCGACCCCGCCGCGGTGCGGGCCGCGCTCGAGGTGAGCGCGTTCGGCGGCTTTCTCGTCGCGCAGGAGGCGGCGAAGCGCATGCTGCCGCAAGGCCGAGGCAGCATCCTGCTCACCGGCGCGTCGGCGAGCGTCAAGGGTTACGCGCAGTCGGCCTCGTTCGCGATGGGCAAGTTCGCGCTCCGCGGGCTCGCGCAGAGCATGGCGCGCGAGCTCGCGCCGAAAGGCATCCACGTCGCGCACTTCGTCATCGACGGCGGCATCCGCCAGCCCGGCGAGCCGCGTGCGGAGCGCGGTCCGGATGGCTTCCTCGATCCGGACGCGATCGCGCAGACGTATCTCCAGATCCACGACCAGCCGCGCAGCGCGTGGACCTGGGAGGTCGAGCTGCGGCCGTGGACCGAGACGTTCTGAGGCGCGGCCGCGCCTATCGATTGGCGAGGATCGGGCAAGGCCGCGCGCGGATCAGCGCGTCGTCCGCCGTCGCGAGCGTGAGCTCGTAGACCAGCGCGGTCGCAACCAGGAGCCAGATGTGGGTGGCGAGCAGCAGCCTCACCCGCGCAGCGCTTTCCAGCGCCTCGGCTCGAGCGCCGGCCCGATCTCGTCTCCCGTTGCCTCTGCCGTGCCGCGCATGGTGCCGAGCCAGGCCTCCCCCGCAGAACGCTGCGACGGTGGAACCACCTCGGCAACCGGCTCACCGAAGCGGGTGATCAGCACCGGGCGCCCGGTGCGTTTCACCCGCTGGACCACCGCCAGACAGGTCGCCTTGAACTTCGATACGGGGATCGATTCCACGTCGTGACGATAACCTGGGCGAATCGGCACCGGGGAAACCGGCGGTCGGCCGCCTGATTCAATGGGCGACCTGCAGCGGCCAGCTCGCGGCGAGCGCCGAGTCCCCGGGGCTGACCCCCGCGCCGATCCTGGAGGCTTGCGGCGCACGCCTCGACTGTATAGCCTCGTGCGTGCAACGGCACACGAGAGGCCTCGATTGTAAATGGCCACCAACTTCTCCTCGGACCAGGAACTGATCGACCAGGCCCTCGCGCCGAGCGGCGAGCGCACCAATCGGGCCACCGTGACGCGCCTGCTCGAGCAGTTCGTCGCCCGCCGCCGGCAACGGCATCTCGCCGCGCTCAGCCGGCTGCAATCGTGGGCGCGCGCCTGAGGCTGCCCGATGCCAGCGATCCGTCCCGTCACCCGCCAGATCGTCCCGGAGCCGACCGTGGAAGGCGCCGGCGTCCGGCTGAACCGCCTGATCGCCAGCCGGCAGCTCGACTGGCTCGACCCGTTCCTGCTGCTCGACCACTTCGGTTCCGACGATCCGAAGGACTACCTCGAGGGCTTCCCGATGCACCCGCACCGGGGCATCGAGACGGTTACTTACCTCCTCGAGGGCGAGGTGGACCACCGCGACACGACCGGCAGCGCCGGGACGATCAGGTCGGGCGGCGTGCAGTGGATGACCGCCGGCGGCGGGCTGCTGCACGAAGAGATGCCGCGCCAGGTCGCCGGCCGGCTCGACGGCTTCCAGCTCTGGGTGAACCTCCCGGCCCGCCTCAAGATGTCGCGACCCCGCTACCAGGAGTTCGACGCGAGCCAGATCCCGACGGTGCGCCGCGACGATGGCACCACGATCAAGGTCATCGCGGGAGAGACCGACGGCGTGCGCGGAGCGGTCACCGGGATCGCGATGCAGCCGACGTATCTCGACGTCGAGCTCGCGCCGGACGGGCGCTTCCGACAGCCGATCCCGCGCGGCCACGCGGCGTTCGCGTACGTGTATCGCGGCAGCGCACGGATCGGCGAGGGCACGCAGGTCGCGGCGCCGCGCCTCGCGATCCTCGGCGACGGCGACACCTTCGCCGCCGAGGCCGGCGCCCAGGGCGCGCGGTTCCTGCTGGTGAGCGGCGAGCCCACGCGCGAGCCGATCGCCCGCTACGGGCCGTTCGTGATGAACACGCGCGAGGAACTCGTGCAGGCGGTCGAGGATCTCAAGAACGGTACCTTCGTGTGGCGGGAGGGGCGACGATGAGCCACAAGCACGAGCAGCTGCTGCGGACGATCTTCCACGATCCGATCAGCGGCAACATCCACTGGCGCGAGGTGGAGTCGCTCCTCAACCACCTCGGCGCGAAGATGGAGCAGACCTCCGGCGCGCGCGTCCGCGTGCTGCTGAACGGCGTGGAGGGCCACCTTCACCGCCCGCATCACAGCGGCACGCTGGACCGCACCGGCGTCAAGTATCTGCGCGAGTACCTCGCCCGCGCCCGGGCCACGCCGTCGCAGTACGAGGAGGCCCGCAAGGGGTAGGTTCGCTACGCCGGCCTGCCGAAGCCGGTGATCCGCCCGATCAGCTCGAGCGGCGCCGCAGGCGCCGCGTTCGCGCGCCACGCGATGTGGTGGTCCGGCCGGATCAGCACCAGATCGGCGCCGTACAGCTCGCGCGCCTCCTCGGAGAGGACGTCCAGCACGTCGAGCGGCACCCCGCGGGCGCGTGCCGCGTCCTCGAGCGCGCGCGTGTCGTGCGCGCCGCGCAGCCGCAGCAGCGTGAAGTCGCGACCGAAGCGATCGAAGATCGATACGCCCTCCTCGAGCCAGAGGTGAGGGGCGCGGGCGCCGGGCGTCGCGTGCGGCACGTAGCGATGCCAGTCGTCCTCCGGCGGCGGCGAACCGTCGTCGCAGACGATCGGCGAGCCGCCGTAGAACGCCCCGAAGTGGATCCCGGGGATGTCGAACTCGCGGTTGCAGTGCGCGGTGAGCAGCGCGCCGAGCTCGGCGCGGGCCGCCGCGCCGGCGGGCGTCTCGTCCTCGATCGTCTCGGGGATCGGCAGCTTGCCGATCGAGTCCGCCATCGCGCGGGCGAAGCCGGTGTTGCGCACGCCGATCGGCCTGCGCTCGGTCTCGTAGGTCGCGAGCAGGCGCGGGTGGCCCCAGCCCTGGCACACCGCGGCGAGCTTCCAGCCGAGGTTGGCGCAGTCGTCGACGGTGGTGTTGTAGCCCTGACCGCCGGTCGGCGTGAAGAGGTGCGCCGCGTCGCCGGCGATGAATACGCGCCCGCTCGGGTCGGCGTAGCGCTCGGCGACGAGCGAGAAGCCGGCCGTCCACGGCGCGGTCGCGATCAGCTCGAACGGGAACTCGCGTCCTGCCGAGAGCACGAGCGACTCGCGCGCGTACGCTTCGCTCGGCTGCTGGCCGCGCGCGAGCTGGGTGTGATAGACGAACAGCCCCGTCCCGTCGATCGCGCAGACGAACGACCGGCGCACCCGGTTCACCGCCCAGTACTGCCACGACCGGCGCGGCGGCACCAGGTCGTAGAACGCGCTCGCGCGGAAATAGACCGCGAGCATCCGCCCGCCCATGAAGTCGCGCTCCTCGCCGGCCCAGCCCTGATGGCCGATGCCGAGCCGTTCGCGCACCATCGACCGCGGACCGTCGCAGCCGGCGAGGTAATCCGCGGCGACCGACTCGCGCCGTCCGGTCGCGACCTCTTCGATCGTGGCCGTCACGCCCTCTGCCGAGTGCCGGAAGTCGGCGAGCCGCCAGCCGAAGCGCGAATCCACCGCCGGCCAGCGTTCGGCGTGGCGCTTCATCACCGCCTCGACGTACATCTGCTGCGTGCGGTGGAGCGGCTCGGGTGTCGGCCAGCGCGAGTGCGCGTCCTCGCGCGCGGCGATCGCCTCGGCCCGCGAGCGCCACCGCACGCGCGCGAGCTCGTGGTGTGCGTAGCGGGTGAAGTAGGCGATGTCCTGCGGGTAGTCGGCCGGGAGCCCGAGCTCGCGCACCTCGTGGGCGAAGCCGAGCCGGCGGTAGTGCTCCATCGACCGCGAGGTGGTCGCGTTCGCCTTGGGAAAGGTCGGCGGGCCTTCGTCCTCCTCGAGGAGCAGGCACGGCACGCCGCGCCGGCCGAGCTCGATGGCGAGCATCAGCCCGGCGGGGCCGCCGCCGGCGATCAGGACGCGCGGGCGGCGCGCTGCCATATGGGGCGGGTTCGCGGGCACGACCCCGGGTGCCGGCCCCGACCTTAGCGCGCCCGCTCCGCGGAGAACGTCGCGCTGCCCATGCCATCGGCCTTGAACATGACCACGACGATCGAGTCGGCGCCGCACACGTCGAAGAACCAGCGCTCGCGCCACTCGCCGCTCATCAGATAGGCGGTCTTGAGCTCCGGGACGGCAAGCGGCAGCCAGATCGGCCGCACCACCGGCCCCATCCGCTGCGCCTTCACCAACCTGACGTCGCTGCAGCGCTCCTTCGACGGGTCCTTCTCGGCGGCCGCCGCTGCGGCGGTCTGGGCGGCGGCGGCGCGCACCTCCCCGGCGATGCGCGGGATGACGAGCGTCGGACCGATCGCGTCCAGCTCGACGAGCTGCTTGCGCAGCTCGTCGAACACCGGCGGACGGGGCGCGGTCCGGTCGAGAATCGCGAGCGCGCGCGCGCGATTGCCCTCGCCGACGTTGTCCCCGAGGAAACCCGCGAGCGACAGCAGCGCGTCGCGATGCCCCTGCCCGGCCGCCTTGCCGAGGTTGTCGTACGCGGTCATCTCGTCCTCGCGGCCGGAGATCGGTCGGGCGGCGAGCTCGCCGTAGCGCCGCGCATCCAGGCGCCCCTGCGCGTCGACGAAGTTCAGCTCCGGGCTGGCCACGGTGACCGCATAGACCAGGAACTGGCCTTCGGCGGCGCCCTTCGCCGCAGCCTTCTTCGCCCAGGCGAGCGCGGCGCCGGGGTCTGGCGCGGTGCCGGCGCCCTGGGCGTACAGCCTGGCGAGCGGTGCGAACGCCCGCTCGTCGCCGTCCTCGGCTGCAGCGCGCAGCGCCTTGAAGGCCGCGGCGAAGTCACGGTCCTGGAGCGCGGCCATGCCCCTGGCGTAGTCGGCGAGCGCGACCGGCCCGAAAGCGGCGAGGAGGAGAGCGCCCAGCGTGATGGGCCAGCGCGGCATGGCTCGATCGTGTCGTGCGGCGGCGAACCGGGGTCCAATGGTACCCCGCCCGGAGTCGTGTTAGCGTCGCCGGCGAATCGCACTGGAGGACCGATCCGATGGCCAATACACCGATTCATCGCTATGCCGGCAAGGACGTCGAAGTCACCTGGGACGAACGGCTCTGCATCCACATCGGCGAGTGCGGCCGCGCGAAAGGCGAACTGTTCGTCGGCGGCCGTCAGCCCTGGTGCCAGCCCGACCTCGCGAGCGTGGCCGAGGTGGCTGAGGTCTGCCAGCGCTGTCCGAGCGGCGCGCTCGCCTACGAACCGAAGGACGGCTCGCCCGCCGAAGCGCCGGTGGCCGCCAACACCGTTTCGGTCACCTACAACGGCCCGTATTTCGCGCGCGGTGCGCTGGCGATCGACGGCGCGCCGGCCGACATGCCGGGGGTGCGCTTCCGCGCCGCGCTGTGTCGCTGCGGGCAGTCGAAGAACAAGCCGTTCTGCGACAACAGCCACGAGGCGGCCGGGTTCAAGGACTACGGTGCGGTCGGCGAGCCCGGCCCTGGGCTGCAGGCGGCTGGCGGCCCGCTGGCGATCAAAGCGCTGCGCGACGGGCCGCTGCACGTGAAGGGCAATCTGACGATCCTCGCCGGCAGCGGCCAGGCGCGCTGGCGCGGCACCGAAGCGTGGCTGTGCCGCTGCGGGCAGTCGCAGAACAAGCCGTTTTGCGACGGCTCGCACCGCGCCGCCGGGTTCAAGGGCTGAGTGCGATGACCGTTCTCGTTCTCGGCCTGTTGCTGTTCCTCGCGGCGCACTCGGTGCGCATCTTCGCGGACGACTGGCGCAGCCGGCAGATCACGAACCTGGGCGAAGCGAAGTGGAAGGTGCTGTTCTCGATCGTCTCCGCCGTCGGCTTCGTGCTCATCGTCTGGGGCTACGGCCTCGCGCGGACCGATCCCGTCCACCTCTGGAATCCGCCGATCTGGACACGGCACCTCGCTGCGCTCCTCACCATCCCCGCTTTCGTGCTGCTCGCTGCGGCGTACGTTCCGGGCACGCGCATCAAGGCGGCGGTCGGCCACCCGATGGTGGCGGGCGTGAAGATCTGGGCGTTCTCGCACCTCGTCGCGAACGGCACGCTGGCCGACCTGCTGCTCTTCGGCGCGTTTCTCGCGTGGGCGGTGGCCGATTTCGCCTCGGCGCGGCGGCGTGACCGCGCGGCGGGGCGGACCTATCCCGCGGGACCGCTCAGTCGCGATGGCGCAGCGATCGTCGTCGGCCTCGCCGCGTGGGCCGCGTTCGCCTTCTACCTGCACGCCGCGCTGATCGGCGTGCGGCCGTTCGGCTGAGCGCGCTCAGCCGTCGAGGGCCGGATAGCGGCGGAAGATGCCCTGCTCGTTGAACGCGAGGCGGCGCGGCGACGCGAGATAGGCGGCGATCCGGGGGCGCTCGGCGACGCGATCGCGCAGCGCGACCAGGCGCGGATGCCGGGGTTCCAGCCGGCGCATCGCGCGCGGGAAGGCGTAGCGCAGCCCCTCGATCATCTGGAACATCGACAGGTCCACGTAGGAATGCCGGCCGCCGACGAGATGGCGGCTGCCGGCGGGATTGCGCGCGAGCACCTGCTCGAAGTAGCCGAGGAACTTCGGCAGCCGGCGGCGGCGGAAGAGCTCGGCGGCGCGCCGTGCGGCCGGCCGCTGCGCCTCGTAGTAGAGCTCGGTCGAGACCGGGTGATGCGTGTCGTGCACCTCGTCGAGCAGGTCGATCAGCGTCAGCTCGAGCTGGTGTGCCCAGATCCGGGCCGGCTCGGCGGCCGGGGCGAGTCCGAGTCGCGGCCCGAGCACGTGCAGGATGTTGGCCGTCTGCGCGATGACCAGCCTGCCCGCCCGCACGATCGGCGGCGCGAAGGGCGGCTGCGCGCTGCGGCGGTCGTCGAGCATCCGCAGCATCGCCCGCAGCCCGGTCTTGGTCCGGCACACGTCCACGTAGTCGGCGCCCGCGTCCTCGAACGCGAGGCGGACGAACTCGCCGCGTCCCGGAATGCCGGGCCAGTAGTAGAGCTCGTAGCGCATGCGCGGATGCTACACAGCCGGCGCCCTGCGGTCGACCGCAGCAAGCCGGCGCGCGCCCGGGCCGACGAATGCCGCGTGACCCTTCACCACGGGAGACCCCGGATGAAACGCCTCGCACTGATGTTGTCGGCCGTCATCGGCCTCTTCGCCCTCGCCCCGGCGTCGGCGAGCGTGGACGACCCATCGAGCCCGTTCTACCTGTTGCCGACGAAGAGCCGAGGCACGACGCTGCACAACGAGCGGACTCACTAGACCGGGATCGAAGTCACGTCGTAGGTGAAGATCCACTCGTAGCGGCTCTTCACGCTGTCCTCGGCCCACTCCCGATCGACGTACTGCTGCGCGCCGCTGGCCTCGGCGAGCGCGCGGTTGTGGAAGCGGCGCGCGTTGTCGGCGGACCCCTGGACGATCCTCGCGGTACGCTCCTTGCGCGCCGCTTCGTAGCGGAGGAGCGCCGATTCGACGTCCGCGCCGGGCGTGTCGAGCGCCCGGGCGAGGATGAACGCATCTTCCAGCGCCATCACCGCGCCCTGGGCGAGGAACGGCAGCGTCGGGTGGCACGCATCCCCGAGCAGGGTCGCGCGCCCCACGGTCCACTGCGCCATCGGCGCGCGTCCCATGAGCGCCCACTTGAAGGGCGTCGGGATCCGATCGATCATCAGCTGGATGTCCTCGTGCCAGCCGGTGAAGTCCGCGCGGCACTCGTCTCGCGTCCCCGCGCTGGTCCACGATTCGACCCGCCAGTCGTCGCGCTCCACCACGCCGACGAAATTCATCAGCTCGCCGCGGTGCACGGGGTAGTGCACGATGTGCGCGCCCGGGCCGATCCAGTTGGTCCCGACCCGGCGGCGCATCCGCGGCGGGAGGTCCGCCATCGGGATGGTGCCGCGCCAGGCCATCAGGCCGGTGAACTGCGGTGCGTCGGGGCCGAACAGGGCCGCGCGGATGCGCGAGTGGACGCCGTCGGCGCCAATCAGCACGTCGCCCTCCGCGTCGCCACCCTCGAGGCGCAGCGCGACCCGGCGCCCGCGCTGCTCGAGCCCCAGGCATTTCGCGCCGAGGCGGATCGCATCGGGTTTCAGGCGGCGCACGCCGTCGGCCAGCACTGCGAGCAGGTCGGGACGGTAGACGGTGTAGTACGGATAGCCGTACCGCTCGATCGAGCGAGCGCCCAGATCGAACAGCTTCCAGGTCTGACCGGTGCTCCAGAGCCGCACCTCCTTGCCGGCCGCCTCGCACGCCAGCTCGTGCAGCGCCTCGCCGACCCCGAGCTCGTAGAGGACCCGGCTGCCATTGGCGCTCAGCTGCAGGCCCGCGCCCACCTCGCGCAGCTCCCCGGCCTGCTCGTAGACCTCGACCTCGAAGCCGCGCCGCAGCAGCGCGAGCGCGGCGGCGAGACCGCCGATGCCGCCGCCGGCGATCAGGACGCGCGGCTTGCTCGCGGTGCCCACCCGGCCGGTTCAGTCGATGCGGGCGCCGGACTTGTGCACCACGTCGGCCCAGCGCGCGACCTCGGCGGCGATGAAGCTCGCGAACTCGGCCGGCGAGCCGCCGGCGGGCTTCAGTCCCTGCCGGGCGAGCGTTTCGCGCACCTCGGTCGTCTCGAGCGCGGCCAGTACCGCACCGTTGAGGCGCTGGACGATCTCCGGCGGAGTGCCCGCCGGCGCCGCGAGCCCGCTCCAGAACTGCACCTGGAAGGCGGGCAGGCCCGCTTCGGCCACCGTCGGGACATCGGGGAGCGCGCTATCGCGCTGCGGGCTGGTGATCGCGAGCGCGCGCACCTTCCCCGACCGGATGTGCGGGTCGAGCGTCACCTGGCCCTCGAACAGCACCTGTACCTCGCCCGCGATGAGCGCCTGCAGCGCGGGCCCGCCGCCCTTGTAGGGCACGTGCACGATGTCGACGCCCGCCAGCGTCTTGAAGTACTCGGCCGCGAGGTGCGGCGGCGTGCCGTTGCCGGCCGAGCCATAGTTGAGGCGCCGGGGCTCGCGCTGCGCGAGCTCGATCAGCTCCTTCAGGGTGCGCGCTGGCACGTTCGCGTTCACGGCGATGAGCAGCGGCCCGATCGAGACGCGGCTGATCGGCGCGAACGCCTTCTGCGGGTCGTAGGGCAGGTTCTTGTAGAGGCTTGGCGCCATGGCGAGCGTGCTCGTGCTGCCGAAGAGGAGGGTGTAGCCGTCGGGCGGGGATTTCGCGACCGCGTCCGAACCGACCGTGCCGCCGGCGCCAGGACGGTTCTCCACCACCACAGGCTGGCCGAGGGACTCGCCGAGCTTGGCTGCGACGAGCCGCCCGACGACGTCGGTGGGTCCGCCTGGCGGGAACGGGACCACGAGCTTGACCGGGCGCGACGGATAAGCCTGCGCGAGCGCTCCGGCAGCGGTGAGCGCGAGCGTGAGCGTCGCGACGACACGACAGAGACGCGTGTGAATGGAAGTCATCGGCTGGTCAGGTGTAGTGTTGCGCAGT
>Ga0308411_10002721_pt1 | contig 11889 bp, 6 predicted proteins | sample HotsprottomLayer_2_FD_203530 | JGI IMG/M metagenome (GOLD analysis project Ga0308411, IMG submission 203530) | Hot spring phototrophic mat microbial communities from Octopus Spring, Yellowstone National Park, Wyoming, United States -... | ecosystem: Environmental > Aquatic > Thermal springs >... | reverse complement strand
GCATCTACACGGGGACGGCGCTCGCCCTCGAGGTCGACGTGGCTGCTGGTGCGTCGTGGTCGGCCATCGGCACCACGGGCTACAAGTTCGATGACCCGACGCTGGCGCAGGATGGCACCAGGAGCATCAAGGAGAAAGCCGGGGCGGCCGGGAAGTCGATGCTCCGCCACAAGGGCAAGGGGACCAACCTACCGCTGACGCCGAGCCCGCTTCCGCTCGATACCTCGGGGGGGGTGCGGGTACAGGTGCACAACAGCGACAGCGGCACGTGCTGGGAGGCGAGTTTCTCGGGCGCGGCGGTGCGGAAGAACACGGCGGAGCTGTTCGAGGCGAAGATTCCATAAGCTCCGCTGGCGCGGTTGCTGCGCGAGCTGCGGAGTGCAGCCCGCGCAGCGACCGGCGCTGCCCAGACGGCGCGGCAGAGCGGCAAGAGGTTGGCCCGGGCTCCGGCGGCTGCTCGTGCGCAGGAGGGCGCAAGCGGCGTCGCTACAGGCGCTGGAGCGTCGAGCGCGCCGTGTCGTGGGTCGGTACCTTCCACCGGCTGATGGTGCGCTACGAGCGACTGCTCCCCGCGTGGGAGGGGCTCTTCCGTCCCGCCCGCGGATTTTCGTCCTTGGCGGGGTTATGAAAATGGTCGCTCCTCTCCGACAGTTCGTTCATCGGCCTGGTAAGGGCGCCCGCCTTGATCCGAAGACGACGGCTCCGATCGAGATCAGGCGACAGTAGAGACAGTTCGCACGAGGCTTGCTGTGTGCCTAGGTCACAACGTTAGCAGTCGTCCGCAGTATCACGGCGCCGAGGCGTACGAGCCTCGCGCCTGAGGTGGCGGGAGAACGAGGTGAATTGGGCCGCCTTCTCCGGCAAGATTCACCAGTTGTACCGTCGGGTTGCGAGAGTATCGCGGTCGAGGGCAAGGGTTGGCCCCGAGGGTGAGGGCTTTTCCGGCGCGGTGCGGCCGGCGGCTCGGTCGCAGATGGGTCGAGAGCAGCTGCAGTTTTTCCCGAGGCTGGCGCGCATCGAGGACCTTCCGACAGCGTGGCGGTTCCCGTCGTATCTCGATGCCTCGCAGCCGTGGGTGGCCATGTTGCGGGATCTCTACGCCTCGCCGCTCGCGTTCCCAGCGTCGATCTCGCCCGAAATGGGGTTGTTCCTGCACGGGTTAGTGCGGAACCTGAGGCCGCGAACGGTGGTGGAAGTCGGGACGTTTCTCGGGGCGAGCACAATCTGGATGGCGTCGGCACTGGCCGAGGCCGAGAGCGATCCACCGCAGAGCCCACTTGCGGTCGGCCAGCGGCGCGGGGTGATCCACTGCTTCGATTACTTCGGGCCGATCACGGCAGGGCCCTGGCGGACAGCGGAGTTGACCGATCGACCGCGCATCGAGGTGATTCGCGAGCACCTTGTGCGTGCGAGGCTCGCGGACCGGGTCGTGCTGCACCAAGGGGACAGCTCGGTGCACATCGCGAAGCTGGCGGCAGAGCTCCGCTCCTGTCTCCAGGGAGGCCTATCCGCCGGGGACGCGGAGCGGCCGGCTGCAAATCGTGGGGTGGACCTGGCTTTCATCGACGGAGACCACACGGTGGCGGGTGTGCTGAAGGATTTTGGCGCTGTCGAGCCTATACTGAACACGGGCGGGTATGTTGTCTTGCATGACATATACCCTGATCAGTGCGGCGAGGACGGGCCGAGGCATCTCCTGGACACCCTGCATTCGACGACAGCGGGGTTGTACGAGGCATGCGAGGTCTACACCGCGCCGCTCAACTACGGTTTTGCGGTGCTGCGCAGGGTCGCTTAGCTCTCGCTGCGGCCGCACCGGCCTGGCCGGTAAGCGACCCTACGGGCGACAAGTGTTCCGACTCGAGGCGCGCGGGCTAGCACTACGGCCATCACGGCCAAAGGCGGGGTGGCCGGGAGTTGAGGCTTGTTCGCGTGGGCGGGGGCGGGAGTCGGCCCTGAGGCCGCGAGTGCTTCCGCTCGACACCTCGGGCAGCCCGATCGAGCAGGGGCACCGCAGCCCGCCGGTGAAGTATCTTTGGCGCGCTCGCTGCGCACACCACCATACGGAGGCCGTGCAGCGGCTAGTGCTTCCTGCTCAGGGTCCGAGGCAACGGCGTGTGGACCGTCGCGGTCGATCGAATCGCTGGCGTTCGCGACCGCGGCTGGCGAGGGAGAGTCCCAAGGATGTCGCGATCGCTCCTCGCCTGCTAACAGCATAGCGCCCATACATGGTGGTATACGAGTTGACTAGCGAGAGCGGTATGTGCTAGCGGCGCCACGGCTGCGATCAGGAAAAGCCCGCACGGATATGTCGCCCAAGTCGTTTGGGTCTCTAGTGCTGATCGGTTTCTCCCTCCTTCTGTCTGGACTGGGCGTCCAGGCGGTAGCGAGTGTCCTGTGCGGCTTTGCGCAAGTGAGTACCGGCGAGGAGCACACATGCGCGGTTCGGCCGGATGGAACAGTCGAGTGCTGGGGTAGAAACGCATACAACCAGGCCAGCCCTCCGGCGGGGACGTTTTCGCAGATCAGCGCGGGTATGGAGCACACCTGTGGGGTGCGAAGGGAGGGAACGGTGGCCTGCTGGGGGCGAAACGACTCTGGCCAGGCCAGCCCCCCGGCGGGGACGTTTGCGCAGGTGAGCGCGGGCAGCGAGCACACCTGCGGGGTGCGGGTGGATGGGACCGTTGCCTGCTGGGGGCGAAACGACTCTGGCCAGGCCAGCCCCGCGGCGGGAACGTTTGCGCAGGTGAGCGCGGGCAGGGGACATACCTGCGGGTTGCGGGTGGATGGGACGGTCGCCTGCTGGGGGCTGAACTCGTCGGGCCAGGCCAGCCCCCCGGCGGGAACGTTTGCGCAGGTGAGCGCGGGCAGCGACCACACCTGCGGGTTACGGGTGGATGGGACGGTCGCCTGCTGGGGAGCGAACTTCTTGGGCCAGGCCAGCGCGCCGCCGGGGTCATTTTCCCAGGTGCGCGCGGGTGCGCTTCACACCTGTGCTGTGCGGCTCGATGGAACGGTTGCCTGCTGGGGGAGGGGCTGGTTCGGCCAGACCAGCCCCCCGCCCGGGGCGTTCCTCGAGGTGAGCGTGGGCGGCGTGCACAGCTGTGGGGTGCGCCCGAGCGGGACAATCGCGTGTTGGGGTCGAAATGACGATGGCGAGGTCAGTCCGCCGGTGGGTGCGCTTTCGGCGGTGAGCAGGCAACACTGGATGCACATCTGTGGGGTACGAAGGGATGGGACGGTTGCCTGCTGGGGTCCGAATTTCGCCGGTGAGGGCACTCCGGCGCCTGGGGCGTTCCTCGAGGTGAGCGTAGGCCACGGGTATAGCTGTGGGCTGCGGCCGAACGGGTCGGTCGTATGCTGGGGTCTGAACAACGACGGTCAGGCCAGCCCGCCGGCCGGGGCGTTTTCACAAGTGAGCGCGGGTCGGGAGCACGCCTGCGGCGTGCGGCCGGATGGGGCGGTGGCGTGCTGGGGGAAGAATAACTACCGCCAGGCGAGACCGCCGTCAGGGGCGTTTCTGCAGGTGAGCGCGGGGATTGGGCACACCTGTGGAGTGAAGACGGATGGGACAGCGAGGTGCTGGGGTAGGAATCGGGACCGTCAGGCCAGCCCGCCCGGGGGAACGTTTTCGGCGGTGAGTGCGGGCGGGAGACACTCCTGTGACGTGCGGCCGGACGGGACAGTCGTATGCTGGGGGCGAAGCGACTCTGGCCAGGCCAGCCCCCCGGCGGGAACGTTTGCGCAGGTGAGCGCGGGCAGCGAGCACACCTGCGGGTTACGGGTGGATGGGACGGTCGCCTGCTGGGGGCGGAACGACTTCGGCCAGGCCAGCCCCCCGGCGGGGACGTTTGCGCAGGTGACCGCAGGGGCGCTTCACACCTGCGGAGTGAGGCCGAATGGCACAGTCCTATGTTGGGGTGACATCCGCATTCCCGGGTTCTCGGCTTGCCCCGACTCGGATGGCGACGGAATCCTCGACGATGGCGATGGCAGCGGCGTCGCTGGCGATGCGCCATGCGCGGGGGGGAATACCTCGAGCTGTGACGACAACTGTCCCGCCGTCTACAACCCGCCGCAGGCTGACGGCGAGAACGACGGTGTCGGTGATGCGTGTGACAGCTGCCCCTCCGTCGTCAATCTTGGCGACGGCGACGCAGATGGCATCGATGACGCGTGTGACATCTGTTTCGCAGCGAGTGCGGCGAGCACCATGCGCAAGCCGGTGCTCCTGCTCGGGAAGCTGTTGGCGCCGCCCGGTGACCAGACCTTGGTACTGAAGGGGGTATTCGAGACCTTCAGCGCCTTCGCGCCGGTGCTCGATCCACTGAACAATGGCATGAAAATAGCAATCTGGCCTCAAAGCTATTCAAGTGCTCTCGACCTGGCCGGCAGGACCACCATCAGAATTCCGGCCGGGGCCTGGAATGGCGTGCGCGGCTGGCAGGTCGATCGCACCCGGACCAGGTGGGTCTATGCAGACAGGACGAAGCCGCCTGCTGCCAACGGTGTGTTCCGGATCAGCGTGCGGGAGGTGTCGACAGGTACCGCGCGCCGGATCGAAGTCGTAGTGAAGGGCGCGAGTGGGACGTACCCCGCCGCTCCGGATTACGTGGCCGTCGCTCTGAACGACACCGCTGGAGGCGGTGCGTTGGGGCAGTGCGGCGAGTTCCAGTTCGGCGCCATGCGATGCGTCCTGCTGTCCAGCGGCAAGAAAGCCAAGTGCAGGTAAGACCCCGCGTGGCGACGTCCTGGGATCCACCGACCCCGCCGAAGACGGTGGTGCCTACAGCTGGCAGTGCATCGCAGATGGCCGCCACTCGGCCCCGTGCGGCCCAGGGGCAGCGATCCCGAGCAGTCGAACCGCCCGCGGGCCCTCGATTGCCGACTCCCGCCCCGGGCGGCGCTTTCCGAGGAGGCGCAGGCCGCACTGCTCGCGGATGCTCTCACCGGGATGCTCCGGTCCCCCCCTCCTCCGTGAGCACAGATCGAGCACGGCGACCGCGATGGTGTTGGTGCCCTGATAGCCGTGGCTGTCTGTCGCTCGGAGCGTGACCGCATGCGAGACGGCGTTGCACGAGCGTCCGCTGGAGCAGCCTACCCGTGCGGACCGGCCCGTCGCGGATCCGACGACCACTGCAACACGGTATCGGGTCGGTCATCCTCCTCCGGGTCGGGACCGCTCCCGAGCTGCATGAGCACCGCCCCGAGAGCGACGACCTCCTTGTCCGCCGTGGTCCAAGTCTGCGCCGTCGGATAGCGGATGGTCGAGAACGTACCGTCGGCGCGCGGCTGGCTACGCTGACGGTGGCGATCCTGGCGACCCGCAACGGCGCATACGGCACGTTCGTCAGCGGATCGCCCTGGTATCTCATGTGCTCCCAGGCCCGGAGGACGCCGACCGAGAGCGCCTCGTCACCCGGCCTCATCGGGTCGTCGTCTTCGGTCAGCGAACTCCTCGACCCGATTATCGGGCCCCAGGACCACCGCAACGGCTCGGGATGGGCCGCCATTCAAGGCGGCCAGCGCGGCGAACGACGGGGCGAGGTCGGTGACCACCCCGTAGGCCACGCGCGTGGCCAGGCACCTGGAGGGCGTCGCTGCTGCGCGTGTCCGACCCGTGCAGGCCATGACGGCGCCTGGGCCGACGACTAAGCACCAGCCCAGCCGAATCCGAGCAGGGCTCTCTGCGGCTCGGGGCGCCTCCCCTCTCCAGAACCCGCACGGAGCCCAGCAACGGGCGTGGGGTCTTGTGGCCTCCGGACGCGGCGAACCGCGCGCCGTGGTCAGAGGCCGCGCTGGACCACGGCGAGGAGCTGCTTCGGATCGATCGTCCGCGCGCGTTCCTGGATCTCGCCAGCATAGCGCGATTGGAGGCCCTTCGCCTCGCCGAGCATCGACTCAAAGACAGAGCGGAGCTGTTCGGCGTCGATCCTGCGGCCGCTCGCGTAGTAGCGCTTCGCCACGTGGCCCAGCGCGTAGGTCGTCGCGAACGCGAATGCCGAGCCGGTCGCCTGGCGGCCGAGCGACCCGAACAGCCCACCGCCCGCTTTCTTGAGCAGACCGCCGAGCAGCTTGCGGCCGATCGCCTCGAGGTACTGCGAGGTGAGCCCGATGCCGAGTGTCGCGAGCAAGTCCTTCACATGGCCGCGGTCGAGCTCGAAGCCGTAGACGCGCCCGACGTTGTAGACGAGGCGCATCTGTAGCGCGATCACCGCCATCGAGGCGAGCGACTGCGGCAGCAGCTCGAGCCCCCCAGTGAGGATGGCGGTGTTGAGAATGGTCTTGTCGAGCGCGGCCTCGTCGGGCGGGGCCGCAGCTGGAGCCGGTGCCGTCGAGTCCAAGCCTGCGGGCGAGGTCGGCCAGGAAGCTCCGCTCGGCCTCGGTCTGCGCGCCGTCGGCATCGCAGACGCAGACCGCCATCTCGTACGCGAGCTGGCGCAGCTCCGGGCTCGTGAGGTCGGCCGCAGCAGCCTCGACCGAGCGCCGCTTCAGCAGGACATCCTGATAAAGCCCCGTCAGGTCGACCTTGGTGTCGCGGGTGAGCCCGTCGGCGATACGGCGCAACTGCTCGCGCTCGCGCTCGTCTTTCCCGCCATCGGCGAAGGCGGCGAAAAGACACAGGGTGAGCACAGCGGACTGCTCGGCCTCCGTCATGGCCCGAGTGTTTCCGAAGCGGCGATGGCACGCAACCGAGGGTGCACTGCGCGCGGCCGCGGGTGCGGGTCGCGGCCCGAGGTCCTGGCGGCCTGCACATCCCGGGCGAACTCGCTAATTGATGTTGCCGACCACCTCGGCCGCGAGGCCGTATGCCTTCACCCAGTCGTACGGCAGGTAGGCGTAGCCGGCGTCGCCGAAGCATCTGCCCCAGGAGTTTTTCACGATCAGGTAGCCGCCCCCCGATGCCGGCGGGGCGCCCGCCGGGAGCTCCTCGTTGTCGATCCAGCCGGTGACGAGCACGGCGTGTCCCCCCCGATCGCACTCGCACCCTGGCGCGGGCGTGCAGAGGGGTTGTCCATTCGAGCCGGTCGTGATCGGGCAGTGCGGGCCGCGATAGCTGACGTAGCCGTTCACATTCTGATCCCAGGAAGGAGCCACCAGGAAGCTGTACACCACGGGCTTCTGGAAGATCGCGACCGCCAAGAGGATCGAGCCGAGAGAGGCGATCGGGTTGTCCGCGCTCCACAGCGAGCCCCACTGGGTCGGACGGAAGCCAGATGTAGTCGCGATCGTCGGCCCGATGGCGCCGCAGAAGGTAGCGCCGAGGATGCGAACGCAGACCAGCCGCCCCTGATGGTTGGTGTCGGAGCAGAAGGCGCTCTCCGCGCCACCGTAGCCGACGCAGGAGTTGGCGTAGGTTTGGGTCGTATCGTTGGCGGTCCGCGAGCGCGATGGATTGTAGTCCCACGCCTCCTCGAAGGGGAAGCGGTAGTCGGTGTCGACGATCTTCGCGAGCACGTCGGAGGGCCAGGCGCCGTCCCCGTAGGTCGATGGATACCAGATGTGCTTCGTGAGGAAGTTCAGGTGCTGCTCCGAGAGGTTGATCCAGCGGGAATACTTCTTCGCCACCCAAAGCTCGGTGGCCGCCGTGGTCGCGAAGTCCCAGCAGGTGCCGCGGCCGGCCTGGTCCTTCACGCAGGTGGCGAAGAACTTGAGCGGCCAGGCCCGGTTCTGCCACACGCCCGTCGCCCGCGGCCCACAGGCCGGGTTCGTGTCGCCAGAGCGGTCGGTGCCGTCGCCGGCGCCCTCCTCGGCGCCACAGCTCGCCGGGTATCCGGGCGGCGGCAGCCCTCCGGGCGGGATGAACGGGAAGAACCGCTTGACGATGGTTGCGAGGTAGGCGTTGCGGCTGCGCACGATCGCCGGCTGGTCCCGGAGCTGCTCGGGCGGCAAGAGATCGAACTGCCCGGGCAGCGCGGGATCGATCGCGGCAAGGCCGTCGTATGCGCTCGAATAGATGAGGAGCTGGTTCTCGTCGGTGGGAAAGGTGCGCAGCGACCCTGCCACGGCGCCCCTCACGAACCGCCGGCCGTGTGTGATCGCCCTGCCCTCGGCGCCCGTCGCGTCGGTGAAGCGCAGCACGAAGTTGCCGCCGTCGCCCGGGGTGACGGCGGCGTCGTTCGGATCGACCCCGCCAGTGTACTGCGCCGCGAAGTCGGGGTTCGCCGCGAGGAACGCGGCCACCGTCTCCTCGTCAGCGGCTTCCCGCGCCGCCTCGGCGGCTGCATCCGCCGCCAGCTGGTCGGGACCGATGCTCCGAAAGTCCGGGCGCCTCGTGATGTCCGTCCACTGTCCCGGGTCGACGACGAGCGCGCCCTCCGGCGGCGTCGAGCGGGGTCCGCCGAGCGCGTCCGCCGGTGGCGCGAAGGTCGAGTCGACGACGCGGCGAATGCGCGGCTTCGCACTGCGAAACCGCGCCGACAGCGACTCGCACGTCGCCCCATCGAGCTTCGCCACCAACGTGACGCGGCCGCCGAGGCTGCCGCAGCCCTTCCATCGCGCCGTGAGCACGGTGCCCTTGCGCGTGAGCTTGCGCTTCGCCGTCGTGGCCGGGCAGCCGCTCGCGACCGAGACCTGCGTGGCGTCGATCACGATGGCGTCTTCGCCGGCGCCTCCGGGCACGAGGGGCTCCCCGGCGACAGGAAACCGGCCCCCGGGGCACGCAGCCGGCTTCGGAGGCTTTTTCGCTTCGGTGGGCCCGAGCCCCAGAACGAGCGCCAGCCCTGCCGCCACGATCACCGGATGCCGCATGACACACCCCCTCCGCGACGAGCCCCCTGGGGGCCGTCCGCCGCGAGGACGCCGCGTATCACGGTTCTCCTCGACTCGACCAGTGGCCGCTCGCTGTCGAGTCGCGGCGTCCTCGAACTTTTTTCTGGCCAAGCCGCCGCGGCGCATGGTATCCGAGCCGAACCTTATCCGCCGAACCGCGCGTTCCCTGAGGGGGAAGCGGGCTCACGACCGCAGGTGCTTCGCCTTTTGCGAGGGTGCGTTTCGGATCTCCGCCACGCCACTGGTCGCCCCTTGATGCTCAGCGAAAGGTCGCCTGTATGCCTGCCTTCTTCTCCCTCGTTCTGCTGCTCCTCCTGCTCGGGGCCGGCCGCGTCGTCGACGCGGCCGTGCCCGATCACCCGGCACTTGCGGAGAAGTCCGCGCTCGCGGCCCCGTGGACGCGCGTCGACCGCGCGGTGCGCGAGACCATCGCCGGGGCAGCGCCGAGCCCGCGGGGACGGCTTGCCCCGCGGAGCGCGATCCCCCGCGATCCCGCGGGGCGCATACGGCTAGCCGTGTACGTATCGAGCTGGGGGACCAGCGAACGGGCACTGCTCGAAGCTGGCGGGCTCCGCATCACCTTCGAGAGCGCACGCTTCGGCTTCGTGGAGGGGTGGGCCTCGCCGGACGAGGTCGGCGGGCTGGCGAGCCTCGACTTCGTCACCACCGTGCGGCCGGTCGCTTCCCCCATCACGAATACGGGCAGCGTCAGCTCCCAGGGCGACACGATCCACCGCGCCAATATCGCCCGGCAGAGCTTCGGGGTCAGCGGCGCGGGGGTCAAGGTCGGTGTGCTTTCCGACAGCGTTGACGGGCTGGATACCGCGGTCGCGAGCGGCGACCTGCCGGCCGGCGTGCAGGTGCTCCAGGCCGGGACGGGGCTCGGCGAAGGCACGGCCATGCTGGAGATCGTTCACGATCTCGCCCCGGGAGCGCCGCTGGCCTTCTACGGCCCGAACTCGTCCGGCGACATGATCGCCGGCATCGAGCAACTGGCGGCCAACGGGGCGTCGGTGATCGTGGACGACATCTGGTGGTTCGACCAGCCGATCTACGAGGAAGGGCCGATCGCCCAGACGGTCAACGACCAGGTTGCCCGTAACGTCGTCTACGCGACCTCCGCCGTGAACTCCGCGCAAAAGCACTACGGGTCGACGTTCAGCAGCGCCGGCGGAAGCCGGCCGCTCCATCAGTTCGCCCCGGGTCAGACTCGCCAGCGGATCACGGTGCAACCGGGCAGCGCCCGCATCATGCTCTACTGGGCGGATCAGTGGGGAAGGTCGGCCAACGACTACGACCTCTACCTGGTGACCCAGGACGGCACCGTCATCGCGCAGAGCGACAACGAGCAGAATGGGGACGACCTGCCGCTCGAGTCGCTGACCGTCACCAACGAGGGCCGGCCGGCGCAAGCCTTCATCGTGGTGCAGCTCTTTAACGGAAGCCCCCGCCGCTTCGACATCTTCTACAACAACGTCACCGAGATCGAGTTCGGTTCGCCGGTATCCAGCATCCCGGGCCATGCCAATGCGCGCGGGGCGATTACCGTGGCAGCCGCGAATGTCGACAACCCCTTTGTCATCGCCGATTACAGCAGCCGGGGGCCATGCAACATCGTCTTCCCGGTGCTGGAAACGCGTGCCAAGCCGGACATTACCGGGATCGCTGGCGTGGCCGTCACGGGAGCCGCGGGCTTCTCGAACCCTTTCTTCGGCACCTCCGCGGCCGCGCCGCATGTCGCGGCGCTTGCGGCCCTTGTCCGGCAGGCCAATCCCGAACTGTCCGCGACGCAGATCAAGGAACTGCTGATGGCAACGGCGACCGACCTCGGCGACGTGGGTTACGACTACACCTTCGGCGCCGGAGGTGCCGACGGCTTCTCGGCGGTGGAGCGTGCCCGCGCCCTGCTCCCGGTCGATCCATGCGCCGGCCAGACCATTCCCGCCCCTCTGCTCAATCGCATCACTCGTGCGCAGGCGGCCCTGGCCGCGGGGAAGCTCAAACGAGCCAGGGTGCTCGGCCGCAAGGCGCGAAAGCTCGCGAACGGCTACACGCGCGGGAAGCGGCCGAAGCTCACGGCGGAGTGCGCCGGGGCCATCGCCGCAGCCCTGCCGTGAGGGGCCGCCTCGGCGGCCCTACGCTCTCCGCCTCAGTCGATGTACCCGAGCTCGCGCAACCGCTCGCGGACGGCGTCGGGGATCTGGCCAGCTCCTGGCGCGCCATCGGCCGGTCGCTCGGGCGGACGGCATGCCTCGAGCCACTGTCGTGCGTGCTCGCGCAGACTGTGCGCCTGCGGACGCGAGCCTCCGAGGTCGCGGCGCTCCCCGGGATCCTGGGCCAGGTCGTAGAGCTCCAGCGTGTCGGGGTCGGCGTTGTAGATGGCCTTCTGGTCGCCGTCCCGGACGGCGACGTTGACGTCGCCACGCTGGGTCTGAAACGGTCCCATGTGCTTCTTGCGGTTGATGCGCATCGCGGGCACCTGCCGCGGCGCCGGCGCTCCTGGATGCGTGCCCTCTAGCAGCGGAAGGAGCGAGCGGCCGCGGAACCCGACCGCAAGATCGCTCCGCCCGAGCACGGCGAGGATCGTGGGGGCCACATCGACGAGCGACACCGGCTGACGAACCCGCGTACCGCCCCGCCGCCCGCCGGGAAGCTTCACGATGAGGGGCACGCGGACGATCTCCTCGTACAGCGATTGACTGTGGAGCCAGCCGCCGTGGTCACCCATCTCCTCGCCATGGTCGGAGAGGAGCACGAAGAGGGTGCGCTCCCACACGCCGAGCCGCCGCAGCGTCGCCACCACGCTGGCAAGGTGCTCGTCGGCATGCTGGACGGCCGCGTCGTACAGCACGCCCGCTGGCTGGAGGAGCGCACTCAGATCGTCGAGCAGCGCCTCCTGCAGCGCCGTCGTGTTCGTGGTCCGGGGAGGCAGGCCCGCCGCGAAGTCCGCGCGGGTCGCCCTCCGGTAGCGATCGACGAGATACTCGAGCCGGCGCTTGTACGCCTGCGCCGTGCTGTCGCGCTGCCGCACCAGGCGGCGCGGGACGAACCACGGATCATGGGGCTCCACCGTGTGGATGTAGAGGAAGAATGGCCGATCCCGGTGCTCCCGGACCC
>Ga0308411_10002720_pt1 | contig 11890 bp, 9 predicted proteins | sample HotsprottomLayer_2_FD_203530 | JGI IMG/M metagenome (GOLD analysis project Ga0308411, IMG submission 203530) | Hot spring phototrophic mat microbial communities from Octopus Spring, Yellowstone National Park, Wyoming, United States -... | ecosystem: Environmental > Aquatic > Thermal springs >... | reverse complement strand
CACGGACCGACGGAAGTTTATCGGCTCGTGTTGCGACGTCCGGAGCCGGATTTCAGTATCACACTCGGTGTTGACCGACTGGAAATTCCCATCGGCGGGAGTGCCCTTTTGCCCATCCAGGCCATCAATCGGCAGGGAGTAACTCAACCCATAGAGATTAAGATCGTGGGAAGTCCTGCATTGGCGGGATCAGTAACTGTTGATGCCCAAGCACCGGTCGCGCCCAACTTGCCCATCGCTCTGTTACCGATCACGCATTCCGGTGAACCGGTTCGTGGTTCTTTTCAAATTGAGGCACGGGCAAAAATCGGCGATCGCGAGATCGTCCGGTATGGCGACATCAGCGCGTTTGTCCGTCAGCGTTTGAGTAATTTGCCCTTCCCGCCGCGTCAGCAATCGGCGACAGTCGATGTTGCCACAGTTGATGTGCCGTTCCGGCTCGTTGCCCAGTATGCTCACCCCGAAGCCGCTCGGGGTACCCCACTGCCGCTCTCCGTCACAGTTCAACGTCAAGATGGGTTCGCGGACGAGGTGACACTCACGGTCGTGGGGTTGCCCCCGAATGTTACGGCCACCGCCAAACCCGTGCCCAAGGGCAGCGACAAAGTGGAATTTCCAATCACAGCGGCGGAAAACGCTCCAGTCGGTACCTATCCCTTGGCGATCGTAGGCAAGGGCAAAATGAACAATCAGGAGTTTCAGGTGGCCATCCCGGCAGTTCTTCGAGTCGCCCCGGCACCTTTTGACCTGTCGCTCGCCCAAGCGCCGCCAACTCTGAAGCCCGGAGAAAAGGTGAAGGTGAAGGTCAATGCCAACCGTAAAGGAGGATTCAACGGGGCCATTGAAGTCGAGTTCAAGAATTTACCAGCGGGCGTGACGGCACCTAAAACGACGATTCCAGCAAATACCAATGCAGTAGAAATTGAACTTACCACTGAAAAAACAGCCGCACCGGTGGAGAAAGCCGACGTCGCTCTCGAAGGGAAGACCGGAGCACAGACCACCTCAGTAGGCGGAATCAAAATCGTGGTAGTGAAGCCTCAATAAGTATCGGGACTCGGCCTCAATCGTGCGGGCGGAGCAGCATGAATTTATCCCGCGCGAATTTCACTGGTGAGCGGGTGGCCACGACGTGTCGCATGATTGCTTCACGCAAATTGTTGCGCCACCGAGAAATCGAGCGAGCGAAACAAACGAAATCTCCGATGTACTTTGGTCGCATTCGACGAGTGCCATAACGTCTCGTATACTAAAGATAGTTTTTGGTGAAATTTCCAGTTTGAAGCGAGGTGTTGAGAAAACGATCGGCCTTGGTTTTGCTCCCACGAACACGCGAGGAGGCAGCCATGAGTTCGCCGTGTCAGTTGTTCTTCATTTACGATTCCACCCAAGACGCTCCTGAAGCGGCTTTGAATCGCCGCGAGTCCTCGATCCGTCAGGTTTCCTCTCCCGCAGTACCTGAGAAATTTCCGAAAGACCGGCAAGGGTTGGGGCCTTTGTGTGCCTCGCCAGTCCCGCGTGTGGATCGCCTATTGTGGCCTTGAGACCTACGCGAAGGCGCATCACCGGTGCGGAACCTCGAGTTTGTGTTTTTCGATCAGTCGATACAAGGCTCGCCGACTGATTCCTAAGGCACGAGCCGCGTGGACTTTGTTGCCATGGTGCAGTTCGAGAATCTTCGCCACGTGACGCCGTTCGACTTCACGCAGGGCCGTCGGTTCGGTTGGACTCACGGTTGGCTCGGCCATTGCTATGCCCGATGGCGCTGCCGGAGTTGGAACCGGTGTGGGCTGCGTAATGGAGGCGGGAGACATTGTCGTCTGAAAAGCTGCATCCGCGATGACATCCGGGAGATCGTCGAGAGTAATCGTATCTCCTTCAGCGAGGATCTGCGCCCGCTCGATCACGTTGGCCAACTCGCGGACATTCCCGGGCCAATGATAGGCGATCAGTGCGGACATGGCTGCGGGATCGACTTTCATCTTGATGCGCCCGACCCGGCGCGTCGTCAGAAAATGTTCCACCAGGTCAGGTATGTCCTCTTTGCGATCTTTGAGGGGTGGCAATTGAATGGTTATTACATTGAGCCGATAAAACAAATCATCCCGAAAGCGCCCGGCCTTTTGCTCTTCCTCCAGAGGTTTATTCGTCGCGGCGATAATGCGGACATTGGCTTTTCGCTCCTCTGTGCCACCAACACGACGAAAGGTCCCGTCTTCGAGCACCCGTAAGAGCTTTGCCTGCATGCCGGCGGACATTTCGGCAATTTCGTCGATAAAAAGCGTTCCTCCGTCGGCCACTTCAAAAAGCCCAGGCTTGGATTGGCCGGCTCCAGTGAACGCACCGCGTTCGTGGCCGAACAGCTCGCTTTCTAACAAAGTTTCTTGGAGGGCGGCACAGTTGACTGTAACAATCGGCTTGTCGCGTCGAGGGCCATTAAAATGAAGAGCCCGCGCCACGAGTTCCTTCCCGGAACCACTTGGTCCGCGAATCAACACCGTGGCGTCCGTTCCCGCAACCTTTTCGACCATTTGCAAAACTCTCTTCATCGCCTCACTGCCACCGACCATCCGCAATCGCGCCGATGCAAAACTGAGATGCTCGATGTGGGCTTTCAGGCGAACATTCTCAACTTTCAGCCGACGGACTTCCATCGCTCGTTGTAGGGTCGGCAAGATGGAGTGTAGTTTGAACGGCTTAAGGATGTAATCGAAGGCCCCGAGTTTCATGGCCTCCACCGCGGTCTGGACTGTCCCATGACCCGTCATGATGATACCGATGAGTTCCGGTTCCAGATTCAATGCTTCTCGTAACAATTGGATGCCGTCCATCCCCGGCATCATCAAGTCGGTCAGAAGCAAATCGTACTCGCTCCGTTTCAATTCTTCCAAAGCGGTGTTTGGCTCGGCGCAGCCTTTAACTTGAAAGCCCTCTTCGGACAGTGAATCACATAAAGCCCGCATCAACTCAATTTCATCATCAACAATGAGAACACGACCTGAAACAACAACCTGTGACATCGCGGCACCTCCGCAAACAACTTCGCTTCGGCAGCTAGCGCAAGCGATCCACGTTGACGCCATTGGAAGCCGGCATTGTGATTCGAACGATGGTTCCCTGTCCGGGCTGGCTTTCGATGTGGATGCTCCCCTGGTGATCTTGTACAATCCGCCGGCAGATCGCTAAACCGAGGCCCGTCCCTTTCCCTTCCTCTTTTGTGGTAAAAAAAGCATCCATGACCTTGGGCAAAATATCTTGTGGGATGCCGCACCCGGTGTCCACGACCTCGATGAGAACGCCGGGACGACCATCAGGTAAAAGATGTCTCTTGATCCGAAGCGTAAGAGTCCCCCCATTCGGCATCGCATCCCCCGCATTACTGACCAGATTCAAGAAGACTTGCCGCAGCTTTTGGCGGTCAGCAAGGACGCGAAGCGGCCCGGGTTCCCACTCACGGCGAACATTAATCGCCCGCTTCTTCAGATGGTGATGCATCAGTTCCAACGCTCGTTCCACTTCTTCGGCCAGATCGACGGACGATATCGACTCCTTGCCAGGACGACTGAAATGCAACAGATTGCTCACCAGCCCAGCCATCCGTTCGAGTTCCTGTTCGATAATTTCAAGGGCTTTCCGACGCGGATCGGATGGGGGAGTTTTAGCCAATACTGCTTCAAGCCGAAGACTGATGATGCCTAATGGATTGTTGAGTTCATGAGCGATACTGGCGGCCATCTCGCCGACACTGGCGAGCTTGGCCGCTTGCCAGAGTTGTTGCGTCGTTTGTTGCAGTTCCTCCGTCTTTTGTTCCAATTCGGCATAGGCTTGCCGCAACTGGGCATTCGTTGCTTCCAACTGGCGCCTTGTGTGAACCTGATCCAGCGCCCGACGAACTGCCTCGGGCAAGTACGCCAGGTACTCTGAAGATTTGGTAACGTAATCCATCACGCCCTGGCGCAAAGCCCGAATGATCGTGGCATCGTCACTGAAACCGGTCACTAAGATGACGGGCGGATCAAGACCCGCATCTTTCAATTCGCGGAAGAACTGCAGTCCTTCCACGCCATTCTCGAGACGATTGTCGAGCAACATCAGGTCGATGCCGCCCCGTTGCAGACGACGGCGGGCATCGTCCGCTCGGGCACACCACTCAACCTGGTAACCGGCGCGTTCCAGAATGCGCCGGTGCAGGGCAGCGATCCCCGCGTCGTCTTCCACGATCAAAATTGTCTCATGCTTCCTCGTCATTCAGGTAAAACCTGTCCCACCGAGGCTGTTGGCGCTTTGATAATTTCCAAAAAGAGTCCTAAGCGCTTAATCGCCTCCACAAACTGTTCGTATTGAACCGGTTTCGTCAAATACACACTGCATCCCGCCTCGTAACATCGATGCACTTCGCGCGGGTCATCGGTCGTTGTGAGCATGATGACCGGAATGAGCGAGGTTCGTGGGTCGGCTTTGACATCGCGCAAAACTTCCAAGCCACTCACTCGAGGCATGTTGATGTCCAACAGCATGAGCAGGGGCACGTGCGCTTCAGCCGTGGTTTGACGTCGTAAGTTGTTCAGGTAATCCAACGCTTCTTGACCGTCGTTCACCCGGATCACGTCATTGATCACACCGGCTCGCTTCAGGTTTCGACGAATCAAGCTGGCATGGCCGTCATCGTCTTCCGCCAACAAGATGAGAAGTCGTTCGGTATTCATCGCACCCCCCTTTCATTTTCGGGTGGTGGGGGTAGCGACACGTAAAAGGTCGTTCCTACCCCTAACTGAGAATCGACCCAAATCTTTCCGCCATGTCGCTCGACGATGCGATGGACAATGGCGAGACCCATGCCTTCCCCCTCGGCCACCTGCGGATGCAACCGCTGGAAGGCACGAAAGAGTTGCGGCAAATGATTCCCTGCGATTCCCATGCCATTGTCACGCACAAAATAGGCGCCAGGTGACGTTCCTTGGGCGGGTTGGTAGCCAATTTCGACGAGTCCTGCTCGTGATGGTTCTAAATACTTGACGGCATTGCCGATCAGATTGCCAAAAACCTGTTCCAAGGCCGTCGGATCTCCCCAAGCTTGGGGCAAATCCGTGATTATGCGAACCTCTGCCGACTTTTGGGAAAGACTCGCTTGCAGGGCGCTTACTATGCGAGTCACTAGGTCGTGCACATCGACCCACTGCCAATGATACTCGACACGCCCCAGACGCGAGAGCCGGAGCAGCGCGTCGATGATGCGGCCCAAGCGTGCTACGGCCGCCTCAATAAAACCCAGCGACTCAAACATGTCCACCGTGATCAATCGTTCCGCCTGACTGCGAATGGATGCAGGTACACTCGGATCCGACAATAGTTCGCGCAGCTCCTCGGCCGTTAATCGCAGCTCCTTGCTGAATCCCTCCAGATTTACCAAGGGGGAGCGAAGATCATGGGACACACTGTAAACAAATGTTTCGTTCTCCTGGCTTTTGAGCAACAGTTGACGGTTGGTTTCGGCCAACGCAGCCGTCCGCTCGATGACTCGCTGTTCCAACTCCGCGTTCAATTGCCGAATCGCTTGTTCGGCGCGGTAACGCTCGGACACATCGCGAACAATCGCTGTTAAATACAATGTGTCCTGGACATGCATCTTCGAAATGGAAACATCAGCGGGAAACTCCGTCCCGTCTTTCCTCAAACCGTAGACATTTCGGCGCTCCCCCATCAGACGGGCGATGGTGGGTCCCTCGGCGAAATTCCGGACTTGCTGCACATGAGCCAATCGGAATCGTTCCGGGAGAAGAATCTCCAACTTCTTTCCGACGACTTCGCCTCGCTGATAACCAAAGATCTTCTCGGCGCCACGGTTGAACAGAACGATATTCCGCTCGACATCCACCGTGATAATGGCGTCTTCTGCAACTTCGAGTAGCCCCGCCGTGGCGACACTCAGTGGGACATTCGAGCCAGGCACCATGAGACCCTCCCAGGTCGAATATGGTCCTGACACATTACGATTCTCGGATCGATCAAGAAACGGCACGGTTTGTGAATCGTATAAATTCCAAGTCGATATCCCCAAGGGCGAGGATTCGGATGGCCACCCAATCAATTGAGAATTCGGAAACTCTCGTACTGCGAGATGGTTCCACGGCAAGCATTCGTCGTGCCACACCTTCGGACGCTCAACTCTTATATGCCTTTTTCGCCCAATTAAGTGAAGAATCGCGGCGCCGACGCTTCTTCACACCTGCCATCCCGAGCATGGAACTTGTGACACGACTGTGCGAAAACAGCGATCCGCGTGCGGAATTGACACTTCTCGTTTGGCGGTACGGCCCCGACGGCCCCCGCATCATAGCCACGGGTTCCTACCACGCGAAGTCGGCTGATGTCGCGGAGGTCGCTTTCGCGGTCGATGACCGATGGCAAGGATTGGGACTAGGAACTCTACTTTTGGAGGCCCTTGCTTGGGAAGCGGTGCGGCAAGGGTTCAATCGCCTTTGGGCGGTCACTCATGCCGACAATCAGTCGATGCGGAATGTTTTTCGCGATAGCGGCTTTGCCATCGTCGAAACGCCCTCGGGAAACGAGATCGAGGTCGATCTATCGCTCGCCCCCAGCCAGCGAAGCGATGACCGGATGGGCATGCGGCATCGGGCCGCGACGGTCGCCTCGCTGCGCCCCTTCTTCAAGCCCCGATCGATTGCAGTCGTCGGTGCATCGCGTCGGGCCGGCAATATTGGCAGGCGTGTGTTGGAGCGTTTGATCGAGGGTGGGTTCACGGGAGAAATTTACCCCATCAATCCGCAGGCGGACGAAATCGCGGGGCGGAAATGTTATAGCCGAGTTAGCGCAGTGCCTGGAAGTATTGATCTGGCGGTCATCGCGGTGCCTGCCGAGCAAGTGGGGGCGGTGGTCGATGATTGTGCGACAAAAGGTGTGCGAGCGTTGGTGGTCATCTCCGCAGGATTTGCCGAAGTCGGCGAAGAAGGCCAACGCTTGCAACAGCAATTAATGGATAAGGTCCGCGGATACGGGATGCGCCTGATCGGTCCAAATTGCCTGGGGGTGCTCACGACGGACCCTGAAATTCGCATGAACGCTTCGTTCAGTCCGATTTTCCCAGAGCCCGGTCGGGTCGCCGTCTCCTCGGATAGTGGTGCCTTGGGACTTGCCGTCGTGGCACGGACAGCGCGTGGGAATTTGGGCGTCTCTTCCTGTGTCAGTGTGGGGAATCGAGCGGACGTCTCGAGCAACGATCTCTTGGAGTACTGGGAAGTCGATGAGAACACGGATGCCATTGTGCTGTACATGGAATCATTCGGCAATCCCCGCCGATTCGCTCGTATTGCGCGACGCGTGAGTCGCTCCAAACCGATCGTGGTTGTCAAAGCAGGCCGGACGAAAGCAGGTACTCGCGCCGCCTCGTCGCACACCGCTGCTCTGGCAGCCAGCGATACCGTGATCGATGGCTTGTTCCGCCAAGTGGGAGTCATACGAACGCCCACCTTGGCCGACGTCCTTTACGTCGCCGAGGCCTTGGCAGGCCAGCCCTTACCCCAAGGGAAGAAAGTCGGCATTCTCACCAACGCGGGGGGACCAGCGATTCTTGCGACCGATGCGTGTGAAAGTGTCGGTCTGGAGGTGCCCGCTTTCTCAAGCCATTTGCAAGCGGAATTGCGGAAATTAGCGCATCCGCACGCCAGCGTTGCCAATCCGGTCGATCTCGTAGCCTCGGCAACACCGGCCGACTATCGCCGAGCGATCACGACCTTAATGCAATCCGGCGAAATCAATGCCTTGATCGCCATCCATGTCAATCTCGAACCAACCGGCAACGAGGCTTACCAGCAAGCGGTGCGGGACGGAGTCGCCGACTGTTCTGGGGCAGGCGCGTGCATTCCAGTCTATGCCGTCTTTCTTCCGGACATGCCAACCCGTAGCCTGGTTGTTCATGAGCGATCACGGATTCCTTGCTACCCGTTCCCCGAATCGGCAGCTCGGGTTTTGGGTTATATCGCCCAATATGCCGATTGGCGGGCCCAGCCGGTTGGCTCGGTGCCGCAATGGTCGGATGCCGACCCATCCCAAGCTCGATCGGTCTGTCGGCGTGTGCTGGCCGACCGTGGTGCGGGTTGGTTGTCAGCCGTCGAGGCCCAATGTGTTCTGCAGGCCATGGGGCTGCCGTTGGTTCGTGGGGAAGTCGCTCAATCTTCTGAGGAAGCAAGCCAGATCGCTGACCGAATTGGCTTCCCCGTGGCCGTCAAATTAGTCTCGCGCACTCTGACTCACAAAACGGAAGTCGGCGGTGTGCGATTAAACCTGTCCTCGGCGGATGAAGTCCGGCAAGCATTCGACGAGATCCGCTCATCCCTCAAAGAAGCAGGGCACGAGGACCAGATGGAAGGTGTTCTTGTGCAAAAAATGATACCGCAAGGAATCGAAGTCGTTGTTGGTGTTACTTTAGATCCCCTTTTTGGTCCCGTCCTCGCTTTCGGTATGGGTGGCGTGATGGTCGAATTGTGGAAGGACGTTTCATTCCGTGTCGTTCCCCTCACGGACCGGGATGCATGGGAGATGATTCACTCCATTCGGGCGGCACGACGATTCCAGGGCTTTCGTGGACAACCGCCTGGTGACGTGTCGGCCTTGCAAGACGTCCTGCTCCGAGTCTCGCGATTAGCCGAAGAGGTCCCAGAAATCAGCGAGCTCGATTTGAATCCGGTTTTCGTTCTCCCGCCGGGTCAGGGTTGCGCCCTGGTGGATGCTCGCATTCGAGTGCAGCCGGTCGAGTAACGCAGCTGTCGTTCTCCGCCATCAGGTTGTTTCAGCTTCCTCGGAAATAACCGGAATACGTCGGGGAGTCGCACTTGGCTCTTTGCTCAGGGTGATGAGGACGACGCCCCAGCGGCTCCGGGCCTGCACGCTCTCCGGATTGACAGCCTGCGGGAGTGAGATCCGCCGCTCAAACGCTCCTTCGGCACGTTCGCGCTGGAGATAAAGGGCCCCGGTATCCAACGATTCGGGCGGGCGTTCACCGCGGAGGATTAAGACACCTTGCTGTAGTGTGATCTCCAATTGGGATGGATCGACACCCGGCAGATCAGCTAAGATTGTGTAAGAAGTTTCATTTTCGATAACGTCGACATGCGGAGTCCAACGTGGCCTCGCCGTTGGCCCTCCTCCCGGAGCATAGGGTGCAAAAATCCCTCGCAACATCTCTTCCATCTGGTGTCGAACGTTTTCAAACAGTTCATAACCGCGCCAACGATAGGATTCCGTCATCAGCAAATATCTCCGTAAACCATTGCCAGCCCAAGAACAACTTTGAGAGTTTTTCCACCCACCCTTGAATCAGGGGATGAAATTCGCACATCTAAGACAAAGGCTACTCCATGCAAGCCAAATGATAGTTAGGAGTTGATTTTATGCGATGGTCGATCAGCCTTGGTCGGATCGCGGGGATCCAGATTTACATACATTTCACATTTTTCATTCTCCTTGCATGGTTTGGTTTGGCCGAAGGTCTCGCGACGGGGCGATGGGAAAGCGCCGCGATTCGCTTGGCTCTCTTCGCGACGCTTGCGGTCATCATCGTTTTACACGAACTGGGGCATGCTTTGGCGGCCCGGCATTTTGGTATCCGCACACGTGATATTACCTTGCTTCCGATCGGCGGTGTCGCTCGCCTGGAACGGATGCCGGAAAAGCCTTTGCAGGAGTTGATTGTGGCTCTCGCTGGCCCCGCCGTCAACGTCGTCATCGCAGTGGCCTTGATCGTCGGTCTAATCCTCTCGGGTCGATTGATCGCGTGGGAAGAGGCACTCCACCTCGGAACCGCCTTTGTGCTTAACCTGATCGCCATCAACGTCATTTTAGCTGTCTTTAACCTGATCCCAGCATTTCCGATGGATGGTGGTCGTGTGCTGCGAGCACTTTTGGCTTTGGGCGGCGACTATGTCTGGGCGACCACCGTTGCCGCACGCATCGGTCAAATCATCGCCATCGGCTTCTTCCTGCTTGGACTTTTCGGTGGGTTTGTCGGTTTCGGCAATCCCATGCTTCTGTTTATTGCTCTCTTCGTTTGGATCGGTGCCGAGGAAGAGGCCGATATGGTCCGTACCCGGGCCGTTCTCGCGGGGGTTCCTGTCGCACGGCTCATGGCAACACGTTTCCATGCTCTTCGGCCGGACGACACGATCTCGGAAGCTGCGACCTGGGTTATTCGCGGTTTCCAACATGATTTTCCCATCGTTGCGGACGGCAATGTGGTGGGCATGTTGGCAAAGCGGGATTTGTTAGAAGCCTTAGCGTCGGGGAAAGATCCGCGCACTCCACTGCGGGATCTGATGCGAACCGACTTTGTACAGCTCCACCCTCTGGATAATGTGGAGACTGCACTCTCCCAATTTCAGGAGTGCCAGTGTCACGCCTTGCCCGTGGTGCACCGCGATCATCTCGTCGGCATGCTGACGATTGACCGGGTCACGGAATTCCTGATGATGCGGGACCGTTGGAGCCCGCCAGTGGGGACACCCTCGGATAATGTACCAGTGGTTGTGCCCGTATCGGAAAATCGTTGACCCGGACGCGATGCAAGCTTGACGCCAAGCGGACTGGTTCATGTCCCCACCCATGCGATTCTTAATGGCCCCCCTCGGCACCGCAGGGGATGTTCATCCCTTTCTCGCCATCGGCAAACGATTGCAGCAACGGGGTCATCACGTAACGATCATCACGCATCATCATTTCATCCCATTGGTCCAGGAGCATGGGTTCGAAGCAGTCGATCTGCAGGACGAGCCTGCGTACAGTCAGACTCACAATAACCCAGACCTTTGGCATCCCCGGCGCGGCTCACAGTTGGGAGCACGGTTTTTCCTGCGGCACACGATGCGGGCTTGCTATCAAGCCTTCGTTGAAAGGTTTGTCCCGGGAGAAACTATTATCGTGTCGAATCATTCGGGTTTTGGTGGACGACTCGCCCATGAGCATCGCGGGGTTCCCTATGTCTCGGTGTATACTAGTCCGGCTTATACCATCAGTGTGGTGAGACCTCATCGTTATGGCTTCTGGTCTCCCTCAGCAAAGACACCGTTCTGGTTTCGCCGAGCCTATTTTTGGATCGGTGAGCGGCTCGTCGTCGATGCGATTCTTGGTCCGGAAATTAATCGGTTTCGGCGGGAACTCGGGTTAACGCCGATCCGCAACTTGCTCCGCTGGCTCATGTCGCCGGAGCTTATCATCGGGTTGTTTCCGCGCTGGTTCGCCGAGCCACGACCGGAGGACTGGCCGTCGCATCTGATCGAGACGGAATTCCCATTGTACGATGATCCCAGAGCAAGCCAGCTGCACGAGACGGTGGAAGAGTTCCTGGCGAAAGGCGAGCCTCCCATTGTGTTCACCCCGGGGACTGGAGTGGTTCAAAGTCGTTCGTTCTTTGAAGCCGCGATCGATGCCTGTATCTCCCTCGACCGGCGGGGCATTTTCCTAACAAGAGCAAGTGATCAGATCCCCAAACCTTTGCCACCGATGATTCGCCATTTCACCTACATTCCTCTCCGTGCCATCTTGTCGCGGGCATCTGCTATCGTTTATCACGGCGGCATCGGGACGTTGGCTCAGGGCCTGCGCGCGGGGATTCCCCATGTGGTCATGCCGATGGCTCATGACCAACCCGATAATGGCCACCGACTCGAGCGGCTCGGTGTCGGGCGGGTGATTTGGCCGAGGCGATTTTCCGGACCAAATCTCGCCGCAGCACTTGAGTCGCTTCTCACGGATTCACGTGTTGCTCAGCGATGCCGAGAACTCGCGGCCCGAATCCCTGCGGATTCGGTCGGACCGACGGTCGAGGCCTTGGAGAAATTTGCAGCCGCGAGCCGGTGAAAATCTGTTTATCCGTCGTAGC
>Ga0308411_10002719_pt1 | contig 11890 bp, 9 predicted proteins | sample HotsprottomLayer_2_FD_203530 | JGI IMG/M metagenome (GOLD analysis project Ga0308411, IMG submission 203530) | Hot spring phototrophic mat microbial communities from Octopus Spring, Yellowstone National Park, Wyoming, United States -... | ecosystem: Environmental > Aquatic > Thermal springs >... | reverse complement strand
TCGACCATCGCCCGGATGGGCCGCAGCGGGTGATCGGGTGGCACCAGATCCTCGAGCGTGGCGTACAGGAACATCTCTTGCTGGCAGCGGTCTTCTCCTCTCATGGCGTCTCAACTGAGATAGACGCGAAAAACAATTCCGCGGTTATTTGATTTGGCCATTTTTCAGCGACCTGTTAGATGCACAAGACCCCAAAAAGGTGACACTATATTATGCGGGACTCAATAGTCCCCGCGGATGTCGTCGGGAAGATCACTTTCACCTTGCGCGAATCCGGCGATATTCAATATGTGGACTGGTCGATCAGCAGCCCCTACGTGGTGTGTGCTGTCATCGTGAAAGGCGGGCCGGGCGCTCGGGTGTACTACTATCCCACCGGAGCGGGCTCAGATTCCGGACTCACCGCTCCCATCAATTCGAAGAACGGCAAACCCTACGACGTGAGTCATGTCACTTTCGTGTTCTACAGAACCGACATGCCCCCGGAATGTTGGAAGGATGAGACGGCTTGGGCCGCAGGTTCACGCTACGTGACCCGAGGAAACTGGGCGACGTACACAAAGTATGACTCCGACAGCACGGTCACTCTCTATGCGGGCCGGACCATGGAAGCCGGGACCGTGCAGTTCTCGGCGGTTTCAGACGGGACAGTCACGATCACCATTACCTTGGCTAGCGGGTGGCGGTTCGCGCCGGTTCCGGAAAATGTGAAAATCCAGGATTATGCAACCGCGCCCTCGGGCAACCCGTCTCCCGGCCTGTTTGACTGGAAGGGCACCGCGGACAGCGACTCAAACACGTTCTCCATCAAGGTCCGGGCGAACAACTATTACGGCGTGCACGTGGATGTGGAGCGCAGGGTGGCCTGCCCCATGCCCATGTAAAACAGAACGCCTTCAGCCCGGCATCGCGCCGGATTGCCTGATTTCCGCGTGGGCCGCCTGCTTCCGTAGAGCAGGCGGCCCGCGTGTTCTTGGAGGCAACGGTCATAGCCGTCAACCGGCTGCCCTGTGAACGGCGCACGAGGGTCCGGGACTGGCCGGCGATAATCTAAAGAGGCGCCTTGCCATGCTGACAGTGATTGCCGAGATCCTCGCCAAGCCGGGCTGCGAGGAGCGGCTGAAAGAAGAGCTGCTGCGCTGCGTCGAGCCGACCCGCGCCGAAGAAGGCTGCCTGCAATACGACCTGCACGTGTCCACCCAACGCCCCGGACACTTCCTCTTCTTCGAGAACTGGACCTCGCGCGAGGCGCTCGACCGGCACCTGGCCACGCCGCATCTGGAGCGGCTCCGCAGCGTGCTGCCCGGGCTGGCCGAAGGCGAGCCGCGCATCGCCACCTTTGAGCGCATCGCCTGAGCCGGCGCAAGGCCCTGTCAGGCCGCATCAGGTTTTTCCCTCATATGGCCTGCGCTCATCCCTGCCGATGGAAGGGATGACATGGCTACGACTCGAGGTCCGCATCCGCGTCCGGGGGCGCTTGTTTTCTGCGCCACGCTGTTGTCCGCCGCATTGTCAGCGCAGACGGCGACAGTGGGTGTCCGCATCGAAGCCAGCCACCCGAAGGCTTCTTTCTGGGTCGACAACGTCAAGTACACCGGCAGCGCGCATTTCTCCTGGGACGTCGGCTCGAAGCACCTGCTCGACGTGCGCGAACGATACCAGCACGCCGGCAGCCCGGACAGCCGGCTCGCTTTCCAGGGCTGGAGTGAAACACCCAACGCGGGCGCGCCGGGCGTCGTCTACGGCGGCGTCCTGGGTTCCGATCCGGCTGTGATCATCACAGCCGAGCCCGGCGTGCCGAATCTCTACGCAAACTTTCAGCTCCAACACCGGGTCCGGATCCAGGTCCAGTACGATCCCGAGGTGAACCTGTTCGATGAGTCCGAATCGAACTATCTCGGGCCGATCCCTGTCGGGCAAATGCCATCGCGCGCGAATCCGTTCGGCTACGTCAGCCTGGACGGGACCTGCGTACCCACCTCCACCTGGGTCTGGCGGCCCCACGCCAGCACCGTGCAGGTTTACGGCGTTCCGTATCCGGGCAACGTTTTCCTGGGTTTCTTCTGGCAGCCCTATGTCGTGCCCGGTCCGCAGTTCAACGGCGGCGCGGTGGTGGTCGACAAGCCCGTCACGCTCCAGGCCCGCTTTGATTCCGGCCGCCGCGTGCACCTGGAATCCTCGCCCGTGCAAGGGCTCGAAGTGGTGGTCGACCGCCAGAAACAGCGCACGCGCGTCGAGGGCTGCTGGCAGCCGTTTTTTGACCGCTGGTCTCCCGGAGGCGCGCCGCCGCCGGCATGGCCCAACCCGCTGACGCCGCCCCCGCCGGGCTCGCAGTCGCAGATGCCGGCCGAGCTGTACTGCACGCAAATCCCGATGTGCGACGGCGTGCTGGACATGGCCGCGGGCAGCGAGCACCTGTTCGCCGCGCCCGAGGTACAGCAGGATCCTACGGGCAAGTACTGGGTGTTCGATCACTGGGAACTGGGCGACGGCATGGTTGGCGGACAGAATTCCGTTGTAAAGATCCCGGATGCGAACCGCATTTTGACCTACACGGCCCGGTTCGTCCCCGGCGTGCTGGTGAATTTCTTTGTCAACCCCGGCCACCTGAAACTGAGGGTCGACGGGCGGGACAACTGGCCGCACTACAACTTCCGCTGGGGCCTTGGACACAAGCACACGGTGGAGGCGCCGCAGGAACAGGTGGACGCCAGGGGCCGCCGCTGGCGGTTTGTGCGGTGGTCGAATGACGGCCCGCGGGTGCAGGAAATCACGGTGACAGAAGAAGCGGAGAACCCCGGCCATCTGGGGCTTGCCGCCTATTACGAGCTTCTCGGCCAGGTGCGTTTGCAGGGCGAGGTCTCCTCGCTGACGTTCACCGTGGATGGCCAGCCGTGCGCCGCCCCATGCACGCTCGACCGGCCGCAGGGCGCGGAAGCGGTGGTGGCGGTTTCCGCAGAGACGCCGCTCGGGCCGGACACGAAGGCGGTCTTCGACGGCTGGTCCGACGGCGTGATGGAGCTGGAGCGCGTGGTGCGTTTCGGGGAGGAGGCGCGCATCCTCACCGCCCGCTTCCGGCTGATGCACAAGCTGACGCTGCTGTCGGATCCCGAAGACGGGGCCGAGTGGACGCTGGATCCCAGGCCGGCCGGGGAGGGCTGGTACCCGGCAGGGGCGCAGGTCACGGTCACCGTGGCGGCGCGCCGCGGGTTCAAGTTCCGCCGCTTCGACGGCGTGCTGCAAGGAACCTATCCGGTCGGGTGGCTGACGATGAAATCGCCCGCCACCGTGGTGGCCCGCTTCGACCGCGTGCCGGAGCTGGCCGAGGCCGCTGTGCGCAACGCGGCCGGTGAAACGCCGGTCAAGGCGGTCGCGCCCGGCTCGCTGATCTCGATCCTCGGCTACAACCTGGTCTACGGGGAGGCGAAGAGCCCGGGCAATCCGCTGTCGCAGACGCTGGAGGGGGTCGTGGTGAAGGTCGGCGACTCGATGCTGCCGCTTGTGTCGGTGTCCCCGTCGGAGATCGTCGCCCTGCTGTACTCCGACACGCCGCCTGGCGAGCACACCGTTCGGCTGCGTCCGCCGGACCAGCCGGAGCTGACGGCGAAATTCAAAGTGGAACGGAACGCCCCCGGTTTGTTCCGCAATCCCGAGGCGCCGCCGGAGACGCCGCTGGCGTTGGCCTTCCATGAAGACGGCAAGCCGGTTACGCCGGAAAACCCCGCGCGGGCCGGCGAGACCGTGACCCTTCTGGGCACCGGCTTTGGGCCGGTGGATCCGCCGTGGATCGACGGATTCCTGGCGCCGGCCTCGCCGCTGCGGGGACTGGTTGACAAGCTGGAACTGCTGATTGAAGGCGAGGTGCGGCCGCATATGTGGGCGGGCCTGGCGCCGAACCGCGTCGGGTACAATGCGGTCCGATTCAAGGTCGACCCGACCATGGGGCAGGCGAAGAACGTCTCCGTGGCCGTCCGCGTCAACGGGCAGCCTTCCAACACGGTGCTGCTGCCTCTGGAATAGCGCAGGAAACTCGCCTGGAACCAGGTCTGGTTGACTTCCGTCCAAGCAAGCAGCCAGACTTGGTCCAGGGAGTGCTCCATGAAAACCTCTCTTCGCATCGCCGGCTTGGCCGGACTGCTTCTGGCCGGAATCGCGCCTGCGATGGCGCAGAATGCGATCTCGGCGCGCGCCGGGCTCATCAACGTCGCCGATGGGGATGTCTTCCTCGCCGATGAGCGGGGCGGGCTGCGCCCCTTCGAGCGGAAAGCTTCCGAACTGGTCGAACTCAAAGAGGGGCAAGTCCTGCGCACGGAGGAGGGCCGCGCCGAGATTCTGCTCACGCCGGGCGCGTTCCTGCGCGTCGGCGAGTCGAGCGCCGTGCGGATGCTGTCCAACCGCCTCTCGGCTGTCAAGGTGGAAATCAGCGAGGGCAGCGCGCTTCTCGACGTGGTCGAGCTGCTGAAGGAGCATTCGCTGACGCTGCTCGTCGAGGGTGCGGAAATCGGCATCGAGAAGGCCGGCTTGTACCGGGTCGACGCACGGCCCGCGCGCGTGCGCGTGTTCACAGGCCAGGCGGAAGTGCGCGCCGGGGGGCAGGAGCTGGTCCTGAAGGGCGGCCGCGAAGCCGTTTGGCAGGGCAATGCCTGGGCTGTGGCGAAGTTTGATCCGGACAAGGCGTCCGACCCGCTCTACCGCTGGTCGAAGCGGCGCGCCGGCTACATCGCCATGGCCAATGTGTCGGCGGCGCGCCAGGCGGGGATGATGAGCCGCAGCTTCACCGGGGGAACATGGTTCTGGAACCCGTACTTTGGCTTTGCCACGTACATCCCGTGGGGCGACACCATCCGCAGCCCGTTCGGCTATTTCTATTACACGCCCTATACCGTGCTGGACGTGTATTACCCGGCCCGCCGCAATGCTGACTATGGCGGCGGATACGACCGCGGTTTTGGCGGCGGCCGGATCAGCTCCTTGCCTCCGCGCAGCGCGGGCGGCTCGTACACGCCGAGCGCGCCGGTCAGTGCGGCGGCGCCCGCCGCGCCCGCCCCGGGCGCGGGCAGCGCCGGCACGCGCGGCGGCGGGGCTGCCGGCGGGGCGGTCGGCGGCGTGGGGGGCGTCCGCGCCGGCTCGGGCGGCCGCGGCAACTGAGGCAAATTGCGGTTCGGCCCGGCAACCCGCTCGCCGCGGCCGCGCAACCGCCGTGACCGCTTGCTCTCGCGCAAGCCAGCCCCGCGGTGACCGCTCGCTCTCGCGCAAGCTTTGCCCCGCAGGAACCGCTCGCTCTCGCGGGCCTGCGGCCCGCTTCGCTCGCGGCTCCGAAACCGTTTCCGAATGCGTTTCGGCAGGCGTTGCAACGCGCGTTCAGCGCCGCGAACGGGACGCCGGAATTCGGCAGAATTCCGGCCAGAGTGAGCGGTCCCATCGGCGCACCGTTGCGACTCGAACCCGCTCGCCGCGGCCGCGCAACCGCCGTGACCGCTTGCTCTCGCGCAAGCCAGCCCCGCGGTGACCGCTCGCTCTCGTGCAAGCTTTGCCCCGCAGGAACCGCTCGCTCTCGCGGGCCTGCGGCCCGCTTCGCTCGCGGCTCTGAAACCGTTTCCGAATGCGTTTTCGAAGGCGCTGCAACGCGCGTTCGGAGCCGCGAACGGGGTGCCGGAATTCGGCAGAATTCCGGCCAGAGTGAGTGGTTGCCGCCTCGCCCGGTCATCGAACACCCTGCGCCGGATATACTGGGCACAACCCTATAGCGCGGTCATGCGAGTCGCCGACACAAAACTCTTCACAATTGTTTTATGGCGACTCCTGCTCCCCGCATGGGCGCTGGCCGGCGCGCCCTGCGCCTCCGGCCAGACCAACGGCGCACTGCACAACTTTTTCCGCAGGCAGATCGGCCTTGGCGAGGACCAGATCGCCGCCATCGGCCGCGGCGCAGCGGTCGCCAGGGTTCTGCCTTCCGAGCGTCCGGCGGAGATGGTGATTTTCGGGGCCGTGTTCATTCACGCCGAGCCGCAGGCATACGTGCGCTTCGCCTTCGATTTTGAACGCCTGCGCCGCCTGCCCGCCTACCACGGGGTCAACCGCGTCAGCGAGCCGCCGACGCTGCGCGATTTCGAAGGCTTCGTGCTCGAGCCCGGGGACCTGAAAGACCTGCGTTCCTGTCGGCCGGGCAAGTGCTCCATCCAGCTCCCTGCGGAAGCGATGCGCGAGCTGCAAACCGCGGTCGACTGGTCGGACGAGAACGCCGCCGCCGCGCGCATCAACCGGCGCCTTCAGACGCTCGCCTTTGATGTGCTCCAGCGTTACCGCGCCGAGGGCAACACGGCGCTCGGCACTTATCGCGACAGCGCGCAGCCATTCGACGTGAACCGCGAGCTGCGCACCTTGCTGGGCCGGGCCGAGGTGCTTCCGGTTTACATTCCCGAACTGACGCGCTACCTGCTGGAGTACCCGAACGCCTCGCTGCCCCGGCTGGACTCCACCTTCTACTGGGAGAAAGTGTCCTTCGGGTTGAAGCCCACCTTGCGCCTGAACCATGCCGCCGCCTTCCACTTCGAGGGGCCCAGGGGAGCCGCCGAAGTCGTGGCCGTCAAGCAGCTTTACGCCAGCCACTATTTTCAGCTGGCCCTGGAAATCACCGAATGCATTCCCGGGCGGGACGCGGCCGGCAAACCGGGCTTCCATCTGATCAGCCTGCGCGGCTCCACACAACAGGGACTGACCGGATGGAAGGGCGCCATCCTGCGGAGGATCATCGCCGGCCGCACGCGCTCGGCGCAGGAAAAGGCGCTGCTCGAGATCAAGAGAATGCTCGAAGCCGGCCACGCGGCCCGCCAGGACGTCTCTGCCACGACGGTCTCGCAGGACGACGGCCGCCCGGCCGGCCGGTCCGGCGGGCGCGGCGCCAGTCTCTGAGGGCCTTCCGCCCCGGCGTCGTGCAGCCGGGTGAAGGACTTTGGGACCACTTGAGATAGAATAATTCCAACATGAGGGGCTGGGCTGGGCTGGTCGTCTGGTTTTTGTCGGCGGCGCTCGCCGCCTCCGCGCAGGTCGATTTCCGCCGGGATGTGGAGCCGATCCTCGCCCGGCGATGCGTCCCCTGCCACAACGCTTCCCTTTCGCAGAACGGCGTGCGTTTCGACGAGCGCGAAGCCGCGCTGGCGGGCGGCTATTCGGGTCCGGTGATCGTGCCGGGAAAGCCCGACGAGTCGAAGCTGATCCTGAGGGTCACCAGCACAAAGAAAGGGTTCATGATGCCTCCCGCCGGTCCGCCGTTGAGTCCGGCGGAAGTTGCGGTGCTGCGAACCTGGATCGAGTCGGGCGCCCACTGGCCGGCGCAGGAAAACAAGGCTGCCCCGCCCGCAGCGCCGGCGCCGGCCGCCGAGCCGCGGCACTGGGCCTTCCGGCCGATCCGCCGGCCGGAGCCGCCGGACGTCGTGCTCCGCTCATGGGTGAGAAACCCGATCGACCGCTTCATTCTGAACCGGCTTGAGAGAGAGGGCATCCAGCCGTCGCCCGAGGCGCCGAAACACGTATTGCTGCGGCGCGTGACGCTCGACCTGACCGGGCTGCCGCCGACGCCGGAAGAAGTCCGGGCCTTTCTTGCCGACTCGCGCCCCGACGCCTACGAGCGCGCCGTCGAGCGTCTGCTGGCCTCGCCCCATTACGCCGAGCAGCGCGCCCGCGCCTGGCTCGACGTGGCCCGTTACGGCGACAGCGACGGGCTGGAAAAGGACCTCGTGCGCCCTTACGCCTGGCGCTGGCGCAACTGGGTGATCGAGGCCTTCCACCGCGACATGCCGTTTGACCAGTTCACGATTGAACAGCTCGCCGGGGACCTGCTTCCGGGCGCCACCATCGAGCAGCGCGTCGCCACCGGGTTTCACCGCAACACCCTCACCAACCGCGAAGGCGGCACCGACCCGGAAGAAAGCCGCTTCGAGCAGCTCGTCAACCGCGTCAACACGACCGCCACCGCGTGGCTGGGGCTGACCGCGGGCTGCGCCCAGTGCCACGACCACAAGTACGATCCGCTGAAGCAGAAGGAATATTACCAGTTGATGGCCTTCTTCAACCGCAGCGAGGAGGTCAACATCGACGCACCGCTGCCCGGCGAGTTCGGCGAGTGGATGCGCCGCCGGCCGGAGTACCTCGCCAGGCGCGAGGCCCTCGTTCGCGAATTCGACGTCGAGGCGCTTCAGGAAGAATGGGAGGAAAAAATCCGGCAGGCGATGGACAATCCCGGCAAGGACCCGGACTGGGATTTTGCGGTCGCCAACAACCGCCCGATGCTCGACCGGTTCGAATATCTTCTGCGGAAGGGAAAAAAGAACCGGACAGAGCGGGAAAACGAAGCGGTTTTCTACCAGTTCGTGAATAATCCCGGCCCGTTCAAGCCGGACCGCGACATCGACAAGCTCATCTGTCTGCGGGAATTCCGCCGCCGTCTGGCGGCCCTGGACCGCGAATATCCGCGCCTGACGCAGGCGATGACAATGATGGAGCTGGAGGAGCCGCCGCAGACCTTTATCGCATTGAAGGGCGATTTCCGCGCCCGCGGCCTGCCCGTGGAGCCGGACGTCCCGGCCTGGCTTCCGCCGCTTCCGAAAGACGCCCCGCGCAACCGGCTGACGCTGGCCCGATGGCTGGTTTCCCGGGAAAATCCGCTGACGGCGCGCGTTGTGGTCAACCGGATCTGGCAGGAGTTTTTCGGCCGCGGCATTGTGAAAACCAGCGAGGATTTCGGAACGCAGGGCGAGCCGCCCACGCACCCGGAACTGCTCGACTGGCTGGCCAGCGAGTTCCGCGACAACGGCTGGAGCGTGAAACACATCGTGCGCCTCATCGTCACCTCCGCGGCTTACCGCCAGAGTTCGCACGTGCGCCGGGATCTGCTCGAAAAAGACCCGGAGAACACCTTGCTGGCGCGGCAGTCGCGGCTGCGGCTCCAGGCGGAAAACATCCGCGACGCGGCGCTGGCGGCCTCCGGGCTGCTGAACACCGCCGTCGGCGGGCCGAGCGTCCGGCCGCCGCAGCCGGCCGGAGTGGCCGAGCTGGGCTACGCCGGCAGCGTGAAGTGGGTGGAGGACGAAGGCCCGGCGCGCCACCGGCGGGGCATGTACATCCTGTTCCAGCGCACGGCGCCGTATCCGATGCTGATAAATTTCGACGCTCCGGATTCGTTCACCTCCTGCGCCCGCCGCCGCCGCTCCAATTCTCCTTTGCAGGCGTTGAACCTGCTCAACGATCCCGTGTTCCATGAGGCGGCCCAGGCGCTGGCGCTGCGGGTTCTGAAGGAGGCGCCGCCGGAAGCGCGCATCGACCATGCCTTCCTGCTGGCCCTTGGACGCCTGCCGAGCGGGCGCGAGCGCCAGCGTCTGGAACAATTTCTGGCCGCGCAGTCGGCCTCCCTGGCGGCAAGCCCCGACACCGCCAGGCAGCTCTTGCCGCTCGCGCCGGGCGAGGCGGCCTGGGTCGGGGCGGCCAAGGCGCTGCTGAACCTTGAAGAATTCATCACGAGGGAGTGACCCGCCATGAACGAAAAGGAATTCCACGGCCTGCTGTGCCGCCGGAGATTTCTCAGGGAAGTGGCCTGCGGCATCGGCATGATGGGGCTGGCGGATCTGCTCGCCGCCGAGGGCCGCACCGCCGACACCGCAAACCCTCTCGCGCCGAAAAAGCTGCATTTTCCCGGCAAGGCGAAGAACGTCATCTTCATGTTCATGGAAGGCGCGCCCAGCCAGATGGATCTTTACGATCCAAAACCGGCGCTGCAAAAATATGCCGGCCAGCCTCTGCCGGACTCCATGGCCTCGCAATTGCGCCTCGCATTTACCAAAAAGGACGCCAAAATTCTGCCCAGCCCGCGCCAGTTCCGGCCCCACGGCCAGAGCGGCATCGAGTTTTCCGACTACATCCCCCACATCGCCTCGTGCGCCGACGACATTTGCCTGGTCCGCTCCATGGTCACCGACGCATTCAACCACCACCCGGGCCAGGCGCTGCTGTTCACCGGTTCGATCCAGCTGGGCCGGCCAACCATGGGCGCCTGGGTGCTCTACGGGCTGGGCAGCGAGTCGAAGAACCTGCCCGGCTTCGTCGTGCTGAGTTCCGGCGTGGGCACCAGCGGCGGCGCATCCAACTTTTCCTGCGGGTTCCTTCCCTCCCATTACCAGGGCACGCTGTTCCGCAATTCCGGCGACCCGATCCTTTACCTCTCCAACCCGCCCGGCGTGACGCCGGAGGTGCAGCGGGCGGCGCTCGACCTGGCGGGCGATCTGAACCGCGAACACATGGCCGAAACCGGCGACCCCGAGATCGCCTCGCGCATCGCCAACTATGAGCTGGCCTGGCGGATGCAGTCGGCGGCGCCGGAGCTGGCCGACCTGTCCACCGAGCCGCAGCATATCCGCGAAATGTACGGCCTCGACGATCCGAAAACCCGGCAGTTCGCCACCAACTGCATCCTCGCGCGGCGCCTGGTGGAGCGGGGCGTGCGGTTCGTGCTGATGATGGACGCCAGCTGGGACCAGCACACCTACCTGAAGCGGGACCTGAAGAAAAATTGCGACCGCACGGACAAGCCCGCGGCTGCTCTCATCAAAGACCTCAGGCAGCGCGGGCTGCTCGATTCCACTCTGGTCGTCTGGGGCGGGGAATTCGGCCGCACGCCGATCGTGGAGATCCGCAACACGGCCGATCCCGAAAACGCCGGCCGCGACCACCATCCTCTCGCTTACTCCATGTGGCTGGCCGGCGGCGGCATCCGGGGCGGCCAGGTCATCGGAAAGACCGACGAGCTTGGCTTCCGCGTCGTGGAGGATCCCGTTCACGTGCACGACTTGCAGGCGACCATCCTGCACTGCCTGGGGTTCGATCACACGCGGCTTACGTACCGCCACATGGGCCGCGATTTCCGGCTCACGGACGTGCACGGCGAGGTGGTGAAGAAAATGCTGGCCTGATTCAGCCTGCCAGGCGGCGGAAATCGAACAGATCTTCGTCCGCCGCGGAAAGAATATCGGCAGGCATTTCCGGCCGCGGCTCATATTCGGCCTCTCCGTTGATCCGCACCGCGGGGCCGGAGCCGAAAACCAGCGTGCCGCGGCCGGGCGTGACGCGCGTCATGCCCATGAAGGCGTCGCACAGCACCGGCCGGGACAAGGGCAAGACGATGCGCCAGTCGCCGGGATCGTTCAGATCGTGAAAGACGGCTCGGTAGTGCTCGAGAATGCGCACGCCCAGCTCGAGATCCGGCTTTCGCTCCCCGTGGAACTGCACCGCCTGGATGAGCAGGCTCTCGCGCAGGTCCTCCCGGGAACGCGGCTTGCCCACCTGGCGGCCGTTGGCGCTGAAAATCAGGTCGCGGTTGATGAAGTAGGGCTTGATGTCGATGACCGGCGTGCCGTCAAGAAAATCCAGCCGGTCCAGATGGAGCCAGCGCCCGTCGCGGCGCAGCACGCGCGCGGCGGTCAGCCCGACCGGGTTGGGGCGGGCCGGCGAGCGGACGGCAAACACGCCATGCAGGCCGCCGGGCCCGCGGTCGTCCACGCCCCGCGGCGTCACCTGCAACACGTCGCGCTCCTCGCGCCCCTGGTTCAGCCAGCCGAAAACCCAGATGTGGGAATGTTTCTCGATCCGGTGAAGGGCCGGCTCGAATTCCGGGAAGATTTCGACGCTCGCCGGGACCCCCCACACCGGCATCTGCTTGCGCTCGCGGATGCCGCAGTGCACCGTGCCGACGGGCTTCAACTGCCAGGAGTCCATGGGTCAAAGCCCCGCAGGCTTGATGACGAGCTGGTTGACAACCCCCTTCACGCCCCTGATTTTCTTTGTCAATTTTTCGGCTTTTTTGCGCGCTTTTTCGCTGCGGACCGCGCCCTTCAGCGTGACC
>Ga0308411_10002717_pt1 | contig 11893 bp, 8 predicted proteins | sample HotsprottomLayer_2_FD_203530 | JGI IMG/M metagenome (GOLD analysis project Ga0308411, IMG submission 203530) | Hot spring phototrophic mat microbial communities from Octopus Spring, Yellowstone National Park, Wyoming, United States -... | ecosystem: Environmental > Aquatic > Thermal springs >... | reverse complement strand
TTCGCGACGGTCAAGGGGCTGTTTCGGGGGGTGATGATGACCGTCCGGGCCGTCGGACCAAGAGGGCCCACGAAGTGCGTCCGAAGCCAGGACATTCCCGATGGTCTGGCGACCACCGTGCTGGTCGGCGAGAAGCGGGACAGCCAGGGATGGGGGGTGGGAGGCTACGCCGGCAGCGAGTTCGACGCCGGTCCCACCCCTGCCATGGGGGTGGACGAGCCGACCGTCCGGACGGTCTTCAGTGGCTCTTATCACTCCAATCTGGCGCACTTTCTGTTTTGCGACGGATCGGTTCGCGGCCTCCGGGCGTCGATGGACAAGAACCTCTGGTATGCGGTGTTGACGCGCGACGGCAAGGAAGTGGTCAGCGGCGACGGCCTCTGATCACCCCCCCCGCGCAATGTGGGCGAGCGGCCGGCATCGGGCCGGGCCGAAGGGTCCGAGATGCTCCGGATGGGAGAGCTCCTGGGATGATGGTGCGCAAGTCATGGGCGGCCATGGCCGCGGTGTTGGGGTGGGTGGGACTGGTCGGTCAAGCGGCTGCGGGGGACCAGCCGGATCGGGAACCGGCGGCCGCGGTGGTCACTTGCTGGGACGTGACCTACGCGACGGTGGAGGGAAGGGAGTTGAAGCTGGACATCGTCGCGCCTCCGGAGCCGAACGGCCCGCGGCCGGCCGTCTTCCTGCTTCACGGCGGAGCCTGGCGCGCTGGCAGCAAAAACGACCTGCGATCCGTAATGCCTGAGTTTGCCGCCCGGGGCTACGTGGCCATCTCCCCCCAATACCGGCTCTGTCCCAAAGACCCCTTTCCCGCCCAGATCCACGACGTGAAGGCGGCGGTGCGGTGGGTCAAGGCGCATGCGGGCGAATACGCCATCAACCCCCAGCGGATCGGGGCCGTTGGCTTTTCGGCGGGGGGCCACCTCGCGTTGATGCTGGGCCTGACTGGCCCGGCCGACGGTCTGGAAGGGGAGCTTGGGGAAGCCGCCCATCCAGGGCTCGACAGCCGGGTCCAGGCGGTGGTCAACTTCTTCGGACCGACCGACCTCGCCGCCACCGACTTGCCCGAGATTTCCAAGGCCCTGGTCAAAGACTTTCTCGGAGCTCCGCCGGCGGAAACCCCCGAGATCGCCGCCAAGGCCTCCCCCCTGACCTTCGTGTCCGACGGCGACGCCCCGGTTTTGACCTTCCAGGGGACCAAAGACCCTCTGGTTCCCCCCACCCAGGCGGTCAAGCTCGCCGAGGCGATGACCAGCGCCGGGGTTCCGGGTCGGGTGGAGCTGCTCGTGGGTGCCCAACACGGCTGGGGCGGCGCCGAGCTGGATCGCACCAAGGGCGAAACCTTCCGGTTTTTGGACCAATATCTCAAGCCCGAACCGCGATGAGCGATGAGGGGGGCTACGACCCGGCGCGGTGAAACACCGTGGGCTCGACCGGCAAGACCCCAAAGAGCCGGTTGTGGAGCATTTGCTCGAAGACTTCCAGATCGCCGAGGAGGGAGGTGGCGGGGAGGTCGTCTCCATTGCGGCTGGCGGAGTTGGGGTAAGCCAGCAGCCAGGCGAGGCGGTCGGGGAGGGGGGGATGGGCGGGGTCGTGCGTCGGCTGGCGACGGGCCAGTACGTGCAGCCGCATCAGCGAATGCGTCTCAGGAGACAGGCGATACCAAAAGGCCCGGAAAAAGGCGTAAAGATTGGGGACGCCCGGACGGGTGGGATCGTAGTGCTCGAGGACCTCGCGGAACAGCGGCTGAACCATCGCCACCTTGACAAGGGCCGAAGCCGCAGTTGAACCGCCGGCAATCATCGCGGAGAGGCGGTCTGCCCGAGCCTCCTGACCCCGAGCCAGCGGCTCGATCAGCCAGGCCGCCTCGCGAAGGCAAAACCGGGCCCACGCTCCCAGCGGTCCCCAGGCGCGTCCCCCCGCACGAGCCACCGCCTGCTCCAGCCCCTCGACAAACCGCGCGGATCGGGCAGCCCGCGTCGCGTCCCCCCGCGCCAGGTGGGCCAGCTCATGAGCCAGCACCGCCCGCAACTCCGCTTTGGTCAGGACCCGGAGCAGCGGCAGGCCGATGATCAAAGCCCGCGACCTCCCCCACGCCACCACTCCGCAGCAGGGCAGGTACGTGAGCCGGATCTGACTGGGGGGCCGCACCCCAAGCCGCCGGGCAACGGCCTCGATCACCGAAAAGAGCTGCGGCGCATCGGCCCGAGCCAGGACCGGGCCGAGATCGCCGTCGGGATCGCTGGTCTCAATCCGAAACCAGACTCCCCCGACCGCCTCGACGACTTCCGGCCAGCCCTCGATCTCATTCCGCAACCATCGGCCGAGCACCGGAACCAGGCCGCCAACCCCAACCAGCACCACCGTTCCCAGCGCCGTCCCCGACCAATAAAGACGTTCCAGAATCCGCAGGATCAACGCGCGCCACCAAAGCTTAATTGTTCCGGCGGAGGGTTGACTGAGCGACTCCAGCGCGGCGTCCGCTCGACCCGGACGCTGCTTGCCAGGGGACGCCGCCCGAAATCGACTGCCGCAACCTGGGCAGGAAAGCCGGAGGACCCCCAGAGTCCCTTCTTCCGAACGCTCCAGGCGGGAGGTGCAATCGGGGCAGAGGAATTCCAGGTTGGCCTTGGCGCTCGCCCGATCCATTGACGCCTCCACGGCTTGCCCCTCTCTCCGCCTTCTCCTCGGGGCCCTCGTCCGGGCCGTCGTCGTTGGCTTTCGCAAGCGCGTCGGTCATCAGAAGCTCGACCCGCGGATCGATGGCTTCGAGCTGACCAGATCAGAAACTCGACCAGCATCGCGAAGACTTGCGAGCAGCAGCGCAAAGCTTTTTGGCATCTCAGCCGAGCTGCCCAGAGCCGTATTCTCAACACTCGCAGCAGGCGGCGTCAAGGGCGGGCTTGATCCCTTCGTGCCGCCATCGGCATCCCTCCGATGAAGCCGGCGCGCAAAATCGGCGGGCCGGAGGCCCGCCGCTGGGAACCAAGGAGCCGTCGTCGACTCGCCAAACGAACCTCGGCTTCCCCGCAACCGCCGTCCGCCCGATCACTCCTTCGCGGTCCCCTGATCGAGCAGTTCCTTGGCCTTTTCGCCCAGGTCTTGGAGCTTCTCGCCGGCCTTCTCCTTCAGTTCGCCGGCCTTTTCGCCGAGGTCTTGGAGCTTCTCGCCGGCCTTTTCGCCGAGGTCTTGGAGCTTCTCGCCGGCCTTCTCCACCGCCTCACCCACCGCCGGGGCCACCTCCTTGAGTTTCTCACCAGCGGCATCGAGCGCTTCGTCGGTCTTCTCGCCAGCCTTCTCGATCACCTCCCCGGTCGTTGCCGCCGTTCCCTCGAGCCGAGACCCCGAGCCCGCCTCCTTGATCGTCGCTCCCACGCTCTTGGAGCCGGACTCGATCGCGTTGCCGGTCCGATCCAGCCCCTGCGCGGTCACGTCGGCTGCATTTTCCACCTGCTCGCTGCTGCAGCCCCAGGAAATCAGGACCAGCGGGGCCGCGAGCACCATCGAAAATCTCGTCAACCGCTTCATCTCATCTCCCTCTTCGGTGCCAGCCACAAGGGCCGTTTCACAAAACCTACGGAGAAAATTGCCGGAACAGTGCCGAACTGATCCAGCACCCCCGCGAAACCATGGAGAATAGTACGAGTGCGACCAGGGTCGCACGCCGCTTAGTCCTGCCCGGGGCGGAAAGCTCCTCACCCTTGATACTAATCCAACTCCCCTTGAGAGTCTCCGAAAAACAAAGATCGATCAAACGTTGAATCGACCGGCGGGATCGCTTTTTGAGGAGTGTTTTCGAGGAGCGGATTGACCTGATGAGACACTTGTCTTAGGATAGGGACATCCTGGATCGAGCTTGGTTTTCCTCCTCGAAACCCACGGCGCTGGCTTTCAGCGAGTCCGTGGCTTTGACCGTGCGTTCCGCGAACTCGAGACTCACTCCGATGCCCAAACGCACACCCACGATTCCGGATTCCGAGCTCGACGTTTTGAAGGTGCTGTGGGACCGCGGTCACGCAACGGTCCGGGAGGCACTGGAAGCTTTGCGGGCTGCGGGCCGCCAGTGGTCGTATGCGACGGTGGCCACGCTCCTGGACCGGCTGGAATCGAAGGGATTGGTGGAGAGTGACCGGAGTGAACTGGCCTATGTCTACCGGCCGCTGATCACCTCCCAGGAAGTCCGCCAGCGCCGCCTCTCAAACCTCGTCGAGAAGCTCTACCAGGGAGAACCGGGGCTCCTGGTCTTGCACTTGCTCAAATCGCACCCGCTCGATCCCGCCCAGGCCAAAGAAGTTCGGGAAGTGCTCGACGAGATGACCGGAAACCGCCAGCGGCGGCCGGAGAAGTAGGCGGCGGAACCAGTTGGCGTTGGGACTGCTGCGAGCTCCCGGCTCCGCTTGAGAAACGGCGGACGGGGCGAAACGCTTCCGTGGAACGACCGCCTTGCGGGTCGCACCTTGCCACGTCTTGGCCCAGATGGGGGCCGAAGAGGACCTCTCGCTCCGGTTCTTGGGCCGGTGTTCAGGTCACAACCAGTGATTTTCAAACCTGTTGCGCCGCGGCTTCAGCCAAGGCACGAGGACCTTACTTGCCGAAATTCCCACCGGCGACGATCATGAGGAAAGCTGGCTGCGGCGAGGCCGAAGCCATGATGTCCGAACGAACCAGGAGTCGGGCTGCGGCGAGGCCGAAGCCATGATGTCTTTCGGAGTCGTCTCGAGAGGGTGGTGAGCCGAGGATTGGGGTGGCGGTGGGAAATGGCTCGCCGCGGTGTCCGGTGACCGGGCGGGGTTTTGTGTTGCCGAGCCGCGGATCGGGGCACCGGTGGGGTAGAGGCTCGATCCCTTCAGGGGAGGCAGATGCATGCCGGAGCCACGGCGGATCCGTCCCGCCCAGGTCCTTGTTTTGGTCCTGGTCCTCGCCCCGCTTTGGAAGCTCGCCGAGCCGCTGGTACGGAGGGGTCCCCGTCCCATCGACGATCAAGCGGCGCGAGGGGGGCGGGAGTTGTTCCTCCGCGAATGGACGGTTGCCGACCCGCTGACGGGGGGAGACGGTCTTGGGCCGGTCTACAATGCCACCTCGTGTGTCGCCTGCCACGATTTGGGAGGCGTGGGCGGGGCGGGGCGCGTGGACCGCAACGTGACGGTTTACGCGTTGCTGGAGCCGCATCCCCGAGGGCTCCCGTCGTCCGGAATTGTCCACCGGCTGGCGACCGAACCAGGGTTTCAGGAAACGCTCCGACTGGTACACCCGAGCCTTCCTGCGACCCCCACGCTGGGTCCCCCTTTCATGAACGAGCGATCCCGGCCCCGGTTTCCCGGAGTGGTGGTGAGTCAACGGAACCCCTTGGCGCTTTTCGGGGCGGGATTGATCGACACGATTCCCGATTCGGCAATCCTCGCCCACCAGCGCGAGCACTCAACCACCGCCCGCCTACTGGGCCTCGATCGGGCGACCGACCGCCAGGTGAAGGGGCGCGCGGCCCGACTGTCGGACGGCCGCCTCGGCCGGTTCGGGCGGAAGCTGGAATTCGCTACCCTGAACGAATTCGTTCGTGAGGCTTGTGCGCAGGAGCTGGGGCTGTCCAGTCCCGGCCGGCCGCAGGCGATCTCGCTGGCACGCCCTGGCGACCGCGGCAAGGGGACCGACCTGACCGAGGAGCAGTGCCGAATGTTGGTGGAATATGTTCGCAGCCTTCCCCCTCCTCGCCAGGCAGTGACGGCCGAGCTACCGCAAGCGGCCGAGGTGGCCGCTGGCAAGCGTCTCTTTCACCTGATTGGCTGCGCCGATTGCCATACCGAATCCCTGGGAGGGGTTGATGGGATCTATTCCGATCTCCTGCTTCATGAGCTTGGGGCGGAGTTGGAGTCGGGGCCCGGTTATTACGGTCCTGGTGCCGCGGCGGCGATTGCGAGGGCTCAGCGTCAGGACCCACCAGCGCCTGGAGAATGGCGGACCGCTCCGTTGTGGGGAGTCGCCGACTCGGCTCCGTATCTCCACGACGGCCGAGCCCCGACCCTTGAAGACGCGATCCGGGCGCATCGCGGCGAGGCCAGCGCCGTGACCGACCGGTTTCTGGAGCTTTCGCCAATCGAGCGTCGCTCGCTGATCGGCTTTCTGGAGTCGCTCCGGGGACCGGTCGCCGAGCCGTTTCCTCCCCCGCGCGGCGAGATGGCGGCGCGGTGAAAGCGGCTAGGGGTCAGCGGGCAACGGGAGATGGATTTAGCCGTTGGGTTTATCTTGGGTCAGGAGGCGAGCGAGTCGCGCAAGCTTCGAGGATGGCAGGAAGCGAGGTTACGACGGCCGAGCCCCGAGGACGGTCGAAGGGGGTTTTGGATCCCAGCGAGCAATCGAGCGGGGCGACGGATTCCTGGGAGAGTGACGGAGGGGCTGGCGGATTTCGGGGTCGGCACCGGCCGGATCAGGCAGGGACGGGTGGCGATGGCGAGCATGTCGAAGCCGAAGCGATGGTACAATCCTGAGGCCGCCGCGGCGGTGCGGGTGGTCGCTGGCGGTGCGAGGGAGGAGTCGTACGCGTCGTATCGGTGGCGGCATCCCCGGGTCATGCCCCGGCTTGGGGAATGCCTCCTCTATCCCCTCGGGGACGGTCCGGGGCTGGGACTCCTGGTCCTCTTCCCGCCGGTTCTGTGGGTGCTCTCGCTGCCGATCTTCGACTTCATCGCGGTGCTCGAGCCGGTCACCAAGAGCAACTGGGCGCTGGGGTTGCTGGTCGTGCCGGCCTTTGTGCCGATGCTCTTCAGCTTCCTCATGACCACCGGCTACATCCTCGTCTTCCTGGGCCACATGCTGGTCGCCAGCGCGATGGGGGAGAACGACCATCCCCGGTGGCCTGAATGGCAGCCGCCGGAAATCTCCGAGGGTCTGGGCCGCTGGCTCTGGGCGGGGATCTCCGGGGTCGGTCTGGGGGTATTGCCGCTTCTGGTTTACTGGGTCTATTGCGGGCCGATTGATTGGCTGGACGTGATCGTGTTTCTTGACCTGATCCTGGTGGGTGTGGGGTTTTCCCAGATGGCCTTGGCGGCCGCGCTGATGCACGACTCGATCATCGCCGCGAATCCTGTGACGGTCGTGCGAGCGATCCTCCGGATCGGCTGGGATTATGTGTTTCCCTGTTTCGTGGCGAGCGTGGCCGCCATCCTGGCGGGTGCGGGGGTCTGGCTGCTCCTCTTCAAGATGCCGACGATGTGGATGGAGGCCGTGGCGATCTGGGTTTACTGGGTCTTCGTGCTTTATGAGGCGATGGTCGTGGTGCGGATGATCGGTCTGACTTACCACGCCCACGCGCCGGCGTTGGGGTGGTTTCAACGTCGTCCACGGTGGGCCTCATCGCGGCTCCACGGCCGGATCTATGCCAACTGCTGACGGCGGGCCGCCTGAGCTCTGCCGGATCCCATCAGCCAACGCTCGGGAGGGTGATCGAGACGGTGTGTGTGAACCAACGCTCGGGAGGGTGATCGAGACGGTGTGTGTGAACCAACGCTCGAGAGGGTGATCAGGTGACCGGCAGCTTGATCAGGATCATGATTGCGATCGAGTAGAAGATCACCAGGCCCGTGGCGTCAACGAGTGTACTGATCAGGGGGGCGGAAACGACCGCCGGGTCGATCTTGAGTTTCTTGGCCGCCAGCGGAACGAGGGCTCCGACCCCGTTGGCCCAAACGCAGATGCCCAGGATCGCCAGGCCGATCACCAGGGCGAAGCTTGGCGAGTGGCCCAGGAGCAACCAGGTGAAGAGGAAGCCCAGAGAGCCCAGGAGCGAGCCCAGCAAAGCGCCGGTGAAGACCTCGCGGGCAAGGACTCGGAGGGCATCGCCTTCGTGGATTTCGCCCAGGGCCAGACCGCGGATGATGGTGCCGACAGTCTGGCTCCCCGCATTGCCTCCGGTTCCGATCAGGAGGGGAATGAACGCGTCGAATTCGATGGTGGGAAACCGGGTGTCGACCCAGTTGAACCGCGCGATCACGAACCGGGTGATGGTGCCTCCCAGGAAGAGGAATAAGAGCCAGCCGATGCGGCGGCGGACCGATTGGATGGCTCGTCCCTCCCAGTAATCTTCGTTGTCGGGTTCTGACTTGCGGGCGACACCACCGAAGGCGAGGAGGTCTTCGGTTTGTTCCTGGCGGAGGATGTCCATGGCGTCGTCATGGGTGACGATGCCGACGAGCCGGTGGTCGGCGTCGACGACCGGCAACGCGATCAGGTCGTATTTCTCGATCTGGCGGGCGACCGCCTCCTGGTCCTCGTCGACGCGCGCGAAGATCACGTCGCGGCGCATGATGTCCTTGATCAGGGCCGAGCGGCGAGCGAGGATCAGGTTTTTGAGGGAGACGAAGCCGATCAGGCGGCGGTTGTGGTCGACGACGTAGCAGTAGTAGATCGTTTCCCGGTCGGGTGCTTCGTGGCGGAGCCGGTCCAGGGCCTCGCGGACCGTCAGGTGGGCCGGAAGGGTCACGTAATCGGTCGTCATCACGGCGCCGGCGGTACCCGGCTCGTAGCCGGCGAGCCGGCGGATGTCGGCGCGTTCGGCCTGGGCGAGGTAGGGGAGCACGACGTCGACGAAATCTTCGTCGAGCCGCCGCACCAGGTCGGCGCGCTCGTCATGGGACATCAAGTGGAGCAATTCGGCGGCCTCTGGCGGCGGCATCGACTCCACGAGGCGGATTTGGGTGCTGGCGTCGAGGTAGCTCAGCACCTCGGCCCGCCGTCGCGGCACCAAAATCCGAAACAAGGCGTCGCCATCGACCGGTTCCAGGTCCTCGATCAGCTCGGCGATGCGGCCGGGATGCAGATCGTCGACGAATTCGCGGAGCGGAGCGGTCTCGCCGTCCCGGATCAGCTCTCGGAGGTCGGGGATCAGCAGAGGGTGTCGCACGATGCTCGCTCCCGCCAGAAATCGCCGTGACTTTCGCGATCAGGACCAGGGAATTCCCCCGCGCCGCCGTGGTCGCTTTCGGGTTCGTGGAGGATCGCATCGCCGCGGTCCCGACGGCGGGCCCCGTCCCACCCGTTGGAGAGCCGCCGCCGAGGCGGTTCAGGGCGGACCGATCCGAGACTTGCCCAGGGAGGGCCGCAGCGCCTCAGGCACGTCAATCGATCCATCGCTGCGTTGGTAGTTTTCGAGGATCGCGATCAGCGCCCGGCTGATGGCGATCGCGGTGCCGTTGAGCGTGTGGACGAACCGTGTTCCCTTCTGTCCGGCGGGGCGGTAACGGATGTTGAGCCGCCGGGCCTGATAATCGGTGCAGTCCGAGGTACTGGTCACTTCGCCGTACTCGCCATGTTCGCCCCGGCCGGGCATCCAGGCCTCCAGGTCGAACTTGCGATACGCCGGGCCCCCCAGGTCACCGGTGCAGATATCGAGTACGCGGTACGGGATGCCAAGCTCCTGAAAAATCTGTTCCTCGAGGTTGAGCATCTCGAGGTGGACCGCGGCCGAACTCTCCGGCGTGGTGAAGGCGAACATCTCCACTTTGGTGAATTGGTGGACCCGATAGAGGCCGCGACTGGCCCGACCGGCCGCCCCGGCCTCGGTTCGGAAGCAGTGGGATAGCCCCACATACTTGATCGGCAGCCGCTCCTCGTCGAGCAACTCGTCCGCATGCATCCCCCCGAGGGTGATTTCGGCCGTGCCAATCAGGCTCAGGTCCGTATCCTCGATCGAGTAGACCTGCGTCTCGACGCCCCGGGGCGTGAATCCAATCCCCTCCAAGATGTGGTTGCGGGCCAGGTCCGGAGTGATGACGGGGGTGAAACCGGCGGCGATCAGCTTTTCAACGGCCAATTTCTGGAGGGCCAATTCCAGCAGCACGGCCTCGTTTTTCAGGAAGTAAAAGCCCGTACCCGTGACCTTGCCCCCGGTCTCGAAATCGATCAGGTCCAACGCCTTGCCCAGCTCGACATGATCCCTGACGGGAAAATCAAACACCCGGGGAGTCCCGACCCGGCGCAGCTCGCGGCTGTCGTTTTCAGTCAGCCCGATCGGAGCATCGGGATGGGTCAAGTTGGGGATGCGCCGCATCCGCTGGCGGATCTCGTCGTCGAGCTGCCGGAGCTGATCTTCCTGTTCGGCCGCCGTGGACTTGAGGTGTTTTCCCTCCTCGATGAGCTCGGCCCGGCGGGCAGGGTCGCGTTCCTTGGCGGTTGCCTGCGCCACTTCGTTTTGACGGCGGCGCAGATCCTCCACGACCGCGAGCAGCCGCTTCCGTTCGGAGTCAAGAACGACGACCTGCTCGACGTCCTCGACGACCTCGTCGGGGACGTTGCGATTGCGGCAATTCTGGATCACCTCCTGGGGATGGGCGACCAGGTACTTGAGATCAAGCATGGAAAGCCTCGAAATCCTGGGAGCGACGGTCGATCAAGAGGTCACTGGCAAGGGCTGCGCGGCGGCCGAACCGGCTGGAGCCAGGAACCGGCCGAGCACCTGCCTCAGGTGCCAGGGCCTGCAGTGGCCGCGGGTTCGGCGGCGAGCTCCGCCAGCAGATGGGCCCCGGCCTTGATCCCCCGATGAAAGTCCGCCAGGGAGAACTTCTCGTTGGGCCCATGCAGATTGTCGTCGTTTTGGCCCCATCCCAGAAGGAGCGTGTCGACCCCAAGATGCCGCTTGATGAGGCCGACGACCGGAATCGACCCCCCTTCGCGGATGAACACGGGCCGGACCCCAAAGCCCGCTTCGATCGCCCAGACGGCGGCGCGGAAGCCGGGGCTCTCCACGTTGACCAAGACCGGCGGGGCGCCGTGATGGGTGATGACCTCGACCGTCAGTCCGGGGGGAGCGACCTTGCGGACGTGGTCCCGAAAGAGCCGCTCGATCGTCGCGGGATCCTGGTCGGGCACCAGGCGAAAACTCAGCTTCGCCCCCCCGGCGCTGGGGAGCACCGTCTTGGGACCAGGCCCGCTATAGCCCCCAAAAAGACCATTCACATCGCAGGTCGGACGGGCCCACTTCCGCTCCAGCGTGGTGTATCCGACTTCCCCAACCAGCTCCGACACCCCCAGGTCGGCCTGAAACTCCGCCTCCGAGAACGGCAGCCGCGCGAAGGCCGCCCGCTCCCAGTCCTCGAGCGGCCGAACCTGATCGTAAAACCCCTCGATCCGGATCTTCCCGTCCGGACCCTTGAGGCTCGCGATCAGCTCCGCCAAACCATTGAGAGGATTGGCGACCGCCCCCCCGTAGGTCCCGGAGTGCAGATCGCGGTTGGCCCCCCGAACGTGGACCTCGAAATAGGCCAGTCCCTTGAGGCCATAAGTGATCGCGGGCATCCCCGGCGCAAATTGACTGGTATCGGAGATCACGGCGTAGTCGCAAGCCAACCGGTCGGCGTGCTCGGCCATGTAGGCTTCAAGCCCCGCCCCACCCACCTCCTCCTCCCCCTCGATCAGAAACTTCACGTTCACCGGCAACGCCCCGGCCGCCGCCAGCCAGGCCTGAACCGCCTTCAGATGAGTGAACATCTGCCCCTTGTCGTCGGTGGCTCCCCGGGCGTAGAGATTGCCGTCGCGGACGGTGGGCTCAAACGGCGGCGACAGCCAGGGCTCCAGGGGCTCGGGAGGCTGGACGTCGTAATGGCCGTAAATCAGGACGGTGGGCTTCCCTTCCGCCCCAAGCCACTCGCCGTAGACCAGGGGATGCCGGCGGGTTGGAATCAGCTCTGACCGCACCCCCATGGCCGCCAAGTCGTCGCGCACGAACTCAGCCGCCCGCCGTGTGTCGGCGTCGTGGTCGGGCTGAGCACTGATGCTCGGTATCCGAATCAGCTCCTTGAGCTGCTCCTCGAAGTCGCCCCGATGCGATTCGAGATAGACGTCGACTCGATCCAGCGACATCAACGACTCACCTTTCCCCGGGCCAAACGAACGCCCGGACCTCGCG
>Ga0308411_10002715_pt1 | contig 11894 bp, 9 predicted proteins | sample HotsprottomLayer_2_FD_203530 | JGI IMG/M metagenome (GOLD analysis project Ga0308411, IMG submission 203530) | Hot spring phototrophic mat microbial communities from Octopus Spring, Yellowstone National Park, Wyoming, United States -... | ecosystem: Environmental > Aquatic > Thermal springs >... | reverse complement strand
AGCCGCGAACGGGGGCCGGAATTCGCCAGAATTCCGGCCGGAGTGAGCGGTCCGGCCGGCAGTGCGGCGCGTCCCGCTATGCGCAGTGGCAGAGCGCAATGCAGCGGGCCCAGGTGGAACCGCTCGCCCCCGCAGCGCTGGCGCGGTGCTTCGCTCGCGGCTCTGAAAGCCTTGGTTTGAAAGTGCGCGACCGCCGCACGTTGTTTGCCCCGGGGAAAGCCTGCGCCGAAGGCGGTGATTCCCGGGGAGCGATTCCGGCAAAGTTGCCTTATTGTCACGAACTTGTCATCGATTCGTAACCGTCTGCCCGGTATCTGTGAGAATAGGAAGTGTAGCGGATGAAAAAGATTCTGCTGATCGAAGACGATACCGACCTTTACGCACTGCTGAAGTACAACCTCGAGAAAGAGGGCTACCTGGTCGTCGGCGCCCAGACCGGGCGCGGCGCCGTGGAAATGGTCCGCCGCGAAAGGCCGGATCTCGTCATCCTCGACATCATGTTGCCGGACTCTGACGGGCTGGACATCTGCAAAGGAATCCGGAGCCGGCCGGAGCTGGCCCACATCCCGATCATCTTCCTGACGGCGCGGGCCTCGGAAACGGACCGCATTCTCGGGCTGGAGCTGGGCGCCAGCGACTACATCGTGAAGCCGTTCTTCGTGCGCGAGCTGATCGCCCGCGTGAAGATCCAGTTCCGGCAGACGCAGCCGCCGGCGCGGACCATCCAGGCGGGGCCGTTGCAGCTCGATCGCGCCACCTGCCGCGTCACGCTCAATGGCAAGCCCGTGTCGCTGACGGCGACCGAATTCCGGCTGCTCGAGTTTCTGATGTCCCGGCCGGGTGTGGTCTACAGCCGGGAACAGCTGCTCGATGCCGTCTGGGGGCACGACCGCGCGGTGACCGACCGCACGGTGGATGTCTACATCCTGCGTCTGCGCCAGAAGCTGGAAGGCGAGGACAAGGCGCTGTGCTTTATCCGCAGCGTGCGCGGGTTCGGCTATTCATTCAACGAGGATCCTGTGCAGGCGGCGCAGCAGTCCGCCGCAAGCTGAGCAGCGGGCCGGGTTGTACAGTCCGGCCAGATGCGCCGCCTTGCCCGTTTGCCTAGGTGGAACCGCTCGCTCCCGCAGCGCTGGCGCGCTGCTCCGCTCGCGGCTCTGAATCCGTATCGGCATGCGAATCCGCCTTGCGTGCTGCTTCGAGTGCGCAAAGCGCACTCGCGAAGCCGGGCTGAACCGGTTGGGTCTCAGGGCAGCTCGAGGCTGACGAAGCGCAGCTTGCCGCCGCGCTCCACCTGGAAAGCAAGCGCGGTCCCGGACTTCTGCTTTTTCAGGAACGCGCGCAGCTCGGCGGTGTTTTTCACCGGCGTGCGGTTGACCGCATAAATGAGGTCGCCGGCGCGGAAGCCTTCCTCGAGCACGGCGCTGTCGGCATGGCGCGCGGCTACCAGCACGCCGCCGGACTCGCTGCGCGCGGGCGCCAGCTGCTCGCGCAAGGCCGGCGTGAGGTCGACGGCGAAGATGCCAAGCTCCGGGATCAGGTTCTCCTCGCGGCTGGCCAGTTCGGCGTAGGTCGACGCCTCGTCGTGGCGCTCGGCGACGCGGACTTGCAGCTTCAGTGTGCGGTTGCCGCGCAGCACCTCGAGCGTGATCGTCTCGCCCACCGCCGGGCGGTACAGGCTGACGTTGAACTGCCGGGCGCTGTCCAGCTCGCGTCCATTGAGGGACACAATGACATCCCCCACGCGCAGGCCGGCGGCGTCGCCTTGCTGCTCCGGCTCGACATCGGCGACCACCACGCCCCAGCTTCGCGGCAAGCGCCAGCCTTCGGCGAGCGTCGGCGTGATGGTTTGCACCGTGACGCCGATTTCGCCCCGGATCACGCGCCCGGTGCGCCGCAGTTGGTCCACCACGTTGGCCACGACGTTGGACGGCACGGCGAAGCCGATGCCCTCGTTGCCGCCCGACTGCGACAGGATCATGGTGTTGATGCCGATGATGCGGCCCTCGGTGTCCACCAGCGGTCCGCCCGAATTGCCGGGGTTGATGGGCGCGTCGGTCTGGATGTAGATCATCGGGTCGTCGGCGCGCAACTGCCGCGCCGGCGAGCTGACCACGCCCATGGTGACGCTGTTGTCCAGCCCCAGAGGACTGCCGAAGGCGAAAACCAGCTGCCCCTGCTCGACCTGGTCCGAATCCGCCATCTCGAGCGCCGGCAGGTTCTTCTCCGGCACGCGCAGCAGGGCGACATCCGTTTCCAGGTCGAGCCCCACGACCTCGGCCCGCACCGAACGCGCGCGGGCGGGCTTCTCTCCGGGCGCCGCGGGCAGCGTGACCTGCACCCGCTGCGCCCCCACCACCACGTGCGCATTCGTCACGATGAGCCCTTCGGGGTCGATGATCACGCCGGAGCCGGCGCTCTGCTGCCGGGCGGCCACGCCCGGCTCCTCGCTCTCCTCGGGCTCGAGCTGCCGGTAGCCGACGGTGCTGACTTTGACCACCGAGGCGTGCACGCGGCGGCTCAACTGCCGGAATCCGTCGCTCAATTGCGCAAGCGGACCCGGCGCTGTCTGCGCCGCGGCAATCCACAGACACGCCGCGCCGGCGAGGGCGATTTTTCCTTGCAAGGGCACGCGAGCAAACCCCGATCTGCTTTATTCTACCCTCAGGCAGTTCCATTCCATCCGCGGAGGCATAGCGCTCCATGAAGCGTCGCACGTTCGTCGGGTCGGCGGCCCTCGGCGCCGCCATGGCCGGGGCCGCGTCCGGTGCGGAAGCCCTGCCGATGGCCGTCCTCGGCAAGAGCGGGCTGAAGGTCACCCGCATCGCCGTGGGCGGCTATCACATGAATGTCAACGGAGAAGAGGAGGCGCTGCGCATTCTCCGGCGCGCCTTCGACCTCGGCATCAACTTCTACGACAGCGCCAACAGCTACCATCGCGGGCGCAGCGACGAGATCCTCGGCAAAGCGTTTTCCGGCGCCGGCCGCCACAAGGTGATCCTCATGACCAAGTGCGAGGTCTACACGCGCGACGGCGCGCTGCGCGTGCTCGAAGAACAGCTCCGCCGCCTGAAGACCGACTACATCGACCTGTGGCAGTGCCACCAGGTGAGCGAGCACAGCGAGGTCGACCGCATCCTCGGGCCCGGCGGCTCGCTCGAGGCGTTCGTTCTCGCCAAAAAGCAGGGCAAGGTGCGCCACATCGGCTTCACCGGACACCGCGACCCCGCAATCCATCTGCGCCTTCTTCAGGCGACCAGCGAGTGGGAGACGATCCAGATGCCGATCAACCTGATCGACCCCCACTACCTCAGCTTCATCCGCCAGGTGCTGCCCGAAGCGCGCCGCCGCGGGCTGGGCGTCATCGCCATGAAGTCGAACGCGATGGGCCAGATCACGCGCCAGCAGGTGGCCGCGATCGACGACTGCCTCCGCTTCGCCTGGAGCCAGGACATCGACACGCTCGTGTCCGGCGTCGAGACCGTCGCGCAGCTGGAACACAACGTCGCCGCCCTGCGCGCCTTCCGCAAGATGTCGCCGCAGGAGATCAGCTCGACGCTTGAGCGTACGGCGAAAGGCAAGACCGGCTCGGGCGTGGAGCAATACAAGCGCCCGCCGGCGGGCGCCTGCGTCAGAGCGCACCGGGACGGAGAAGCGGTCTGAGCAGCGCCCGCGCGGGGGCGCCGTCGGCGCCTTCGATGCGGAGCGGGAGGCAGACGAGCTCATACTCGCCCGGCTCGACGCCCCGCAGACAGATGCCTTCGAGGATCCACACGCCCGCCCCGAGCAGCAGGCGGTGGGTCCCGGCGGGGTCCTCGTGGAACCCGCTCACCGAGAGCGCGTCGATGCCGGCCAGCAGCGCGCCGGCGCGGGCCAGCTTTTCGGCCGCGTCCCGCGCGAGAAAAACATAATCCTCGAAAAACGTTCCGGCGAAAAGGTCCCGCTCGCTGTTTCGCGTGCGGAACAGGATGCGCGCCCCGGGGGCGAGGCCGTCGGGCACGTCGGCCGCGCGCACGGCGCCGCCCTCCACGCGCACCACGAGCGCCGGCCCGCACATGGCTTCCGCCGGCATGGCGTCGATGCCCGCCCCGCCGGGAAGAAAATGGCGCGGCGCATCGAGGTGCGTGCCGGTGTGCGCGCTCATGGCCAGCCGCGTCAGGTTGTACGGGTCTCCGCTCGCGAAGGACTGCGCCAGCGCGATCTGCGGCGGCTCGTCGCCGGGCCACACCGTCATGCCCGCGCGCAGCGGCGCGCTGATGTCGATCCAGCCGCCGCTCATCGCCACGGCAGAGGGCCCAGCGGCCGCCAGTAGATGTTGCGGAACGCCACCGGGCCGTGGTCGCCCTGGAGCATGATGGGGTTCTCCGGCGCCTCGGGGATGTCCATGTGGGCGCGCGTCGGCCCCTCCACTTCCACGTTGTCCTGCACCATGACGCCGTTGAACATCACCCGCAGGAAGCGCGCGTTCCCGATCTTCCTGCCCGAGGCGTCGAACCGCGGCGCGCGGAACCAGATGTGGTAGCTTTGCCACTCGCCCGCGTTCTTCATTGCGTTGACGCGCGGCGGCGAGCCGCCCACGGGGCCGTTGTTGATCCAGCGGTGATAGATCGCGCCGCAGTCGCCCGTGGTCAGGTCCGTGTAGCCGAAGCTGTCGAGGATCTGCACCTCGTACAGCCCGTGCAGATACACGCCGGAGTTCGACCCGCGCGGGATCATGAACTCGATGTACAGCTCGATGTCGCCGAACTTTCTTTCGGTCACCAGATTCTGCGTGCGCCCGTTCTTGCCGTTGAGGATGCGGTCGCCGCCTTCGCCCACGGGGAAGAGTTGCTTGGGGCCGTACCAGCGGTCGAAACGGATGCCGCGCACGGCCATCCACTCGTGGGGCTGCTTCGGGTCCTGCGCGCGCCAGCCGGCCAGATCCTTCCCGCTGAGCAGCGGCTGCCAGCCGGGTTCGGTCAGGAACGGCGGATCCTGCGCAGCGGCAGCCAGCGATACTAACAAACACAGTGAAAAGGGCCTGAACTGCATGAACACATTATTCCACCTGCCGGCCGGCGGCTTGACTCGCGCTTGCCGGCTCGATAAGTTGGCAGGCGGTATGAACCGCCGCCATTTCTTTCTCGGCGCGGCCACGGCCGCCGCTTCCTTGCGCGTATGGGGCGCCAACGACCGCATCCAGCTCGCCATGATCGGCCTCGGGGGGCGCGGCCGCTGGCTGCTCCAGAATGAAGAGTTTCCCGGCGCCACCTTCGCCGCCTTCGCCGACTGCTGGCTGCCGCAGTGCGAAAAGGCGGCCCAGATCCGGCCCTCGTACGCGCAGGCCAGGCATTATCAGGACTACCGCCGCATGCTCGAAAGCGAGAAGCTGGACGCCGCGTTCGTGGAGACGACGACTCACGCGCGCGTGCTCATCGCCATCCATTGCATGCAGGCGGGCCTCGACGTGTACGCCGAAAAACCGATGACGCTGACCGTCGAGGAGGGCCGAGTCCTGCGCCGCGCCGCCGCCCGCTACAAGCGCATCGTCCAGTGCGGCACGCAGCAGCGCTCCATCCCGATCAACGTCTGGGCCAGCAAGCTCGTCCGCGAAGGCGGCATCGGGCGCGTCAAGGAAGTGATCGCCTGCAATTTCGAGCCGCCGAAACGCTGGACCCCGAAGCCGGAAATGCCCATGCCGGAGGGGCTCGACTGGGACCAGTGGTGCAACCAGACCGAGCTGCGCCCCTACCACGAGGAGCTGCACCGCCGCTGGGCATGGTGGCGGGACTACGACAACGGCGGCCAAAGCTGGGGCGTCAGCGGCTGGGGCGCGCATGCGCTCGACCAGGTGCAGTGCGCCCTCGGCACGGACGACACAGGCCCGGTGGAATTCTGGCCCGAAGGCGAGGGTGGGCAGGCGCCCGTCATCATGCGCTACGCCAACGGCACGCTGCTCAAATGTACCGGGCAGAAGCGTCCGGACCACTCCGACCTTGGCGCCATTTTTGTCGGCGAAAAAGGCACGCTTGAGATCAAGCGCGGCACGCTGGTGGCGGACCCGCCGGAACTGGTCAGGGACAAGCCCGAAGACACGCCCGAGGGGCCCGGCGAAAACCGCTGGCACATCGAGAATTTTCTGGATTGCATCCGCACCCGCAAGCAGCCGAACGCGCACCTGGAAGCGGCCCACCGCGCCACCACCATCTGCCACATCATCACCATCTGCCGCGACCGCGGAAAGAAACTGGAGTGGGATCCCCGGGCGGAGCGGTTCCGCAACGACGCGCAGGCCAACGCCATGCTGGCGCGGCCGCGGCGGAAAGGCTACGAGTTGCCGAAGGTGTGATCCCGGCAACAGCCCGGCCCGGCAGCATGGCCTGCCCCGGCGCAGCCGGGCCGGGAGGCGGGAGCCGCTAATCCTGCTCTGTGACAAGCTGGCCGGCGAGGAACCGCACCCCCGCCAGCTTCTCAAACAGGCCGCGCGCGTGTTGCACCTGCGCGCGCGAATAGATCCCGTAAGAAGGAACAGCGCACCAGACGACGGCGCCCGGCTTCACCGGCGCGCGGAGCCGCACCGCCATGCCGGAGCCGCTGAGGTTCACCGCCCTGCCCCTGACGTGGTATGCGCCCTCTTCGTCTTCCCAGAACACAACCGCCGGGCTGTCCACCGCCAGGCGGGCTTCTTCTCGCCTGTCTTCGCGGGTCCTCATGCCTTCATTCAAGGCCCCGGGCCGTGCAAACGCAATGTTCTGGAGGTACTGGAACCATCCCGCTGGTACCGGGCCTTTCGTTCCGGGGCCGTTCCTCCTGCGGATCTGCGCCGGGCTGCGGGCACTTCCCGGAGGCTTGCATCCCACGCAAAGGTAAAGACATTTTCGAGCTCCGGCTTGGGAATGGGCGTGCGCCCGCTGATCACGGCATGACGCGCGAGGCAGCAGCGGTCATGCCGGTTGCTCCCCTTCAGCCCGGCGCTTCGCGCGGTTTGACGAACAGCTCGAGGTCCAGCACCGAAAAACCCGCTTTCAAAGCCGCGAGCAAAGCGGATTCAGAACCGCCAGCAAAGCGGATTCAGCGCCGCGAGCGGAGCGGGCCGCAGGCCCGCGGGAGCGAGCGGTCGCACGGGTCACTGGCCCGGGCAGAACAGGCGACGCGGCAAAACCCCGTCAGCCGGCGAGGCAACCGCTCACTCCGGCCGGCGTTCTCACGAACGCCGGCCTGCCGCTGGCGGCTCCGAACCAGTAGCGGACCGTTCGGGGCGCTTTCAGAGCCGCGAGCGGAGCGGGCCGCAGGCCCGCGGGAGCGAGCGGTTACACCGGCCCGCGGCCATGAGCCGTTCTCGCACCGCGCTTTCAGAGCCGCGAGCGGAGCGGGCCGCAGGCCCGCGGGAGCGAGCGGTCGCACGGGTCACTGGCCCGGGCAGAACAGGCGACGCGGCAAAACCCCGTCACCCGGCGAGGCAACCGCTCACTCCGGCCGGCGTTCTCACGAACGCCGGCCTGCCGTTCGCGGCTCCGAACCAATGGCGCGCCGTTCGGGGCGCTTTCAGAGCCGCGAGCGGAGCGGCCGAAGGCCGCGGGAGCGAGCGGTTACACCGGCCCGCGGCCCGCGACCGTCAGTCGGTGGCGCCCACGGCGGCTCCGCCGGCGTGGTGCAGGTCGAACCGGTCGAGGTTCATCACCTTGGTCCATGCCTTGATGAAGTCCCGCACGAACTTCTCGCCCGCATCGGCGGCGGCGTAGGCTTCCGCCACGGCGCGCAGCTCGCTGTTGGAGCCGAAGATGAGGTCCACCGGGGTGGCTGTCCACTTCAGTTGGCCGGTCTTGCGGTCCCGGCCCTCATAGATGCCGTCGTCGGCGGGGGACTTGCTCCACTTGACCGACATGTCGAGCAGGTTGACGAAAAAGTCGTTCGTCAGCTTGCCAGGCCGGCTGGTGAAGACGCCGTGTGGCGACTGGCCGGTGTTGGCATTCAACACGCGCAGCCCGCCAACGAGAACCGTCATCTCCGGCACCGTCAGCTTCAGCAGGTTCGCCTTGTCGACCAGGGCTTCCGCCGGAGAGAGGTAGTAGCCTTTGCGGTAGTAGTTGCGGAAGCCGTCGGCCTGGGGTTCGAGCACCTTGAACGACTCGACGTCGGTCTGCTCCTGCGTGGCGTCCACACGGCCCGGGGTGAACGGCACCGGCACGTTGTAACCCGCATCCTTTGCGGCCTGCTCGACAGCCGCCGAGCCGCCCAGAACAATCAGGTCGGCCAGCGAGACGCGCTTGCCGCCCTTCTGCGAGCTGTTGAACTCCTGCTGGATGCTTTCCAGTTTCGCCAGCACCTTGCGGAGCTCGGCCGGGTTGTTGGCCTCCCAGTCCTTCATCGGGGCGAGGCGGATGCGCGCGCCGTTGGCGCCGCCGCGCAGGTCGCTCGCGCGGAACGAGGCTGCCGACGCCCATGCGGTCCGCACCAGCTCCGGGATGGTGAGTCCGGATGACAGGATCTTCGCCTTCAGCGCGGCGATGTCATTCGCGTTGATCTGCGGACCCGTGGCCCTGGGCAGCGGGTCCTGCCACAGGAACTCCTCGGCCGGGACCTCGGGGCCGAGATAGCGGGCGCGCGGCCCGAGATCGCGGTGGGTCAATTTGAACCACGCGCGCGCTAATGCGAGGCGGAATTCTTCAGGATTGTCGCGGAAACGAAGGGCGATTTTCCTGTATTCGGGGTCGAATTTCAGCGCAAGATCCGTGGTGAACATGATCGGGGCGTGCCGTTTGCCGGGCACATGGGCGTCAGGCACCAGGTTGGCCGCCTGGTTGTTGGCTGGCACCCACTGGATCGCGCCGGCCGGGCTCTTCGTCTGGACCCATTCAAACCGGAACAGGTTGTCGAGGTACTGGTGGGTCCACTGGATCGGGTTCGCCGTCCAGGCGCCCTCGAGGCCGCTGGTGATGGTGTCTTCGGCATTGCCTTTGCCGCACCGGTTCTCCCAGCCGAATCCCTGCTGCTCGAGGCCGGCCGCGGCCGGTTCCGGACCGAGGCACTTGTTGGGATCGTGCGCGCCGTGCGCCTTGCCGAAAGTGTGGCCGCCGGCGATTAGCGCCACGGTTTCCTCGTCGTTCATGGCCATGCGGCCGAACGTTTCACGGATGTCCCTGGCGGCGGCAAGCGGGTCGGGCTTCCCGTTCGGCCCTTCCGGGTTGACGTAGATCAGCCCCATCTGCACCGCAGCCAAGGGGCTTTGCAGATTGCGGTCGCCGCTGTAGCGCTGGTCGTCCAGCATCTTCTTCTCCGGACCCCAGTAGACCTTGTCCGGCTCCCAGTCGTCGATGCGGCCGCCGGCGAAGCCGATGGTCTTGAAGCCCATTGATTCGAGCGCCACGTTGCCGGCAAGAACCATCAGATCCGCCCAGGAAATCTTGCGGCCGTACTTTTGCTTTACTGGCCAAAGCAGCCGCCGCGCCTTGTCGAGGTTGGCGTTGTCGGGCCAGCTGTTAAGCGGATCGAAGCGCTGCTGGCCGCCGTCAGCGCCTCCGCGCCCGTCGAGCGTGCGGTAGGTGCCGGCGCTGTGCCAGGCCATGCGGATGATGAGCGGACCGTAGTGGCCGTAATCGGCGGGCCACCAGTCCTGGCTGGTGGTGAGCACCTTGCGGATGTCCTCCTTGACGGCCTTCAGATCGAGGCTCGAAAACTCCTTCGCGTAATCGAAGTCCTTTCCGTAAGGATTCGACTCCGCACTGTGGGCGCGCAGGGGGGATAGGTCCAGCATGTCCGGCCACCAAAACTGGTTTGACACCGGTTTTTGCGCATTCGCGGCTGGCGCCAGCATCAGCCATGCGCCCGCCGCCAGCGACCACAACGAGATCGAGATCCTGGTTCCTGTCATCATCGACTCCTTCTCCTTGCAATTCGCGCCGCCGGAGAGGCGGCGTCTTGCAACTACAGTATAGGGGCGGATATCGCAAGATTTCGCCTTTCGCTCAAATAGGATTTGCCTATTCTTTCGCCCGGACGAAAAGCGCTTCAGCCGCATTCCGCCCACGTTGGAAAGTCGCCCGGCGGTTCATCGTCGGTTTTCGCCACAGGTCGCCCCGTGGGCAGGCTGCAATGGATCCGGGATTGGATTCGCAGGCCGCTGAAATCCGGCCGGAATTGCAACTATGCCAACCTGAAATGATCCGCTTCAGTAGCATTCCTGGAGCCTATGCCGGCCATTTCAAGGACCTGTCAAGCCTGATAAAATGCGACGCCGGAAAATGTGGAATGTGCCGGTGTGAATGGTGGTGAAAAGACGGATTCAGCCGCTGCGTCGTGAGGATTGGCCGGCGAAGCGGTAAGAGTGGCGGCCCTCGCCCCGGGGAGGTGTGATCGCCTTTTTGGAAACTCTTCGACGAGAAAGAGGGAGAGAGTCGCCTGGAAAGAGCAGTTCAAATCGGGAACGGCCGCGCGATACAGCGGTTTCAATCCGCCTGCGATCGACGGCAGCATCCCGGGCAGCGGCTGCTGCCAGCCGTCGAGATTGTCGCCGCCATGTAGGCGGACGTTTGCGAGCGGGTCCGCCGCGCTGGTCCGGCTTTGATGAGTCTGCTGACGGTGCAGAAAGTGGCGGAGCTGGCAAGCCGCCGATCGGCGCCGGGCCGGGACCGCACGGCCTGCCGCTGCGGCAAGGACGACGGCTGGCGCCGGATTGACGGGCAAAAGTCGGGCTCGAGCGGATGCGCCAGACGAATGGAAAGCAAGTGCCCTTGCGCAGCTATCTGTGCTTCCAGCAGGATCCGCCGTTCTGCCCGGCGCTGTGGCGGCAATTGTTGCGAGGTTTGTCGACGGGCAACTACGGCCCCTCGGTGCGCCGCTTTGCCGAGGCCTGCGGGCTGGAGCAGTCGGCCGCGAGCGGGCACTTTATGGAGGCCAGCCGCAGGAAGCTGCGAGAGCTCATGGATCGCAACCTGGCCCGCCAGTTTCATCTGCTTCGGGCGAACGGCGTGGAGCACTTGGATGGGCGTCTGCCCCGCGCTTTCGCGCCGTCGCTGCGGCCCCTCCCACTACTCGATCAGATAGCGGCCGGGACGCGGATCCCAGACCCAGCTGTTGCCCTTGCGGGGCAGCGAGACGAACTGCCAGAGGCCGGGGCCGAGGCGGATTTTCTTGACGGCGCGAACGCTCTTGCGAAGCTCCCTCGAGTGCTAGCCTCTGGCGCCGATTTTCTCGTTGGTACAGACACCCCGAGCAGAAGCGCATCCGCAAGTGACTGGGAAGGGCTGTCTTTACAAGGGCGTGGCGGAGAGGGCGGGATTCGGCTGGCTGATTCTTGTAAGATGTTGCCAGGGAACGACTTATAAGACAACATTTTCAGGCTCAATTGTTTGGATCGTGGACAATTTTCTCTCGAGTGCCTGATTTTGGCCTGTTCCGGACATGAAAATCGACACCACGCAGACACCAGGAAACACGCAAGTTCCTCGGGATCAATGGGTTCGAAAAAGGCGTACTCAGCCATTGAGTTGCGTTTATCACAAACTGCTCCACGTTCCTGCCCCCGCCTTGCAGTCAACGCAACCTGGTTGCAAAAGAGTGCAATTCCCCGAATCGCAGGAGCCGCTGGGGCACAACTCTGCTCGTCTGCGCCTCGCCTGCGACGCTCGTCTAGTACGACTGGGTCATAAACGTCTCGCCCCGCAAAATGGGCAGCACGGCAGCTGCCGGATCAGCCAGCCGATGATTCTTTCCCGGATGCTCGCGATGGAACCCGCCTTATGCCTCCGCTCCTGCCCCCGGGCTGCCCCGCGGCCGGTAGTCCGCCGGCGGCTCCGTTCCTGCCAGCGTGAGCCTCCCCGCTCGTGCCGAGGGGGAAAAAAGGCTCCTTTCGGCCACCAGGAACCCATAGGCCGCAATGCACAGCGTCGCGTGATGATGAAACCCTCGCCACGAGC
>Ga0308411_10002714_pt1 | contig 11895 bp, 8 predicted proteins | sample HotsprottomLayer_2_FD_203530 | JGI IMG/M metagenome (GOLD analysis project Ga0308411, IMG submission 203530) | Hot spring phototrophic mat microbial communities from Octopus Spring, Yellowstone National Park, Wyoming, United States -... | ecosystem: Environmental > Aquatic > Thermal springs >... | reverse complement strand
CCATCTGGGCCATCTGGCGCGGCATGGACAGCGGCAGGCAGAACGTTTCGCGGCCATGGCTGTGGTATCAGCTCTCCGCCATCGCCATGGCTCTGGCGATGCTGGCCAAGGGACCGCCGGCTGGCTTTCCGTTGCTGTTTCTACTGGCGATGGCGGCGATACGACGAACCTGGCGTCCGCTGCTCGACTGGCTGCGCAGCGGCGCGCCGCTGACCTTCGCGGTCATGGGCGGGTGGTGGTGGCTGGCGGCGTGGCTGCATCCCTCCGCCCATGTGATCACCGAGGAGTTGGAGCGCCTGACCGCCGGCCGCGGACATTTCGGCTGGCCCTGGGAGATCCTCGGGTATCTAACCAAGGGAACGCTGCCGTGGGTGGGGTTTGTGGTTCTGGCGATTGCGGCCGCTTTCGTCCACCAGCGCGGCGACCAGCGCCTGCGCGGCCTGCTGCTGTGGGCGGGCGTGATCCTGCTGGCGCTGGCCATCGTGCCGCAGAAGCAGGAGCACTACGTCGTAAACGCTCTGCCGCCGCTGGCGCTGCTGGTGGGGTGGAGCATCGACCGGGCATTGGATGGATCGGATCCGCCGCTGCGGCGAGCCATGGCGCTGGTGCTGGGCGGCACCGCCATGGCCGGGGTTGCGGCGGCCGTCGCCGTGCCAATTGCCGGGCGGCTGGTACGCGGACACGCCGCCTCGGTCGACGCCATCGTTGCGGCGGTGCTGGCGTTGAGCATGACGGCACTTCTCCTGCTGCTGCAGCGGCGCCGGCTGGAATCATCGCTGGGAGGTGCGCTGCTGGCGGCGCTGCTGTCGATGAGCCTGGTGCTGGGACCCTGGAGCGATTCGATAGCGGGCCTGACGGACGCCGAGGCGGCGCGGGCGATTCGACAGCGCTTCGGCGCAGGGCCCTACGCGTTTCACGACCCGCAGGACGTGGACCTGGAGATCTGTTTCGAGCTGCGTCAGGTGGTTCCCGCCTTCAGCGACGATGAAGCGCTGCTCCGCGCTGCCGCCGCCACGCCGCGCCTGGTTGTGCTCGACCTGCAACGCAAGTCCCTGCCGGAAGAGCCGCGGCCCGGTCTGGTCAAAGAGATGGAGTTCCAGTTGAAGCATGAGGCGCTGCGGGTGTATCGCATGGCCGGCGCCCTGGCGCCCTCGACGGGGCAGGCGACCCCCTGATCGCGCATGGCCCCGGCAACCGGGCTGGAAAAATCGAAGACCGGCCTTCTTCGGGCCTCCTTCTCCACTTCGATGAAGCCCAGCGCGATCACGATCAGGACGATGTAGGCAACCGATTGCACCACCGCACGTCGTTCAATGCTGCGGCAGGCCACGCGCAGCAGTGGCGCCAGCGCCGCGGCGGCAGCAAGGGCGGCCGCCAGGGCAAATGGGCTCCCTACGCGGCTGCCGACGCGCAACACGAGCTGGTGGACCAGATCGCCCAGCGTCTGGCCCTGGCCTCGGACAATTGGCCCGGTCAACGCCAGCGCGGCAATGCCGATTCCAAAGATGATTCCGAGAATGGCCTGGGCATCGAGCAGCAGCTTCGGCCAGGCTCCCGGCAATCGGCCTCGCGCCCAGGCGCACGCCATCGCCAGCGCTCTGGCCGCGATCAGGGTCTGGACCGGCATCAGTGGCAGAAGGTAGGCGTTCTTCTTCATGTGCGCAAATGATAGGATGACGATCATACAGGCCATCCAGAGGATCGGCGCCAGCATCGCCCGGCGCGGTCGCCGCAGCGCCAGCCACAGGCCGGCCAGCCACAGCGCGGTCCAGGGAAGGGACACCTGAAAAACCGCGCCCAGATAGAAGAACCACGGCCGCGCGTTACGCACGTTGTCGGCGAATTCGCCGACGGATTCGAATCGCCACACCTCCAGCACGCGCGGGACGGTCATCACGACATAGAGGACCCACGGCAGCGTGATGGCCATGACCAGGACGACGCCGCCGGCGTGTGCCGACCATTCAAGTCGGGGGCGCCGGCGGCCCACGAAAACACCCACGGCGATGAAACCGGCGATAAGCAGCAGGGCCACCGGCCCCTTGGCGAGCAATGCCAGCGCCACGGCCAGATAGAACGCGGCCACCCACGGCAGCCGCTGCGACAGAACAGGTCGCGGCGGTCCGGCGCTGCGGCACAGCCGCATCCAGGTCCACAGCGCAATCAGCGTGAAGAACGCCAGGTAGGGATCGGCCATGGCCTTGTGGTATTCATCCACCACAAAAAGGGTGGAAACCCACACGAGTGCGGCGAAGCGGGCGGTGCGCCGGCCGGCCAGTTCCCTGACGAATCCATAGACAAGAAAGATGCCAGCCATGCCCATCATGGCCGAGGGCAGCCTGGCGGCAAACTCGCTGGGACCCAGCACGAGGAAGACTGCGGCGGCGCACCAGTAGGGCAGCGGCGGTTTCTGGAGGCGCGCCCCGCCCTCGTACACCGGGATGAGCCAGGGGTTGACGGCCTGGAGGTGCGGCCGGTCGACTCCCAGGTCGACACTGACGCTTTGCGCGGCCCAGGGCAGGCCCGAACGCGCCATGGTCACAGCCGTCTCTGCCAGCCGCGCCTCGTGGCTGGTCACAATAGGCGGTCGGCCGAGGCGGAAAAGCAGCGCCGCGGCGCCCAGGATTGCACAGCCCAGAAGGAACAGCGCCCGTCGATTGAACACATACGCTCCGTCGAGTTGGCAGCGATCTGTCTGGTTGATCCGACGCCACGAACGAGAGAGATCCTGCGATGAAAATCATCCCGGCAGCCCGGCAACGCGGCCGCATCCTACCGCCGTGGCAGGCGCGCATAAAGCGGTTGCTGCCGGCGATGTTGGCGGCCGGCGGTTTCCCGACGATTCGGGCGTTGTTCCGAGCCGCCGACACCCCGGCCTCTATTGCCTGAACGCCCCGTATACGCAGGCGCCCGCAGCGCCTAGAATCAGCCCCCAGCCATGGAAGCAGCGGCTTCATTATCGCCAGGGGAGGCCGCGGACCCAGCGACGTGGACACTCGGCTGGCTAACGCCGCGGCGCTGCCGCCTCATCCTTATCGCGGTGCTCACGGCGGGATTCCTCGGACACCTTTGGTATCTCATCCACGACTGCCCCATTGACCTCTCCGGCGACGAGGCTCATTACTGGGACTGGTCGCGCCAGCTCGGTCTAAGCTACTACAGCAAAGGGCCCCTGGTGGCCTACCTCATTCGCGCGAGCTGCGCGGTCTTTGGCGACAGCATGCCCGCCGTGCGCCTGCCGGCCCTGTTGCTGGCGGCAGCCACCTCCCTGCTGACCTACTGGCTGACTGTGCGGCTGTTCGCCAGCGAACGGCTCGCCCTGGGGGCGGTGCTGATGACCCACCTGGTGCCGATGTTCATCGCCGGCAGCGTCCTGATGACCATCGACCCGCCCTTCTACTTCTGTTGGGCGGCCGCCACCTGCCTGGCTGCCAAAGCCGTCCTGGACGAATCACGATGGGCATGGGTTGGAGTGGGCATCGCCATCGGCGTCGGCTTTCTGGCCAAGTACGCCATGTTCCTGTGGCTGCCCGGTTTGTTGCTGTTTTTGGGTCTGGATCCTCCCAGCCGCCACTGGCTGCGCTCGCCCTGGCCATGGCTGGCCATGGCCATCGCGATGCTGTTCACCGCCCCGGTGATCGTCTGGAATGCACTTCACGGCTGGCCATCGCTGTGGCATGTGACGCGGCAGACAGGCACCGATGCCGACGGCTCCTTCACCCTTGGCTACCTTGGCGACTTCCTCGGCGGACAGTTGGCCGGCCTTGGTCCTTTCGCCGGCATCATCATTATTGGCGCGGTCCTGCACGCTCTGGGTGCGCGGCGGGAAGGCTCCGGCGCCACGCGCTTCCTGCTGTGCATGGCGCTGCCGTTCTGGCTGATTGTCGCCCTGACGAGCCTGCGGACAAAGGTCCAGGTGAACTGGCCAGCGCCGGCGTATTTCACACTGTTGGTATTGGCGGCCCGTTTTCTGTCAACGCGCATGACGACCCCGGAGCACTGGCGGGCGTGGCGCGGCATCTTCTGGGGGATGGTGGGCACCGGGCTGCTGTTCATTCCCATTGCACATAACACGGAATGGCTTTATCGGCCGCTCGACCGCCTTGCCCGCATGACGCCCTGGGGCCGGCAGCACGGCCTGCCTCCGCGGCAGTGGGATCCCACCTATCGCCTCCGCGGCTGGCGCGAACTGGGTGCCCGGGTGTCGGCGGAACTGGCGCGGCTGCGCCCCGGCGCAATGGTCTTCTGCGAGCGATACGACGTTGCTGCCGAAATGGCCTTCTATGTGGACGGCCAGCCTCGCACCTTTTACGTCGGCTCGTGGTTTGCTGATCCGGATCGCCGCGCGCGGCGAAGTCAATATGACTATTGGCCGGACCGAAGCCTGGATCGCCCGGATCTGCTGGGACTGGACGCGATCTTCATCGGCTACGGGCAGCGCCATACGGACGACTCCAACGCCCCGGCCGATATCGTCGCGGCATTCGCGCGCGTGGAGCGGCTGGAGCCCCTTGACATCCAGCGCGGCGGGCTGAGCATCCGCAGCTTCCGCCTGTGGCGCTGCATCGGGTTCCGGGGCATGCGGCGGCCTGCGGAGGCGAGCTTTTGATCATGGCCTGGTCACGACCCGATTGTTTCCGCCGCGGGTGGCCCGTGGCAGCCTGGATGGCGGCCATCGGCGTATCCTTCTGCCTGGATGCGCCCATAGCGCGATGGCTGCATGCGCAGGGCATCGACGAGCTGATAAAACACTCTCGCATCTCGCATTGGATCAAACTGGGCGGCACGTTCTATGTGACTCTGCTCCTGGGCGCAGTGATGTTTCTCCTGTTCCGCCAGGGATGGCGGGCCGCCCTGGTGCCCCTCTTCAGCGGCGTGGCGGCCCTGGGCGGGGACCTGCTCAAATGGGTCGTGGGGCGTCCCCGACCGTTCAAGGCCATGGAACACCCCGGCGAGCTTCTGGCCCTGTCGTTTCATCCCCTGGGCGGGGGGCTGGAGCGTCTGTTTCACCAGACGAATCTGGCGATGCCGTCCGGCCATGCCTGCATGGCTTTTGCCACGGCCGCCGCCGTCGGACTGTGGCTTCCGCGGCAGTATCGGGCGATCGGGTATGGTTTGGCGGCGGTCGTGGCGGTCCAGCGCGTGCTCGAGGTTGCGCATTATCTGAGCGACGTCGTGCTTGGGGCCGTGGTGGGCATCGCCCTGGTTCATGCCATGCACCGGGCGTGCCGGCGGTGGGCGTCGTGGGCGTCTTGTTGACGGCGGGCGGATTGCTGCTACGGTAGGGGCTGATCGGAAGAGCAAACGACGTGTCTAGACAGGCGATTGTTTCCCAGGACAGACCAGCCTTCGCAGCCGGGCGGATCGATCCAGACGCCCGGGTGATGGCGCGCCTGCCGGAAGTCAACCTCACCAATCGCCAGCTCCTCTACTGGATGTTCGGCTTTCTGCGGCCGGTCAGGCTTCTGTGCGCCGTCGCCTGCGCTTATCTGGCCCTGTCCATAGGGGCCGAGGTGCTGACAACGCGGCAGTTCGGCGAGGCGGCCAACGAAATCCGCGCGCTGCACGTGGGTCAGATCGCCGCCGCGGGTTCTCTCGAAGCCGGCGCCAACCCCGGCTTCTGGGCCTGGTTCACCAGCCGCGACCCCGAGCCCACCCAGCTCCGCCGAACCATGACGTGGCTGGCGGCCATCGTGCTGGCCCTGGCTGTCTTGCGCTATCTGCGCGAAGTCTCCAACATGAAGCTCAGCATGACGCTGGTCTTCTACATCCGCGAAGCGGTCTACGACAAGCTTCAGCGCGTGGGCTTCGCCTTCCACGACGCCATCTCGACCGGACAGCTCATCACGCGGGCCCTGACCGACCTCCAGCACGTGCGGACGTTCATCCAGACGGCCGTACTCACCAGCCTGGACATCATCCTCATCGTGGGCGGGTACATGATCCTGCTGCTGACGCGAAGCCCCTGGCTGGCGCTGGCCTCGCTGATCCCCCTGCCCTTCTGGACCATGTACATCCTGCGCTTCGGCAAGAAGGTGCAGCCGGCCAGCAGGGCGGTGATGGAGGCCGACGAGAAGAGCGTGAACGTCATCACCGAGAACATCGCCGGTGTTCATGTGGTCAAGGCCTTCGCCACCGAGAAGCTGGAAATCGAGAAGTACCAGCGGGCCTGCGACACGTTCTTCGAGCGGACTCTGGCCCGCATCCGCATGTACGCCAATTTCACCCCCGTGATCCGCACCATCGGGACGGCCTCGCACCTGTCGCTGTTTTTTCTGGTGGCCGTCCTGATGATCGAGGGGAAGCTGGACGTGGGCGATTTCCTGATCCTGGGCGCGGCCATGGGTACGATCCTGGGGCGGCTGCAGCAGGTCTCGGTGATCAGCGATCAGTACCAGAGCGCCATCGTTTCGGCGCGGCGGCTGTACGAGGTCCTGGCGGCGCCGCCCACCGTCCCCGAGAAGCCCGACGGCCGCGCCCTGCCGCCGGGTCCCGGGACGGTGCGATTCGAGAACGTCACCTTCGGCTATCACCCCGACAAGCCGGTGCTCAAGGACATCAGCTTCGAGGTGCCCGGAGGCAGCGTGGTGGCGATCGTGGGACCGACCGGCGCCGGCAAGACCACGCTGGTCAATCTCATCGCACGCTTCTACGACCCCCAGAAGGGGCGCATTCTCATCGACGGCATGGACATCCGCGACGCCAGGCTCGACAGCCTCCGTTCCCAGGTGGCCTTCGTCTTTCAGGAGACCTATCTGTTCAGCGCCAGCGTCGCCGACAACATCACCTACGGTCGGCCCCAGGTGCGCGGCGGCGAAGTGGAGGCGGCGGCGCGGCTGGCCCAGGCGCACGAGTTCATCGAGCAGTTGCCCAACGGCTACGAAACCCTGCTCGGCGAGCGCGGAGCGTCGCTTTCCGGCGGCCAGCGCCAGCGGCTGGCCATCGCCCGCGCGATTCTTCAGAACCCGCGCATCCTCGTCCTCGACGACGCCACAGCCAGCGTGGATCCCGAGACCGACGACCTGATCCACCGGGCCATGCGCTTCGTCATGCACAACCGCACCACCTTCCTGATCGCCCATCGCATCAGCACCGTGAAACGGGCGGACATGGTCCTGGTGCTTGAGAACGGCCGCATCACCCAGATGGGCACCCACGAGCAGCTCATGGAGCGGGACGGTCACTACCGCCACATCGCCGAGGCGCAACTTTACGGCGACGAGGGCGAGCTGGACGAGGAGGGCGATCGCCGCTCCCACATGGACCGGATGAAGGACCAGCGCAAGGTGGCCGTGGTGGCCGCCGCCGGCTCCACCGAGCGCGAGCCCCGCCAGGAGGAGGTCTGATGGCCAGCCTCGCCGCCATCTTCAGCCGCTGGCGGACCGCGCGATCGACGGCCCAGGCGGTGCAGACCGAGGACGAGGAGTCGCGCTACAAGCCCATCGAGTGGTCGATGGTGCGGCGGCTGGCCCGGATGCTCCGGCCCTACTGGCGCCAATACACAGCGGGGGTGGTGCTGGGCACCGTCATGATCGTGCTGGAGATGCAGTCACCGCGCTTCATGCAGTGGATCATCAACTACGTCAGTGCCTTCACCGCCGGGCACCTGCACGCCGGCATCAGCGACATCGACGCCATCCGTCACGTCGGCCTGATCATCCTCATCTGGGGCGCCGCCATGGGCACCGCACTGGTGCTCCAGCGCTTCGTCATCCTGCTGATGACCGGCGCCGGCGAGCGCGTCCAGTTCGCCCTGCGCCGCCAGCTCTTCGCCAAGCTCCAGCAGCTCTCCATGAGCTACTACGACAAGACCAAGCTGGGCCGCATCATCTCGCGCTGCACCAGCGACGTCGGCGCCCTGCGCGAGGTCAACGTCTGGGGCATCTGGCACGTCGTCGCCAACGTCCTGATGATGACCGTCGCCGCCATCATGCTGCTGGCCACCGACTGGCGGCTGTTCCTGTCCGTCGCCTGGCTGGCTCCGGTGCTCTACGTCATCAACAGCGCCTTCCGCAAGCGCATCAGCCTGCGCTGGCAGATGGTGCGCGAGTATTTCACGCGCGTTTCCACCAACCTGGCAGAGAACATAACCGGCGTGCGCGTGGTCACGGCCTTCAACCGCCAGGCCGTAAACCTCGACCGCTTCAACCAGATGCAGGAGCAGAACACGCTCAACAACGTGCGCGCCGCCCGCCTCAACGGCGTGTACCATCCGCTGCTCCAGTTCATCGGCTTCGCCGGCAAGGTCATCATCCTCACCGTCGGCGGATACCTGATCGTCACGGGCCGCATCGGCCAGGATAAGGGCGTCGGCGCCGTCATCGCTGCCTACCTCTACTGGGACTGGTTCATGAACCCGATCCTCAACATCGGCAACTTCGCCAACCAGCTCATGATGGCCATGGCCGGGGCCGAGCGCATCTTCGCCCTGCTGGACACCGAGCCGGAGGTGCAGGACCTGCCCGGCGCCCGCGACCTGCCCCGCATCGTGGGACACGTCAAGTTCGAGAATGTGACCTTCGGCTACAAACCCGACCGCCCCGTCCTTCACAACATCAGCTTCGAGGCTCACCCCGGCCAGATGGTCGCCCTCGTCGGCCACACCGGCAGCGGCAAGAGCAGCATCATCTCCCTGATCGCGCGCTTCTATCTGCCGCAGAAGGGACGAATCCTCATCGACGGCCACGACATCCGCTACGTCACCGGCGAATCGCTCCACAAGCAGATGGGGCTGGTGCTTCAGCAGAATTACCTGTTCAGCGGCACCGTGATGGACAACATCCGCTACACGCGACCCAACGCCAGCGACCAGGAAGTCATCGCGGCCGCCAGGGCCATCGGATCGCACGACGCCATTCTCAAGCTCCAGAACGGCTACCAGACCGAAGTGGGCGAGCGCGGGGCCAACATGTCCCTCGGCCAGCGCCAGCTCATCTGCTTCACCCGCGCCTTTCTGGCCGACCCGCGCATCTTCATGCTCGACGAGGCCACCAGCGCCGTGGACACCGAGACCGAGCTGCTGGTGCAGCGCTCGCTGGAGAAGCTGCTGGAGGGGCGCACCACCTTCATCGTCGCCCACCGCCTGAGCACCATCCTCCGCGCCGACTGCATCCTGGTGATCGACCAGGGCCGCATCGTGGAACGAGGCCGCCACCGCGACCTGGTCCGCTCCGGCGGCAAGTATGCGCAGCTCTACGAGCAGTTCGTGCAGCAGACGGTGGAGTGAGGCGGCATGCGGGGGGTACCGGGCCGGCGGTCTGAACGGGCCGCAGGCGCTGGCCGGCGTCAGAACCAGTGTTATTAGTCGCGCGAGGCCGTATGGCGAGGCGAGCTGGGTGCAGCGAGCGGTGGCCATGTGTGGGCTCGATGCACTGTGGCGTGGCGTCAGGGAAGCTCACGAACGCGTAATGGAGGATAGTGCTGTCGATGAAGACGGTCTGGCCGGACGGCACGTCCAGCGGCATGGCTCAGGACTCCTCGACATCGAACGACGGTTCGCGGTTGATCGCTTCGGCGTCCGCGGGGGCGATAGGGACGACCGCAAGCCAGCCCAGGATGCCGCCGGCGCGTCCCGCCCGTGGCTCGAGGCGCACCCGCAAGAGGTTGCAGGGTCATATGGACTTCAGTTTGTCGACGGCGCGAACGACCGCGTCGTAGACGCCCCAGGCGGCGGCTATCGTCAGGGCCAGCACCGAGAGCCACAGGAACACATCCCAGAGCACCCCCGGCCGCAGCCGCGGCTCGGTGCGGCGATAGCGCAGATAGAGGGCGGCCGAGCCGAGGATCGGAAGCGTAACGGCCTGCGCGAAGGCGCCGACGAGCACCATGAGCAGCGGGTCTTGGATCAGGATGAACAGAACGACGTTGACCGGCGGGAAGAGGATGCAGAACAGCGCCACCCACCGCCGCCGCGCCGCGGGCGCGGCCAGCGCAAGGCCGCAGTTGACGCCGAGGAAGTCGGTCAGTGTCCGCGCGTTGGCAGCGGTGGCGGAGTAGAAGGTGGAATAGAGCACGACGAACGCGCCGACGATCATGAACAGCAGGGCCGCGCCGGCCCCCATCACCGGCGCGTACATGGCGGCGAGGGTGCTGAGCATGTCGGCGACGGATCGCGGCAGGCCATCGGGGCTGATGTCGTGGAGCGTGGCGGCGCCGAGGATGTAGAAGGCGAGCGTCGCGATGGTGTAGACGACCATGCTCAGCCAGGCGTCGAGGCGAAGGACGCGCATCCAGCCGCGAGCGCGGGCCAGCCAGGCGTCGGAGCCGTCGCTGGGGCCGCTGTAACGGGCGTAGCCTTTCTCGATGCACCAGTAGGGACAGGAGACCAACTCGGTGGCGCCAACGCCGGTGATTCCGAACATGGCCAGGGCCGCGACGGCCGCGCCCGCGGGCAGCAGCGCGAAGCCCACCTGAGCGCCGAGGTTGGTGGTGGCGATCAGTTCGCCGGTGCCGACGATGGAGGCCGCCAGGATCAGGCCCGGGCCGATCTGGCGCAGGGCGCGGCCGAGGGTCGGCGGAGGCGCCCGGACGGAGTCCGGATCGAGCCGGTAAGGGTCGACGCGCTGAGGCGGAGGCGGATCGGTGGGGGGTTCGTACACGCTGCTCCTGATGCTGGCTCTGACCGCTCGGAGACCGCAGCGTACGTTATCGCGCCTTGGAGCGGGATGCACGGGGGACGTGACGCGGCCAGGACATGGCGGGCGTGTGACAGCTTCTGCGTCGGATGGAGGCACGGCCCCCACCCCAGCCCTCCGCCGGAGTAGGGAGGGAGATCGGGGCGCATATTGCGCATCTTGCCCGTGTCCGTACCAACCGGGCGCAAAGGTTGCGGGGGCGAGGACGCCCGTGCTATGCGTGCTATGGGTGCTATGGGGTGGCGGTGCGTCGTTCGACACGGACGAGGACGCTCGTGCGACGTCGTGCGCCGGCGCGATGCCGGCCCACCGGCCGCAGAAAGTGTCACGCCCCCGGTGTCGGCGAAACAGCCGCGCTGCAGCGATGCGCCTGACCGAGCCGTTGCGCCCCATGCGCCCTGGCGTCTGGGATTACAACTCGACAAACTCCATCGGCGGCGCGGGCACATCGTCGCGCGGGATTTGCACCGACTCGAACGGCGCGCCCATTTCGCGACGCACGGCGGCGGCGTTGTACAGGCCGGACCGGCCCAGCAGCGAGAGGTACACATCGCCCTCCCGCCGCGCGCCGTGCGGAGGCGCCACGGCCGCCGCGAATGCCTGAATCCGCCCCTGCCAGTTCTCCCAGCATCCGTCCTTCTCCGCCCAGGCGGCCGCCGGCAGCAGCGCATCGGCCGCGTCCGCGAGGCTGCTGGGCAGGATGTCCTGCACGACACGGAAGCCGCGCTTCAGTTGCGCCGGCTGGTCCTTGGGCAGCCACTGCGACAGATATCCGCCCACGATCCACCCGCCCTTCAGCGCCTTGATGGCCGGCGTCGCGGCCGCCACGAAATCGGCGAACTCGGCCGTCGTCCCGCCCAGCATCTTCATCACGCGCCGCACGCCGGCAGCATTGGGCACCTTCTCGGCCTTGATGCGGAAGGTCTCCTCTCTGGTCAGGTAATGCCGGAAGACCTCATCCTCCCCCGCCGACGGCACCGGTCCGAGGATCAACGCGGCCTTCGGGTCGATCGAGCGGATGTACCGGCCCAGCAGCCATGCCTCTTCGCAGGCCATCATCGGCGAAAGCAGCGCGTAGAGCGAACCCTGACCGCTCTCGGCAACCAGGCGCCGCAGTCCCTGATCGGCGGCCTCCAGGGCGCGCGCCCAGTCGGTGTCGATCGGCGCGCCATACTGAAGCCGGCGCGGTGTGCGCAGGCGATTTTCGTCGTGTACCGCCTTGTAGCTGTAGCGCGTGTCGTCGCTGATCCACCACTTGTTG
>Ga0308411_10002712_pt1 | contig 11898 bp, 8 predicted proteins | sample HotsprottomLayer_2_FD_203530 | JGI IMG/M metagenome (GOLD analysis project Ga0308411, IMG submission 203530) | Hot spring phototrophic mat microbial communities from Octopus Spring, Yellowstone National Park, Wyoming, United States -... | ecosystem: Environmental > Aquatic > Thermal springs >... | reverse complement strand
GTCCACGCCCCGCCGACCTTCGGATCCTTCATAATCATCTTGGAGTGGTAGTGATACACTTCCCCACCCAGAATCTTCTCACATGATCGAACCATCCGTTCACACCGAGCGAACATGCCATAAATCCCCTCGCCGGGGTGGTTCCACAAGGAGAGACGGACTGTGCCGCCTTCGCCGTCAGCCCGACCAAAGGAACGTTTGTCGAGTTCGTGATCCTCTTTGGCCGCTCGTCGCAACAGGTCGATTTCGTCCGCATCAAAAAATCTGCGTGCCAGATAAAATCCCCGTCGTCGGTATTCCGCCACCGCCGCATCACTGAGAATTCGGGACATGTGATTCCTCCTCTCCACTGATCGAATTCATGTTAACTGAATGCCTGATTGTTACTTGTTCTGCAAAAACGCAGGGAGTTTCTTGACCGAGCCATCAGCATACGTCACGTGCCAATAGGGAACCCATGCCAATCCGAAGCGAAGCACACGGATGCGGCTTTTTTGGGCTGAAATGACAAGCTCCCTGTAATTCTCAGCCAAGGCAAGCCATTTACGTTCCAATTCTAACTTTTTCCGTTGCCAGTCCGCGTCGAGGCGAGCCAGTTTCTCACGCAGGAGCGCTTCCTGTCGCTGGTTCATCGTGTCGCCTCGTCCCAAGATGATTTTACTGGGTTTGGGTTTGAACCAACTCAAAATTGGCATGTCCCAGACAGAGGGTGCACTCGGTGGAGGCGGAGCTGCCGGCAACCGCATGGCTAACGGCTCACGGTCGGAGAGGTACTCCGCTTCGGCCTGTTGAATTTCCTCGGCAGATCGCTGCTTCGCCACCTCGCGGCAGCGGGCCTGAAATTCAAGTAAATCTTCTCCAGCCTGGCTGATCACATCGAGCTTTGGACACTCAAACAACGATAATCGCGCAGTGGCGTAGAGATACTCAATAAACGATTTTTTCAGTGCGCTCAATTTCTTCGGATGGCCCAACTCTTCGGGCAGTGTCCCCCATTCGGCTTCTTTTTCTGGTTGCTCGGCGAATTCGGGAAGGATCGTTCGGGCCTTTGACCAGGAAATCTGGCTTCCGTTACCGAGCTCATCGACCAAAAGATGGTAACCCCGAGTCACTTCGATGCCGCGGGACCGCTGGACAAAATCCACTTCGGCCATGCCCAACAAGGTCGCTTCGTAAAGCAGTAACCGACGCGATGGCGACGCTTCCTCGATCCACCTCGAGTGGGTGTCGGGAGGTGTGACACGCAGGTAGTATTGCTCGATGCCCGGCGAAATAATCGGTGGCACATGATTAAAACTTGCTTTCCGAATCGGGACTGCTCGACGAAGTTGCTCGCGGAATTGCTGATCGGCTGACCGAACTTCCTGCCAAACGCCTGGGCTCGTCGCCGGAGCCATTCGTTGTTGTTTCTTCTCGGCCATCAACTCGCCAAGTTGTTCCCGAGTCATCGGACCCCGAAGAAATGACAATGTCCAGCGTGTCTGAAAGAGAATGGGTGCCGGCCGATGCACATTGTGCAATAAAAACACCCGATTGCCCAACGCCGAGATCACATTGTCGAGATAGGCCCGGTCGCTCAAGGTCCCACGTTCCGCGGCAACACCTTCTAGACCCGCGATCAAGTGAGACTTGTCTCGCTCGGTTTGCAGTTTACCCACCATCCAAGTCCCCGCATTGGCAAGGGCTTTATAATCGAGATCACCGGGATTCTGCGTAGCCAACAAGATGCCGACGCCAAAAGCACGAGCTTGTTTCAGCAAAATCATGAGAGGTGTTTTCGTGGGTGGGTTAGCGGGGTGTGGCGGCAGATAGCCAAAAACTTCATCCAGATAGACCAGCGTGCGCAAACTCGAAGAACCGGGCTGCCGTCGCGTCCAACTCAGAAGCTCCGTGAGTAAAAGGGATAAGAAAAACATCCGCTGGGCGTCCTCGAGATGGGCAAGATAAAAGATGACCTGACGTGGCCTGTCCGACGGCAGCAGCACGTTGAGATCGAGCGGATCGCCCTCGATCCAAGTCGAAAAGCTCGGTGAAGCCAGGAGATTGTTGAGTGCCAACGCGAGTTTGAGCCGTTCCTTTTCGGGATAAAACGTCTCGACATCGAAAGCCCCGATGGTTCGCAAAGGCGGAACCTGGACACGATTGATGAGTTGCGCGAGATCGAGGTCCTCACCGCGGTTCCACGCATAAAGTAACAGTTGAGCAATGAAGACATGTTCGCGGGACTGTACCGGATCCGCTGCAATGCCGGTCAAGCCCAACAGAGCGGAGACGGTCGCATCGATTCGTTGGGCGAATTCTTCGCGTGACAGACCCGGTGGAGGTGCCGCAAAGTTCTTCAGAATGGCCAGTGGTAACCCTGCATCGCTCCCAGGAGTGTAAATCACAAAATCCGACGATTGTTGGAGCCTTCTGATTCGATCAGGCGTCTGAAGGGTTTCTGCTAAACCACGCTGCCAACGCTCCGCGAGTTGTTGGGCGTACTCCTCCGGAGACAAATTTTTGATACGAGCATCCTCCGGGTTCAACCAACGTTGGAAATCCTCCGGCTTGAGATCTGGAAACTGCAAAAGTAAGTTGCACAGGTCGCCCTTAATATCGATGATGATGCAAGAAATCCCATCAATGGCTGCCTCTTCCAAGAGTGCGATGCCTAACCCCGTCTTACCTGAGCCAGTCATCCCCACGACGACACCGTGGGTCAGCATGTCGCGTGCGTCGTACATGACGGGAGGACGATCCGTATAAACGGATCGACTTGCGAGATCGTATTCACGCCCTAGGTAAAAACATGCTGGCCGTTCAATGTCCTGCAGTGTTTCACTCATGAGAACTACCTCTGGGGTTCGGCTTGCTATCTGGCTTTTCAACGCAGTGACGATTATGGACAAGCGGCTCATGAATCGTGTCGAAGGAATGTTATAAGTTCGGCCGCTACGTCCAACCCGGTGACCCTTGCCAACGCCCGCCATCCCGGCACCGCATTAACTTCGAGGACGCGCCAACTGCCATCGGGCGCGGGCAACAGATCGACCCCGGCAGCAACTGCACCGCACGCTTGGGCTGCTCGCAAGGCTAAGTCGCCTGGGACAGCATGCACAGGCACGGACTCGGCATGCCCCCCAAGAGCCACGTTGGTCCGCCAGCCTTGGCGAGCATAACGCTTCATTGCGGCCTGAACCGTCCCGCCGAGAACAAACACGCGGAGGTCCCAACCAGGGTGAGCCACAAACTCTTGCAGATAGAGCACCGCTTGAGTCCGCTCCAACGCCCGAAACACACGCCAGGCGACGTCTGCGTCTTCGATATGGAGCATGCCCCGGCCTTCGGAGCCAAACAGAGGCTTGACCACAACATTGCCGCCCAAGTCGGCGAACGCCTGGAGGGCGTCGTCTGCCGTCTGGCAAACAATGGTTCGAGGAACGGGCAACCCCGCGGCCTCCAACCGCGCGGTGGCAAGAAATTTATCGATGCAGATTTCCAAAGCACGCACCGGATTCAAAACACGAATGCCCCGCTGCTCGGCCCGATGTAGACAATCCATACGAAAGACCACCTGTTCGAGTGATCCCGGCGGCATAGTGCGGACGATGATGGCGTCAGTCGCGTCTAGGGGAGAGGCGCCGGCCGCACATCGACTCGATACCCGTCGAAAATCCACGACGTCCACCTGGTAGCCTTGGTCTTGAGCGGCTCGCTGTAAGTCGCGGACGTGCCATCCCTGACCGCCAGACAGAATTGCAATGCGCATCGGGTGATCTCATTGTCTTGTCAGAAGCCGAACGAGCGCCGCAAGACAGCCGGTTCGGTTCGGCCAAACGTGTGGACTCGACCACTGCGCAGGTTGCAGAAGGTGATCAAGGCAGGGGAGAAAAGGAGTGGATCCATCTTGTAGAAGTCCTTGTACCGGCCGAAGAGTTCACTGAAAAGCGAGCCAAAGTCGGTTGAGGCACTCGCGGGCACTTTCGGTCCCAACTCTCGCAAGTAGTCATCGTCGGTGTCGACCCACAGAACGACGCGCCCGCCGTACAAAATGGCGTCATTTGTGCGCCCTAAGGCGGTCAGGTCATCGGCAGCGGGAGGCGGTAACGGAGCGCAACCTTGACCAACGTGAATCTGCTTCAGATCGAAATGAAGTTCATGAAGTTTGTGGAGTGCCATCTCCAAGGCCCGCGCGACGACTTGTGTTCCACCGGCGAGACTCCGAGTCGCCGCGACCAACAACGTGATCTTCTCGGTCGGAACCGAGAGTTTCTCTGACAGATATTGCAGCACTTCCTCCGTCGGCAGTTTTGAGGTTTCCAGTACACCCACAACGTGCGCGGGTTTTTCCCGAAAACCAATTTCATCAAATAGTCTTTCTTTGCCATAGGCAGCACGCATGGGCCCAGAACCCATGGCAAAAAATTTGCCCACCTGGATCTGCCAACCAGCATACTGTGATGCCATGCACGCTGCCACGGGCTGATCGGACACCACCACCACACGCGGCAGACCCAAACTGTCATCATCGGGGTGTGCCAATTGCACATCGGCCAGGTCGGCCAGGCAAACCCGTGCCAATTCAAGCCCCGCCTGAATCCCGCCCCGGGCGTGAACACCGCAATCCAAAACAGTCGCTTCGCCGATCACCTGCACGGTGATATTCAAACGACACCCATCACCCCGCATTCGGTCAACAATCCGAAGGGCACGACGATTCAGTTCCATGCTGGACCCCCTTGAGACAGGTTACAAAGTGACGACGAGCACGACCGGCCATGGGGATGCAACTGACGCCGGGTACTGCATTTCATCAGTGCCGCTTTCTCACCCTTCGCCGATCTGCTAAAACCAATCGCAGCAGGAGAGAGCGCATGCAACCGCTTGTCGGCATTATTATGGGTTCACGCTCCGATTGGGAAACGATGCAACATGCCGCTGCCACGCTCGAGTCACTCGGCGTACCGCATGAGGTTCGCATCGTCTCGGCGCACCGTACCCCTGATTGGCTGTTTGAATATGCATCCGGGGCCGAGAGCCGTGGCCTGCACGTCATCATCGCGGCTGCGAGTGGAGCCGCTCATTTGCCCGGCATGTGCGCCGCCAAGACGCCATTGCCTGTCCTCGGAGTTCCGATTGAATCTTCGGTCCTGCGCGGCGTCGATTCGCTGTTGTCGATCGTGCAGATGCCAGCCGGAGTGCCAGTGGGCACCTTGGCGATTGGCAAAGCAGGTGCCATCAATGCCGCGCTGTTGGCCGCGACCATTCTTGGCGGTCAATATGCTGAGTATCGACAAGCCGTCAAACAGTACCGGGAACGGCAAACGCTGGCCGTCCTGGCCGATATCGACCCCACCCAGGCTCCGCCCAACCGAGGCCCCTGATGGACAATCACGGTGAACGGCGCTTCCGCTTACCGCCAAGCGAACTTTTCGCTCGTTTGAGCAACGCCCAATGGTTGGTATCAACTTTGACCCAGGTGCAGGTCTTAAGAGCATCGCCGGACGAGGCAGCCTGGTCGATGCGACCCGCGCTGGCGTTTATGTCCGGGAGCATCGAGAATACGTTAACAATCATTGAACGTCAGCCGGTTTCAACGATCCGCTTGCACATTCATACGAAAGGCATTGGTGCCACCGCGACGGCTGAAATTCGGCTCGAGTTGCTTCCGGTCGAGGAGGGCACTCTCGTTCATTGGACTCTGACCATCCCCCAGATGACCGGTCTCTTGAAGCTCGCGCCCAAGGGCCTGCTCCAAGCAACCGCGGGCAAAGTCGTCGATGAGGTGTGGAGCCATGTCGAGGCGGCTTTGTCGAAAGAGTCGGCAACTCCCTCTCAGTAATCGCGCGTGCTGAAGCGCCAAGCCGCCAGTCCCAGCATCACGCAGATGTAAATTCCCGAGACACTAAGAACCTCGCTCCAGCTGGGCCAAGTGAGAGTATCGAGTTTCAGCTGACGTTTGTCCCCTTCTCCGAGAGTGTCTTGGACGACCAATTTGCTGGTCAATTTGTCAAGATCTTTGGTCCGAGGCAAAACCGTGTTCACTGTGTCCACCGCCCGATAAACCCAACTGGGAATACGGTCCCGTGTCGAGGGCTCCCGACGGAAGACATCGACCGCTTCATAAATGCTGCCAGCTAACCAGAGTGCGAACCAAAAGGCGATGGTTCCCATGATGGCCACAATCGTGTTGCGACTGAGGACTCCCAGCAGGAGTGAAACGGCATACAGGATCGCAAAATAAAACGTGATGGCAAAGATGGTGAGTAAAAAGCCGTTGGACCAGACCCCCGACCGAAGGCCCGTCACAAGCCAAACTCCAGTAACAGCATAAGCGGTGTTGATAAAGACGAACGTCAGCCCACCAACGTACTTGTAGACCAGCAACGAGACTCGGCGGATGGGTTTGGCAATGATCAAGTCAATTGCCCCTTTTCGCATCATGTTCGGTATGAACGAAGCAGTCAGCAGAACACCCACGAGTAAGGCAACCCAAGCTCCCACCCCGTTGATGATCCGGTCCTGAATGATGTAAACCAGCATGCCGAGGGATAATTCAATTGGGACCGTCAGAGCACCGAACAAAAACGTTGGCTCATGCAGCCAACCCCGGACACCTTTTTCTCCCTGTGTGGTAACCAGAAACTCGTGACGATCATGATTTGAAGCGAGCCGCTCTACTTTCGTGACTTTAACGTTGCCGTGAAATTCAAAGAGATCGCGCACGAAGTCCAAAGTGAGTCTTTCGTCAACCTCGTCGGGCTTCAGCCCCGTGTCATCGCGCTCACCACTGCTCGCCCAAAAGCTAACGACATCTCGCAAAACCGACTTCTTATCTTTCGATTCGTCCTCCTGTGCCCGTTGAGGCTGAACCGGCATGGGGCCAAACGGCAGAAATGGGCCGTTACGATCCCGCTCCTCAATGACCAGGCGGACTTGATAATCGGCCTCTTGCGGACGCTTCGCTGCGGTCAATGCCTTGACTTCGGCAGCTTGAAAATGGAGTCCGAACAAAAATTGCCGTTGCATCGTGCTTCGATTCCGATTGGCATAAACAATTTGGAACCGACGCGTGATGGATTCAAACGCCTTCTCCGCGGAGACTGGTTCGTAACCGATACATGCGATCAAAACAATGAAAAGCGTCGACGCTCCGAGGGTGACATAGATCACCCAACCGTCCACCGCCTCCCGGAATGAATCGTAAAGGATCGCGAGAAACTTCATCGGCCTTGTCTCCCCGCCAGCAAGTGTTGTTCTCGGTTTCGACGGGGCACGTCCACCCCTGGCTCAGCGGCATCGACTGTGGCAACGAACAGATCCTCCAGTGTCTGTCGTTTTTCCACCAGGTGCCGCAGCCGAAGCCCCTTAGCACGAAGCCAATCCACGACTGTGTCGATCGTCTGACCGTCGTGCAAACCAATTTCCCAGTGGACCCCAACCCTGGAAACGGAAAAACCAAGGCGTTGGAGCTCCTCAATCGGCAGTATTTCGCCGTCGGCCAGGCCGATCACAAACAATCCCTTCTGCCGAGTCAGCGTGGCAATGTCACCTTCTCGGATCATCTCCCCGCGCTGCAAAATTCCGACGCGATCGCACACCAATTCCACTTCGCCCAGTAAGTGCGAATTCAGGAAGATGGTTTTCCCTTGGTCTTTCAATTGCTGCATGATGGTGCGGATTTCACGGCGGCCAACGGGATCCACACCATCGGTCGGCTCGTCAAGAATGATCAGGTCCGGATCATGAAACATCGCCTGGGCCAGGCCGAGGCGCTGCTTCATTCCTTTGGAATAGGTTCGGATTTTCGACTTCGCCCGGCCTGTCAAGCCAACCAATTGCAGCATCTCCGGAATTCGTCTGTTCCGATCCTGGCGCGACATCCCATAGAGCCGGCCGTAAAAATGCAGCAGGCTCTCGGCCGAATGATAGCCGGGAAACTGATGATCCTCCGGAAGGTAGCCCACTCGCTGTCGCGCCGACGAGTTGCCTACCGGTTGGCCTAGCAGTGTCGCCTTGCCGCTCGTCCGCCACACGATTCCCAGCAAAATTTTCACGAGCGTGCTCTTGCCCGCGCCATTCTGACCGAGCAAACCGTAAATCTCGCCGCGTTCAACACGCAGGGAGACACCCTTGAGCGCCTCGATGCGGCGATAAAGTTTTCGCAAGTCGACCGTCTCAATCACTGACACGATCGGATCCTCAAATGTGTAAAAACCACAATCCGAACCGTCCTATCGAAGCCCATGGAGAATGTACGACCTTCCGCTTTAATTAATATTTCGCCTCGTAGTCGATCTTATTTGTAATGGGAACATTCGCATTAAAGATCCGAGCCCTGAGCCAATTCGTCGCCCTTACAGATGAAGTTCTTACCTGAGTTTCATGGCTTTGTCTTGGGAGTTTACCCCTTGTAGCCCGGCAAACAAAATGGTAACATCTCCCTAACCTGCCTGATAATTCAAGTGAACCATCGTTGCCGGCGTGTCATCAATGAGAAGTTATGTTTGCTTGACCGCCTTTTTCGGGGCGTCGGTTCTTTGGGCCGAGGAGCCGCATTGGGCCTTCCAGCCGATTCGCCGCCCGACCCTACCCACGGTCCGTCAAGACACCCTTGAACGGCATCCCATCGACCGCCTGCTGCTCGAAAAACTGAGCCAACATGGTTTGTCGTTCGCACCGCCAGCCGATCGAGCTACCTGGTTGCGGCGCGTCACGCTCGATCTCATCGGCGTGCCACCCACGTCGGATGAACTGCATCAATTCTTGAACGATTCAACCCCAACCGCGGAAGAAAAGGTTGTCGATCGTCTCTTAAACGATCCACGTTACGGGGAACGGTGGGCCCGTCATTGGATGGATGTATGGCGGTACAGCGATTGGTATGGCCGGCGGGCCGTTCCCGATGTCATGAACAGCTACCCGCAAATTTGGCGTTGGCGTGATTGGATCATTCGCAGCCTGAACCAGGATCGCGGTTATGACCGCATGATCCAAGAGATGCTTGCCGCAGATGAGATCTGCCCGGACGATATTGACCAGCTGGCAGCCACGGGCTTTCTGGTCCGCAATTGGTTCAAATGGAATTACAACCAGTGGATGCGCGACAATGTCGAGCACGTGGGCAAGGCGTTTCTTGGTCTCACTTTGAACTGCTGCCATTGCCATGACCACAAGTACGACCCGATCACCCAAGAGGAGTACTTTCGGTTTCGCGCATTCTTTGAGCCGTTGGAACTCCGGCACGAGCGAGTTGCCGGCGAACCCGATCCTGGGCCATTCAAGAAATATGTGTACGGGGAAGCGTATGGGCCTATCACCAGCGGTGCTGTCCGCGTCTTCGACGAAAAACTCGACGCGCCGACGTACATATACTCAGGCGGCGATGAGCGAAACCGCCTTCCAGATCGTGCCCCCGTTTTGCCGGGCGTTCCTCGGTTTCTTGGACTTGAACTCCCACCCATTATACCAGTCTCCTTACCGGCCTCCGTGTGGTATCCAGGTTCCCGAGAATTCGTGATTCGAGAAGAGATTTCGCAGCGCGAGCAGACGTTGGCGAAGGCGAAAGCGGCCTACGAACGACGCGCTTCCTCGCCCATATGGCCAGGAGTTTGGGACTTGGTAAAGCCGGATCGGCTCGTGGCCTGGTTCGAGTTCACCCGTGCTCAAGCTGAGCTCGCAGCGATCCAGTCTCGAATTGCGGCGGATCGCGTGACGCGCTTGGGACAATCCGGTGATGCCGCGCAGTTGGCACGAACTGCCAGTTGGGCCGAACGAAAGCTCGCCCTGGAGACCGCTTGGCTTCAATGGGCAAAGCTGCTACCCGCAAAAGATGCTAAAGCCTTGGCATCGGCAAATAAGTCGATCGAACAGGCACGACAGCAACTCGACGTACCATCGACCATTTACACGCCTCTTTCACCGGAATATCCCAAAGTGAGCACGGGCCGGCGCACGGCGCTCGCGAAATGGATCACCCGGCGAGACCACCCGTTGACCGCTCGGGTCGCCGTTAACCACATCTGGAAGTGGCACTTTGGTCGGCCCATCGTCGGTTCGACCTTTGACTTTGGCCGAAAGGGACAAAAACCCACGCATCCGGAACTCCTCGACTGGCTGGCATCGGAATTGATTGACAATGGCTGGCGATTCAAGCCGCTGCATCGGCAAATCGTGCTGAGTGCGGCTTACCGGCAGCAGTCGGCGGTGGGCGACGCCGCTCGAGCCCGATCCGTTGATCCGGACAATAAGTTGCTGTGGCGCTTTCCCATCCAACGCATGGAAGCCGAAGTCGTTCGCGACAGCTTGCTAGCCGTCGCCGGTGAACTGGACCCAACAATGGGCGGACCGGAGATTCCCCACGAACAAGGCCAGACCTCGAAACGACGGAGCCTGTATTTTGCCCATCATGGCGAAGGCAAGATGAAATGGCTGGAAATTTTTGATGCCGCCAACCCCTGCGACTGTTATCAGCGCAGTGCCTCGATCATGCCTCAGCAGGCGCTCGCTCTAAGTAATAGCGACTTGTCCGTGCAATGTGGCCGTCGTCTTGCCGAAAAACTGAGCGCCTTCAGCGATGACACGGCGTTTGTGACAGTGGCATTCGAGACGATTTTGAACCGACCCCCTCGCGCGACGGAGATCTCGGCATGCCTAGAGTTCCTCGGTGTAGGCGGAAATAGCCGGGAGCTTCTGATACATGCCTTGTTGAATCACAACGATTTCGTCACGATCCGCTGAGACGTGACCGACTCGCCGACTGGGAGTTCCCAAGATGATCACTCGACGAACATTTCTCGCCGACATTGGCTTTGGGTGTGCCGGATTGGCATTGGGCGGTCTATTGCGACAAGACGCTCTCGGTGCCACCGCGGTGCCGCATTTCCCACCAAAGGCCAAGTCCGTGATCTGGATTTTCTTGTCCGGTGGTGTGAGTCATCTGGAGACCTTCGATCCCAAGCCGGCCCTCAACAAGTACGCCGGAAAGACGTATGCCGATACCGGCTTACCCAACCCGCAGGAATCCCCCCTCTTCTTGAAGCGATCGCGTTCCGTCGTCGGTTTTGATCGCGACCGGTTCACGAAGATCATGCCATTACAAGTGGGTTTCAAGAAGCACGGTCAAAGCGGAGCCGAGATATCCGATTGGCTCCCGCATTTGGCGACCTGTGTGGACGATATCGCCATCGTGCGTTCGATGTGGACGACCGACAACGATCATGCGGCCGAATTTCAGATGCACACCGGCCGACATGCCCTGGATGAGAAACAGCCGTGCATTGGTTCGTGGATCAGTTATGGGTTGGGAACTGCGAACGAGAATTTGCCACAGTTCGTCTTCCTCGGTCAATACAAAGACACGCGCGTACGGCAGAATTTTGATGCCGACTACCTAGGCCCACAACACAACGGCGTCGAACTGTCCCTTGATCCGAAAAATCCCTTGCCTTTCGCAACTCCGCCCAAGGGCATCAGCCAGGCCGACCAACGGCGACAGTTTGACCTGACCCACCGCCTGAACACTCTCACCGCGATCGAATATCCGGATGACGAACAACTTCGCGCTCGCATCCTTTCATATGAACTCGCATTTCGCATGCAGATGGCGGTCCCGGAGGCACTCGATCTGGAGCGAGAGACCGCGGAAACCCATCGGCTCTATGGAATCGATCAGCCGACGACAGCCATTTATGGCCGACGCCTCCTTGCCGCACGCCGTCTGGCGGAACGGGGCGTCCGGTATACTTTGGTTTACCTGAGCGACTACGGTGAGTGGGACTCGCACCAGAATCTCAAGACGCTACATGCCCAATCCTGTGCTCGGATCGACAAGCCCGTGGCCGGACTCTTGAAAGACTTGAAACGGCGCGGTCTCTGGGACGACGTTCTCGTCGTGTTTTGCACTGAGTTTGGCCG
>Ga0308411_10002710_pt1 | contig 11911 bp, 11 predicted proteins | sample HotsprottomLayer_2_FD_203530 | JGI IMG/M metagenome (GOLD analysis project Ga0308411, IMG submission 203530) | Hot spring phototrophic mat microbial communities from Octopus Spring, Yellowstone National Park, Wyoming, United States -... | ecosystem: Environmental > Aquatic > Thermal springs >... | reverse complement strand
CGTGCGGAGCCGGAAGACGGGCTTGATGCCGTCGTCCACGAACCGACTGGGCGCGGTCGGCCGGAACCGGTGCGCGGTGTCGAGCGCGAACAGCGTCGCCCGGCCCTCGGCCACCATCTCCTGGATGCTGCGCACCTCGCCGGTCGCCGCGTCCACCACCTCGGCGTCGAACTTCAGGCACTTCCCCATGGACGGCCGGGCGGCCAGGATGATGAGGTCGGCCGGCTGGAGACCCGAGGTGAGCTTGTCGAGCTCGGCGAACCCGGTGGGCACGCCGGTGACCATGCCCTTGTCGCGGTAGCGCTGGTCGATGCGCTCGAAGCTCTCGCGCAAGATCTCCGGCAGCGGCACGAAGTCCTGGCCCATGCGCCGGCTGGCGATCCCGAAGACGAGCTTCTCGGCCTGGTCCACCAGGACCTCGACGTCCTGGTCCTCGCGGAAGCCCATGCCCACGATCTGCGTGCCGGCGGTGATCATCTGGCGCAACATCGACTTCTGGACCACGAGCCGCGCGTAGTACTCGACGTTGGCCGCGGTCGGGACCACGTGCAGCAGCGACGTGACGTACGCCGCCCCGCCCACGTCGTCGAGCAGGCCGCGGGCGCGCAGGCGGTCGGTCACGCTGATCAGGTCGGCGGGCTCGCCGCGCTCGAACAGCTCGGCGATGACCTCGAAGATGCGGCGGTGCGCGTCGCGGTAGAAGTCCTCGGGTCGGACGATCTCCACGACGCGCGCGATGGCGTCGCGCTCGAGGAGCATGGAGCCGAGCACGCTCTGCTCCGCCTCCAGGTTTTGGGGCGGGACTCGATCGACCGGCGGGCCGACGCTCATGGGCGCTCCTGCGCAGGGATCTGGCGCTCTCAGTATACGAACAAACGTTCGCTATGACAAGGCTCCCGGTCCCTAGTGCCGGACGGGGTCTGGCTGAAGGGTTGCACCCGGAACTCTTCCCGCACCGCCCTGTGGCTTCCCTTCGGGATCACCTGGGGACAACGACGACTTTCACGCGCGGGTGCTGGGGATTCCCCGGCGCGGTTGGTCTGGACGACCGGTGGATCAGGGTGTGGACAACCTGTCAGCGCGTTGCGATGACGTTGAGGTCCACGTGCACGACGACCCCCGGGGCCACCCGGACCGGCACCTGGTAGAATCCCTCGACACGGATCGGCTCCTCGAGCTCGATCTGCTTGCGGGTCACCGCGAACCCCCGGGCCGCCAACGCCTCGGCGACCTGCTGGGAGGTGACCGAGCCGAAGAGCCGCCCGCCTTCGCCCGCGCGGCCGCGCACTTCGAGCACGAGCCCCTTGAGCCGCGCCACCAGCTCGTCGGTCTCGCTGCGCTGCCGCTCGAGACGGCGCTGCTCGGCCTGCTTCCGGCCGGCAAGCGCCCGCACCGCACCCTCGCTGGCCGGCATCGCCAGGCCGCGCGGGATCAGGTAGTTGCGCGCGTGGCCGTCCTTGACCTCCTTGACCTCGCCGGCGACGCCGGTGCCGGGGACGTCCTTGAGGAGAATGACTCTCACGGCTTGGCCTCCCGCAGCGCGGTCCGCGGTACGCCCCAGCGCTCGCGCACCTTGAGGGTGGAGTCGAGGATGCCCAGAATGAGCGCCGCCACGCTGAGCGCAGGCACGGCGAAGACCATGACGATGAGCAGGGCCTGGCCGAGCCGGCCGAATCCGTAGTTGCCGATGATCACCCAGCCGGCGACCAGCCCCTGGAAGACGAAGAGGCTCTGCGTCGCCAGGAAGAGCCCCAGCGCCGCGCTCGCGAGCGGCGAGCGCACCGTGCTCAGCGCGCCCAGCCCCCCGGGATCCGGAGGGGGTGCGGCCGTCCCACCCCCCTGCGCAAAGACCGCCAGCAGCAGGTAACTCAGCGGGATCAGCCAGACGGCGACGGCCGGCACCCGCCAGGTCCTCAGCGGCGGCAGGGCCGGCCACTGGTACCCGAACCGCTGCAGCACGCGGCGGCCGACCTCGTAGTTGAGCCACGCGGCGAACAGCGCGCCGAAAACGAGCGTCCAGGGCAGCAGGTACGGCATGAGCCGCGCCGCCTGCTGCATCTGCGTCGTCGCCTGCGCGATCTGCTCGGGCGAAAGCCCCAGACGCGTGTAGAGGTCGGCGGCCATCGCGACGCTGCGCTCCATCGTTCGCGACATCTCCTCGACGCTGATGCGACCGCCACCCATCAGCCCCAGGAAGTTGAGGACGATGGAGACGAACGAGACCACACCCGCGACGACCACCGTGCGCACCGCCGGCCAGGCGCGTTGCGCGCCCACGCCGAGCACCACGCCCATCGGGGCGAACGACACCAGGATGGCCAATCCCACCAGCGGGCCGGCCAGCATCGCGCCCACGAACGTCGCCGCGACCGCAGCCAGCACCGCCGTGCGAAAGCCGTGGCGGATGACGAGGACCGCGAGCGGGAGCGGGCACAACCAGGCCGTGGCGACGCCCAGCAGCGGCAGGTAGCGCGTCGCGATCGCGAAGAGGGCCACCAGGGCGGCCAGGATCGCGCCCTCGGTCAGCCCCTGTGTGCGCAGCCCTCGTGCAGCCATCGGCGGGCCGGCGCGCGGCCGGCGCCCCTCGCTACTCGCCGGTGTACGGCAGCAGCGCCAGCTCGCGCGCGCGCTTGATCGCTACCGCGAGCAGCCGCTGGTGCTTCGCACAGTTGCCGGAGACGCGCCGCGGCAAGATCTTGCCGCGGTCGGTCACGAACCGACGCAACCGCAGTGCGTCCTTGAAGTCGATGGCCTTCACCTTCTCCGCGCAGAACCCGCAGCTCTTGCGCTTGGGCCGGCGGCCCCGCCACTGCTTCTTGCCACCCTCTGCCATGTGCGACCTCCGTTAGAACGGGACGTCCGCTTCCTGCTCCTCGGCGAACTCCTCGCCCTGCGCGGTGGTGCCGGCGGGCGTGCCGGTCGCCTTGCGGTCCAGGAAGCGCACGCCGTCGGCCACGACCTCCGCGACCCGGCGCTTCTGGCCGTCCTGGGTCTCGTAGGATCGGATCTGGAGCCGGCCCTCGACGGCGACGAGCCGGCCCTTGCTGAGGTGCTGGCTCACCTGCTCGGCCAGCTTGCGCCACGCGACGATGTCGATGAAGTCGGTGTCGCGCTCGCCCTGCTGGTTGGCGAACGGTCGATCCACCGCCAGGGTGAACTGCGCGACCGGCTGGCCGCTCGGCACGTACCGGAGCTCCGGGTCGCGGGTCAGGCGTCCGATGAGGATGATGCGGTTCAGCACAACGCTCCCTCCCTCCGACGACGCTACGCCTGCGGGGTCTGGGCCGGCGGGGCCGCCTCCGGCGCAGGCGCGGCCGGCGGGGCCGGGGGAGCGGCGGCTGCGGGAGCGTCGCCGGCAGCCGCCGGAGCGGCCGGAGCCGGCTTCTGGGCGATGGGGCCGACGGCCAGGGTGATGGACGCGCGCAGCACGTCCTCCATGATCTTGAGGGCGTGCCGGATCTCCGGGATCCGGTCGCCGGGCGAGGCGAACCGCGTGAAGACGTAGTGGCCCTCGCGGTAGCGCTGGATGGGATAGGCCATCCGGCGCTTGCCCCAGGGCTCGGTGTGCTCGATCGTCACGCCCTGCTCGTTCAGGCGCTGGGTCACCCGCTCGACGACGGCGGCCAGCGCCTCCGCCTCGAGATCGGGCCTCACGATGTAGACCAGGTCATAGCTGGGCAACGGCTTCCCCTCCTCCTGTGGACTCCCGGCCGGTCTCCCCGGCCGGGGGGCGTCTGCCCGCGGCCCTCCCTCGCGACGGGCGTCCGGGGAGGGCAGGAGGAACGCGCGGCTCCTCCGCGCGCTCGACAAGCGACGCCAATTCTATCATCGGCAGGGGCGGGGGACAAGTGCGGGGACAACCGGGACAACCGGTGGGATGGGATCACGGGGTCAGGTTCTATAATACGAGGTGTGGGAACACCGGTGTTGCCGGGAAGCGACCTGATCGAGGTCGGCCTGCGGGACCTGGATCGCGGTGTGGAGTCGGTGCCGGCACTGCTCGTGTCGATCGGGGCACCGCGACTGCGCAGGCTGGGCTATGCCATCCCTCACCCGATCCCCTCACCGGAGCATCGGCTCTACGAGGTCCTGCGGCACGCCGATGCCGATGCCGCCCACGCCCGGTACAACGCCCTGATCCGGCGACTGGTGAGTTTCGAGCGCGCAGCCGAATGCGCGAGCTAGCGACCGCAGAGCGCATCCGGCAGTTCATGCGGGCGCTGGGGGCGGAGGCTGACGCCGAGACGCGCGTCTATGTCACCGGTGGGACGACCGCGGTGCTGCTCGGGTGGCGCGAGAGCACCATCGACGTGGACCTCACCATCGTGCCGGACAGCGATCGCCTGCTCCGTGCGATCCCGCGCCTCAAGGAGACCCTCCGACTCAACGTCGAACTGGCCTCCCCCGCCGACTTCATCCCCGTGCCGCCGGGCTGGGAAGACCGGAGCCTGTTCATCACACGCGAAGGCCGGGTGTCCTTCTACCACTTCGACATGTACGCGCAGGCGTTGGCCAAGGTCGAGCGAGGACACGCCCAGGATTTGGCGGACGTGGAGGCCATGGTGCAAAGCGGCATGGTCGAGCCACGCCGGGCACTGGAGTACTTCGAGCAGGTCGAACCGCATCTCTATCGCTATCCTGCGGTCGATGCTCCGTCGTTCCGCCGCGCCGTCGAGGAGATCTTCGCCCCGCCGCGCGCCGATTGAGCCCGTCCGCGCGGGCGGAGGGGAAGCGCGCGCACCGACTCGGGCTGTGTCTCGCTGCCAGCGGGATATCTCCGGCCGCTACCCCGCAAACCGAAAGGTCACCACGTCTCCATCCGCCACCACGTAGTCACGCCCCTCCACCCGTACCACCCCGTGCTCCCGCGCCGCCTGCACGCTCCCCTGCGCCACCAGTGTCTCCCACCCGACGACCTCCGCCCGCACGAACCCCCGCTGCATGTCGGTGTGGATCTCCCCCGCCGCCTCGACCGCGGTCGTGCCCCTCGGCACCGACCAGGCGCGCACCTCGTTCGAGAGCACCGTGAAGAAGCTCACCAGCCCGAGCAGCGCGTAGCTCTCTCGGATCAGCCGCGGCAGGACAGGCTCGGTCAGGCCGACCGCCTCGAGATACGCTCGGGCGTCTTCCTCGGCGAGGTCGCCGAGCTCGGCCTCCAGCCGCGCCGCGAGCGCCACGAACCCGGCGCCCTGCCGGTCGGCGAGCGCGCGGAGCGCGCGGCCGTGCGCGCCGCCGTCGGGCAGGTCGCCCTCGTCCACGTTGGCGACGTAGAGCACGGGCTTGGCGGTGAGCAGCCGCAGGGCGCGCACGACCTCCCGCGCCGGCGACTCGATCGCGAGGTGGCGGGCGGGCGTCCCGGTCGCCAACCCCTGCTCCAGGTGCTGCAGCGCGGCGACCTGCTCCTTCGCGTGGGCGTCGCCGCTCTTCGCGCGCGCCGCCGCGGCCGCGCGCGCGCGGGCCACGGATTCGAGGTCGGCCAGCGCCAGCTCGGTCTCAACGATCTCGGCGTCGCGCACCGGGTTCAGGTCGCCCTCGACCATCGCCACGTCGCCCGCGGCGAAGCAGCGGATCACGTGCACGATCGCGTCCACCTCGCGGATGTGCGCCAGGAAGCGGTTGCCCAGGCCCTCGCCCTTCGACGCGCCGCGCACGAGCCCGGCGATGTCGATGAACCGGATCGTCGCGGGCACGATGCGCTCGGGCCGCACCACGCGCGCCAGCGCCTCCAGCCGTGGGTCGGGGACCGGCACCTGCCCCAGGTTGGGGTCGATCGTGGTGAACGGATAGGAGGCGACCGCCGCGCCGCCGCGCGTGAGCGCGTTGAAGAGCGTGGATTTGCCGGCGTTGGGTAGGCCGACCAGGCCGAGGGCCAGGCTCATCAGGAAAGGCGGGGGCGCCGTCCCCGCGGCGCGCCCCGCATGATCCTACGGCGCGTGCGCGACGTACACCTTGTTGCCGCCGGACCGCTTGGCGTTGTACTGCGCGCGGTCCACGGCCTCGACGAGCTGGTCCACGGTGGTGCCGTCCTGGGGGTAGGCGGCGACGCCGACGCTCAGCGTGACGGTGGTGATGATCTCGCCGCCCAGCACGAGCGGGTACGCCTCCACCGCGCGCCGGAGCCGCTCGGCGGTCTCCTGGGCCGCGGCCTTGCCCGCGCCGGGCAGGACGACCATGAACTCGTCGCCGCCGTAGCGGGCCACGACGTCGGAGGGGCGGCTGCCGCGCCGCAGCAACGCCGCCACGGTTCGCAGCGCCTCGTCCCCGCTCTGGTGGCCGTAGGTGTCGTTGTACCGCTTGAAGTGGTCGATCTCGAGCATGATGAGGCCCACGGGCTGCGCGTCGCGCCGCGCGCGCTCGAGCACGCGGCCGAGCGACTCGTGGAGGTAGCGGTGGTTGTAGAGCTCCGTCAGCCCGTCGGTGATCGCCAACCGCTGCGCCTGCTCGTACAGCCGTGCGTTCTGGATGGCGACCACGGCATAGGACGCCAGGGTGGTCAGCAGGCGCAAGTCGCGCGCCCCGAACGCGCCCGGGCGCGCGCTCTCGACGTTGAACACGCCGTGCACCTTGCCCTCGGCAATCAGCGGCACGGCCAGCTCGGACTGGGTGCGCTCGTCGAACCGGTGGTAGCGCGGGTCGGCGCGGACGTCGTCCACCACCGCGGGCGTGCCCGAGCGCGCGACCCACCCGGTGACGCCCACCCCCGCGGGCAGCCGTGTCCCCACGGGCACCGCGTGCTCGCCGTAGGACGCCTCGACGGTCAGGTCGCCACTCTCTGTGTCCACCATGAGCACCGTGCCGTGATCGTACCCGAAGGCGCGGCAGGTCACGGTGACCAAACTGTCGAGCACGGTCCGCAGGTCGAGCGTGCCGCTGACCGCGCGCGCGGCCTCGTAGAGCACCTGGAGCTCGTCGTGCGCGCGCCGCTGCTCCTCGTAGACCGCCGCATTGCGGACCGCGATGTTGAGCTGGCCGCCGAAGGCCACGAGCAGCGTGAACGCCGCCGGGGTCACCGGCCGCGCCGCGACGCCCTCGGCGACGAGCAGGCCGGTGACCGCGCCGTCCCGGAGAATGGGCACCACGGCCAGGCTCGTGACGTCGTAGTTGACCGAGGTATAATCCGGGTCCTCGCGGACGTCGGGGACCAGCTCGGAGCGACCCGTGCGCATGACACGGCCGGTCACGCCCAGCGTGAGTGGCAGCTCGACGGGCGCGTCCGGCGCCCCCGCCTGCGCCACCCGGCGCAGCACCTTGCCCTCGAGACGGTAGATGCTCACGCGAGGGATGCCCGCGGCCGCGACCAGCTCGGCCGCGACGGTCTTGAAGATCTCTTCCAGCTCGAGCGAGATGCTCGCGGCGCCGACCAGCCGGCTGAGCAGCGACACCTCGGTCAGCCGGGTCTCGCGGTCGCCCAGGATGGCCGCGTAGCGCACCGCGGCGGCGACCTGATCCACGAAGGCCTCGGCCAGCGCCAGCGTCGGTGCCAGTGCGGCCCGGGGCTCGCGCGAGAAGACCGCGAACGCGCCGATGACCGTGCCCTGCGCGCGCATGGGGAAGAACGCCGCCGAGCGGAGGCCGTCGCGCCGCGCGGCGTCGCGCAGCGGCGCCAGGCGGCCGTCGGTCGCGAAGTCGCCGTCGATCGGGTGCGCGGCCCCGAGCACCGTACGGCCGACGCCGGCGGGGAGCAGCTCGCGCAGGGTCTCCACCACCTCGTCGGCGACACCCTGCGCCAGGAGCTGCGGCGGCCCGTTGCCGTCCCACACGACGAGCAGGCACCGCTCGACGCCGAGGATGTCGCGCGCACCCTGCGCGACGACGGCGAACAGCGCCGCCATGTCGGCGATGCCGCCGAGCCGCCGCGAGAACCGCGCCACGGCCTCGAGCTGGCGCATCCGCTCCTCCATCGCCGCATGCTGCCGGGCCGCCTCGATCACGACCGCCCCCTGGCCGGCGATCGCCTCGATGGTCGCGACTTCGGCCTCGGTGACGCGGCGGGGCTCGGCGTAGACGACCGTGAGCGCGCCGATCGCCGTGCTCCCACGGCGCAGCGGCGTCACCACCGCCGTCCGCGCGTCGGCCAGCCCCCGGAGCGAGGGGCACGGGCTGCCCGCGAGCGCGGCCTCGTCGCAGACGATGGTGCGCCGCTCGCGGATCGCACGCACCGCCTCGGCCAGGTCGGTAGCCTCCGGCACCAGCCGCGCGCGCAGCGCCACGTAGGCCGCGGGGTCGGCGCCCCAGACCACCTTCCCCGCGAGTTCGCGCCCCGCCGCGTCCACCAGCGCCAGGAACGCGTAGCGCGCGCCGGTCATCTCGGTCGCGCGGACCGCGAGGTTGCGGCAGGCTTCGTCGGGATCGAGCGTGGCCGCGGCCAGCAGTCCGGCGTGCTGGATGGCCGCCAGGCGCTCGGCCTGCTCGCGCGCCTGCTCGGCCAGCGAGGCGGCCTGCACGGCCAGCCCCAGCCCGTCCGCGACCGCCTGGAGCAGACGCTCGTGGCGGGCGGTGAACGCGAACCGCACCGGGCGCGCGACCACCACCGCGCCCCACACCTCGCGGCCGGCGGCCACCGGCGCAGCCGCGAGCGAGCGCACGGCGCGCGGGCCGAACAGGATCGCCGCGCGCGCGCTGTGCCGCGGGTCGCGCTCGTACTCGCCCACACGCAACGGCTGCCCGGTGCGCATGACGTGCGCGGTGATGCCGTCGGGCTCCAGCGCGCGGCCGAGCTCCGGTCCGCCGGGTCCACGGTAGTAGACCGCGCGGGCCGTGCTCCGGCCCGGCGATCGCAGGAACACCACGACGATCTCCGCGGGCAGCAGCCGGCCCAGGACCTCCGCGGCGGCCTGGGCCGCGTCCTCGGCGGAGGGGCTGCGTCCCAGCTCGGCCAGGCCGGCCTGCAGCGCCGCCACCTCCGCCTGCGCCTGGCGCTGCCCTTCGAGCAGCAGGGCGATCCCTCCCAGCAGCGCCGCCGGCACGACGACGAGGAGGCCGGTCGTGGGCGCGGCGTGCGTGCCAACGAGCGCGATGGTCGCGCCCGCCGCCACCAGCGCGGACGCGGCGATGCCGCCGGCCACCACGACCCCGCCGCTCCCGCCGACGAACGCCGGGCGCCGGCCCAGGGCCGCGCGGGCGCTGCCGAGCGTGGCGGAGGTCGCGCCGTACGCCACAGCCGCCGTCAGGGTGCCGAGCAGATAGTCGGCCTCGAGGCGCCCGAGATAGAGCGGGCTCGCCACGGAAGGGATGTCGAAGTACGCCAGGTACGCCGCGCCCGCCGCGGTCAGCGTGGCCAGCACCGCCTGCGACGCGCCGAACAGCACGTCGGCTGGCGGGCGCCGGCGTCCGAGCCCCCCTCCTGCCAGCCAGCCGCCCGCCATCGCGAGCGCGGCGGCCGGGGCGCCCATCAGCGTGAGGCCGGCGCCGGCGACCAGCGGGCCGAGCGTCTGGTCGCCGTCGTGGGGCCCGGGCAGGAACACCGCGTGGGCGAGCGCGGACGCGCCGCAGAGCAGGAGGACGAGGGAGGAGCGGGACCAGTCGATGACGGTGACCAGCGCAGCCAGGGTGCCCGTACCGGCGAGCGCGACCGCCAGCACGAAGACGGTGCCGCCGTCGGTGAACCAGGCCAGGAGCCTGCGCCTCACCCGGGTCCCCCACGCTCCTCGCCGGCGGGCACGGCGTCAGCGCCCTCCCCGCGCTTGAGAAAGGCGCGCACGCGCCGCTCGAACTTCACCCGGGGCATCAGCACGCGCCTCCCGCACTTCAGGCACCGGATCCCGATGTCCGCCCCCAGGCGTACGACTTCCCACTGATCGCTCCCGCAGGGATGGGTCTTGCGCATGCGGACGACATCCCCCAGGTAGACCTTCAGCACCGGCACGGTGCCAAAGCCTCCTGTCCGGCAGACCGGGTCTGTCGTTCTCCCATCTCTAATACCCAGCTCCGACGCTAGCGAGTCGGGATCAGCGCGTCGATCGGCGCGAAGTCGTCCGTGAGGACCGGCACGTCGTCGGTGCGGATCGGGCCCTGGTAGAGGTCGGCCGCGGCGGCGATGAAACGGTCCACGGTCACGACCCCGCGATCCACCAGGTCCCGGGCCCGGCGCAGGATCTGCCCGGGCGGGATGGCCGGCTCGTCGGTGGCGATGACGATGATGTTGCGCAGCGACGAGGCCGACCCGTACTGCCCGAAGTCCACCGGGAAAACGTAGACGGTCCGGAAGACCTCGCGGATGGTCTTGTAGATCGCGCGGAACAGCCGGCTGTCGGGGCCGTCGAGGGCGCCGATGACATTGGACGCCACGAGCCCGCCCGGCGCCAGCCGCGCCCTTGCGAGCCGGAAGAACTCGCGCGTCGCCAGGTGGAACGGGATGGTGTCGATCAGGTAGGCGTCGGTGAGGATGATGTCGTGCGCGCCCGGGGCCAGCCGCAGGTGGAGCCGGCCGTCGCGGGCCGTGATCCGGAGCCGCTCACCGTCCCGGACGCGGAAGTAACGCCGCGCGGTCTCGACGACCTCCGGGTCGATCTCGGCGACGTCCATCCGCACCGTCGGGTAGTCGGCGACGTAGCGCGCGGGCACCGTGCCGCCCCCCAGCCCGATGAGCAGGGCCTGGCGCGGCTCCGGGATGAAGACGAGCGGCAGGTGCATGTAGTCTGCGTACGCGAAGACCGTGCGCCGCGGCCGCTCGAGGTCCAGCGCACTCTGCCAGTAGTTGTCGAGCCGGAGGTAGCGCACCGTGCCCTCGTCGGTCACCGTGATGCGGTGGTAGACGGTGTCGCGCGCGAAGACGAGCGAGGGCGGCGCGACCGGCTGCGCCCGCGAGACGCCCGCGGCCAGCAGGACCGCCAGCACCGCGCCCACCACCGCGGCGAACTGCCGCCGCGCGACGAGCCACCCGAGCACGGCCATCGCCATGAGCGCGAACCCGAGCACCTGGATGATCGTGCGCACGCCCATGTAGTTGATGAGCACGAACGACGCGACCAGCGTGCCCACGATCGACCCGACGGTGCTGATCGCGTACAGCGTGCCTGCGGTCTGGCCCATCGTGCCCACCGCCCGCGCCCGCAGGCGCACGGCGAACGGCGAGACCATGCCCATGACGACGCTGGGCAGTGCGAACAGCACCACCGCGCCGACGAGCGGGTTGAGCTGCGGGCCGTAGTCCGCGCGCGCGATGGCGTCGAGCACCGGACCGGCGATCAGCGGGATCGGCACGGTGAGCAGCCCGGCCAGGAAGACGATCCCGGAGAAGACCCCGAGGGACGGGACGCGGTCCGCGAACCGGCCGCCGACGGCATAGCCGACCGACAGGGCGGCCAGGAAGACCCCGATCAGGCTGCCCCAGACGTAGATCGAGTTGCCGAAGTAGGGGGCGAGCACCCGGCTGGCGATGATCTCCAGCGCGAGCAACACCCCACCGCTGACGAACACGATGACCTCGAGGATCGCCCTCACCTCCCGCGCACGGGTGGCCTCATTATAGCGTGCGGGTACGGGCGGCGCCCCCAAGCGGGACGGAGGACGGTCGCAGGCAGGCCGAGGGCCTACGCCGGCGGGGTGACCAGCGCCGAGCGCGCCACGTCCTCGTAACGGATCGCGGCCACGTCGAACCCCTCGAGGTTCTCGGTCAGGCGCCGGAAGGTGACCTCGAACGAGGGCAGCGTCTTGCGGGCACGGGTCAGCGGGGTGGCGCGCGCCAGCACGAAGGGCTTCACGTAGGGGTGGCGGATGCCGCGCCGGCGCAGGCGGGCGACCACCTCGGCCAGCGCCTCGTCCGCGCCGCGCACCAGCGCCGCGCGGGCCTCGCGCTCCTCGAGGCCCTTGGGCAGGGTCAGCTTGAGGAACCTGTCCACGCGCCGCAGGATCGGCGCGAACGCGCCGCCCGCGAACCGCCGGTTCTCCTCGTAGAGCAGGCCGAGCGTAA
>Ga0308411_10002709_pt1 | contig 11913 bp, 17 predicted proteins | sample HotsprottomLayer_2_FD_203530 | JGI IMG/M metagenome (GOLD analysis project Ga0308411, IMG submission 203530) | Hot spring phototrophic mat microbial communities from Octopus Spring, Yellowstone National Park, Wyoming, United States -... | ecosystem: Environmental > Aquatic > Thermal springs >... | reverse complement strand
GTGGAGAGGCTCAGCTTCCAATCCCCGCGGCAGGCTCGTCAGAGGCTGCTTGCCCTTGAGGCTGCTGCATGATGATAATCAAAAAAACTGTCCAGGAAATCGGGTGCGGTACAACTGATCAACTATTCTGCCAGCACTTCGGATAGTGAGGTGGCGGTATCGAATACGAATCCAGCGGGGGCATCGCCGAGTCGAGCCGGTACCGCCGAAATGGGCAGCGAGGAGCGGGCTGACTGAGACTTACTGACACCAAAACGTGATACGTCAAACGCTGTCAGGTCGAGCTTCCGTTTCCATCGCTTCGGCAAGGCCATCGAGCGCGCGGCGGGCGCGCTCGCGTTCGGCTGGATCATCGCCCTCGAGCGCCGCTAGCGCGTGGGCAAAGGTTTCTATGTAACGGGCAGGTTCGCCGCGCCGCGCCGCAATGAGCAGCGCCCTGGGAGCCGATCCTCTGTGGAAGTTAGCGTGGAAGAAATCCAGCTTGTCCATCCCCAGAGCTTGTTCGAGCAGCAATGTGAAGACGCCGCAAGGGAGGCCGCCTTCTGTGGCCGCGCGAATTATGCCAATAAGTGCGGCCGGCTCGGGCTGCCTCGCGTCTGCCTCATAACGCTGGACCGCCCGCATAGTCACCCCGATTCGGCGGGCGAACTCTGCCTGTGTAAGTCCCAGCCTTTCTCGTAACTTACGGACTGCTTCGCCGACACTCATAAAAAACTCCTTGACAGACGACCAGTGGTCGTGCCATATTCGTTTACGACCGGCGGTCGTAAAGGAGTGTAACATGACGGCGGAACACGAAGCAAGAAAAAACAGCATTGGACGGATCAAAAGCGAGGTACTGACCGCCTCGCAGGTGGTGGAAGAGTTGAGCGGGCTGCTGGCGCGGGGCACAGTCTACAAGCTGCTGCGCACGGGCGAGCTGCCGGCGAAACGCGTTGGCAAGAAATTTCTCGTGTCCAGGGCGCGGCTGGAGCAATGGCTCCTCGACACTGGGCGCTGAAAATCAAAAGCCCGCCGTGGGCGCGGCGGGCGGAAGGCGGGTGAACCGTGAAAGTCCTTACACCAACCCCATCTTACACCGAAAAACACGCGGCTGGCAATAGCTTTCGCGCCTCCGACCTGGCAGCCGCACTCGGCTTGCGGCGCATGGCGCAGAACCGCTACCGCGGTCCCTGTGTCCTTTGCGGACATCGCACTCTGGAAATCAGGGACGGCGACCGCGCAGTGCTGGTGACCTGCTGGCACGGCTGCGACCGGCAGGCGATCTTGGCTGAATTCCGCCGGCGCGGACTGCTTCCAGACCGAGAGCAGCCGACCGATCCCGAGGCGGCGCGGCGTGAGCAGGAGCGGCGCAGGGTAGCGCAAGGCTTCGCGCGTGTGGGCGAGCTTCTGGTGGAGCGGGCGCTCGAAGAGCTGCCGGCGACCGATCCAGTGCGCGCCGACCTTGTGGAGCTTCAACAACGCTTGCGCCTTGATCCTGTCGCTGAAATGGACTGGTGGCGGCGAAACAAGCCCGAGCTGGCGGCTGCGCTGGTGGAGGCATGGCGACGACATGAGAAGCGATTGCGGCGGCGGACCGCGCAATGGGTCGACAAACTGGCGGGGGAGGTGGAACGTGGCGAGTGAAGCGTGGTGTGCCTATGACGCCGGCAGCGAGTTTCGCGAGTATCTGCACTCGCGCGGCAAACCGAATGGCGGAGCGGCCGCTTCCGACGAGCAGGAGCCGCCGTGGCCGGAGCTTGCGCCGCAGGCGCTTCACGGACTCGCCGGCGAGGTGGTGGCAGCCATTGATCCGCACACCGAAGCCGACCCCGCGGCCGTCCTGGTTCACTTTCTTGTCGGCTTCGGGAACCTGATCGGCCGCGAGCCGCACTTCAGAGTGGGCGGAACCGAGCACCACACAAACTTGTTCGCTTGTTTCGTGGGCGCGACCGCGGCCGGCCGCAAAGGGTCGGCTTGGGGAGAGGTGCAGCGCTTGCTGCGCCTGGCGGATCCTGAGTGGGCGCAAGACCGCATCGCCGGCGGCCTGTCGAGCGGCGAGGGCGTTATCTGGGCGGTGCGCGACCCTGGCGAGGATGCCGACATGGACGAAAACGGCGACCAAGGCGCAGCCGACAAGCGGCTGCTGATCCTCGAACCGGAATTCGCTGCGCCGCTGCGGATCATGGAGCGCGAGGGGAACACACTGAGCGCCATCATACGGCAAGCCTGGGATTCCGGCACGCTCCGCGTCCTGACGAAGCGGAATCCGGTGCGCGCGACCGACGCCCACATCAGCATCATCGGTCACATCACGCGCGACGAGCTGCTGCGCTACTTGAACAGCACCGAGCTAGGCAACGGATTCGCAAACAGGTTCTTGTGGCTGGCGGTGCGCCGATCAAAACTACTTCCTGACGGCGGCTGCTTGCCGGAGAACGACGTCCTGCGGCTGGCGGATCGCATCGGACGGGCGGCTCAATCCGCGCGAGACATCGGTGAGGTGCGGCGCGATGAAGAGGCGCGCCTGATGTGGCACGCCGTGTACGGCGCGCTGACCGCCGGCCGCACAGGGTTGTTTGGCGCTGTCACAAGCCGGGCCGAAGCGCAGACGATGCGCCTGGCGATGCTCTATGCGGTGCTGGACGGTTCGGCGACCATACGGGCCGACCACCTGCGGGCCGGCCTGGCTCTCTGGCAGTACTGCGAGGATAGCGCGCGGTGGATATTCGGGCAGGCGATGGGCGATCCCGTGGCGGACGCGATCCTGTCGGCACTCCGGGCAGCGCCGGAGGGCTTGAGCCGAACCGATATCCGCGACCTGTTCGGCAGGAACCAGACCGCGGCGCGGATCAATGCTTCGCTCCGGGCGCTTCAGGAAGCCGGACTCGCACGAGCCGAGCGCGTCGAGTCCGGCGGCCGGCCGGCAGAGCGGTGGTTTGCCACGCAGCCGGGCGGATGACCCTTTTGTCGTTTATGTCGTTTTTGTCGTAACGGAGAAGGAAATGAGCCGGTACTTGGACATCGCGGAAGAGGCACTCCGGCGGGGGAGCGCCGGAGGAGAGATAAGCCATTGCAATATAAAGGCTTATAAGAAAGAAAGCGCTTACATCCGGTATAATACATTAAAGGATGAAGCGCCGGGGCCGCCGGCGGCTCAGGCTTCTCCCGCCGGCACGGCTGCCGACGAACCATGCACCCATACCGCAGCACCCGCTTTTTCTCTTCAGTACGACATAAACGACAAAAACGACAAAAGCCCCCGCCTCCGGCGGCTGACCCCAAGCCTGCGCCCGCGGCGGCTCCGGCACCCGCCGACGAGCCGCTTCCCGTGGCGGTAGAGTTCGACATCCCCGGGCTTGGCGGTTCTGTCTGGCTGGTTCCGAGCACCCGCGACGCCGACCGCTTGGGCATCCCCCGCGGCTGCTGGCTGACGCCCGCCGACCTTGCCCTGCTCGAGCTGCTCGAACCGGCCGAGCGGATCGAGGTGTTGAAGTGGGCGCGCACGACCGGCGGCGTCCTGGCGGCTGCGCCGAAGCCGGCGAGCCGGAAGCCTGCGGCTCCGAAGCCGCGGCTGGAGCGCAACCTGCCGGTGAGCGGTTTTGTGTTGCCGGACGACGTGCGCGACCGCGCGCTTGAGCTTGGCTGGACGGACGAGCACCTGGCGACGCTGGCAAGCCTGCTGCATCCGGGCGACCGGATCGGCGAGGTGAGCGCGAGCAGCGTTGAGATTGTCCGCAAGAGCGGCGCGGTGCAGCACTATTACAACCCAGACGCGACGCAGCCGTGGCGGCGGAAACTGGAGGGCGCAAGTGAGTGATTCCGCAAGCCTTACGGGTCCTTCCTCGCGGCCGCCGGCCGCGGGTGGGACGGATTGCGCGCCCGGCCTAGCGGTAGGCCCGAAAAACTGGCCGAAAACCCAAGATCATGCCGCAACTACCGCAGAATCAACCACTTCCGCGTACTCAATCTTGTCACCCAACGGTGACAACCGGGGCGCGCGCGGAGGCGGAAATCGCGCGCGGACCGGGGGCGGCTGCGGTGGAGCGGTGCAAAACAAGTAGGCCTGATGTCACTTACCGTTGACATTCAACGTAGCTTATGGTATGCTGCGAGTATGAGGACATACTCCGACGCCGCAATCGCGGCCGCAGCCGGCATTGATTATTCGACGTTCCGCGGCTGGTTGCACCGAGGCGTGCTGAAGCGCCCGCGCGGCGGCTGGAGCGCGGAAGACGCTATTTTGTTGCGCGCCGTGTGGATTCTCGCCGTCCTTGGCGTTGATCTGCGCCAAGCCCTTGACTCGTGCCAGGCGCGCCGTCAGGCGATCGTTGGCGGCCGCGGCTGGCTGCTTTACCTCCGCGAGCCGGGCGCTGAGCCGGCGATCATGCTGTTGACTCGTGCAGAAGACCTGGCGGCAGCGATGGCGCATCATGCCCGGACGCCTGGCGCGGGAACAGTCACCCTCGACCTTGCGCGCAGCCGTGAGGTGGTGCTACGGGCGCTGCAAGAAGCGCACAGCGAGGCGCGCCTTGAGCCGCAACCGGAGGTGCGGGCATGATGCCTATCCCTGGCTTCTACCTGACCACGCGCGGCCTGCGGATCATTGCTGATCGCGGCGACGGAACGCTTGTCGGGATTGACTTCTCGCTTACTGTCGAGCAGATCGAAGAGATGCTGGGACGCCTGCAAGCGGCTGTCGCTGACCTGAAGCGCATGAAGGCAGCCGAGTGCGCCGGCGAGAAGCCGCGGCTGACAAAACTTGGAGGAAACGCACCGTGGAATTGACCATCGAACGCCTGCGCCTTGCACAGCCGGACGCGCGGCCGCGGAGTGTGGACCGCGCGAATCGCCGCTTCGTGGCGCGCGCGCTGTCTGGGCAGCCGATCCGCAGATACGACCCAGTGAGCCGGCGCGAGTTCGAGCTGGTGTTTGACATGAGCGGCGCGGACCTGTCGCGCTTCAACGGCGGCGTGGCTCCGCTTTTGGACAGTCACGCCGACGCCGGCATCCAAGCGCAGCTTGGCATCGTGCGGCGCGCTTGGATCGAGGGCGGGGGGCTGCTTGTCGAGGTGGAGCTTTCCAGCCGCCAGGCGGCCGAAGCCTTGCTGGACGACCTCGAGCGAGGCATCCTGCGCGGAGTCTCACTCGGCGTCGAACTGCTCGAGGTCCGCGACGAGCGCGGAGCCGACGGCAAGCTGGCGCGGCGCGTGGTGACGCGCTGGATGCCGTACGAGCTTTCATTGGTTGCGACGCCGGCGGACGCTGGCGCAATGATTCTTTCCATGCATGGAGGACGAGAAATGACTTCAGAACAAAATCAGGAGACTTTGTTTGACGCGCCTGCGGCTGCTGCTGCGGCGGCGGAGCGCGAGCGCGTGGTGCAGTTGGGCAAGATCGGCAAGAACTTGGGCGTGGGCGCGGAGTTCACGCTGCGCCACATCGAGGCCGGCACGTCAATTGAGGAATTCCGCAAGGCGGCCCTTGAGGAGCTGGCGCGCCGCTACGAGGCGACGCCGACCCGTTCCCACGTGGCGTTTGTCACGGACGAGACCGAGACGCGCCGCGAGGCCTTGGCGCTGGCGCTGCGTCACCGGATCACCGGCGGCGAGCTGCCGGAGCACGCGAGGCCGTACGCGTTCACGCGCCTGCCGGACGCGGCGCGCGAGTGCCTGAAGTGGAAAGGCGAGCGCCTTGTGGGCATGAGCGACAGCCGCGTGGTGACGCTGGCGATGACGCGCAGCGACTTCCCGCATATCCTCGCGGATGTTGCGAACAAGACCCTCCTGGACAGTTACCAGGCGCAGCCGGCGGTGCTGAAGCGGATTTCTCGGCTGACCACGGCCCGGGACTTCAAAACAAAGTATGCGCTGAGGATCGGAGAAGGAAGCGGGCTTGTCGAAAAGCGGGAGGCCGGTGAGTACACGCACGGCAGCGTTGCCGAGCAGACCTCGAGCTACTCGGTCAAAACCTACGGGAAAATTTTTAGCTTCAGCCGCGAGGCGATCGTCAATGATGATCTTGGTGCCATCGACGCGTGGACTCGCGCCATCGGCCGCCTGGCGGCGGAATTCGAGGGGCGCATGCTGGCTGACTTGTTGACGAGTAACGCTGGCGCTGGTCCGGTTTTGTCGGATGGCAAGACCTTGTTCCATGCGGATCACGGCAACCTTGCGTCGCAAGGCGGCACGCCTTCTGTTACCACCCTTGACGCCGCGCGTGCTGCGCTGCGCCGGCAAAAGGGCTTGGATGGCGGAGTCATTATCGACGCCGACCCGCGCTACCTGATCGTGCCAGTGTCGCTTCAGACCAGCGCTGAGCAGGTGACGGCGAGCATCACCCCGGCTGCGCCGCAAAACGTGAACCCCTTTGCCGGCCGGCTGACCGTGCTGGCGGACCCGCACTTGGACGATGCGAGCCAGGCGGCGTGGTATGTCGCAGCCGATCCGAGCAACGTGCCTGTGCTCGAGTTTGCATACCTTGAGGGCAGCGAAGGCCCGACGACCGAACAAGAATGGGATTTCGACCGTGACGTCTGGAAATTCAAGGTGCGCCTCGATGTTGGCGCGGGCGTGGTGGATTGGCGCGGCATTTACCGCAACCCCGGCGCTTGATCTTTTCAGCCATGCGCCAGTAGCGGGCTTGGCGCTCCTGGCACTTCCTCCTATGGGCAAAACCCGACCCCGGCGAGACGAAAATTCTCGCCGGGGATTTTTTTGATTGCGCGCCGAAATGCGGGCGCATTTTTTCGAGAAAGCCTGCGGATTTTTATTGACAGCCGCGAAAATCCGTGGCATATTTGAACCATGAAGAGGACGAAGCAGGCGGCGGCGGTGGACGCGGTGGCGGAAGCGAAGGAGCGGATTCTCGCGTGGCTGGACGATGCCGACCCATTCCGCACGCAAGGACCGCACGTGCCGGCGAAGATCCGGCGCGAGCTGGGCATGAGCAAGAGCATGTTCGACGCCGCGGTGCTGGATCTGCTCCGCGAGAGGCTGGTCTACTGCGCCGAGCATGATCATCCCTGGCGGCTGCGGCCGGAGGAGCGCGCCGAGCTTGTGGCGGACGGCCGCGGAACGTTCTACTGCTCCATCAGCGACCGCAGGCCTGCGCGGCCGCTGCCGGCCGAGGCGATTCCGGCGTGCTGAGGGCCGGCCGCCCGTTTCCCTGTTGCGTCAACGATTGACGCGTCATACAATGGCCGCAAGGAGGTGCGGTCATGGTTCAACCGCGGCGCATTCCTTGGACTGACACCATAGACCCTGCGCGCGAAGAGCACCTTGAGCTTGTTATGCGCGACCCTGCGGCTGCCCGGCGGCAACGGCTCCGGGCGCGCGTGGAGTACTGGCGAAGGCGCGTCGAGCACCTGCAGGCGCGCTTGGCTGAGCTGCGGGAGCTTCTGACGGACGTCGAGCTTGAGCCTGGCGTGCCGGCGATTGACTTGTGGCGCGGGCGCATCGAGCTTGACCTTGCGCTTACCGATCTCATGCAGGCAACCGACCGGCTAGCGGAAGCTGAGCGCGAGGCGCGGGCAGCCGGTGTGAAGATCGAGCCGTTCGGGTGGCACCCCGCACCTGCGCCTGCGACCCTACCGCCCGCCGAGCCGCGGAAGCCGGGGCGGAAGGCCACCTGCGAGTGCGGAACCTGCCATCGGTGCAAGGTGCGCGCGAACATGCGGAGGCTGCGGGCTGAGCGGAAGGCGCGAGGGGCGCGCAAGGCAGCGCGGAAGCGGGCGGTGACGGGCGAGAGGCTCGCCGGGTGAGCCTGCCATTCCCTGCGCCAGAATCGCCGTGATGCGTTCCTTGCGCCCGCCCGCCCCCTGACCCTTTCCCGCCCTCCATCGGCGCGTCCTGGGCGATCCTGACGCAACGGCGGGCTTGATTCTGCCTTCCTGCTGGCATACAATGCCGGCATGGCGAAAGACAAAGACAAGCGACTTGAGCGCCTGCTAGAAGACGACGCCTTGTTGGCGGAGGCTCGCCGGCGGTTGGCGTCCGAGGGCGGGCGCGCACGGATGGAGCGGCTGACGAAATCCGAGCGAACGGAGCTGGCGCGGAAGGCTGCCCTGGCGCGGTGGGGCGAGCGGAAGAGCAAGGAGGCCCGCTGATGGCGCAGATCATCAACCGCGGCAAGAACCGCTGGCTTGTGCGCATCTTCTTGGGCCAGGACGACAAGGGGCGAATCCGACGGCTCAGCAAGACCATTCACGGCACGAAGCGCGATGCCGAGCGCTGGGCTGCTGAGCAAGAGAAGAACCGCGACGTGCTGGGGGCGGCGGCGCTACAGGCTTCCGACCTGACAGTGCGCGGACTTGTGGAAGCCTACCTGGAAGAGCTTCGAATCCTGGGGAAGAAGTCCGTTGCGATTGAGGCAATGCGGGCGCGAAAGCACCTGTTCGACTCGCCCCTGGCCGCAATGCCGGCGTCGAAGCTGAGCACGGACAATATCCGTGCACTGATCCGCGAGAAGCAAGCCGAAGGCTTGGCGAACGCAACCATCAACCGCATCCTTGCCATTCTGCGCGCCGCGCTGCGGACCGCGGCGAAAGCCGAGCCGCCAAAGATCCTGAAGGTTCCGCGCATCCAGAAGCTGCCGGAGGCTGCGCCGCGGGCCGGCTTCTTCGAGGAGCACGAGTACCGCGCGCTGCTGCGGGCGCTGCCCGATCACCTGAAGCCCGTGCTGGCGTTCGGCTACTGGACCGGCTGCCGGAAGGGCGAGATTCTGCGCTTGAAGTGGGATCAGGTTGACCTCGAGCAAGGCGTGGTGCGCCTCCGGGCCGGCGAAACCAAGAGCGGCGAGGGGCGCGTGATTCCGCTTGCGCCGGAGCTGCTCGAGATTCTCCGGCTGCATCGCCAGACGGCGGGCGAGAGCGAGTACGTCTTCACCTACAACGGCGCGCCGTTCCGCGACTTCCGCGACGGATGGGAGGCGGCCTGCAAGGCCGCTGGGCTGTGGGATGCGAAGACGAACCGGCCGACGCGCCTGTTCCACGACCTACGGCGAACGGCGGTCAGGAACCTGGTGCGCGCCGGCGTGCCGGAGAAGGTGGCGCAGGAGATTTCCGGGCACAAGACGCGGGCCGTCTTCGAGCGCTACAACATCGTCAGCGAGGCCGACCTGCTGACCGCAGCCCGGCGGCTGCAAGCGTGGGTGGAGGCGCAGCGGCGGTCCGAGCCGCACACTGACGCGCACACCAGTTCTGACGGCACTGACACAATACTGACACAACCGCCGGGGAAGCCAAACTGACTATCTCGATGGGGATTCGTAAGTGCTTGATTCTAAATGGTGCGGACGGGGAGAGTCGAACTCCCATGGGTTGCCCCGCTGGATCCTAAGTCCAGTGCGTCTGCCAGTTCCGCCACGTCCGCAGCAGGCGCTCAATCCGAGAATAACAGGGCGCGCGGCGCGCCGTCTCAGCCGGCGTTGGCCGCCAGCGATGCCGGCTGGCTCCGGTACAACGGCGCCGGCGAGCCGCAAGCGCACGGGACGGTGGCCCGAACCAGCGCCAATTGCGCTTCCGCGCCGGGCGCAGCCAGATGAAAGCCGTCCCTGGCCTCGCACTCGTAAGCGAGCAAGGCGCCGTCGGCGGCGCGGATCTGCTCGAACGTCGGAACCCGGAACCAGTCCCACAGCAGGTCGTGGCAGCGCGCGGGAAGCGGGGCGGACTCCGGGCGCGAAAACAAAATCACCGGATATTGTAGTTCGGGCAGTTCCAGCTCTCCTGCCTGCATCATCCGCGCCACTTCGGCCAGCTCGTTCCACCACCCGGCCAGGGCCTGCGGCCGCAGCCGCCGCAGCGCGGCAGCCGACCATTGCGGCATGCAATGGACGCCGCGCGGGCCGCGCAGCTCGAGGCCGAGCACCGCAACGCGCGGCGCAGGGCACAGCGGGTAGTGCAACTCGTGCCACGCCGTTTCCGCCTTGCGCCGCGCGGCCCGCTGCAACGCCTTGAGCAACAGTTCCAACGCTTCTTCCATGCCGTTCACGCCTTCCTGAAAGTCCATGTCCGGCCGGAGGAGCGGAATTCTCAGGAAAAATCCGTCCTTAAGGTGTTTGCATGAGCCGCGCGAGGTTTCCGCCGAAGATCGCCCGGGCCGCAGCGGCGTCGATGCCGACGTTTCTCCACGCCTCGCACTGCCGCTCGTAAACGGCGCCGACCCAGCCGCGCGGGAAGAACGACGAATCGGTGCCGAAAAGCAGCCGTTCGGGGCCGGCGATTTCCAGCGCGCGCTCGAAGACCTGCTCCAGCGAGGGAGGCGGCGTCAGGAAGCGCGTCCACGAGTTGGAGGACGAGGTGTCGAAGAAGACGTTCGGGCACAGCGAAGCCGTCATCAGCGCCTCGCGGAAATAACCGGCGCCGAAATGCGGGATGACGAACCGCAAGCGCGGGCGCCGCAGTGCCGGCGCATGCAGATCGACGGGGTTGGAGAAGCGCATGTCGAACGGCGACGGCGCGCCCACGCGCGCGGATGCCGACGCTGAGCGCGCCGCAATGGACGAACACGACGGCGTTGTGTTGTTCGGCGACGGCGAGAACCTCTTCCACACGCGGGTCCGATAGCGGGTAGCCGTGCATGGCCGGCAGCAGGCAAACGCCGCGCAGGCCCCGGCCGAGCCATTGTTCGCAGCGCGCGGCCGCATCCTGCGCCACAGGGTTCAGAAAGAACCAGCCGTAAAAGCGCCCGGGGAACGCCTCCACGGCTTGCGCCACGCTTTCCTCGTCGCCGGGCAGGGAGGCCAGCAGCACGGCCCGGGACACCTTATGGCGGTCCAGCTCCGCCACCCAGCGGGCGGCGAGTTCGCGCGGGTCTTCCGGCGGCGCTTCCACAGCCGCGCGGGCGCAGGCCGCGGCGGCGCTGTCGAGGCCCGCCTGCCGGGCCAGAAGGGTGAAAAAGCCGTGCGAGAAGAAATGCACATACGAGTCCGCCACTTCGAGCGGACCCCAGGGGGATTCTTTGAGGATTTCAGGGTTCATGCGGATGCGCCGAGGCCCGTGGGCCGCGTCAAGCCCTCCGCCAGCGCGATCTGCGTGAGCGCGGCCACGTTGCTCACCTTCAATTTTCGCATCAGCGTCTTGCGGTAGCCGCGCACGGTTTCCAGGCTCAGTTCCAGCATGGCGGCGATTTCCTTGCTCGTCTTGCCTTCGGCGATCAGCCGCATGACCTGCAACTCGCGCGGCGTCAGCGCGGCCAGCACGGAAGAGTTATGGCGGCGGAAATCGCCCCTGCGGACACACTCGAGGAACTTGTCGGAAACCTCCGGGCTGAGGTAGGTGCCGCCGCGCGCCACCGTGCGCAAGGCGGCGAGCAGGTCGGCCTGGCTGGCCTTCTTGATGACGAAGCCGCGCGCGCCGCTGCGCATCGCCTGCACCACCGCCGACTCGTCGTCGTAAATCGACAGGATCACCACTCGCGACGACGGCGACTCGCGCAGCAGCTCGACGGTGGCCTCGATGCCGTTCATGCCGGGCAGGCTGAGATCCATCACCACCAGATGCGGGTGACAGCGGGCGGCCAGCGCCACCGCCTGCCCGCCAGTTTCCGCCTCGCCGACCACCCGGAATTCCCCGGACGCCTCCAGCAGCGCCCGCAGCCCGTCGCGCATGATCTGGTGATCATCGACGAGGAGAATCGTGTACATCAGCTCTCCACCCCGGGCAGGATCTCGATGGCCGTGCGCCCGGCATGCGACTTCCACCGGAAGCCGAGCTGCGCCTCGCGGGCCGACTGCTCGAGCGCCAGCCGGATGTCCTCGTTGACCGAAGATGCGGCGCGGATGCGGATCTGCGCCGGCGAGACCTGAATGCGGGGCGCCTCGGCGCCGTAGCCGAGCGCGAACAGCGCGTCGCGCACGAGCGAACACAGGGCCTCGGCGCGCTCCGGCGGCAGCGGTTGCGGGGCGCCTTTCCATTCCAGCCCGGCGCCGCAGGCG
>Ga0308411_10002708_pt1 | contig 11919 bp, 9 predicted proteins | sample HotsprottomLayer_2_FD_203530 | JGI IMG/M metagenome (GOLD analysis project Ga0308411, IMG submission 203530) | Hot spring phototrophic mat microbial communities from Octopus Spring, Yellowstone National Park, Wyoming, United States -... | ecosystem: Environmental > Aquatic > Thermal springs >... | reverse complement strand
AGGGATAGCGCACACGGCCCTCGTTCAGCAGCGCCTGTACTACACGCTTGACGGTGTTGGACGGCACGGCGAACCCCACCCCGCTGTTGACCGGTTGGCCGAAGCCGAGTTGATTATCGGTGCGGATGGCAGTGTTCACACCGATCACGCGGCCGCGCGTGTCGAGTAGCGGGCCGCCCGAATTGCCGGGATTGATGGCTGCATCAGTCTGGATGATGTCTGGGTTGGAAAAGGCGCCCTGACCGCTGGACGAGGCTTCGGGCAGCACACGCCCACGGGCGCTCACAATGCCCAGCGTCATCGTGCCGGCCAGCCCGAATGGGTTGCCGATGGCGACCACGCGCTGACCTACCTTTACCTCATCTGAGTCGGCCAGCTCAACCGTTGTCAGCCGCTCGGCTGGGCGATTCACCTTCAGCAGCGCCAGGTCGCTGTAAGCGTCGGTGCCGATGATCTCAGCGCGGGCGCGCGTGCCGTCGGCGAAAATCACATTGATCCGATCGGCTCCTGCCACGACGTGGTTGTTCGTGACGATATGTCCCGATTTGTCAATCACGAATCCCGAACCTGAGCCGGCGCCGCGCATGCCGCTGCCAGTATTCCGACTCACCGAAATAGATACCACAGCCGGGCTGACGCGCTCATACAGGTTGACCAGCACTGCTTCGTCTTCGTCAAGTTTCGCACGGGCAGCATCGGGAATAGCCGTCGGCGTTGGCTGAACAATCGCCGGTGCGTTTATCACCGGCGCCGTCCCGCTTTCGGTGCTGCGTGCGGCTGTCGTACGCCCGGTGGCCTCCTCATCGGTCAGCGAGCGGACGAACGAAAGCGAGCCGCAACCTGACAAGAGAATCGCTGTCGCGGCGATTACCGAAAGGAGTCGTTTGTTGATCATTTCTCGTTACCTCATCTCGTAGAACCGCCCACAGCATGTCGGCTTTCGCAGCCGTTGTGATCTGCGGGCCGCCCGAGGCCATGGCGAGCTAATCAGCGTCGCATGCCTATAATCGGCTCCGAATCACCCTGCCCGCAGCGCAAGCTACCGCCGGTTCTACTATTCCCAATCATCATCGGGGACGTTAGATCAGGCTGAAGCAGGCGTGAATATTAGGGCATAAAGAGTTTAACGTCCCGCAACCTGCCATGACCATTCTGGCCGACCCGATTGAAGAGCGCGACATGTGGCGCGCCCTGTGGCGTGCACTGACCAGCGACGCGCTGCTGATCCTACTATGCATTGTGGCCTGTGTTGGCACGGTGGCGATAGCAGCGTTGCCGCAGCAGCCGGCCGCCGGCACATCCGATCCGGTGGCCTACAGCCGTTGGGAAGCTGAGGCTAAACAGCGCGAGGGCGCACTCTACGAATTGCTGAACGACCTGGGCTTTAATGCCGTCGCTCAGGCAGGTTGGTGGCGGGCAGCTCTGGCCGCTCTGATTCCCATCGCCGGCTTGCGCCTCGCCGATCGCCTGGCCCGACTGATTGATGTGCAGCGCGGTAGGCACGTAGGCGCGCTGCGCGACGAGCGGCGCATTCATGTGATGTTGAATGCGCCGCCATTGGCCGACCTCTCAGCTCGCCTGCGCGCGCGGCGCTATCGTGTGGCGCAGCCCGACGACGGCGTGCTGGTGGCCGACCATGCGCCCTGGGCAGAGCTGTTGTCCATCGCGATTCACCTGGGGTTGATCCTGGCAGCCGCTGGCTGGTCGCTCAACCTCGCCCTGGGCTGGGAAGCCAAAAGCCGGGCGGTAGTTGCTGGCGCGCTCACACCGCTGCCCGGCGGCTATGCCGTCACCCTGGCGGACTCAACCGGTACGTCGGCCGGCCTGACCGCTGTTTTGCAGCCGGGCGACGAGGCCATCGCACTTGTGGATGGCCGCGAGGCGCACACTGCGGCGGGGCCGCGCTTTGTCCTGCGTCAGGTGTTGCCGGGCTACCGGCTGAGTGCAGTCGCCCAGGACGATAAGCCGCTGCTCATCCGGGCGTCGAACTTCCTCTCGCCGACCACCGAGGTGCTGATTACGCTTAGCCAGGATGAACCCGAGCGCTATCTCGCCATACCGGGAGCGCGGCTGGCGCTGGCCTTGACGGCCGGTTCTTCGGCCGACCAGCCGGTTCGGTTGCGCGCTTTTGCCATCCCATCCGGCAGAGTGATCACCGACTCGATCGTACAACCGCAGGTGGTCATCAACGGCACGACCTTCCAGTTCGAGCCCGCGCGCAGCGCAGTGATTGATGCTCAATACATGCCTGGCGATGCGTTGTGGGGGATCGGCTTGCTGGCAGCCTTGGCCGGTGCAACCGGCAGCCTGCTTCGCCCCATTCGCCGCATCCTGATTCGCCGCCAGGGGAATTGGACCGAGTTCTACGCTGCTGGCCGAGGCGTCCGGCGGGAGGTTGCTCTGCTAAGCGATCCGGCCAAGCCGGCGAATCCGTCATGAACCTGAAGCAAGACCTCACTTTCGCACGCCTGGCAGCCGAACAGATGAGCGACTACTTGTATGCCGAGGTGTTGTTCTATCCCGTTGGCTCCATAGACGGCGTTCAGATGCCGCAGCTCACCATCGGCGCCTGGCTGGAAACCGAGTGGCGGCTGGCTGCCTTGCGCGATCGCTATCCCGACGAGATCGGCAAAGTGCTGCCGGCTGCCCAGGCCGAGGTGCGCAAAATTCGCCACCGTCTGTCCGATCAATACCAGCACAAAGCGCGTCGTGAGTTCAAGAGCCGGCTGGATAGCTGGGAGATGTTCCTCGGCGATCGTCAGGATGCCACTGCCCAACCCGCGCCATACAACGCGCCGCGCTCCGGCTACGCCGACCGCGTGTGCACGCGCTTCCGGCTGGAGCTTTTGAAGGACGATGTCTCACAGCTCAGCGATCAGGTCTCGCGCCTGCGCCTGCTGGATGGCCGATTGCGCGCGCGTTTCAGACCGGGCGACTTCATCTGGGAGCCGGAGCTGGCGCCGGCTGCGCCACCCGACAAATACTGGTTCCTATACGCCCGGCTGTAGCTTGCTGCGCAGCACGGCCACACCCGCCCTGGGCTGCCGCCAGGCGTCCTGAGATGGCTATAATATGCGCATCTCCTAAGATGGAATCGTCACTCGACTTGCTGGAGCGCGAAGCGCTGGCGGCGCTGGACGCTGTCCACACCAGCGAAGCGCTACAGGCTTGGCATGGTAAGTACTTTGGCACCAAGCGTGCCAAAGGTGAACTTGAACAAGCCATGGCCGCCCTGGCCACGCTCAGCAAAGAGGAACGGCCAGCCTTTGGCAAGCGCGCCAACGAAGTGAAACAGACCCTGCTGGCCGCCCTGGCTGCCAAGCAGGCGGCAGTGAAGGAGTCTGAGCTTGAAGCAGCCACCAGGTCGGGCGCACTCGACGTGACACTGCCGGGCGCGCCCACCCCACGCGGTCGCCTGCACCCCAGCACCCTTACGCTGCGGCGCATCATCCGCATCTTTGCTCACCTGGGCTTCGAGGTCTATCGCTCGCCGGAGGTGGAAACCGACGAGATGAACTTCGAGCTGCTGAACATGCCGCCTGAGCATCCCGCCCGCGACATGTGGGACACGTTCTACACCACGCAGCCAGGCGTGCTTCTGCGCACCCACACCTCGCCGGGACAAATCCGCGTAATGCGCGAATGGGGGGACAACGGCCGTCGTCCCATCCGCGTCATCCTGCCCGGCATGGTCTATCGCTACGAGCAGGTCACCGCCCGCAGCGAGATGCAGTTCAACCAGGTGGAGGGGCTGGCGATCGGTCGCAACATTACCTTCGCCGACCTGAAAGGCACAATGACCGAATTTGCCCGCCGGATGTTCGGCGGCGATGCCCGCATTCGCTTCCGCTGCTCTTACTTCCCCTTCACCGAGCCGAGCGTGGAGGTGGACGTGTACTGGGGGCTGGCCACCGAGCGTGACCGAATGATTACCAAGGGCACTGGCTGGCTGGAGATCGCCGGCGCAGGCATGGTGCACCCGACCGTGCTGCGCAATGGCGGCTACGACCCGGCCGAATGGTCTGGCTTCGCCTTCGGCATGGGGCCGGAGCGCCAGGCCATGCGCCTGATGGGCATCAACGACATCCGCTACTTCTGGCAGAACGACCTGCGCTTCCTGGAGCAGTTCTGACAGATCGTCGGCTGGGCGTCGGGGAATCGTCGGGCGCGCGTGCTTGTTGGCGGCGCACCAGGTGGTTAGAATCTGGGAGGGGTAACAGTATGAGCAAAGCAGAACGGCTGCTCCAGTGGACGATTATCGGGCTGGCACTCTTTGGGTCGGCTTGCGCGGCGCTGATTATCTGCTCGCAGCCCGTCCACGCCAGCATGCCCCAGGATATGACAATCTACAGGCCACGCTTTCAGATAATTAGCGATACGTTTGAGCCTAACGATAACTTTAACCAACCGACTCTGCCAACGTTTGTAGGCTGTTCCACTGCACCGGTATTCCAAAACTTAACCATTCATCCCGCAAACGATCAGGACTGGTTCAGGGTCTCTCCTGGGGTACAGCGGATGCTATTTGTCACTGTGACTATCTCATCGCCGCTCACAACCACAGTGGCTGACGATCTGGCCCTGACCGTGAAAGTGCACGACGCCACCGGCGTCAATGAGCTGGCAGGGTTCAGCGTCTTCACCACCAGCCCTGGACGATCAGGCAGTACGTTTGTGTATGTGCCGGTAGGTGGCTTCTACTTTGTGAGTGTGAGGGCGTTCAACCCAACCCAGCTTAACCAGTCACAATTTAAACCATATAGCTTGCAAATTTGCCAGTCTGATAATATCGTCACGCCTACCCCGCCGCCACCTCCCACGCCGACCGGCGCCAGCCCAGATCCCTACGAGCCGAACGACCTGCCGCCCATTGTGCAAGGCCAGTCTCCGATCCGGAGCTTCGTCAACGTTGGCCAGCAGTTGACCAACCTGAACTTCTACACTCAGCCCAACACCGGCACGCTGGCCCTGGGCGACGTGGACTGGTACTTCTTCTATGGTCGGGGCGGCGCTTCTTACCGCGTCACCACCGAAGTGCAACCAGGGGTAGACACCGAGATGTTCATCTATCGTCCCGACCAGTTGCCGCCGGATAATGCTTTCACAACTGTTGGTTTGCTGGCCTCCAACGACGACTACCGTCCGCTCGATCGCGGCTCTCAGGTGACGTTCGTCGCGCCGTTCGATGGCTTGTTCTGGATCAAGATCTGGAACAAGGATCAGGCCCCGCGCGTGGCCGGCCAGATCTACAACCTGTCAGTTGTGGAACTGGCGCCAAACACGCCCACCCCGACCTTCACGCCACTGCCTACCATCACTCCTACGCCCTTTCCATCCGGCGCAGATCAGTACGAATACAACGGGGACTTCGACTTTGCGACGCTGATCGCGCCGGGAGTGAAGTACAGCGGGCTGAACTTCGTGCCCTTCCAGCCGTCCACACCGACGACTGTGGACAACGACTTCTTCCGGCTGCCGGTGAAGCAAGGGGTGTACTACACCTGCGAGACACTCGACCTGACCGGCGGGGCCGACACCAATATCATCGTATATAACCAGGATCGCATCGGCATTGGTGGCAATGACGACATCTCGTCGGAGAACAAGGCCTTGGGCCGATTCGAGAGTCGCTTCACCTGGCTGTCCGGCTACACCGGCTATGCCTATATCCTGGTGGGCGAAGTCAACCCGCCGCGGGCAAACGAGGGCCAGATTCGCGGTTACTCACTCATCTGCAACATCGGCATTCCGCCTACGCCGACGCCCACGCTCGATCCCAATCCGCCCACGGTGACGCCGCCGCCGTTGCCGCCTACGCCGCTGCCACCGGAGGATACGCCCACGCCATTCCCCACGCCCCGCCTGGCGCAAAATCTGGTCGTGCGACCGGTGGATCTCAGCGTCCTGCAACCGACCGCTGCGCCCTCGCCCACGCCCCGGGTGTTGCTGATTGACGTGCAAGTGTTCAACGATTTCAACCGCAACCGCCTGCTCGACTCGGGCGAAGGCATTGCCAATGCCTCGGTGCGCCTGTCCGACGAGCGAAGCGGCACGCCACTGGGTCAGGCGTTCACAGATGCCGATGGCCGCGTGCGCTTCTCGGTGACGAACGATGATCCGGTGCGGGTTGCCGTGCCGTTGTTCAGCTTCTCCACAGTGGTCAACGAAGCGCCTGCCACCATTCGCATCGCCATCGAGCCGGCCATCAGGCGCCCTGAGCGCATCCCTTGACCGCGTCAAGGCTCCGATGCACTCGCCAGCCTGAGCGATTAGGCATTGCTTGCGTATCCGTCGGTCCGGTCATTGGCGGAATTGACGATTGGCCCTGGCCAGCACGTCGCGCAGCACCAGGGTTGCTGCGGCCATCAGTCCGGTGACGAAGGCCGCCAGCGTCAGCACATCGGCGCGTGTGGCGCCCGGCGGCAAAGTCAGCGCAGCCAGCAGCATCGCTGGCGTCGCAATCAGGCTGGTAAGCAGCATGCCGATCCCCGCAGCGCGCCCGTCCATCAAGATGTAACCGGCGATCAGCGGCACGACAATGTAGATCGGCCAGTTCACCCCATTCACGTAGCCTTGCACAAACTGGCGCGGGGTGAGAAAGAGCGCCGTCTCGATCGTCAGGCCGTAGGCTGCTGCGCGGGGATGGCGCTTTGCTAACCAGGCAAAGAATGGGATGAGCGCCAGGTCGGCCACGCTCACCAGAATGCTGATCGGATGACGCACTGTGAATGCTACGATGACCAGGAAGAGCATCGCCAGGATGGCCTTGATGATCGCTACGGTGCGCACTCTGCGTTGAAGTTCGCTCATGTCTTTGAACAAGGAGGGTTCGACTACGGCGTGCGGGCAAACGCCAGCCACCGGCGAATTGCGCGCTACCTGGCCGACCACAAACCCAGCCGTCGGCGCACTGCGCCGACGATGGATGCTAACTCCGGGATTTGGAGCGCTGCTGCGCATGCCCCATAGACGACTACGCCGGCTGATGCCGCGCCGATTGCTACGATCATTTGCGCCTCGAACGTCTGCAGCCCGAAGCGGTCCCACAGAGCCGACATCACCAGCTGCACTGCACCACCCATCAGCAGCGATGCCAGCCCAACCTTGACGATGAGCGCAGGCAAGCCGTAGCCACCCAACCCGCCGATCTTGCGCCAGAGGAAGAATCCCATCAATGCTGCATCCAGGCCGGTTTTGAGCGAGTTGACCAGGATCAGGTCGTGCAGGGTGAACGGGCGTGCGCCGTCCTGCGATAGCTGAGCCAGCCCGGCAATGGCCGCCAGATAGCAGGCTGTAGAGGCCAGCCCGATCACCGTCGGCGTGCGCGTGTCACGTTGAGCATAGAATGCAAAGATCAGCGGCGTATCTACAGCCGCGAACAATAAGCCAGGCACAGCCGCGCGCAGTGCCAATGCGGTATAGGCCGTGCTTTCGGCGGTGAAAGCCCCGTGCTGAAACAGCAGTGCGATCACCGGCGTTGCCAGCACGTGCAATCCCACCGATGCCGGTACGATCAGAAACCACACCAGCCGCAGCCCCTGAGCCAGCGTGGCTTTGAATGCATCGCCGCCTGTGGCAGACAGCGACGGCAGGATGGCAGCGGAGACGGCGGTGACGATCATGCCCAGCGGAAACTGGATCACCTGCGCTGCGTAGCGCATGGTGGCTGGACCCTCGGCGCTGATGCGACCGGCGAAGATGAAGCTGGCCTGCACCGCAATCTGAGCGAGCGCCAGTCCGCCCGCCACCGGCAGGAACAGCCGAATCACTTGCACCACCCCCGGCAAGCGCCAGTTCAACGATAGCCGGATCGGCACACCGCGCAGCCCAGGTAGCTGAATGAGCACCTGCGCAACACTCCCCGCCAGCAGCCCAAGCGCGAGCGATGCCACGCCCAATCGCGATTCAAACAGCGCCATGCATGCGATCAGAGTAAGGTTGAAGGCGGCTGCAGTGAAGGCGGTGAAGCCAAAGCGGTGTCGGGCGAACAGTGCCGCGCTGACGATCCCGCTCATGTTCAAAAAGAGGATGGATGGGATAGTGATGCGCAGCAGCGTCGCCACCAGCTCGGCATCCTGATTTGGCCCCCCACCGATAAAGTGGGCAATGGGCGTCGCCAGCAACCACAGCGCACCCACCAGCAGCGCCAGGCCAAGCGTAAATAGGCCGATCAGCGCGCCGAGCAACTCGCCGAACTCACGCCGGCGGCTTTCGTGCGTTGCCTCATGCGCAGCCAGCGCGCTGAGCGTGGGCACCAGCGACGAGCTGAGCATGCCCCCCACCAGCAAGTCGTAGAACTGCGTTGGCACATTCGCTGCCAGTTCGAATGCGCTGGCGGCCTGGCCATTGCCGAAGTAGAACGACTTGACCATCTCGCGGCCCAGACCGATTACCCGGCTGCTCAGATTGCCGAGCGAGGTGATGGTGGCCGCCCGCGCAATGCGACTACCGGCGCCGACAGTGTCCGGCGCCGCTGATGAGCTTCCCACTGTTGGCGCGAGCGGGCCGTTGGCACCTGCTGGGGCGAGCGCGCGAGCAGGCAACGACTCAGGCTCGGTGGCTGGCATGATGGGTGATTCTACGCTTCGCGCCCTGGATCAGCCGGTAAATCCTGCTGTTGGGCGACCGAGCACATTTGCCGGAGCGGAGCGCTCCGGCGCGCGTCCGTGCCCGACTGTCAACCAAAGTAGGCGAGTGCGCGGCGGATTTTCTCTTCCAGATCCAGCCTCTCGTCGCGTGGCAGCGAGGCCAGCGCGCCCTGTGCCTCGGCCAGGCTGTAGCCTAGTGCGGTCAGCGCGGCGATCACCTCGGCATCTGTCGCCGAGAGCGGCGCGCCCGCCGGCGGCGAATCCAGCCCGCCCAGCTTGCCCTTAAGGGCAAAGATGATCTTCTCTGCCGTCTTTTTGCCCACACCTGGCACGCTCGATAACGTCTCGGCTTGCTGGCCGACAATCGCCTGGCGCAGCGCTCCGGGCGACAGCCTGGACAGCACCGCCAGCGCCGTGCGCGCGCCGATGCCCTGCACGCTCAACAGCAACACGAAGAGCTCAACCTCCTCCTCGCTGGCAAAACCATAGAGCGCCAGCTCGTCCTCGCGCACGATCAGGTGCGTGTGCAGGTCGCAATGGCGACCGGGGGCCAGCCCGTCGAGCACTGCCTGCGAACACGACACCCGAAAGCCGACCCCCTGCACGTCCACGATGGCCATCGGGGGCTTGATGCTGAGCACTGTTCCGCGCAATCGGGAGATCATGGCAAAGTGCGCAGGGAGAGCTGCGGTTGGCGCATGAGCCATGCCGTCATGGGTTGCCGGCCCTCGCCCACTTGCGGCTATGCAGGTGGGTAAGAGCGATGGCCAGCGCATCGGCGGCGTCGTCTGGCCTGGGGATGCCGGGCAGGCTGAGCAACAACTTGACCATCTCCTGCATCTGTCGCTTATCGGCCTGGCCGTGGCCGGCGACCGCCTGTTTGACCTGCAGCGGCGTGTATTCGTGCACCTCAACCTGAGCGTTGCATAACGTGAGCAGTACAACGCCGCGGGCCTGCCCGACGACCATGGCAGTTCGGGCGTTAGTGGCGAAGAACAGTTCCTCTACGGCGGCTTCCTGAGGATGCCATGTTGCGATCAGCGCTTCGAGCCGTTGCTGCAACAGTTGCAGACGGCGTGGCAGCGGTTCGTGTCTGGGCGTCTCGATTATGCCGTGCGCCAGCGCGGTCAACCGACCGTCCGCCTCCTCGCGCACCACACCGAAGCCGGTCGTGGCGATCCCTGGGTCTATGCCAATGGCGATCACTGTTCACGCCGCGACCTCGGCGGGAATCTGCAGGTTGTGATACACCTGCTGTACGTCGTCCATTTCCTCCAGCGCGTCAATAACGTGGAGTACCTGTTCTGCTTTCTCCCGATCCAGTTGCATGTAGCTGGAAGGTACCAGGGCGATCTCGGCGCTGGCCGGTTCGTAGCCTTTTTTGATCAGCGCCTCGCGCACTTCGCGGAAGCTCTCCACGGTAGTGGTGATCTCGATAGCTTCGTCGCCGATGTCAATGTCGTCGGCGCCAGCCTCGATGGCTGCCTCGAAGACGTCGTCGGGGTTGAGCCCGGCCTTGCGCTCGATCACGATCACGCCCCTGCGCTGGAACTGCCAGGCCACAGCCGCACCTTCGAGCTGGCCGCCGGCGCGCGTGAGCACCTTGCGCACCTCAGCCACGGTGCGATTGCGGTTGTCCGTTAGCACCTGGATCATGGCCGGCACTTTGTGCGGCAGGTAGCCCTCGTAGATGATCTCTTCGAGCGCTTCGGCTTCGCCACCCTGGCCAGTGCCGCGAGCGATGGCGCGTTCGATGTTTTCCTTCGGCATGTTGGCCGCGCGTGCGCGGTCAATGGCCAGGCGCAGGCGGAAGTTGCTATCGGGGTTGCCGCCGCCCTCGCGTGCGGCGATGGTGATTTCGCGGCCAAGCCGCGTGAACATGGCGCCGCGCTTGGCGTCGTTTGCGCTCTTGGCGCGCTTAATCGTTGCCCATTTGCTATGACCTGACATCGCTCTACCTCACTGATCGCGATCGGTTGAACGATCGCGAGATGCAATTTTACTTCGCATATTCCACTGCCCGCATTTCGCGCACCACGGTGACCTTGATCTGACCGGGATACTCCATAGTCTCCTCGATCCGCTTGGCGATCTCGCGGCTGAGCTGAATACAGGCCAGATCGTCCATCATCTCGGGTTTGACGATGATGCGCAGCTCACGGCCGGCTTGCACAGCGTAGGCCTCGCTCACCCCCTTGAACGATTTGGCCGTTTCCTCGAGCTGGCGCACGCGCTTGACGTATGTCTCCAGCGTCTCGCGGCGCGCGCCAGGGCGCGAGCCGCTGATGGCGTCGGCGATCTCGACGATCACTGCTTCCAGCGTCTCCTGGGGCACGTCGTGGTGATGCGATTCAACACAGTGGATCACCTTCGGGTTAATGTTGAAGCGGCGCAGCAAGTCTACGCCGAGTTGGACGTGGGTGCCCTCGTTTTCGCGGTCGAGCGCCTTGCCGATGTCGTGCAGCAAGCCGCCCATCTTGCAAATCTTCACGTCTGCTTTGAGTTCGGACGCCAACAGGCCGGCCAGCCTGGCGGTCTCTACCGAGTGATAGAGCTGATTCTGGCCGTAGCTGGTGCGGTATTTCAGTCGCCCCAGCGTCTTGACGATCTCGGTAGGCAACCCAGGCACCCCGGCTTCAATTGTCGCCCGTTCGCCCTCTTCGGCCATGATGCGCTCGACATCGCGCCGGGCGTCTTCCAGCGTCTTTTCGATGCGCGTGGGGTGGATGCGCCCATCGCGCACAAGCGATTCCAGCGCGCGTCGGGCGATTTCGCGACGCACCGGGTCGAAGCATGAGATGGTCACCGTTTCGGGCGTGTCGTCCACGATCACGTCTACGCCGGCAGCTTGTTCAAACGCCTGCACATTGCGTCCGTTGCGGCCGATGATGCGCCCTTTGGCTTCCTCACTGGGCAGCTCGACAGTGGCGACGGCGCGTTCGGCCACCACGTCGGTGGCCACGCGCTGCATGGTCTCAATCACCAGCTTGCGCGCGCGTTGGTCGGCTATTTCGCGGGTCTGTGCCTCGACCTCGCGGATGACGCGCGCCATGTCGCTGCGGGCCGTCTCGCGCACTGTTTCAAGCAGCGCATTGCGGGCATCCTCGCGCGTCATACCGGCCACCTCTTCGAGCTTGGCCTCCAGCGTGGCCACGCGCTCTTTCTGCAGGCGTTCCAGCTCGGCCTCGCGCCTGTCCAGTGCTGATTGACGTTGATTCAGCTTCTTCTCGCGTTGTTCGATGCGCTCGCGCTGGTTATCCAGTTCCTCGCGTCGCTTCTTCAGGCGGTCGTCTTCGCGTTGAAGCTCCAGCCGCCTCTCCTTGATCTCCTG
>Ga0308411_10002707_pt1 | contig 11921 bp, 11 predicted proteins | sample HotsprottomLayer_2_FD_203530 | JGI IMG/M metagenome (GOLD analysis project Ga0308411, IMG submission 203530) | Hot spring phototrophic mat microbial communities from Octopus Spring, Yellowstone National Park, Wyoming, United States -... | ecosystem: Environmental > Aquatic > Thermal springs >... | reverse complement strand
GATCAACGGCCGCGACCTCTCGTTCCAGACCAATCTGGGCGACGACCAGGGCGAGGCCCCGTCGTATCCCTCCATCGTCGCGGTCTCCTGGGATTTCACCGGTGACCGCCAGGCGACCATCCTCGAACTGGCCGATTGGCCGGATGAGCGCGGGAATTAACGCCTCCCCCCCTCTGCGACCCGCGAGCAACCGAACTGGAGCCCGAGACCGCCCCCATGAACCACCCCCGGATCCTTCGCGAGCGCCAGGCCGACACCCGGGAGGTGATCGACCGCCTCGTCCCGGCCCCCGACGACGGCTCGATCGGCCTCTTGGCGCAGACCCAGACCGTCGCGAGCTACCCCACCACCGCCCAAGCGTTCTACGCCTGCCAGCCGCAGGCGGTCGATGGACCCGAGATCGAAGGGGCCTCGGCGTTGTTCGTTCCGAGCTCGAGCCGCGTCGTTTACGCCTTCAACATCGGATCGGCCGTTCCCCCCGTGGGGACCCGCGTGATCCTCCACGCCTGCGGCGGCCGCTGGGTGTTCCGCTACGACGGCTGAGCCTCCCCAAGTGCCTCTGCCCCGCCGATCGGCGGGCCCCCTTTTTGGTCGGAACCCATGAATCCCCGCTCCCATCGCCTGCTGCGGCTCCGCTGGGCCGAATTGAGCGATCCCTCCCCCGGAACCCCCACGACCCGCCTCGATCCTCTCTTTCCCCGGGGAACCCCCCGGTTCCTGGGAAGGGTCGTGACCGCCGGTTCCATCCCCTCCACCACCGATCGGGTCTACCTGGTCAACCCGGTGCGGCTCGAAGGGGCCGAGGCCGAGGGGGCGTCTCCCGGGCTGATCGTCGACCACGACCGCCGGATCCCCGTGGTGGTGATCGGCTCCCGCCCCCCCGCCGCCGGCGACCTGCTGATCGCGCAGGCCATCGCCGGCCGCTGGGTCGCTGAAAGCGGCGGCGCCCCGACCCTCCGGGAGGAATGCTGGCCCTGCGATCTCCCCGCCAAAAACCTCACGCTCTCCTGGACCAATCCCTTCGACGGCGACGGCACCGCCACCCTGTTCTACAACCCACCTGCGCGGTGGGTCACGGACTGCTTCGGGAACTATCTCTTCTCAATCCAGTGCCGGAATGGAAGCATTGAGTTCTCGGCTGGATACTTCCTGGCGGGCGACTGCCCCGAGGGCCAGCGGCAGTGGTGCACCTCGACCGGGCGGGCCCCTCTGCGGTTGCTCGAAGAGGTCGTCTCGTGCTCCCCCCTCATCCTCCGCTACCTGGTGATCCCCGGTGAATGCCCCGTGATCTCCAGCGGCGGATTCACCTCGTTCACCGTCACCGAGTGACCGCAGACCCCAGCGGCGATGCGAGGCGCCGGTTGGTCGAACCCGTCCCCCCTGGTACCGCCCGTTGCCCGCGAGTCACCGCGGCCACGGTCCGACTCCCCTGCCAACCCGTCTTGAGGTCGGTCCACCGCCGACGCCTGATTCGAGGTTGCCGGATCGGCTCGTTTCCATTACGCTCTGCCTCCAAAACCCCGCCCGCAACCGGCGGGCGACCCCGCGTCGCTGACGACGGATCCCAAACCGGCGGGCGACCCCGCGTCGCTGGCGACGGATCCCCAACCGGCGGGCGACCCCGCGTCGCTGGTGACGGATCCCTAAGCGGCGGGCGACCCCGCGTCGCTGGTGACGGATCCCAAACCGGCGGGTCCATCCCCGCCGTTCTGCGGGAGACCGCCTTGCAAACGCTGTACGACAGCTCCCTTCCCCCAAGGATGCCCGCGCGGGGAGTCGCTCCATCCTCCGCAGGAGGGTGCCGCGGGGGGGAATCCCCAGATCGCCTCGCGGGAGACCGCCTCATGGATGAGCCCGCCGTCGGCCTTCCCCGAACCTGGACGCTCCACCACGCGGCCGCGCGGCAAACCGGCGAAACCCGGACCACGCGGCAGGGAGAAACCCCGACCCTCAGCGTCGTCGTCCCTCTCTACAACGAAGAGGAAAACGTCCTGGAACTGCACCGCCGGCTCGACCTGGCCCTCCGCGGGCTTCAAGTCTCGTACGAGATTCTCCTGGTCGATGACGGCAGCACCGATCAAACCCCCAAGCTCATCCACGATCTCCAGCGGACCCACCCCCGCCTGGCGGTCTTGCACCTGAGCCGCAATTTCGGACACCAGGCCGCCGTCTCCGCCGGGATCGACCACGCGCGGGGGGAGGCCGTCGTCGTCATGGACGGCGATCTTCAAGACCCCCCCGAGCTGCTCAGCCAGTTCGTCCGGAAATGGCGCGAGGGATACGACGTGGTCTACGCCGTCCGGCGGCGTCGCCAAGAGCCGCTGCTCAAACGGCTCGGCTACGCTTCGTTTTATCGGCTCTGGAATGCGGTCAGCGAGCTCGAGATCCCCCTCGATAGCGGCGACTTTTGCTTGCTGGACCGGCGGGTGGTCGAGGTCCTCGTTCACTTGCCGGAGCGGATGCGGTTTGTCCGGGGACTGCGGACCTTCGTCGGCTTCCGGCAGGTCGGAATCGCCTACGAGCGCCCCGCGCGGCAGACCGGACGCTCAAAATACCCCCTCCGCGCCCTCCTGGGACTCGCCATCGACGGCCTGATCAGCTTCAGCGGCTACCCCCTGAGGCTCGTCAGCCTCCTGGGACTGACGACCATCGCCGCGGGGCTGGGCTTGCTCATCTGGGTTCTGGGCGACGCCATCTCGAGCCAAACCGCTCCCCGCGGCTGGGCCAGCACGCTGGTCATCGTCCTCTTTCTGAGCTCGATCCAACTCCTCAGCCTGGGGATCATCGGCGAATACATCCGCCTGATCTTCCTCGAAACCAAGGGCCGCCCGACCTACATCGTTCGAACCTGCCGCCGCGGCGTTGCCGAACCCGTTGGGCAACCCCACGGAATCACCCCCGAACCACCCGACGCCGCCCGCGACCGGGGGGTTCCCGAAAAGACCTCCTTCACCCGACTTGACCGACCAAGGACCACACTCCAGTGATCGACCACTGGTCGCGAGGAGATCCGCCGCCCACCGTGACCGACGCCATCCTCGTGGAGCTCGCCGAGGAGGTGCGTCGCCACCCGTGGTGGCAGGCCCGGGCGGTGCTCACCGCCCAGCTGCTGGCTCAGCTCGGAGTGACCCCGCCGGCCCGGGTCGTGGACGCCGGCTGCGGCTGGGGCGTGACCCTCGAGCACCTGGAACAGCGCGGCTACCAGGTCGTCGGAATCGACCTGTCCCTGCGCGGTCTCCAACGGCTCGACCAACCGGGCCGAACCCTCGTTCTGGCCGATCTCAACCACCCCTTTCCCCCCGAAGCGACCTTGAGCGACGCCGTGTTGGCCCTCGACGTGATCGAACACCTCGACGACGATCGCGGTGCCCTCCGCCGCCTCGGAAGTCTGCTGAAGCCGGGGGGATGGCTGGTCGTCAGCGTTCCGGCCATCCCCGAGCTCTATGGCGAGTTTGACGAGATCCAGGGACATCGCCGCCGCTACCTCCCCGAAACCCTCGCGACGGCCTTCGATGGCTCCGGCCTGACCCTGCAACGGCTGTTTTGGTGGGGCCGCTGGCTGGTTCCAGCCCTCCGGCGGCAACGCGCGCGGATCCGCTCCCGCCCCGGCGAGTCGGCCACCGCGACCTACCGCCGCTACCTCCAACTCCCCCCTTGGCCGACCCCCTGGATCGCCCGACTCGCCTTCGCCCTCGAACAATCCGCCGCCCTTCAAGGCCGGCTTCGAACCGGAACCTCGCTCTTCGCCGTCGCCCGCCGGCCATGCTCGCCGAAGTCGCCTTGCCCCTTCTTGAGCTATGGCCTCGACGATTGCCCGGGCAGCTGAGACGATTGCCCGGCCGAGTGTGACGATTGCCCGAGTGAGTGTGACGATTGCCTGGGCAGCTGTGACGGCCGAAGTCGCCTTGCCCCTTCTTGAGCAATGGCCTCGACGATTGCCCGGGCGAGTGTGACGATTGCTCGGGGCAGCCCTTGGAACCCGCGGCTGAAGTTCCACGCTCCGCCGGGCGGAAATCGCCCGTGTGCCTCAGATCCCATCACCGTCGTGCTGGAACCGATCACCCAGGAAACCTGCCCCCATTGTCCGGCTGCCCCTGGCTCCCGTTGCGAGGGACAGCGGGTCCGCCGGCTCTGCCAGCTCGCCGACCCCTCCGCGGCCTGCTTCAGCCCCGCCTACCGGGACTGGCTCCGCCGACGGGCTGATCTCGGCAAACCTCGCGGACTTCCCCCGAGCCCCGGAGAGATGCGCGGGGGTGGATTTCCAAGCAACCCGCCGCAAGCCCCCGCTCCCCTCCACTCCCTGGCCCCATCCCCCGCTCAGCTCCGCGCAAGCGAATTGGTGGCCAGGCTCCACGCGGTGCGTGCCTGCCCGCATCGCACCGAACGCCCCGACTGCGGCTGCGCGGGCCTGGCCCGCTGCGCGCTGGGGAAAGGACGCCAGGGACTGGTCAACCACCAGGATTGCCTCGCATGCCTCCACGATCTCCCTGTCCAACCAGGCCCGATCGCGACCCCCTTTGCTCGCCACGACGATCCCTCCCGCTTGCCCGCGACCTCGGAACCCACCTCGCGCCAAGATCCCATGAACCGCCGCGAAGCCTCGACCTTCCCGGCGACGCTCGCGACCCCATCTCGCCTTGGTCACCGCCCGTGAATCCGTGGAGCGAACCCACCATGACCACCGATTTTTCCGGCTCGACCCGCAAGAACGAAAACACCCCTGACTCCTTCCCGTCAGATTCCCCCAGGCTTGCCGCGGATCGCTCCCTGGCGCCCGAAGATCCCCTGGCCGACGGCCAGCAGATGCTCGACCCGGAGGTCCAAGGCCGGCTCTGGATCCGCGCGCTCATCCCGCTTTTGCAACTCCGCTCCCACGAGCCAGATCCGAGCAACCGCGTGCAGTTCGCGTTCGACCGCATGCACGTGGCCGCCTGCGAGCGGATCGCCCGCATCCTCCGCTCCGACCTGGGCTCGGCTCGCGATTGAATCCCTCGTTTCTGGACAAGCCCACCTCAAGCGGAACCGAGATTCCAGGCCGCCGTAATTCAATTCATCCCCGACCCGCACCCCCGCCCGAGCGGATGGGAGAAAGCGCAGGTCAGGCTGGAATGAGCGGTTGCGGAAACTGGATAATCCTGAGAATTTTTATGCAACTGGTCCTGCGAATTTGCAGACCATATGGAACAACTGAGCCGGAAAACCGCAACGCGGAGCCGGCCAGCGTCGGGAGGTCGCCCCGTCTGTTTCTGGGTTGGAATTGGTCACCGCTTCGATGACGACCTTAGCCCCAAGGAGAATGCCAGCGATGAGTCCAGGTCTGGCCATTGGCAGCCAGGGACCCTTCGACGCCCTGGAGCGCAGGCTGAGCCTGAGCACCGTGGTGGCGAAGCTGCCCCCGTACGACGACGACGACGAGGACCTTCCGCCGGAGGAGGATCCGGGCGATTTCCCGGGTGAAGATCCGCCGGTGGTGTACCCTCCGCTTCCTCCCTCCGGCCCAGTGGGCCCGGGTTGATCGGATCCTTCCGGTAAAGGATCCCGGGCGCGACCTGACGGCCCGGATCGCTTGCCTCGACGACGCCCGGCGTCCCCGCGGACGGGGCGTCGTCGTCGACAACCGGCATCAGACCGGCGCGTCAGCCGACGCGCCGGTCACGACAGAATCCCGAAAGCGAAGCGGTCAGACCCCTCAGAATCCCAGATGCGAAGCGGTCGGACCGATTCGCGAATCCAGGTCGAATCAATGTTGGGAATCCAGATATTAAAACACGCAGAGGCGATGTGACGTGTGCCGCGGAAGGGGCAAACGCGGGTCTCCGGCGGATGTTCCGGCCCTGGCGGGGGTGAGGTCATGGGGGTGTTTTTCATCGATCATCGCTGGAGTTCGCGGCCGATCGCGGTGGTGGAAGCGGAGAGTTACCAGCGCGCGGTGGAGCTGGCGGCCGGCCGGGGTGTTCGTCTGTTGTACGCGAAGCTGAGGAATCAGGACCTCCTGGGGGCCTCCCTCCCCGCGGCCGATCTCCGGGGTGCGGATTTGGGCAAAGCCTGGCTCGACGAGGCCGACTTGCGCGGAGCCGACCTGCGGTCGGCTGTGATCTGCGGCGCAAGCCTGCGGGGGGCTCGGTTGCGGGGAGCGGACCTGAGGGAGGCGGACCTTCGCGGGACAGACCTGCGGCTCGCCGATCTCCGCGAGTCTCGCCTGGTGGGAGCGGATCTCCGGGGCGTTTCGCTGCTGGGGGCCCAGTTGGGAGGGAGCGTCCTGGATTGGAGGTGGAGCGCGATTCCGCTGGAGCTTCTGCGGCGGCAGGCCGGTTCGCCGCAGGCGCAGCGGCTCCTGACAGACCTGGCGTTTCAGGACGACGCTCGCCCGTTCGGCTGGATCGAGAACTTGCTCCGCCATCCCGCGGAAGCCGAGTGGGCCCTGGAGGTGCTGAGGGGGCATCTCCGCCGCGGCGACAACGCCCCTGAGTGGCTCCGCCGGGTGGCAGCGGACGCGTCGAGCACAGACCCTCAGGAAAAGCCAGCCGTTGCCCGCGCGGTTGGCGATGTCCCCGTGCCCTCGGCGCCGCTTGCCCCCCCCGCGGCCCCCGCCGTGGCCCAGGTGGTGTGGTCGCGCCGCGGAGGCCAGCGGAAAACCCGGATCGTTCGCGATTCGTCCTGACTCCCCGAGGCGTCAGTGGACCACTTCGAGCGCCCCGCGAGCATCCGCCGTCGGGGAGCACCGGTGGGCGTCAGAACCAAGACACCGCACTTCAAGAGCGACTGGGAGAGGATCCATGAGACCGCGTCCGCCCTGGGAAACTGGCTCCGATCGAAAGCCTTGTGCCTGGATGAGGGCCACGGCCAACGGCCTGGTCCCTCCAGCCAACCGCGCACTGCCAGGGGCTTCTGGCGGTCGAGGGACCACCGAGCGGCTCGCCGCTGCCCCTCCGGTTCCCCCGTTCGCGTGGGGGTCGAACCGGCCAACTGGGATCGCCCGCCGGTCCCGCCCCCGTTCGCCGCAAGCCCACAGCGCCCTGGCGATGCTCCGTCTCTTTCCGGTGGACGTCTCGCCGCTGCCGCGGGTCCACGTCCGGCCCGATCCCCCGCACGGGAGCCTGCGGGTCTACGACCGTCCCTCGAGCCAGGATTTCCTGGTCTACACCCCACGCTTCCGCGCTCAGTTTCGCGCAGGGCATCGGTTCGGTCGATGGTATGTCCGTCCCCTGCGTTCGGTGGGAGCGCATCCGGAGAGCCGCAGTTTCGCCACAGCCAAAGCCGCGATCGAGGCGCTCGCCGCCGGTTCCTGGAAACTGGGCGGCCCCTCGGAGCTCAGCCACCGCAAGCTCCGCGTCATCTGGTCCATCCCCCATCCGTCGAGGCACTGAACCCGCCGCCGCCCGGACCGGCGAGCCCCGCAGGGGCGATTCGCCGCCGTGAGCGAGCCATTTGAGGCAGCCCCATGAGCGATTGCAACCTCTTGCGAATCCCGCCCGCCGTCCGTCGCCGCTCCAACCTCGTGAGCAAATCGGCCGGAACAGACCGGGGGCCACGGCCGGGCTCAACCACCAGCTCGGAGCCGAAGCGGTCGCCGCGCGACAGTTCGGAGTTGAAGCGGTCGCCGCGTGACAGCTCGGAGTTGAAGCGGTCGCCGCGCGACAGCTCGGAGTTGAAGCGGTCGTCGCGTCTTCTGGCCTCCGCTTCGTTCCCGGGGCGAGCACCCTTGCTGACTGCCGAGCAGGAGCGCGCGCTGGCGGTGCGGATCAAGCGCGGGGATGACCAAGCCCGCCGTGCTTTGATTGAGTCGAATCTGCGGCTGGTGGTTGCGATCTCCCGTGGTTACTCGTCTCCGGGGATGACCCGCGACGACCTGATCCAGGAGGGGAACCGCGGCCTGATCCGGGCTGCGCGGGATTTCGATCCCGATACCCACAACGTCCGCTTTGCCTCCTACGCCTCGTATTGGATCCGCAACGCGATCCAGCGGGCCATCGCCCAGAACTGCTCGCTGATCCGGCTCCCCGACTATCTGGTCATGCTGCGGGGCAAATACCACCGGGTCGTCGGCGAGCTGCGGTGCGAGGAACAGCTCCGCGGCGACGGTGTCCCGGCCGACCTGGGCCCCGAGTCGATCGCGTCGCGGATGAAGATCTCGGCCCGGAGGTATGAGAACTTGAAGCGGTCGATGTTTGAGTGGGCTCCGTTCACGGCCACCGACAGCGACGGCGAGGGGTGGACGCGGCAGGAGATGGTGGCCGACCTGCGGACCCCGGAGCGCGATCTCGAGGAGGCCGAGGAGTCCGCGGCCTTGCAGGCGGCCCTCCAGCGGCTCTCTCCCTTTGAGATCTGGCTGATCCGCCATCGCTTCGGCCTCGTTGAGGATGCGGAGCCGGACGTTCAGCCCGGGGGGGAATCGGTGAGCAACGAACCGGCGAGCGGCCCCCGGCGAGGAACCCAACCGCGGCGGCAATGCTCTTACTCGGAACTCGCCGAAGCCTGCGGGTTGAGCAAGTCCCAGGTCCGCCGGTTGGAGCAGCATGCGCTTGAGAAGCTGCGCGGTCTGCTCGATCCCGAGGTGCTGGCGGAACCCATCCCCGTTGCGGCCCTTGGCCGGCGGACCCGGAAGCTGGCGGCCGGGACCCGGAGAGGCGGCTGACCGACAGCAGCGGTTTCGCCGGAAGGTGGGAACGATCGCCATGAAACCAAGCGTGGATCTGACCGAAGCGGCAGTCGGGCTCCAAAGGTCGTTGCGGCGGGCTTCGGAGTTGCCGCCTGGTCCCGACCCCAAGCAGGCTCGTCGGTTCCTCGAGCTGCTTCGCCATCCCGGCGGGGGCTGCACCGAGCTGCGGCTGTTGGGGGCGGCGTGGGACGCCCGGGGCCGGTTGCGGCGGGCCTCTGATCTTTCGCCGGCCTTCGCCGGCTCGACCCTGGCTGGTTGGTTTGAAGACCTCGATCGGCTCTGCGGACTGGTGCTTCGGCTGTCGGGGGTTTCCGCCTACGTCACGATCAACCCGGTCCGCCGCGACCTCTTGGCGCGGTCGGACCACCGGCTCAGCCGGGCGAGGCACACGACCCGGGACGAAGACATCCTCTGCCTGCGCTGGCTCTATCTCGACATCGACCCGATCCGCCCGGCGGAGATCAGTAGCACCGAGGAAGAGCTCTGCGCGGCGGTATGCCGGCGGGATGCGATCCTCCACGACCATCCCGAGCTCGCGGCCTCGGCCCTCTGGGGACGCTCCGGCAACGGCGCCTGGATCCTGGTTCGACTTCCCGACTACCCCAACGACCCCCACCACCGCTCGCTGGTGGCCGAGGCGGTGCGGGTTTTGGACCGCGACTACAGCGACAGCTCGGTTCGCATCGACCCGGCGACCGTCAACCCGGCGCGGTTGATCGGCCTTCCTGGTACGCTCAAGGCTAAGGGTTCGCACCGGCCGGAACGCCCCTGGAGGCTGGCCACGCTCGAGGGCATCGGCCCCCGGGCCGATCCCCTGAAGCAGGCGAACCAGTGACCGCGGCCCCCCCGGCCGGCCCCCCCCCCGGCCGCGCGGGGGTTGCGGTGCCCGCCCATGGACTGCGAACGACCGTCGCCGGCACCGTCTCGCCGCGACTCGCTCAACCCGCCCCCGCTCGACCTGGCCGCCTGGCTGGCCAACCGCCTGGGCCCCGCCCCGGTCCGAAACCAGGACCCAAACCCCGCCGCCCCGCCAGGACTGAACCCTTCGCCGGCCCCCAACCCCAAGGCCGCGACCGCACGGGCCGCGAACCGGTCACCGCGGCCAACCGATAGCCGCGGCCGCATCCTCCAACGAGCCGCCGCTTACCTCGCCAAGCTCCCCCCGGCCGTCGCCGGAGAAAGGGGGCATAACCGAACCTTCCACGCCGCCTGCGTTCTCATCAAGGGCTTCGATCTGACCATCGACGAAGCTCGGCCGCTGCTGGGGGCGTGGAACAGTGGCTGCCTGCCTCCCTGGTCCGCCGCGGAACTCGAACACAAACTCCGCAGCGCCGCCGCCGCCGCCGACACCCGCCCCCGCGGATACTTGCTCACCGGATCCCTCCGCGCAAATCCCCGATCCGCAATAGCCCCAGTCCCGACCGCCCCGAAGCAGGGAGCCGACGCGAACCAGCAACCCGGCGGATCTTGCCCCACGGTCAGCTCCAGCGACAGCCAGGCTGGGGCGGCCGCGGGATCATGTCACCGCGGCGCCGCGGGGGGGGCTGCGGGATCGTCAGGCAAAAGGAGGGAGCTTGCGGAAGGAACCCTGGCTGACGCCGGCCGAGCCGACCCCGGCCGTTCGCCGCGCCGGCTGCCTTCAGGGACGGTCGGTCCCTTCCCGCCTGAGGCGTCCGATGCCGAAGAACCAACGGGGGCGGAGGTTTCCGATCCCGCGGCCCTCGAGGCCGCCGAGGGACGAGAATCCAATCCCCACCGGCTGGCCCTCCTCTTTCTCCGTGACAACGTTGCAAATGCGGGAGGCATCGGCCTGAGATACTGGCAAGAGGAGTTTCTTTTGTGGGATGGCTCGGCCTATCGCCGGATCCCGACCGGGGAAGTCCGTGCCCAGGTGACACAAACCCTGACCCGCGAATTTGAGCGGCTCTTCCAGGGGGTACAGCAGCGGCGCGGCATCGAGGCGGTTGCGGGGGGCCAATCGCGACGGCCTCCCCGCCCGCTGGCCGTGACCGGGCGGCTGGTCAGCGACGTCGTCCAGGCGGTCGCCGGCCTGATTCTGGTGCGCACGCTCGATTGCCCGCGGCAGCCGGCCTGGCTGGAGCCGTTCCCGGAGCTTACGGCCCCGCTCGCCAAGATGCCCCCGCCGGCGCCAGCGAGAGCGGAAGCGAGCCGGATCTCGGGCCGCTGGTGGTCTGACGTCTCAACCGCCGCGGCCAACTGGCCGGCGACCGAAGTCCTCCCGGCCCGCAACGCCCTGGTGCACCTGCCGTCGTTCGCCGCCGGTCGCCCCTGCGCGGTCCCTCCCACTCCCCGCCTCTTCAACGCCTACGCCCTCGATTACGACTTCGATCCCCAGGCACCCGAGCCCGCCGGTTGGCTGGCCTTCCTCGCCCAGGTCTGGGCCGACGACCCGGAGAGCATCCGCTGCCTCCAGGAGTGGTTCGGCTACCTCCTGACACCCGACACCTCGCAGCAGAAAATCCTCATGATGGTGGGTCCGAAGCGGTCGGGCAGGGGGACCATCGCCCGGGTGCTCAAGGCCCTCGTCGGGGCCGGCAACGTCGTCAATCCGACCCTGGCCACCCTGGCGCGGCCGTTCGGGCTGGCCCCCCTGATCGACAAACCCATCGCCATCTTTCCCGACGCCCGCCTCTCCAGCCGGCCCGACAACGCCGCCATCGTGGAATCGCTCCTCTCGATCAGCGGCGAGGACGACCAGACGATCGACCGCAAACATCTCCCTGCCTGGACCGGACGGCTCCCCACCCGGTTCGTCCTGATTTCCAACGAACTCCCCCGCCTGCGCGACTCCAGCGGGGCCCTGGCCAGCCGCCTGGTCATCCTCCGGTTCACGCGCTCGTTCTACAACCGCGAGGACACCGGCCTCTTCGACCGGCTTTCCGCCGAATTGCCCGGAATCCTCCTCTGGGCCGTCGCCGGCTGGAAGCGGCTCCGCGATCGAGGCCGGTTCCTCCAGCCCAGCTCGGCCCGCGACCTGGTGGCCATGATGGACGAATTGGCCAGTCCCATCGCCGCCTTCCTGGACGATCGGTGCGTTCGCGATCCGCACGCAACGGTTCCCGCTGCTGAGCTTTACGAAGCGTGGCGAAACTGGTGCCAGGAGCGTGGCCGAGAAGCGGTGGGGGACGAGCAAGCCTTCGGCCGCGACCTCCACGCCGCCATTGCTGGCCTGACCAAGAGCCGTTACCGCAAACATGGTCTACGGGTGGCCCACTACAACGGCATTCGCCTCCGCACCGCG
>Ga0308411_10002706_pt1 | contig 11924 bp, 11 predicted proteins | sample HotsprottomLayer_2_FD_203530 | JGI IMG/M metagenome (GOLD analysis project Ga0308411, IMG submission 203530) | Hot spring phototrophic mat microbial communities from Octopus Spring, Yellowstone National Park, Wyoming, United States -... | ecosystem: Environmental > Aquatic > Thermal springs >... | reverse complement strand
TCAGGATATGGCATCCCATCGGTAATAAAACAGGATGCAAAGATTATCTATGATGCAATGGGCCTAAGGCATTCATCAGTTCCATTTCAGATAAAATAACCCACCAGAGAAATTTTTCAGGGAAAAGCCAAAAGTAGTGCCTATCTATTTGCTAAAAGTCTACTATATCAATGGGTTATGGAAATAAATGGTCAAAGTCGGGAGGTCAAATACCCCCTTGTATTGCCTCTCTGGTTACCCTTTCTGCAAGGCTAAATAGTGCCTTCTTACCCTCCTCTGTCCGTGCCTCAATATAGAACCTCACCTTTGGCTCTGTGCCTGAGGGCCTAATCATAAACCATGAACCGTCTTCAAGGATTATCTTGGTGCCATCGGTGGAGAGAACATCTTTGACCTTTGCTTTTGCCTCTCCAAACTCAATCTCCTTACCCGGTATATAGGTCTTTGCAAGGACTGATAGCTTATCAATTAGAGGCCTGCCTGCAAGTGAACGATCTACTGCAATACCTGACCTGTCGGGATAGTAGGCCCCGTAGGTATCCATCAACTCCCTTAGATACACACTAAGGTTTTTGCCTGTTACACTCATGATCTCAAGGGCGAGTAGTAGGCCAACGATGGCATCCTTCTCAAGGGTATGATTATACACCGATATGCCATCAGACTCCTCAAAGGCCACAATCGCCCTCTCAATTGCTGTGCCAAGCATAAAGGGCCTAAAGTTCTTAAAACCCACCTTTGTCTCCTTTATTGGCACATTGAGCCTCTCGGCTATGGCATTGACAAAGTTGCTTGTGCCCACTGATTTTGCTACGCAGCCCCTAAGGCCCTTGTATTGATGTAAGAAGTGAAGGGCCATAGCCCCAAAGTAGTTCATGGGGACTTGCATAGAGCCGTCAGTAAACCTTATCCTGTCGCCATCAGGGTCCATTATCACACCTAGTTTAAAGGTGGCATTGGAGTTTGACAGAGACCTCTCAACTCCCTCCATGTTTTTCTCGGAAGGTTCAGGGGCAATCCCCCCAAAGAGATAGTCATCATCGGTGCGCAGGTATTGTATCTTAGGGCTTTCACCAAGTATCCTCTGGACCTTGCCACGGGTCGCACCATGAACATTGTCAATACAGAGGGTAAGGTCTGCCTCATCAATGAATCTGATTATCCGATTTAGGTCAATGGTGCCCCTCTCTTTGATGTATTTGATGTAAAGCCCTGTAAGGTCAATAGATTCAAGCCCCTTTACAGGGCTCTGATTAATGGTTAGTCGCTTCTTCATTATTGAGTTTGCAATACCCTCAAAGAGGGATGTAATCTCTGGCCCTGCAGGCCCACCATCAGAGGGATTAAACTTAAAGCCCGCAAAGTTTGCAGGATTGTGCGATGGTGTAAGATTGATAGAGCATGCTGCACCAAGCATCTCTACACCTGCAGAAAACTCTGGGGTAATGGACTCACCGCTATACCATGTCCTTATGCCTTCCTGCTGTAGTTGCCCAATTACTTCCATAGCAAAGTCTCTTCCCAAAAAACGGTTGTCGTGGCCAACAATTACGCCCCTTCTCTTAATCTCCTCAAAACCACTAACACCCATCGCCTCCACGAAGTCCCTATCACCCGTCTTGAAGGCCTCAATAATGGCTGAGGTAACGACCCTGACATTGTGAAAGGTAAAGTCAGTGCCGACCTCACCCCTCCAACCTGATGTGCCAAAGACGATCTCTGCAGGGTCATTGTTTGACCTTGCAAAGTGCTCAATCTCTGTGAGCAAGCCTCTGTTAGCCTTAACATCTGAAAGTATCGCCTTCCAGCACTCGGTGGCATTTGCATATCTTGTTGTCATATTGCCCATCCCTCCTTTACATATTATGAAGACTTAACCACTGTGAAATGATTATATCCTAAATTGTGTAATTGTTGTTACAAAGAAAAGAGATTGCCCCTCAAGCCTTAAGAACGGATGTTCACCTCTAAATCATGAGGGGTAGATGATGCAAAATGCCCTTTTTTTAAAAAGTTCTGCGTTATTTATTAGTTTCTTTCTCGTGACTACATTTACCTCCTGATGTGGTAAAACTGTTGGTATCCTAACATTTGCTGCCTTCAATAATTCACAGGATTTTTCTCTTGGCCTCGGTATCTTCATGCAGAGACCTTGACCTTTTATCTCCATCTCTATTGAACAAATGGTCGCTAATTGGGGGTCGCTAATTGGCTGAGACCTTCTTTAACTGTCAAATTCATATTAGACCATGCCTCTCTCAACCTCCGTATAATCATATATGCAAGCATCACTACTAACACATGCCCTCTGGTGCCTTCCTCTCTTCGCACAAACACCGGTCTAACTTCTAAAACCGTTGTCTTACAGTCATGAAATGCTTTTTCAACTAAAGCCAAATCCATTAATGCCTTTATCTGAGGCTTCGTTATTGCCGTGATATAATGAAAACCATCCGGCAACATCTTGTGTGCTTTTAATCATCCCCCTATCACCAACAAATGTCACTCCCTTACAACCAAAACGCTCAGATACCTCCTTTACCTGATTATAAAAGGGCAAGTTTAATAGCCTCAATCTCTTGAGGCGTGCAATCAGAAAGATTGGCAATTGTGCGCTTCTTTACCTTCCCATCCTCTCTATATGATTCCCATAAGAGAATAGACCGATATATCGCTTTGCCTGTCTTTCCTGCAGATTTGTTTTCCACAATATTATTAGTGACTACAAATTAAAGAAGGAAATGGCAATTATTCTAATTATGTCAATATGTTATTAATTTTGGATGGGGTGAACATCCGTTACAAGCCAGAAGTTTCTGTTGATGCTGTTGTATTAGTTCAAAGACCTCTTGAGGGGTATCCGCAAGGTGTATGAGGTCAAGGTCTTTTGGAGTAATGGTATTTTCTGCCACAAGGGTTGTGCGCATCCACCTTAGCAGGCCTTCCCAATAGGGGGTACCGTATAGGATTATTGGGAAGTCTTCTCTCACCTTGCCTGTCTGCACAAGGGTCAAGGCCTCAAAGAACTCATCAATTGTGCCAAATCCACCAGGAAATATGATGAAGGCCATGGCATATTTGATAAACATCAATTTTCTGACAAAAAAATACCTAAATGAGAGGGAGATGTGGTGATACTGATTGGGCTTCTGTTCTGATGGGAGCTCTATGTTCAAGCCCACCGATTTGGCCCTTCCAAGATACGCACCCCTGTTTGCAGCCTCCATAATACCAGGCCCCCCACCGGTAATTACAGAAAAACCCGCATCGGCGAGCATCTTGCCAAGTTCCATTGCCTGCCTGTAATAAGGAGAACTCTCATCTAAACGGGCGCTACCGAAGATTGATACCGCAGGGCCTAAGCCATAAAGGGTCTCAAAGCCCTCCACTAATTCTGACTGTATCCTGAAAACCCGCCAGGTTTCAGAACTCTTCAGATCCTCAATCATTTTGCCTTCAGAGGCTCCTGATAAACTGCTCAGCAATGCGGCCATTTCTGCCGCCTGTCTCTATAGACCACTGTTTGGCAAGCCTATGCAGTAGCTGGGGTTCCATGTGGACATTATATTTTGATGCATACATGTCCACTATCCTGAGATATGCCTCCTCGTCCATCTTGTAAAACCCTAATCTCAGACCAAATCTATCAACCAGTGAGACCTTTTCTTCTAAGTTGTCAGAGGGGTTAACTATGTCTCCGTCACGGTCTGAAAACCTCGTGGGTATGAGGTGTCGCCTATTTGATGTGGCATAAAAGAGCATGTTCTCTGGTATCTCCTGTAGACCACCATCCATGATGGTCTTCAGGGCCTTGTAGTTTGTCTGGTCTTCTTCAAAAGAGAGGTCATCTATAAATATTATAAAACGGTAGTAGCTATGTCGGTAGATAAAATCGTAGATGTAGTGGATTGTCAGTATGTCACGGTTAAGTACCTGTATCATCCTAAGGCCTACTGGGGCAAACTTCTTAAGCAGGCCCTTTATGAGTGATGATTTGCCTGTACCCTTTTCGCCCCATAGTAGGACATTGTTGGCCTTTTTGCCCTTTATAAAATTAGTCGTGTTGGCAAGGACCCGCTTTTTCTGAACCTCTATATTTAGGAGACTGTCAAGGTCTACTTTAACAGGCCTGCTAATCGGATGGAGCCTCCGGGTTTGGCCATCCCAGAACATTGCAGTAGTAACCCCAAGGTCTATCTGGTAGGACGATTCCTCAAGCAATAGTAGTCTTTCAAGGGCAGTGGTGAGTTTAAGGACAATATCTGTAGTAGCTGACTCCTTTGTCTCCATACCTGTCATACAAGGGCACTCTTTATATATTCAGGTATCTTCATTGGCCTAAAATCATTGCCCACAAGGACTACCATCACCTTTGCAAGGGCAATCACCTGCTCCCCTTTTATAATGGTGTGTTCAAACTCTATAGCTGAAAGCCTTAGCATTGTTATGTCGGTGAGTATAGTGAGGATGTCCTGATAGCGGGCAGGGCTTTTGTATTCAATCTCAACCCTTGCCACGGCAAAACCAATCCCCTTAAGGGCAAGGTCTCTAAGGCTTATGCCTCTACTTAGGAGCATCTCAGTTCGTGCCTCTTCAAGGAATTTAAGATAGTTTGCGTAATACACAACGCCACCGCAGTCGGTGTCGTGGTAATATATCTTTTTTGTGTAACTGTGTCCCAAGCTCAACCAGAGGACTCTTTGGCAGGGAAATCTATTATCTTGCTCTCACTATCCTCTCTCTTTTTCTGAGACCTGCCCTCAAATACACCGCCCTCAGCCACCGAGAGTTTCTTAGTTATAATATCACCAAAAAGCCTACCTGTGGGTTTTATCTCAATGATCTCATTGGCCTCAATGTTACCCTCTATGGAACCACCTATTATGATCCCCCTAACTGTGGCATCGCCCTTTATACTGCCTGTCTCGCCTATTATCAACCAGTCCGCCTTGATGTTGCCAAAGAGTTTGCCGTCAATCCTGCAAGTCCCTTCGGTTGCGATATTACCCACAAACTCGGACCTTTGGCCAATCAGGGAGTCAATCTTATCATTTTTTCGCAGAAACATTTTGCACCTCAGATATGTATTTCATGGGATTTTGGGGAATCCCCTTGACCCAAACCTCATAATGTAGGTGAGGACCCGTTGCCCTCCCCGTGGCACCAACGAGGGCTATCACATCACCCCTCTTTACCCTTTGCCCCTCGGTAACAAGATTTTTGGAGTTATGGGCATATAAAGTTGTGTAGCCCATACCATGCTCAATCACTACTAAATTACCATTACCCTGACTCCAGCCAGAGAAACTCACGATGCCATCGGCTGTGGCCTTGATCTCTGTACCTTTTGGCGCAGATATGTCTATGCCTGTATGGTTATCCATACCGCCGTGGCTTGGGTCTTCCCTTTTGCCAAATTCAGAGGTAATCCTACCTTGTAGAGGCCAGCCCTTCGGTGTAGCTAGATAGAGGTTTTTTTGCTGCTGTAAAAACTCCTTGATGGCTGCAATCCTCTCAATCGCCTCTTTTATTTGGTCTTTTATATCATCCGCATTGAGGGCCCCTGCATCGTTCCCCAATCTCTCCAACAGGGCATCCCTCTTTCCAGTTGCTAAAAGGCTTTTGAGTTCCCTCTCAGCATCACGAATCTTTAGCATTGAGCTCTGGAGTTCATTGAACTGAGAGGTGTAATAATTGAGACTCTCCTTCATCTCATTGTAACGAGATGTCTCCACTGCGGAATTGATGATGTAGGCAGAAAAGCCAATCCATAGCAAGACCATGAGCACAATTCCTACCGACGGGAGTTTGAACCCGTATGGCTGTCTGCTATCATGGGGCACTACCATAATGGTGATTGGTGAAAAAAGCCTTTTAAGTAGGCGTCTCAACTTATACATATCTAATCCCCCCTTCTGATTTTTCAATGGAACCAATCACATAATAGTCTTTACCTTGCTGGCCCAGTATGTTACCAACCCTATTGAGCTCTTCAGGGCCACAGACAATAACAAAGCCAATACCCATATTGAAGGTGCGTCGCATCTCCTCAAGTGGCACATTGCCAATCCTCTGGATGATTACAAAGATTGGTTTGACCTCCCATGACCTGCTGTCAATTACTGCCGATAGCCCCTTTGGCAATACCCTTGAGAGGTTTCCTGCAAGCCCACCGCCTGTGATGTGTGCCATTGCCTTGATCTTTGCCTCCCTAAGGAGTCTTAAAACAGTCTCTACATATATCTTTGTGGGACTCAGTAGTTCCTCGCCTAAGGTGCATTGCAATTCGGCTACATAACTGTCCACTGTCCATTTTAGTTTCTCAAAAAAGACCTTCCTTGCAAGTGAGTAGCCATTACTGTGTAAACCACTGGAAGGTAGCCCTATTAAGACATCTCCCTCAGTAACTCCCGAACCATCAACTATCTCGGCCCTTTCAACCACCCCTACCGCAAAGCCCGCAAGGTCGTACTCACCATCGGCATAAAAACCTGCCATCTCTGCCGTCTCCCCACCAATTAAGGAACACCCTGCCAGTTTACAACCATTGGCTATTCCCTTGACCACCTCTGCTGCCCTTTCAGGATTGAGCCTCCCGGTGGCGAAGTAGTCAAGAAAGAAGAGCGGTTCTGCACCAAGGGTAAGGATGTCATTAACTCCCATTGCAACTAAATCAATTCCAACCGTATCGTGCTTGTCCATCATAAATGCAACCTTGAGTTTGGTGCCAACGCCATCGGTGCTGCTTACAAGTACAGGGTGCGTATATTTATTTAAATCAATCTCAAAGAGGGCACCAAAGGAACCTATATCCGCAAGGACACCCCTTTTAAAGGTCTCCCTTGCCATTGGTGCAATTAGACCCACAAACCTATCGCCCTCGTCAATGTCAACACCGGCGTCCTTATAGGTGAGGGGTTTCATAGGACCTTCATGCTTATGTCAACAGCCCTTGCGGAGTGGGTGATGGCACCTATGGAGATTATATCAACCCCTGTCTCTGCAATGGCCCTGACATTGTCTAAGTTTACACCACCTGAGGCCTCCACTAGTGCCCTCTTGTTGATAAAGTGCACTGCCTCTCTCATTTTGTCAATATCCATGTTGTCAAGCATAATCACATCTACGCCAACATCAAGTGCCTCCTTAACCTGATCCATCTCTGAGACCTCTACCTCAATCCTCAATAGGTGGTGAGACCTTCGTGCTAGTCTCACTGCCTCTGTAATAGAACCTGCAGCCTTTATATGGTTGTCTTTTATGAGTATGCCATCGGATAGACCAAAACGATGGTTACTGCCCCCGCCAATTTTAACAGCATACTTTTCCATTAGTCTCATACCAGGGGTTGTCTTTCTGGTATCTACTATCTTTACTGGGAGACCTTTGACCCTGTCTATGTAGGCCCTTGTGAGGGTGGCTATACCAGAGAGACGCTGTAAGAGGTTTAAGGCTATCCTCTCAGCCCTAAGTAGATCTGTGGCCAGTCCCTCAACCTTTGCTATTACATCGCCTCTACTACAAGTGTCACCCTCATTTTTAAAGACCTCCAGATCAAATTCATTGGTCATGAATGCAAAGGTTTCTGTTACATAAGGCATACCAGCAAGGACAAGGGGCTCCTTTGCTATAAAGTTTGCCATCGCCCGTTTTGTCTTGGGGATGACCAGTTCAGAAGTAAGGTCACCATAGGGTGAATCCTCAAGATATGCAACCTCAATTAACCTTTGGGTTAGGGGTTCTATCATCAAAAAAACCCCTAGGTTTATAGTCTCTTGTCCAGTATCTTAAGGAGTGCCCATACACTGCCTGCAATGGCACTTAAGGCAAGGGCAGAGCGCCAGTCAAGCAGAGTAGTTACATTGCCCTCAATGTTTTTTGCAATGGTAAGGATGGAGGCGCTGTTTGTAGAAGTGAGTTTGTTGGCAAAGATGGACCCTGTAGCGCTCTTATTTACCGATGCCTCTTCAGTAACGACGATGGGGGCGCAGGAAAAGTTGATATTTACACTATTGCCAGCAGTCATTGTTGTTATACTCTGATTTACATTAACAGCCTCACCCTTTACCAATACAGATGCCCCTTGAGTGATGTCTATCTTTTCACCGTCAATACTCACAGCAGCTACCTGCTGAAGGTCAATGTTGCCACCCTCCACAGACCTGACTGTGCATTGACGCACATTCATAAATTCTGCCTCAAGGATATTGAGGTGTTCACCCTCCATTTCTTTTATCTCTCTATCCATCGCCCCTCCTCCTTTTAGGATTCAATAGTACGAAGTAGTTTAAGGTTCTCTGTGACCTTGCTCTTACGATGACTAAAATCCTCGTACCTCTTCCTCTCCTTTTCTACCACCTCAGACGGTGCATTTTTTAAGAAGTCTTCGTTTGATAACTTCTTGCTTACGATCTCTATCTCACGGTCAATCTTCTCACTCTCCTTTTGAAGCCTTGCGATCTCACTCTTTATGTCAAGAAGCCCCTCTAAGGGGATGTATATCTCAAGGTGTTCCCTTACCGTAACTGCCGAGCCCTTTGTCTTAACGAGATTACTGCCAATATTTATCTCACTGCAGCGGGCCATCTTTTTGATTGAGGCAATGTTTTCAGAGAGTATCGTCTTTGAGGTCTCATTGAGGGTCTTTATGGAGGCCTTTATCTCAAGGGAAGGAGAGATGTTGAGTTCCCCCCTCACGCTCCTTATACCCATAACTGCGTTGATTATGTAAGACATCTCAGTTTCGGCGTTAACAAATCGTATCACAGAAGTGGGATATACACTCAACATAATGCTCTTGTTGTTGCCACAGAACTTGTGCCATAGTTCCTCGGTTACAAAGGGCATAAAGGGGTGTAAGAGGAGGAGTATCTTTTCAAAGACGAAATATAGACAGTTCACGGTCTCGTTCTTCTCTATCTCAGAACCACTGTATAGTTCAGGCTTGATCATCTCTATATACCAATCGCAGAACTCATGCCATACAAACTGATAAATCGCATTAGCAGCATCGTTGAAGCGGTATGTATCAAGGGCCCTGTTGACCTCCTCGCTCGTGGTGGATAAACGGGTCAGTATCCAGCGATTTGGTAAGCTCTTTATGCCCTCAAGCTTAGAGGACCTGTGGTATTGCCTGTAGTTTGATATGAACCTTGCTGCATTCCATATCTTATTAATAAAGTGCCTGTAACCCTCAAGCCTCTCTTCTGAGAATCTTATATCCCTGCCTTGGGCAGCAAAAACGGCCAGACAGAACCTGAAGGCATCGGCACCATACTTCTCTATCATTACAAGGGGATCAATAACATTGCCCATAGACTTACTCATCTTTTGTCCCTTTGAGTCTCTTATAATAGCGTGGATATACACATCTCTAAAGGGTGGTGAGTCCATAAACTTAAGCCCCATCATAATCATCCTTGCCACCCAGAAAAATATTATGTCAAAGGCAGTAACAAGGACGCTGGTGGGATAATACCTCTTCAGGTCTTCGCTCTGGTCAGGCCATCCGAGTGCAGAAAAGGGCCAAAGGGCAGAGGAAAACCATGTGTCAAGCACATCGGGGTCCCTGATAATGGCCTTTGAACCACAGTCAGGGCACTCATGGAGGTCCTCTCTGCTACAGAGGGGTTTGACTGACTTGGGGATCCTGATTATCTTGGAGTTCTTTATTATCTGCTCGTGATTAAGGCCTGCCTTAAGAAGTTGGGCATATGTGCCATATAAAAGAGACTTGCGTCCAGCCTTTAGTGGGGCAAAAAAGATATGCTCAATCAGTTCACCCTGTAATGTGCCGCTATCGGTTTTACACTCTGGGCAATACCATACTGGTATCTGATGGCCCCACCATATTTGGCGAGATATGCACCAGTCCCTTATGTCCCTCATCCAGGCAAAGTAGTTATTTTCCCATTGCTCAGGTATAAATTTGATTTCCCTATTCTCTACAGCCTTAATGGCCCTTTCTGCCAGAGGCGATACCTTTACATACCACTGAAGGGTCTGCATAGGCTCTATGACGGTCTTACAGCGATAGCAGTGTGCTACATTGTGGGTATGTCGCTTCTCGCTCTCTAAAAGGTTCTTCTCTTTAAGGTCTTTTAAGACCAATTTTCTACACTCGTATCTATCAAGCCCTTTGTACCTGTCACCGGCTTCGGCAGTCATCTTTCCCTCTTCATTGATGACCTTAATAGACGGGAGATTGTGCCTGCGTCCTGTGGCCTCGTCATTAAAATCATGGGCAGGGGTTATCTTGACTGCACCTGTGCCAAAGTCTTTATCTACACAGCTGTCAGCAATTAGGGGGATCTTCCTGTTAGTTAGTGGGAGGGCAATCGTCTTACCGATATATGATGAGTATCGTGCATCCTCAGGATGCACTGCCACTGCCGTATCGCCAAGCATCGTCTCAGGTCTGGTAGTGGCAACAGTTACAAAACCGCTGTTATCTTCAAAGGGATACCTGATGTAATAGAGCTTACCCTCAAGGCCCTCGTGTTCGGCCTCAAGGTCAGAGAGTGCGGTGTGGCAGCGCGGGCACCAGTTGATCAAACGATTGTCTCTATAGATTAATCCTTCCTCAAAGAGCCTAACAAAGACCTCTCTTACGGCCCTTGAAAGGCCCTCATCCATGGTAAACCTCAGGTGTTCCCAATCGCATGAGGCCCCAAGTTTCTTGAGTTGAAAGATAATGCGGTTACCATATTCGGCCTTCCATCTCCACACCCTTTCTATGAAGGCATCTCTCCCCATTGAATGACGGTCAAGCCCTTCTTTTGCCAATGCCTTTTCCACCACATTCTGGGTGGCGATACCGGCGTGATCAGTCCCCGGAACCCAAAGGGCATTAAACCCTTGCATCCTTTTCCACCTACACAGTATATCTTGCAGCGTGGCATTTAGGGCATGGCCCATGTGGAGAGAGCCTGTAACATTTGGAGGTGGTATGACTATACTGAAATAAGGGCTATCACTTGTCAGTCTTGGCTTAAATAATCCACTGTCTTCCCAATAACGATACCAATATTCCTCAATATCAGAAGGCGTATAGGCCTTTTGTAGGTTATTCATATAATAGCGTCTTAACACTCCTTTTGTTGGTTTATCGCTACACTCTGACAGGTAGTCGCAGCCTTTTTAAAGTTCAGCGGTTATCTTTTTGATCTCTTTTTCTATCAGATTATTAACGGTCTCTGGGACTATGCGATTAAGTATACCCACAGCACTGTTTCTGAGTTCCTCTGCCGTGTTACTAAGAATATCCCTCACTACTTGTTCTGTAATAGATGGCAGAGCGGCCCTTACTGCCTCAGAGACCTGTTCCCTAAGGCTTGCCATAAGGTCGTTCTTGAATTGCTCATCAATGAAGGACAATAGGTTTTTATCTATGGCATCCCTAAAGAGTTCTATAATCTCCTCCTTAGAGGGCATAGCCATTGCCTCAATACTTAGGGGCTTTTTAGATGGCTCTTCTGATACCTCCTCTTGTGCATGGATGGCCTCAGATAGGGCTTCAGCAAAGGTAGGCGCCTCCTCTTTGGTCTCTTCTGCCTCCTCCTGTAAGACAGCAAAGTCATCGGGGGTAAAGGTGATATCAGAGGCAGGCTCTTCTTCTACGGTCTCCTCTGTAACAGTAGGGAATTCACCCAAAGTTGCAAAGGGGTCTTCTTCAGTAGTTGTCTCTTGCGTTAAAGGCTCCTCTTCAGGCAAGTCCTTTACAAGGGCCTTGACCTTACTGATAAGTTCCTGCGACTCAAAGGGCTTTATGATAAAGTCATCGGCACCCACGCTCTTGGCCTGTTCCTCATCAAAGGGTTCAAAGGCCCCTGCAAGGAGGATTACGGGTATATGGGCAGTGGCAGGGTTGTTCTTGACTCTCTCGCAGAGTTGAAAGCCAGTGAGCTTTGGCATGTCAATGTCTG
>Ga0308411_10002705_pt1 | contig 11927 bp, 9 predicted proteins | sample HotsprottomLayer_2_FD_203530 | JGI IMG/M metagenome (GOLD analysis project Ga0308411, IMG submission 203530) | Hot spring phototrophic mat microbial communities from Octopus Spring, Yellowstone National Park, Wyoming, United States -... | ecosystem: Environmental > Aquatic > Thermal springs >... | reverse complement strand
GGCGCTCGTGGCCGCGCCGTTGTCTGCGCAGTCGCCCATGCCGATGCGGCAGGTCGTCGCCGAGGCGCTGGCCCGAAACCAGGTCCTGCTGGCGCGGCGCTACGACATTAACATCGCCGAAGCTCGCCTGCTGCAGGCCCGCCTGCGGCCGAACCCCCGGGTGAACGTCGAAAACAATTTTCTCGATCTGCTTGGGGCCGGCTCGATCGGCGGAGAGGGCGGCGCGGGCCCTCCCGAAACCACCTCGGTGCTGCATTGGGAGATCGAGACGGCAGGCAAGCGCCGGCTGCGGACGCTCGCGGCGCAGCAAGCGGCGGCCGTGGCGCGAGAGGGCTTTCTCGATGCGCGCCGAATTCTCATTCTGGAGGTACAGAACGCTTTTCTGGACCTGGTGCTGGCGAAAGAGAATGCACGCACGCTTCGGGAGATCCTGGAGACGTTTGAGAACCTGGTGAAGATCAACCGGACCCGCTACGAGGCCGGTGAGATCGCGCGGGTGGAGCTGCTGCGAAGCGAGGTGGCGGCATTGCAGTTTCGCAATCAGTTGCGGCGGGCCGAGCTGCGGGTGCGGCAGGAGGCCGTCCGGCTGCAATGGCTGATTGGACGTCCGGCGCCGGTGCCGGATTTCGACGTAATAGCCGAACTTCGCCGGGAGACACCGGTAGAGGGAATCGAGGAGCTGGTGGCGGCCGCGCTCGCGGCACGGCCGGACCTGGCGGCCTTTCGGCGCGAGCTGGAGCGACTGGAAGCCGAGATTCAGTTGCAACGCGCGCTGGCGCTGCCCAACGTGGACTTCGGCTTCTCCCACCACAAACAATATGTGGGGCCGTTTCCCGGGCAGACGGCCGGCATCCGGTTCGAGATCCCGCTTCCCCTCCTGAACCGAAACCAGGGCGAAATCGAGCGGGCGCGCCAGGAGCGCGAGCAGGCGGCGGCGCGGCTGCGTGCGCTCGAACAGCAGATCCGTGCGGAGGCGGTCTCAGCCTGGGAGCAGCACCTCACCGCGCGTCAGCTTCTCGAGTCGATGGAAAAGGAGATGATCGCGCAGGCGGTGCGCGTGCGCGACACAATCGAGTTCTCCTACCGGCGGGGCGAGGCTTCTTTCATCGACCTGCTGGATGCACAAAGAACCCTGTCGGAGACGATGCAAGGATACAACGAAGCGCGCGTGGAGTATGCGCGGACGCTCTACCTGCTCGACGCGATTGCAGCCAGGGAGGCGCCGTGAGGCACGCTGCAATCTTTCTGTTGGCGGCGGCGCTCGCCGGTTGCCGCCAAACCCCGGTGGGCGGGGCCGCCTCGCCCGCACCGCGCGCTGACGGCGTCATCGAAATCGCCCCCGACTCGCCGAAGTTGCGGCAAATTCGCGTGGAAGAGATCGGCCTGGAACGGATGGCGACCGAAGAGTTCACGGCGCCGGCCAAGGTCGAGTTCAACCCGAACCGGATTTCGCGCGTGGTGCTGCCGGCGCCGGGTCGGGTGGTCGAGGTCTTCGTGGCATTCGGTGACGCCGTGGAGAAGGGCGCGCCGCTGCTGACGCTCGAAAGCCCCGAAGCGGACCAGGCAGCGGCCGAATTCTTGCGCGCCGAGCTGACGCTGGCCTCCGCCAAAGCGGAGCTGAGCAAGGCCCAACAGGACTACGAGCGCGTGCTCGACCTGTATCGCGGGGACGCCATCGCCAAGAAAGAGGTGCTGGCCGCGGAGACCACATTGAAACAGACGAAAGCCGCGGTCTCGCAAGCGGAGACCTCGCGGCAGCATGCCCTGGCCCGGCTCGAGCTGCTCGGGCTCAGGCCCGGCGAGGTCCGCCCGCGCGTCACCGTGCGCGCCCCGTTGTCGGGCAAGGTGACGGAGTTCAACGTGGTGGCGGGCGAGTATCGGATGGACACGAGCCAGCCTGTGATGACGATTGCAGACCTGAGCACGGTCTGGGTGGCGGCCGACGTGCCAGAGACCTCGATCCGGTTGGTCCATCCGAACGAGTTCTTCGAGGTGCGTCTCAACGCGTTTCCAGGCGAGGTCTTCTTCAGCCGCGTGGCGCGCATTGCCGACAGCGTCGATCCGGCCAACCGCACCTTGAAGGTCTGGGCGGAGCTCGACAACCGCTCCGGGCGGTTCCGTCCGGAGATGTTCGGCGTTGTGCGGCATGCCGAGGGCGTGCGGACGGTGACTGTGGCGCCCGCCGGCGCGGTGGTGCAGATGGAAGGACATGAGGCGGTCTTTGTCGAGGAGGCTCCGGGCCGATTCCGGGTGACGCGAGTGAGGACGGGCAAGCGGACCGGCGACAAAATCCCGATCCTCGAGGGGTTGCAGCCGGGCGCGCGGATCGTGGTTGACGGGGCCATGCTGCTGCGCGGGAGTTGAGCCATGGAATCGGCGCGAATGCTGTTGATGTTTTTCGACGAGAGCGAGGCTTGGGGCGACCCGCGGATCCCGCTCTATGAAGCCGTGGTTCGCGTGCTGATGGAGGAAGGCATCGCCGGCGCCACGGTGCTCAAAGGCGAGCTGGGCTACGGCGCCGGGCACCAGTTGACCCAGGACGGTCTGTTCGGCTCGACAGCGGAGCGCCCGGTGGTGGTGATGGCGATCGACCGCGAGGAGAAGCTGCGCGCCGCCTTGCCCAGCCTGCGGCCGATGATCCGGCAAGGACTGGTCTTTCTGGTCGAAGGCGAAGTTCTCGACTGGTCCGGCGGGAAAGCGCAACGATGAGAGGGGTGCTGCGCTTTGCGCTCGAGCAGCGCTTTTTCACGCTGGTCGGGGCGGTCCTGCTGGCAGGCGCCGGCATCTGGTCGTTTCAACAACTGAAGATCGAGGCCTACCCGGACATATCCGATCCGGGCGTGGACGTGATCACGCTCGCGCCGGGCCTGGCCGCCGAAGAGGTCGAGCGGCAGGTGACCATTCCCATCGAGCGCGCCCTGAACAACACGCCGGGCGTGATCAATCGCCGCTCCCGCACGATCTTCGGGCTGTCGCTCGTCCAGCTCACTTTCGAGCACACCACGGACATCTACCAGGCGCGGCAGCTCGTGCTTGAGCGACTGCGCGATGTCGAGCTGCCGGAGGGGCTCAGGCCCGTGCTCGGGCCGATGGCGACTCCCATCGGCGAGATGTTCCGCTACGCGGTGGAGGCGCCGCACCTGGATGAGATGCAGTTGCGGGAGCTCCAGGACTGGGTCATCACGCCGCGGCTGTTGCAAGTGGCGGGCGTCGCCGATGTCGTCCCGTTCGGCGGGCTGGTGAAACAGTATCAGATCCAGGTGGATCCCTTCCTGCTCGAAAAGTACCGGCTGACGCTCACCGATATCGCCGAGGCGGTGGCGGCCAGCAACCAGAACGCCGGCGGCGCGCTGCTCGACAACCGGCAGCAGTCGCTGGCGGTGCGCGGCGTGGGCCTGCTGCGGTCGGTCGAGGACATCGAAAACAGCGTGGTGAGCGAGGTGCGCGGCGTGCCGATCTATGTGAGGGATCTGGGGCGCGTGACGGTGGGTGCGGCGCCGCGCACGGGCATTTTCGGGCTAAATGAGCGCAGCGGCGGGGTCGAGGGCATCGTGCTGATGCGTCGCGGCGAGAATCCGAGCGAAGTGCTGAAGTCGGTGCACCAGGCGGTGGAGGAGCTCGAGCGCACGCGGCTGCCGGCGGGCGTGAAGATCCGCACCATCTACGACCGAACGGAACTGGTGGAGAACACGCTGCGTACGGTTTCGCGCACGCTCGTGGAGGGGCTCATCGTGGTGACCCTGGTGCTCTTGTTTTTCCTGGGCAGCGTGCGGGCGGCGATTCTGACCGCGCTCACCATTCCGCTGTCGCTGTTGTTCGCCTTCATTTGCATGCGCCTGGCGGGCGTACCGGCCAATCTGCTTTCGCTTGGGGCGATCGACTTCGGCATCATTGTGGACGGCCCGCTGGTGATGGTCGAGCACATTTTGCATCGGTTGAAAGAGCGACGAGAGGCCGGCCAGCCGCTGCTTGCGATCCGGGATGCGGCATTCGAGATGGAGTCGGCCATCTTCTTTTCGATGCTGATCATCATTTCGGCCTACCTGCCGCTGTTCACCCTCGAGCGCGTCGAGCGCCGGCTGTTCACGCCGATGGCGTTCACCGTCTGCTCGGCGCTGTTGGGGGCGTTGTTGATTTCGATGACGCTGGTGCCGACGCTTTCCACCTTCCTGTTCAAGAACGGAGCCGGTGCGTGGGACAACCCCTTGATCGTAGCGCTGGCGGGAGCTTACCGGCGCACCCTGGAGGCCGTCTTGCGCGCTCCGGCGGCGGTGCTGGGCGCAACTGCGGCGGTGGTGGCGGCGGCTGTGGGCTTGTCGTTTCGGCTCGGCACAGAGTTCCTGCCGACCCTGGACGAGGGGACCGTCTGGGTGCGGATGAATCTGCCTCCCGGGACGTCGCTTGAGAAGTCGGCCGAAGTGGCCGAGCTCGTCCGCAGCGAGGTGCGCAAGCTTCCCGGCATTCGCGATGTCGCCTCTCAGGCGGGTCGCAACGACGCCGGGACGGACCCGTTCGGGCCGAACCGGATCGAATTCCTCATGACGCTCAAGCCCTACCGGGAGTGGCCGCCGGGGCGGACGCGGGCGATGCTGGTGGAGGATCTCGCCAGCCTGTTTGCCGAACAGGTGCCCGGCGCCACCTACAACATCACCCAGCCGATCATCGACACGGTGACGGAGGCCGTCACCGGCTCGAGCGCCGATTTGGCGATTCTCTTCACCGGGCCGGATCTGGACACGCTGCGCAAACTGGCGGCGCAGGCGCTCGAGATCGTGCGCCGGGTGCCCGGTGCGGCCGATACCTCGATCGAGCAGGAGGCCCGGCAGCCGCAACTGATGATTGAGGTGAACCGCGCCACCATGGCCCGCTACGGCGTGCGCGTCCGCGATCTGCAAGAGCTGATCGAGCTGGCGATCGGCGGGCGTACGGTGAGCACCCTCTATGACGGCGAGCGGCGGTTCGACATCACGGTGCGGTACGTCCCCGAAGCGCGCGCCGACGCGCGCGCCATCGCCAACATGCTCGTGGCCACTCGCAGCGGGGCGCGCGTGCCTTTGGGGCAGCTCGCCTCCGTACGCGTCGTAAACGGAGAGTCCATCATCGCCCGCAGCGAGAATCGCCGGATGATCGCCGTGCGAACCAACGTTCGGGGGCGCGACCAAGGCGGCTTCGCCCGGGAGGTGCGCGAGCGCATCGAACGGGAGGTTCCCTTGCCCGAGGGCTACGGGGTGTTCTGGGGCGGGCAGTTTGAGAATATGGCGCGGGCCCGGGCGCGGCTGAGCGTGGCGCTGCCGGTGACCGTGTTCATCATCTTTGTGCTGCTGTTTTTTGCCTTTCGCAATACCCGCGACTCGCTGATCGTGATGTTGACCGTGCCGTTCTCCTTCGTGGGGGGCATCGGGTTGCTGTGGCTGCGGGGCATCAACCTGAGCGTTTCCGCGGCGGTCGGTTTCGTCAGCCTGGTCGGCGTGGCGGTCATGAGCGGCGTGCTGATCTTGTCTGAGGTGAACCGGCGGCGCCGACAGCCGGGCGCCCAGCTCCAGCAGACTCTGATCGACGGCTGCGTGGCGCAGATGCGGCCAGTGCTGATGATGGTGGTGGTGGCGCTGCTGGGGATGATTCCGGCGGCGCGGGCGACCGGCATCGGCAGCGACGTGCAACGGCCGCTGGCGACGGTGGTCGTAGGCGGGCTGGCCTCGACGCTGGCGTTGACCTTCGTGGGTTTGCCGGCGCTCTATTATCTGTTGGCGCGCAAGAAATCGGGGACAGTATACTCAATCCCCAATTCCGACTGATACCGCCTTAGGCGCCTTTCCAACACGGAGTCCGCTTTTCGAGAAACGCCGCGATGCCCTCCTGCGCGTCGGCGGCCAGAGAGTTCATCGCCATCACCTCTTTGGCGTAGGCGTAGGCGCGCGCCTGATCGAGCTCGATCTGCGCGTAGAAGGCCTGCTTGCCGAGCGAGGTCACCAGGCTGGAAGCCTGGGCGATCTCCCGGGCGAGGGCGAGCGTCTGGCGCCGCAGCTCCTGTTGCGGCACCACGCGGTTGACCAAGCCCCAGTCGGCCGCGGTGCGAGCATCGATCGGCCGGCCCGTGAGCAGCATCTCCATGGCCCGCTTGCGGCCGACGGCGCGCGTCAGCGCCACCATCGGCGTCGTGCAGAACAGGCCGATGCGGACGCCCGGCGTGGCGAAGGCGGCGCGCTCCCCGGCGACTGCCAGATCGCAGGTGGCCACGAGCTGACAGCCGGCGGCCGTCGCCAGTCCCTGGACCTCGGCAATGACCGGTTGCGGGATTGTTTGAATCCGGCCCATGAGCCGGGTCGAAACGTCGAACAGATGCCGGTAGTCGTCGAGCGTGCCGCCGCGCAGCTCCGCAAGATCGTGTCCGGAGCAGTAGACGTCCCCGCTTGCCGCCAGAATGACCGCGCGCACCCTCGGATCGGAGGCCGCCTCATCGAGCGCGGCGATCAGTTCCTCCATCAGCGCCACGGACAAGGCGTTGCGCCGCTCCGGCCGATTCAACGTCAGGATGGAGGCGCCGGCGTCGAGTTCGCACGTCAGGAACTGGCAAGCCACGGGTTCCTCCCTAGGATTTCGCCGCTTCGGCCACCAGGCTTCGGCGCACGGCATCGAGCACGCCATTGATGAAGGCGACCGACTGCTCGCCCGAGAAGCGCCGGGCGAGTTCGAGCGCTTCGTCGATCACCACCGGATGCGGCGTATCCCGGCGCAGCATCTCGTAGATGGCCAGACGCAGGATGTTGCGGTCGACCACCGACATGCGCTCCAGGCGCCAATGTTCGGAGTGTTCGAGAATTCTCCGATAGATCTCCCCCACCTCCTCGACGGCGCCACGAACCAGCTCTTCGGCGAACGGGTCCGGCTGGGCTTCCAGTTGCGTCTCCTCGTCCGCCATGGCGCCGCGGAGCGACTGGACGATCTCCTCGACCGGCTGGCGCCGCATGTCCCAGACGTAGAGAATCTGGAGGGCCTGCTGGCGGGAACGGTGGCGCGAAGGCATGGCAATTCAGGCTCCGGCGCGCAGCCGGCGCATGAGGTTGCCCATCTCGACGGCGCTCATGGCGGCGTCGAACCCTTTGTTGCCGCTCTTGGCGCCCGCACGGTCGATGGCCTGCTCGAGCGTGTTCGTCGTGAGCACGCCGAATGCGATCGGGACGCCCGTCTCGAGCGAGGTTTGCGCCAGTCCTTTGCTGGCCTCGGCGGCGATATGGTCAAAGTGCGGCGTTTCTCCCCGAATCACCGCGCTCAGACAGATAATCGCATCGTGTCGCTTCTGTCGGGCGATCTCGGCGGCCGTTACCGGCAGCTCCCAGGAGCCGGGCACCCGCACGATCTCGATGTTGGCGGGATCGGCGCCGGTTCGAGCGAGCGCGTCCAGCGCGCCGGCGAGCAGCCGCTCGGTGACGAAGCTGTTGAAGCGGCTCACCAGGATGGCGAACTTCAGATCCTTGGCGTTGAGGGATCCTTCGATGATGTTATGAGCCATAGGCGCGTTGCGAGGCGGCGGGCGACGGCCGCATGGGATAATCGTAGTCTGAGCTTCATCTTACCGCATGGATCCTTCCCGCATCCGGAACTTCAGCATCATTGCACACATCGACCACGGCAAGTCGACACTGGCCGACCGGCTGTTGGAGGTAACCGGCGCGCTCTCCGAGCGAGAGATGACCGAGCAGGTCCTGGACTCCATGGACTTGGAGCGCGAGCGGGGCATCACCATCAAAGCCCATGCGGTGAGGCTGAACTACACCGCCACGGATGGCCAGACCTACCAGCTCAACCTGATCGACACACCCGGCCACGTGGACTTCAGCTACGAGGTGGCGCGGAGCCTCCAGGCCTGCGAGGCGGCGCTGCTGGTCGTCGACGCCACCCAAGGCGTGGAGGCGCAGACGCTCGCCAACACCTACCTGGCCCTCAGCCACAACCTGGAGATCATCCCGGTGATCAACAAGATCGATCTGCCGGCGGCGGAGCCGGAGCGGATCCGCCGGCAGATCGAGGAGGTAATCGGCCTGGACGGAGCGAGCGCGCTCGAGGTGAGCGCCAAACAGGGCATCGGCATTCACGAGGTACTCGAGGCGATCGTGCACCGGGCGCCGCCACCGCGCGGCAACCCCGAAGGCCCTCTTCGTGCCCTGATCTTCGATTCCTGGTACGATCCCTACCGCGGAGTGATCACGCTACTGCGCGTGGTCGACGGCGCCATCCGCGTGGGCCAGAGGATCCGGCTGATGGCCCATAACAAGAGTTTCGAGGTCGAGGGGCTCGGCTACCAGTCGCCGAAACCCATTCCCTGCCAGGAGCTGACTGCGGGCGAGGTGGGCTTCATGTTCGCCAACATCAAGACCGTCTCCGACGCTCGCATCGGCGACACCGTAACCGACGACCTCAATCCGGCCCCGGAGCCGCTGCCGGGCTTTGAAGAGATCAAACCGATGGTCTTCGCCGGCCTGTACCCGGTCGAGAGCCATCAGCACGCCGAGCTGCGGGAGGCTTTGGAAAAGCTCCGGCTCAACGACAGCTCTTTCAGTTTCGAGCCCGAGAGCTCGGCGGCGCTCGGCTTCGGTTTCCGCTGCGGCTTTCTCGGCCTGCTGCATCTGGAGATCGTGCAAGAGCGGCTGGAGCGCGAGTTCGGCCTCGATCTGATCACCACCGCCCCCGGGGTCCGTTACCGGGTCCGCACGCGCGGCGGCCAGCTCGTGGAGGTCGACAACCCGACGAAGTTCCCCAGCCCCGCCGAGATCGAATCGGTCGAGGAGCCGATCATTGAAGCGACGGTCATCACCCGCGAGGAGTATCTGGGCGAGATCCTGAAGCTGCTCGAAGAAAAGCGCGGCGTCCAGAAGAAGTTCGAATACCTCGGCGCCGGGCGCCTGATGCTGACCTATGAGCTGCCGCTCAATGAGATCGTGCTCGACTTTTATGACCGGCTGAAGTCGGCCTCGCGCGGCTACGCCTCGCTCGACTATCACCTGGCGGGTTACCGAGCGGCGCCGATGGTCAAGCTCGACGTGCTGGTGGCCGGCGAACCGGTGGACGCGCTATCGATCATCGTCCACCGGGACCAGGCTTATGAGCGAGGCAAGGAGCTGATCGGCCGGCTGAAGAAACTGATTCCGCGCCAGATGTTCGAGGTGGCCCTTCAAGCGGCGATCGGCAGCCGGGTGATCGCGCGCGAAACCATCCCGGCGATGCGCAAGAATGTGCTCGCCAAGTGTTACGGCGGCGATGTGACGCGCAAGCGCAAGCTGCTTGAGAAGCAGAAAGAGGGCAAGCGCCGCCTGAAGCGTATCGGCCGGGTCGACATCCCGCAGGAGGCCTTCCTGTCGGTGCTCAGGGTCGGGGCCGAACAGTGAGGGTCGCGCCGACGCCCCGCCTACACTCACACGCGTGAGGAGCGGACCAGTGAGCCGTGACGAGCGCGTAGCCCGCTTCTGAGCGTGTGCTTCGGCCTCGGTCTTACTCCGTCTCGATCGCGAACACCGTCGCGTGCGCATCCGGCTTGACGCCTTCGAGCGGAATGCTCAGCCGGTCGCCGCTCTGGCTGAAGCGCAACGTCCGTGCCCCGGCGAGCTGCCGCACGCGACGCACCTTGGCCTGAACTCCCGAAAGCTCGAGCGCGCCCGCGGGCAGATCGAAGACGTGCAGGTAGATCGTCTTGCCTTTGGCCGTCGTGCGGCCGAAGCCGAGATTCTGGAGCGGACCGTACGTGGTTCCGTAGATCGCCTCCCCGTTGCGGCTCAGCCAGTCGCCGATTCCGCGGAGGCGCTCCTCAAACTCCGGCTGGATCTCGCCCTCGGGAGTCGGTCCGACGTTGAGCAGGTAATTCCCTCCTTTGCTAGCCGCATCGATCAACTGGCGGACCAGCTCCGTCGTGCTCTTGAAGGCTCGGTCGTTCTTGTTGTAGGCCCAGGTGTTGCTGATCGTCATGCAGGTCTCCCACGGCTGGAAGTGTTCGGGCGATTGCGGCAGCTCGACCAGACCCTTGTCGGCCGGGTCGGTGTAGCCCACCTGGGCGCCTCGAACCGGGATGCCGCGGGGGATGCGCTGCTCCGGCGTCAGGAAATCGCCGACCAGGCCGATGCGGTTATTGATCAGCGCCATCGGCTGGAGCTCGCGGATGAGCCGGTGGAACCGCACGCCGTCATACTGGCGCTGGTTGCCCAGACCGTCAAACCAGATCACGAAGACGTCGCCGTAGCGCGTCAGCAGCTCGCGGAGCTGAAGCTCCATGTAATCCAGATACAGCGGCCACTCGGGGCGTTCCGGCTCACCGCGCCAGTTCTCAGCGGATAACTTCGACGTATCACGGAAGCCCGGATGATGCATGTCCGGGGGCGAGTAATAAAAGCCGAGCGGCATGCCGTATTTTCGGGCGGCTTCGGCCAGTTGGGCCAGTATGTCCTTTCCGTAGGGGGTGCGCGTGATCTTGTAGCTCGTATAGGCGGAATCGAACATGCAAAAGCCGTCATGGTGCTTCGAGGTGAAAACCATGTACCGCTGCCCTGCGGCAATGGCCAGCCGAACCCAAGCTTCGGGATCGAACTTTACCGGATTGAAGCGCTCCGGCAGGCGGCGGTAGTCGGCCTCGCTGATGCCCGGGTAGCGGTCGGGCCGCATGATGGGCCAGGAGGCCTCAACGCTTGCCAGCGAATACGGGCCCCAGTGAATGAACATGCCGAACTTGGCTTCGTTAAACCGCCTGAGACGCTGAGCGGCGAGCGGATCCTCCGCGGCTGACACCGGAAGAAGCCACAGGCCGGAGAGCAAGAGCGAAGCCCCGATCCGATAGAGGCGCAGCCGAATCCTGGGCGCGTGCAGATGTGGATTTTCGCTTTTCATGGGTTATTGTGCTCCACTTTGTGTTCGGCAATGGTTAGCTCGCTCCGAGAGAAGGCCTTGAAGCCCACGCCGGCTCGTACCGGCGAGCCCGCGGGCTCAACCCTCGGCAGCAGAGGTTTATAATAGCGGAGCCGCCGAGCGCGAGCGCGCCGGCTGCGGCGCCCGAACCGGAATCAGCTCGGTGCGGGCGATCAGGCGCTGCCAGAGGGTCTCCGGCTCCGGATCGAAGACCAACCTCTCTTCGGCGCGCATCACGTGCCAGGCCCCGATTTCCAGTTCTCGGAGGAGCTGGCTCGGGCCCCAGCCACAATAACCGAGATAGACCCGCAACCGGCTCGGGTCGGCCGGCTCGGCCAGCTTCTTTTTAAGCAGGGTCTTCGTCGTTATCAGGTAAACGCCGGGAATTACCCGCTCGGCCTCGGTCTCCTGTTGTGCGCGCCATAGCGCCAGCACTCCCGTCGCTCCCACCGGACCGCCCCAGAAGACAGGGTCCGCGCCGTGCGCGGACGACTTCTGATCGGGGAACAGCTCTCCGAGCTCCAAGTGCGCCCGGCGATTGACCACCAGGCCCATGCTGGCGCGCTCGTCGTGCCGCAAAAGCAACACTACGCTGCGGGCGAAGTTGGGGTCAGGCAGATCCCGCCGCGCCACCAGGAAACTGCCGGCGCGAACTTCGGCGGAGGCGCCCGCCGGCCCGGTCGCCTGCCTCGTCCGTCCCTGGACGTAGGGCTCGGAGTTCCGCGCCAACCACGCCACTGTCGCCAAAGCCGCCAGCAGGATGAGCACGCCGGCGAGCCCGATGCGTTGAAATCGGTCGTAATGCCCCTGCCGCACACCCTTATTTTCACTCGAAACCGGAACGAGCTAGCCGAAAACGTCGCCGGGAAGACTTCCGGACGCAGCCGTTACATCGTGCCACGGCCGGCGGGCAACATGTAGCTGAGCAGCAGGTTGAGGACGTACGCGCCAAGCAGGACAAAGCCGAACGGGCGGCGCAACGCCTCGCCCGACAGCAGTACCCCCAGACGGAAGACGAGCAGAATGCCGATCATAATCGG
>Ga0308411_10002702_pt1 | contig 11932 bp, 6 predicted proteins | sample HotsprottomLayer_2_FD_203530 | JGI IMG/M metagenome (GOLD analysis project Ga0308411, IMG submission 203530) | Hot spring phototrophic mat microbial communities from Octopus Spring, Yellowstone National Park, Wyoming, United States -... | ecosystem: Environmental > Aquatic > Thermal springs >... | reverse complement strand
CTCGACCGACTCTCGATCGGCAGGCAGGTACAGCGACCCGGGCACTGCCTCCGGAGCGGGGGGCCCGCTGCCCGGTGGGGCCCCGGCAGCGGCGACCGCCTTGGCCGCATTGACGAGGCCGAATCCCGAAAACCCATCCGGACCGAGGGCGTCCGTGAGCTGTCCCGCTGCGAGCCAGGCATCGAACTGCTCGGGGGTAAAGCGTGCGCCACCGGTGGCCTCCCGGTAGACGGCCTGCATGAGCGAGGCGATGCCGGCCACGTGCGGCGCGGCCATCGAGGTCCCCTGATAGAACTTGTAGATCGGCCGATATCCCCCCGCGGAATCGTCGGCCAGGGGCGAGAGGACCCCGTCGACGTAGCCATTCCCGTCGAGATCCACGCGGGTGTTGCCACCGGGCGCTGCCAGGTCGACGACCGAGCCAAAGTTCGAATAGGGGGCCTTGGCGCGCTGTTGATCCACAGCGCTCACGGTCACGACCTCCGGAAAGGCCGCCGGGACGAAGCCTGCCGCGTCCGCGTTCTCGTTGCCCGCCGCCACGATCACGGTCACGCCGGCCGCGCGAGCCGCCTGGACGGCTTCGCGCAGCACCGGCGATGCCCCAGGCCCACCCAGGCTCAGGTTGATGATATCGGCTCGCTGCGCGGGCCTGGTCCCCGAGTCGTTGGGCAAGCCCGCGGCGAAGCGAATTCCCTGCGCGATGTCGTAGTCGGTGCCGCCACCCACACCGAGCACACGCACGGGCATGATCCGGGCGCGCCAGTCGACTCCGGCCACGCCGATACCGTTGTCCGTTGCCGCCCCGACCGTGCCGGCGACGTGGGTGCCGTGAAAACTCGACGAGCTTCCGGCAATGAGATCGCCGACGTCGAAAGGATCGCTGTCGATGCCGTCCCCATCCCGGGCGCTGCTGGGATCGCGGATGAAGTCGAACCCCGGAACCAGTCGTCCCGGGTCGAGGTCCGGGTGCGTCACGATCCCACTGTCGATGACGGCCACGATCACTTCGGGGCTGCCTGTGGTCGCGTCCCAGGCGGCAGGCAGCGCAATGAGCGGATAGTGCCACTGCAGTCCGTAGTGCTCGTCGTTCGGCACCCGCAGCGGCTGCCGACGGCAGTTCGGCTGCACCCAGAGCACGTCGGCGCGGGAGGCCGTCGCCGTGATCGCCCGCGCCGTCGCCGCAGGCTCGTCCGGGGCGGGTCGGCTCAGCCGAAAGAGCCCTCCACCCCCGCTCCGCGCGTCACCGGCCACCAGGCGTGCGTCCTCGTCGGCCAAGGCGATCCGTCCGCTGGCGACAACCGGCAGCTCGTCACGCATGCGAACGATCATTTCCCCGGGGACGAAGTCGCAGCCCGCTGCCGTCGCGCTCGCCCCCTGGCCCACCGTCAGCACGTATGCCGAGGGCGCGGGGGAATTCGGCACGAAAGTCGCCACGACGACCAGGGCAGGGCCGCTGTAGCCTGCCGTCTCCACGCGTTCGACATTGGCCGTGCCCGTCGACGGCGTCGCGATGGGATCGCCGGCCGCGTCGACCAGAAACAGGTCCAGGTCGGCCTGATCGGGGTCGGCGATGTTGAGCGTGATCGCGACAGGATGGCCGTCGAGCTCGAGCACATAAAAATCGGAGAAGAGATACTCCCCGGAGCTGGAGCGCAGCGTGCCATCCTCCGGTCCGGCAGCACCGCCGACCGTGGCCACCAGGGGCACGGGCTGCGCGCTCTCGGGCCCGTCGTTATCGCCCTGCATGGCCGGATCCGCGGTATCCCGGTCGGCCACGGCACCAGCTGGCGGCATCAGACGCCCTCCAAGCGTGCCGCGTCCCCCCGCGAAGCTGGTCGCGATCCGGCTGCGTCGTGCCCGGAAGGTGCCGCGCACCTCCAGGCAGCGCGGGGCGGCGATCGTAGCGACGAGCCGCGCCTTGCCCGCGACCCCCGGACAGTTCGCGAAGGTCGCCCGGATCTTCGTGCCGCGCTTGCCGCCTCGCACGCGCGCGCGGGTGGAACCGCAGGCGCTCAGGCTCACGCGACCACGGGCGACCTCCAGGATCTCGTTGCCAGCAGTCCCCGTGAGGACCGACCGATCGAGACCGTAACGCCCGGTGCAGAGCGGGGCCTTGGCGTTGCCGATACCGGGCAGCAGCAGCAGTCCCGCAACGAGCGACATCATCGACCGCTTCATGAGCATCTGTAGTTGCCAGCCTCCACCGACCCGTGTCGAGCGATCGCGCTCAGCCTGTCGCACAGCTCGCCTCCGCCACCACGAGGGCCATCGGCGTCGGCAGCCGAATCGTGAAGCACGTCCCTGTGCCGACGGTGCTCTGGACGGCGATCGTCCCGCCGAGCAGATCGACAAATCGGCGCACGATGTGCAGGCCGAGACCGACCCCGTTGAAGCGGCGCGTTGCCGAGCCATCGCCCTGGCGAAACATGTCGAAGATGTGTGGCAGCTGTTCGGCGGGGATCCCGATCCCGGTGTCGCGCACGACGATTTCGAGCTCGCCCGTCTGCCAGGCGACCTGGACGTCCACGGCCCCCTGCGGAGTGAACTTGCAGGCGTTCCCGACCACGTTCTTGATGATGGTCTTCAGCTTGCCGCGATCGGTCGAGACCATCCGGGGGACATCGTCGACATGCCACCGCAGCACCACGCCAGGCGAGAGCACAGGCCGCAGCTCGACATCGAGCTCCGCGACGAGGGTGCCGAGGTCCACCGCTCGCCGCTCGACGGCCACGCGACCGGCCTCCAATCGCCCGACGTCCAGCGTGGCATTCACCAGCTCGAGCAGCTCGTCGGCGCTGCGGCGGAGGCGGGCGAGGGTGTCCCGCTGCGTCGGGGTGAGCGGTCCGAGCACCTCGTCGGCGAGCATCTCGGTGTAGCCGGTGATGACGTTGAGCGGCGTGCGCAGCTCGTGGGACATGGTGGCGACGAACTCCGTCTTGAGTCGGCTTGCAGCCTCCAGCGCCACGATGCGCCGGGCGTTCTCGATCGCCAGCGCGGTCGCGTGCGCCAGCCCCGCCGCCAGTCGCCGCGCCTCGGCGGAGAACGGGCCGGTGCGCGAATGGTGACCGTGCATCTGCACGCCGAGGAGATGCCCGCGGCACCACAGCGGTGCACCCAGAGCTGACGATGCAGACAGCCGCTCGAGGAGCGGCCGCACCGGGCCGGCCGCTCGTAGGTCCGGCAGCTCGAAGGTCCCCTCGGGCTTGACCATCGGCAGCCAGCTCGCGGGGAACTCCATCTGCAGGGCCTCGCGGCGCAGCGAGGGTCGCTCGAACGCCGCCGCAACGAGCCGGTAGTTCCCGCTGTCTGGCTCGAGGATCAGCGCTGCGCTCCAGTCGACCGCCAGGGCTTCGCGCGCGATCGCGTGCAGGCGGTCGAGCATGTCGGGCTCGTCGAGATGCGCCGCCAGGACCTCGCTGGCATGTGCCAGAACCGTCGCGATCCGCGCTTCGGACTCCGCCCGCTGCGTGGTCGCCCACAGACGCTCCTCCGCAGCCGCCCGCTGGCAGCGGACCTGCTCGTTGGCATGGGCCACGAGCACGGACGCCCCGACCAGCATGCTGCACATGGTCCCGAGGTAGGCGGCGGCACCGGGATCGACCGGAACGAAGAGAAACGACAGGGTCCCGGTAACCATCACGATCAGCGCCAGGACGGTCTGGGGCAGCAGGCCCCAGGGAAAGACGGCGCCCGTGGCCATGGCTGCGCCGACGGCAGAGAAGAGCGTCGCCATGGGATTGGCCGACAGGGCATCCGAGAGAACGCCGCTCCACTGCACGACGGCCATGGTCACCAGGACCACGACGACGGTTCGCTTCCTGCTGGGTTGCCCTCGCAGGAGCGCCGCTGCGCACCCCAAAGCCGCGACCTGGCCAGCTGCGATCAACCAGAGCGCGGTCACGACGTGGTGATGCGCCACCCAGTCGGCCACGGCGTAGACCAGCAGCACGAGAAGCACGAGCCGGATCGCGAACCGGGCCCGCGCCGCCAGGACTGCCTCGACTTCGGCCCGGGAATCCAGGAACGGCGAAGGCTCGGCAAGAAGCGTCATACGCGTGACGACCACGCCAATGGCGATGACGGCCGGAGGGCGCTGGCCCCCACCGTTCGCGCACCAACCGTCGCAATCGGCTCTGACGCCAAGGGGACAGCAATTGCCGTGCCTCTGGCATGCGATCCCGCCCACTGGCATCCGGACCGTGGCGTCCGGCGAGGTGTGCCTGCATCGAGCGGTCTCCCTCTATCCCGCGGGCTCAGCGCGAGAGCGCCGTCTCGGCCAGATAGCGCCACAGGCTCGTTCGAACCTTCCAGCGCCCGTCCTGCCGCTTGCCCACCGCAATCATCCGTCGCCGCGGCACGTCCGGCCGGTCCCCCTCCGCGGCGCTCGCACGCACGACCTTGGCAACCATTTGGATCCGCATCGTCGATCCTCCTTGCGGATCGCCGTCTGCCAGCCGCGTGCCGCCGGGAGAGTCCGCGATTTTCCTACAGAATATCCCTGTCCGGCCGGCGAGTGCGCACGGTCTTGTGCGCGCTCCGGGGGGCGGCCGCACAAGAACGTGCGGCCCAGGTGGGCCCCTTAAACCGCCGGTGCCCTCCATGATACAAGGCGCACGCTATGCGGGTGGGCGTGGATTTCGGGACGACGCATACGGTCGTGGCAGCAATCGATCGCGGGAACTACCCGGTCGTGGCCTTCGAGAGCGGCGATGCCCTCCCCTCGCTCCTTGCGGTGCATCGAGACGAGGGGACCCTGCGTTATGCCGACGAGGCCGTGGCATGCGCCGGGGATCCTGCCTGGCTACCCGTCCGCTCGTTCAAGCGCCTGCTCCACGACGCAGGACCGCTCACGGAGATCGCCATCGGCCACCATACGTTCCGGATCGCCGATCTCCTGGCCGGGTATCTCGCCGCGGTACGCACCGCCCTCGCTCGTCGCTCGAATCTCGGTCTCGGTCGGACCGAGCGCCTCGAAGCCGCGGTGAGTGTCCCGGCCAATGCGTCGAGCGCCCAGCGCTTTCTCACCCTGGATGCGTTTCGGCGCGCCGGCTTCGACGTGGTGACGCTGGTCAACGAGCCGTCCGCAGCCGCCTTCGAGTACGGCCATCGCCACGGGCGCACCATCACCAGCAAGCGCGAGCATGTCGTCGTCTACGACCTCGGGGGCGGCACCTTCGATGCTTCCCTCCTCCACATGACAGGGCGAACGAGCGAGGTCCGCCTGAGTCGGGGGATCGCTCGCCTCGGTGGAGACGATTTCGACGAAGCGATCGCCGACGTGGTGATCGCTGCCGCCAGCCTGGGCAGGCTCGAGTCGGCGGCACGGGCGATCCTCGTCGAGGAGTGCCGGCGCCAGAAGGAGGCCCTGCACGCGAACTCCCGCCGGATGGTCGTCGACCTGACACCGCTGGGCCGAGCGCCCCTTGCCATCCCTGTCGAGGAGGTATGGGCTGCCTGCACGCCGCTGGTCGAGCGCACGCTGGAGGTGCTGGCGCAGGTGGTCCAGGCGGACGACGGGTCGTCTGGCGTCCACTGGAACGAGATCGCTGGCATTTACGTCGTCGGCGGCGCCAGCGCGCTGCCGGTCGTGGGGCGCCTCTTGCGGGAGCGCTTCGGCGCGCATCGAGTCAAGCGTTCTCCACATCCCTTCGCAGCGACGGCCATCGGCCTCGCGGTGCTCCTCGACGACGATGCGGGGTGGTCGCTCGCGGATCGGCTCGGCCGGCACTTCGGCGTGTGGCGCGAGGCAGCGCGCGGCGAAGGCGTATGGTTCGACCCGATCTTCGCCAAGGACACCCCCCTCCCCAAACCGGGCGACCCGCCGCTCGAGGCCGAGCGGCGGTATCCGGCGGCACACAACGTCGGCCACTATCGTTTCATCGAATGCGGCCAGCTCCGCGACGGGTTGCCTGACGGCGAGCTGCTCCCCTGGAGCGAGGTGCGCTTTCCCTTCGAGCCGGCACTGCGCCAGCGGCGCCGGCTCGATCACGTGCCGGTCGTGCGGCTCGCCAACCTCGGACCGACGGTCGAGGAGCGCTACCGGCTCGATGCCTCCGGCCTGGTCGAGGTTACCCTCTCGCTTCCCGAGCAGGGCCTGCGACGAACGTTCACGCTGATGCGCGAGGCCGACACGAATGGCGGGGCGCAGCGTTAACGGATCGCGCGCGCTGCCTGGTGGACGGCGACGACCTCCGCGAGGAGGGCATCGCGGAGGCCCCCCGACATGAGCGTGGCCGCGTAGGCCTCGTCGATCCGCAAGGCCAGGCTCTGGATCTCCCGTTCGAGCTTTCCCAGCCGCATATCGATGCGCTTGCGCACCCCTGTGCGCAGGGCGCGCGTCGTCGCTGCGGACAGGCGCTCGCACCTCGCCAGTGCCCGCTGCAATGGCGAACGGCGTCGGCCGACACGGGGAGCGAGCTCGTCGGGCGAAGCCGAACGCAGACGCTGCCGGACACGCGCCAAGCCACAGCTGACGGCTCCGATGCCAGTCGCCGCCGTGTGCTGGCACCCCAGCCCCGCCACGCAGGCGTCCGCCGTGCACACATCCCCATCGTCGCAGCTGACCACCCCGCACGGACATCCCGCGGCCTCGCCAGGTTCCCCCGCAGCATCGGGACAGCGATCGCAGGCATCGCCAACGCCGTCCCCATCAGCGTCCGCCTGATCGGGATTGGCCACGGTCACGCAGGAGTCGCAGGCATCGCCGCGCCCGTCGCCATCGACGTCGCGCTGATCGGGGTTGGCACGCTGCGCGCAGTTGTCGCAGGCATCGCCCAGCCCGTCGTCGTCACCATCGCGCTGATCGGGATTGGCCACGGTCACGCAGGAGTCGCAGGCATCGCCGCGCCCGTCGCCATCGACGTCGCGCTGATCGGGGTTGGCACGCTGCGCGCAGTTGTCGCAGGCATCGCCCAGCCCGTCGTCATCACCATCGCGCTGATCGGGATTCGCCGCTGCGGGGCAGTTGTCTGGCAGCTCGAGGCGGCTCGCGACGGTGGCCCCATCGAAGCGCAGCCGCACGGCCGCGCGATCTGCGCAGCGGTTGCGCAAGGCGATGCGCATGCCCAGACGATCGCCCGGGCTCAGCGTTCGCCCGTCCCGAGCCCCGTGAATCGGCACCTGGATCTCGACCGGAGGAAGCCGCGCGCGGTCGCCGGCAAGCGTGGTCGTCACCGTCGCCGTCGCCAGGAGGTCGTCATTCCGGGCCGCTCCGCGGCGCCGGACGAGGGTCACGGTGATCTCGGCGCACTCGCTCATCCCTTCCCGACCGGTCACGAGGTACAGGATCGCCAGCCCCATTCCCTGGGCCAGGGTCCGCGGACCCCACGACCCATCGTCGAGAAACGTCCCGAACACGTGCTCGTCGCCGCTCCTCACCGAGGCTTCGATCTGCGCGGAGGACGACGAGGTGGGCCGCTCGGGATCGAGCTGAACGGTTCCCGTGGGGTCGCGTCGCAGGTACAGGACCGCATCGTCGGCTCCGCGTGCCGGTGGTCCCGCGAGCATGACTGGCGCGGCGAGAATCGCCAGAGCGACGCGTAGCCTCTCCATGTCCGCCTGTGACCGATCCTCCGTTCCCTCGCGCTTTACCGGCTTGCCGTCCGGAGCGCCTTCAGCTCCTCCACCGCCTCGCCTACCAGGCTGCGGAGATCGGCCGCAAGTGCCGAATCGATCCGGCCAGCTCGCTCTCCCCGCAGCACCAGCCTGTCGAAAGCACGGGCGGCACGCAGGGTTCGAGCGGCAAGCCCCGGGCGGGGCCCAGCGGGCGCGGCCGCCGCAACCAGCGCCCGGGCGCGTTCGAGGCGCAGAAAGAGGCGACGGCGCAGGCGCAGCCCGCCGAGCGCAGAGGCCGGCTGTGCCCGAAGGAGCACAGCGATTGTATCGAGCCGACACAGCAGTCGCTGCGAGACCGTTTGTTGCTCCTGCTGTTCGCATCCCCCCGGCCCGGTCGGGGGCAGAGTGGTCGTCGTGGTCGTGCTCGTCGGCCCCACAGCCGGCAACGCGGAAAATCTCAGCGCACTGGGCGCTTCAATCGCGTCGTAGAGCAGAGACACGGTTCGCGGCCCGTCGCACTCGTTCGTGACCGAGACGTCGAGTCCCACACGCTCGCCCGTCCGGGCTACCAGCCCGCCCACTGGCAGGACGGCCCGCAGCGGTTCTGTCGCCACACGTCGCCGGGCGATGGATGTCGGGAAGCTCGCGGTGGCGACCGGCTCCGCCCGATCTGCCGCGTCGACGCGCAGGAGCGTCACCGTGAGGACGGCGCATGCCTCGAGCGGCGTGCGGCGTGCGACGAGAAACAGGGAGGCGGACACCTCCTGCGCAGCGATATCCGCCAGCAAGGGCGCGGAGACGAAGCTGGCGAGCCTGGCTCCGTGCCTGCGCACCAGCGTCGCCGTCCCCTCGTCTCCCGGAGAAGACCGCGCGGGCGGCTCGGACGAGAGGAGCAGCCCACGCTTGAGATACAGGACGAGATCCGCCGCCTGTGCATTGCTGCCGACGACGCATGCCAGCACGGTCAGCGAAGCCGCAACGATCCTTCGCATACGGGCTTCACTCAGCAACTGCCGTGCCCCGGGCGTCGCGGCTCCGCGCGGGTTCTCCGCCCTGCAGATCTGCCGCACGGTCGCACACCCGCAGTCAGCGCAGGGCGTTCACCATGCCCTTCCGCATGGCGCGCGTCGCTGCGTCGCCCCTCATCGCGATCGAGCCAGGAGCGCGAGATCGTTCGCCACCCGCTGCACCACGGTCCGCAACGCCTCGGCGAGGTCTGCCTGCATACCCCGGCGCCGCTTCGCGACCTCGATCCCGCGCTCGAAGGCCCGGAGCTGCTTGCGCGCCAAGCGCAGGGCCGGAACGGTCTGCTTGCCGCTCTTCGCCTTCTCCACGGCACGCTGCGTCCGTGCGAGCTGCCCCCGGAACCGATTGGCGAAACGCGTTCCGCCGAGGGCGGCGACAGGCTGCTGCGTTACGATGCCCTGCAGAAGCTGGACCCGACACTCCACTGCCTCGTAGTCGGCACTTGGCAAATCCTCGCACGGCTCGGCGGGCGGGAGCGTCGTGGTCGTCGTGGCGACGGGCGTCGTGACGGTCGTGCTCGTCGTCGGCGCCGCGGTACTGCTCGTCGTGGTCGTGGTGGGCGCCTCCGTGCTGCTCGTGGTGGTCGTCGTCGGCGCCGCGGTACTGCTCGTCGTGGTCGTGGTGGGCACCGCCGTGCTGCTCGTCGTGGTCGTGGTGGGCGCCTCCGTGCTGCTCGTGGTGGTCGTCGTCGGCGCCGCCGTGCTGCTCGTCGTGGTCGTCGTCGCGACGGGCGTCGTGACGGTCGTGGTCGTCGTCGGTAGCGTAGTCGTCGTCGGCGGAGCACACGCCTCGGTGCAACAGGGAATCTCCAGGTTCGCCTCGATGATGGGCGGCGGCTCGATGATCGCCCTCGGGCTTACCTGCGGCGGGGTACCGCGGGTCTGGAGCACATTCGCTCCCGCAGCCGGACTTCGGATACGCCCCAGGATGGTCATGACCCCGCCCGCCTGCACCAGCGTCGCACCTCCCCCAAGGGCTTCGACCCGGCCGCTCGCGGCCATCGTGACCGCGCATCCCGCCACGGTTACGAACCCTCCTCCCCCTTTGCTGCTCGCGTTCGCCCGCAGCGTCCCCGAGAGGTCGACGACGTTCTGTCCCGTCACGTCGATCTCCCCACCTGCCGCTACTCCGGAGGCATCGATGGTGCCCGTCAGGCGAAGCGCGGCCGGAAGCAGCAGGGTGGGATCGCCAAGCGTGGCATCGCCACCACCGCTCTCGGCTCCATCCCCCTTGAGACTGACACGCCCCGAGACCGTGAGCGTTCCACCCGTGGTGACGAGGAAGCTGCCGCCATCGCCCCCGTTCGAACCATTCAGCGAAACATCGCCCGCAACGAGCACGTCGTTCTCCCCGCTCGAGAGGATCAAGACATCACCACCACCACCAGCCGAGCCCGACCCATTGGCCGTGAGCGGCCCGGCCACTTCGATCCTCCCACCCGCCGAAAGGCCAATGAATCCCCCGTCGCCGCCATCCTCGGCCGTTCCTCGCGAGACTACTGTGGACTTCGCGTCGAGGCCGCCGGACGCTAGGACCAGCAGGTCACGGGCAGCCTCGACGACGACCTCGCAGGTCGAGCAGTCTCCGCGACCGACGGTCACCGGCGCGCCGATGACGACGCCTCCCGTCCCGGCCGCAAGGTCCACCAAGCCGCCGATCCCCGATTCACTGGCCGCGCGCGCCTCGATCCCGGCCCCCCCGACGACCACATCGCCCGTTCGCGCAACAATCGATACTTGGCCTCCGCTGTTGTCCCCATCCGTGCCGTTCGCGAGGATTTTGCCGCGGAGCACGACACCGTTCTGGGCCTCGATCTCGACGGTACCGCCTCCACTCCCACCACTCACATCCACCAGGCCCTGTGCCTTTCCGTCCGCCTGGATTTCTACTGAACCGCCAGCAGCGAGACGCAGCAGGCCGCCCAGGGCACGGCCGCGCGCCTGAACGGCGCGGAGCGTCCCGCGTGGGCCTACGGTAACATCCCCGGCTTCGACAACGGTCGTCGCTGAACCGAGGAACCTGAGCTCGCCCAGCACGACCAGGGGGCGTGGTCCTAGGCTGTAGACCCCGGCAGGCACCTCGCACACGGTCCCTTGGGCGATCACACACGGCGCATCGCCCGGAGGACACATCGGCGTGCCCGGGCACTGCGCGCGCACAGACTGCGCCTCGACAGCCGAGACCAGGAGCAGGGCAAGAGAGAGGATTCGGACAACAGGTCGCAACACGACTCTCGGGACGTGCCTTGCCACCGCCGCGAAATCAAGTGATTTTTTGCCTCACGATCGCGAGGCGCTCGGCCAGGCCCCCTAGCGACAGCGCAGCGCATATGGCAGCCGCGCGCTCCAGGCCGAGGACCGCCTCGCTGCGGGTCGGCATAACCTCCGCCTCGCCGATCAGCGCCGCGGCGATAACCGAGCGGCTTCCGACCGCTTCCGCCACTGCCCGGGCCCTCGTGTAGGCCGCGAGGGACTCCTCGCGAGGACGGAGGTGCGCGAGCACCTCGGCGCGTCCGAGGAGCATGTAGGCGTCTCGCAGGCGCCCGCCGGATCCCGCCACGAGCGCAGCGCTGAGCTCGTCGGCGCGCTCGATCTCGCCCGCCGCCAGGAGCGCCTGCGGGACGAAGCGAAGGTTCAGGTGGACGAGCCCAGCGGTCGCGACGCCCCGCTCGATCCGCTCGAGGAGCGGAGCGGGATCGAAAGTCTCGCCCAGCGCCTGCCGTGCAAGCAGCCCGATCGAGCCGCCGGCCGCCATCACGTTGGCATTGGCGATCGCCTCTCCGAGCTCCATGGCGACGTCGGCCCAGTGCCGGGCTTCCGCATGGTCGCCCCGCAGCAGCGAAGCCGCCGCACGCACGCTGGCCACGGCGCTCCGGATGGTGCGATTGCCGGCACTGCGCGTGAGCTCGAGCGCGTCTGCGGCCGAGGCGATGGCGCCGTCGAGGTCGTCTTCCGCATATCGCACCAGGGCCTCGATGGCTCGCGTCGAGAGATAGAGATCCGAAAGCGCCTGCGCATGCCCCGCCGCTTCCAGCGCGGCACGGAGGCGCTGGAGACGCTCGCGGGCCTCTGCGATTCTGCCGTCGGAGACGTAGTGCGCACACAGGGCGCGCGTGAGCCGCCATCCGAGCAGGGAGGAATCGGCGGCCTCCGCCCGAGCTAGGCTTTCTTCCAGCAGCGCCAGACCGCCCGGGAAGTCCGGCAGTGGCCGGGTGATCAGGAAGGTCCCTCGCGCACCCGTGAGCCAGGCGAGCATCTCGAGATCTCCGACGAGCGCGGCCAGCTCGCAGCCGCGCACTGCGGCCCGCTCCGCCTCTCTCTGGTCGAGCGCGCCGTAGTACGCCGTGAGTCGG
>Ga0308411_10002700_pt1 | contig 11936 bp, 17 predicted proteins | sample HotsprottomLayer_2_FD_203530 | JGI IMG/M metagenome (GOLD analysis project Ga0308411, IMG submission 203530) | Hot spring phototrophic mat microbial communities from Octopus Spring, Yellowstone National Park, Wyoming, United States -... | ecosystem: Environmental > Aquatic > Thermal springs >... | reverse complement strand
CAAACAGCCCGCGTTCGCGTTTCAGTGCTCTTCAACGAGCCGAAATTGCTGAAATTGTGCGGATGCAGTTGCGGCTTTTGTGGAAATCCAGTTTCAGTGCTCTTCAACGAGCCGAAATTGCTGAAATCAGCAAAGCGCTGGATGAGACCACCGGCGCGGGCGGCGTTTCAGTGCTCTTCAACGAGCCGAAATTGCTGAAATAAGGTGAGATTATCGTCCACCTCTGCCGGTGGGTGAGGTTTCAGTGCTCTTCAACGAGCCGAAATTGCTGAAATTCAGAAAGAAAACCCCCGCGCGTGTGGGGCGCGGGGGTGTTTCAGTGCTCTTCAACGAGCCGAAATTGCTGAAATCATCCGCGTGACGGGCGGGACGCTGATGGCGTCCGAGTTTCAGTGCTCTTCAACGAGCCGAAATTGCTGAAATGCAACCGGAGCGCTTTGTAGAGCAGCGCCTCAGCGGTTTCAGTGCTCTTCAACGAGCCGAAATTGCTGAAATCGACGCGCTGTTTGCACTGCCGCGCGTCGTACTCGTCGGTTTCAGTGCTCTTCAACGAGCCGAAATTGCTGAAATCGCGAGGGCGGGGTTGAAGCGACGCTGGGGATCGAAGTTTCAGTGCTCTTCAACGAGCCGAAATTGCTGAAATCCCGGTCGGCGACAACGACATCCCACTCCACTTTTGTTTCAGTGCTCTTCAACGAGCCGAAATTGCTGAAATCGGACTGTTGTTGAGCGCCGGGGTGCGCAGCGTTGGTTTCAGTGCTCTTCAACGAGCCGAAATTGCTGAAATCGCCGAGCGATACACACGACGCGCACCCCATCAGGGTTTCAGTGCTCTTCAACGAGCCGAAATTGCTGAAATATGGCGCGCGTGCTTGAGGATCGGATCAATGCAGAGGTTTCAGTGCTCTTCAACGAGCCGAAATTGCTGAAATCGCTGCGCTGATCTACGAGTACGCCGCGGCGCTCCAGTTTCAGTGCTCTTCAACGAGCCGAAATTGCTGAAATCGCCGCCGATCCGGACTGGTACGACGCGAAGGCGGCGTTTCAGTGCTCTTCAACGAGCCGAAATTGCTGAAATTCTACGTCTACCACACAGCGCGTCTGCGGATCGAGCGGTTTCAGTGCTCTTCAACGAGCCAAAATTGCTGAAATTCCGGCGACGCCTTCTGCTTCAACGCGCAGCGCGTCGGGGTTTCAGTGCTCTTCAACGAGCCGAAATTGCTGAAATCGTTGAGAGGTTCATCCGCCACTCCAGCCGCTTGCGTTTCAGTGCTCTTCAACGAGCCGAAATTGCTGAAATTGCGCGGTACGGCTGACGTGCCAGTGCGCCCATGTGTTTCAGTGCTCTTCAACGAGCCGAAATTGCTGAAATTAGAATTGTTGTGCGGTACGTATCGGATCGGATCGAGGTTTCAGTGCTCTTCAACGAGCCGAAATTGCTGAAATGGCGCTGCGGAAGCATCGCGAATACAACATCAGAGAAGTTTCAGTGCTCTTCAACGAGCCGAAATTGCTGAAATCCATCAGCGACGCACCCTCTAGCGCCGCGTTGCGCCGTTTCAGTGCTCTTCAACGAGCCGAAATTGCTGAAATGCTACGCGCTGCGTCGGAGCAGTTCGCCGAGTATCTGTTTCAGTGCTCTTCAACGAGCCGAAATTGCTGAAATTGTGATTTTCAACATCCGCGCCTCCGGCGCGTACTGGGTTTCAGTGCTCTTCAACGAGCCGAAATTGCTGAAATGCAGCGCGACGGCGGCTGGCGCGCAGAAGTCGCGTACGTTTCAGTGCTCTTCAACGAGCCGAAATTGCTGAAATGTATCACCGCCGACGCCAGACGCAGCGCGGCGCTAGGTTTCAGTGCTCTTCAACGAGCCGAAATTGCTGAAATGATCGAGACCGCGCTGCGGCAACACGTTGACTCCGGGTTTCAGTGCTCTTCAACGAGCCGAAATTGCTGAAATCCGGCTGTACGATTTCGTTGATCCCGCGTCGGGCTGTTTCAGTGCTCTTCAACGAGCCGAAATTGCTGAAATACCGGTCGTACTTCGCATACCTCAAGCGCAACCGCTGTTTCAGTGCTCTTCAACGAGCCGAAATTGCTGAAATCCTTGATCCCCAGCGCGGCTTGGATCAGCAGTCGGTTCGTTTCAGTGCTCTTCAACGAGCCGAAATTGCTGAAATCGCAAAGCGCAGTCCAGACGCTGCTCGAATGCGAAGGTTTCAGTGCTCTTCAACGAGCCGAAATTGCTGAAATTTTGCGAGTTCGCGGCGGCGGTCGGTCGGTAGATTGTTTCAGTGCTCTTCAACGAGCCGAAATTGCTGAAATACACCCTGATTGTTGTAATCGTAGGGCGACCAGGACGGTTTCAGTGCTCTTCAACGAGCCGAAATTGCTGAAATCGATTGCCGGGGTATTCGCGTTTCTCGCACTGTTCGGTTTCAGTGCTCTTCAACGAGCCGAAATTGCTGAAATGGGCGACGCCGTACAGCGCCGCCAGAACGCGGTAAGTTTCAGTGCTCTTCAACGAGCCGAAATTGCTGAAATGGATCGGCGGGGTTGAGGACGGGCGCAACGCCCAGGTTTCAGTGCTCTTCAACGAGCCGAAATTGCTGAAATAACGAGGCGGAGCGGCGTCTGCGCGCTGCATCTGAGGTTTCAGTGCTCTTCAACGAGCCGAAATTGCTGAAATAGTGCGGGATGTCCAGCCCCAGCGTGATCACGCGATGTTTCAGTGCTCTTCAACGAGCCGAAATTGCTGAAATGGACAGCGAGAACGTCGAACACGCAAAGCGACCGTGTTTCAGTGCTCTTCAACGAGCCGAAATTGCTGAAATCGTGACGTATCCCGCGTCGCTCCCCGCGCTCCACGTGTTTCAGTGCTCTTCAACGAGCCGAAATTGCTGAAATCCAGCGCGCGCTTGCCCCGACGCGCGGCGACCTCGCGTTTCAGTGCTCTTCAACGAGCCGAAATTGCTGAAATAGTAGAGATCGAGGTACACGCGATCCCATTCCGTCGCGTTTCAGTGCTCTTCAACGAGCCGAAATTGCTGAAATCGCAATCTGTTCCAGCGCGCCGAATGCGCCGCGCTGTTTCAGTGCTCTTCAACGAGCCGAAATTGCTGAAATCGGATATAGAGGTTGAGCAGGGCGATTTCTGCGAGTCGTTTCAGTGCTCTTCAACGAGCCGAAATTGCTGAAATGACAAGCAACGACGGCGGAACAACGTTTGGGTTGGGTTTCAGTGCTCTTCAACGAGCCGAAATTGCTGAAATCCGGTATGGCGTTTGTCCGCTCTCGCGCTTCCGACGCGCGTTTCAGTGCTCTTCAACGAGCCGAAATTGCTGAAATCAACCCGTCCCACAGCATCAGATCGCGCCCGAATGTCCGGTTTCAGTGCTCTTCAACGAGCCGAAATTGCTGAAATCGAAGCAGCTGCGGCAACCCTACCGCGACCTCGCGGGTTTCAGTGCTCTTCAACGAGCCGAAATTGCTGAAATCGTACTCCAGATTGTGCTCCGCCCGCAACCCGTCGGTTTCAGTGCTCTTCAACGAGCCGAAATTGCTGAAATGGATGATGTGCCAACCCGAACCGAGAACGGCGCGCGTTTCAGTGCTCTTCAACGAGCCGAAATTGCTGAAATGCGTTGAAGAGTTGGCGTTGGGGTTGGCGAACGTCGGGTTTCAGTGCTCTTCAACGAGCCGAAATTGCTGAAATCGCGGGGGCTGGATGAATGGTTGAGCCAGTACGAGGGTTTCAGTGCTCTTCAACGAGCCGAAATTGCTGAAATTCGGCGTCGCGGTCGCGTACAGCGTTGACCCTATCGCGTTTCAGTGCTCTTCAACGAGCCGAAATTGCTGAAATACCGGCGGGCGCATCGAGTTCTGGTCGCTCGAAAACGGTTTCAGTGCTCTTCAACGAGCCGAAATTGCTGAAATCGCCAGTTCAATTCCGACCGCCGCCAGCCAGCCCGCGGTTTCAGTGCTCTTCAACGAGCCGAAATTGCTGAAATCGAGAACGATACGAATACGATACTGGCAATGATCCAGGTTTCAGTGCTCTTCAACGAGCCGAAATTGCTGAAATCCACTCATCCAGCGTGAGCGTCGGCGCGTCTACGTCGTTTCAGTGCTCTTCAACGAGCCGAAATTGCTGAAATATGTTGGGATGGGGCGCGGGGTAGCGGATACGGCAAGTTTCAGTGCTCTTCAACGAGCCGAAATTGCTGAAATCGGATAGGAGCAGCCGGGCGATATGACGCATCACCCACACGTTTCAGTGCTCTTCAACGAGCCGAAATTGCTGAAATCGCGGCGCAATAACGCCCGCGCCGCGTGACGGTCGAGGTTTCAGTGCTCTTCAACGAGCCGAAATTGCTGAAATCTAGCGGAAATACATTCGTGCAAATACGCACAAAGAGTTTCAGTGCTCTTCAACGAGCCGAAATTGCTGAAATACCCGGTAAAGGTTTGTGACCTTCCCGCTCTTACCCGTTTCAGTGCTCTTCAACGAGCCGAAATTGCTGAAATGCGGGAGAGCGACGGATCGCTCACCCGCCCGAAGAGTTTCAGTGCTCTTCAACGAGCCGAAATTGCTGAAATCCGTTGGCGACGAGGGAAACGAGTAGCGCGGGCGAGTTTCAGTGCTCTTCAACGAGCCGAAATTGCTGAAATCTTTCGGGCTCAACCAGGTGCTGACATCTACAGACTTGTTTCAGTGCTCTTCAACGAGCCGAAATTGCTGAAATACCGCCCACCTCGATCACGCGCGCTCCGCGCGCCCAGTTTCAGTGCTCTTCAACGAGCCGAAATTGCTGAAATATGACGGCGACGAGCGCGGGCGCGTCACGCTGCCGCCGTTTCAGTGCTCTTCAACGAGCCGAAATTGCTGAAATCATTCGTCCACCCCGACGCAGCGCAGGTTGCGGCGAGTTTCAGTGCTCTTCAACGAGCCGAAATTGCTGAAATCGACCCTCGCCGTCCGCTGGTCGCCGCGCGGGCTGGTGTTTCAGTGCTCTTCAACGAGCCGAAATTGCTGAAATCGTTGAGCGCTGGGATGTGGTATCGGATGAAGTAAGTTTCAGTGCTCTTCAACGAGCCGAAATTGCTGAAATTGTACTTGTAGTACTTCCGAGCGATAGCCTCAGCCTGTTTCAGTGCTCTTCAACGAGCCGAAATTGCTGAAATCTCGCCCAGATCGCGCCGGAACTGGGATGGTCGAGGTTTCAGTGCTCTTCAACGAGCCGAAATTGCTGAAATCGTCGGTTCGGCGCGGGCGTATGCAACGAGCAACGAGTTTCAGTGCTCTTCAACGAGCCGAAATTGCTGAAATAACGGCGAAGTTGGCGCAGCGCGATATTTCTATGCTGGTTTCAGTGCTCTTCAACGAGCCGAAATTGCTGAAATCCCCTCCGTCAAACCGCGTAGGATGCCTTCGGCGAGGTTTCAGTGCTCTTCAACGAGCCGAAATTGCTGAAATGCGTCGGGCAGCCGCGCGGGATTATCGGGCACCCGGGTTTCAGTGCTCTTCAACGAGCCGAAATTGCTGAAATGATGTCGTCTAGTTCCGTTACCGACATTATCGAGTTGCGTTTCAGTGCTCTTCAACGAGCCGAAATTGCTGAAATGGAGCCAGTTCACGCGTACCGGCGAGATAGGCCGTTGTTTCAGTGCTCTTCAACGAGCCGAAATTGCTGAAATAATGCCACCTAGCGAGACGCCTATCCACCAGAGGATGTTTCAGTGCTCTTCAACGAGCCGAAATTGCTGAAATTCAAGCGCGCCGTCGATTGGGTGCGGGGGGTGCGCGGTTTCAGTGCTCTTCAACGAGCCGAAATTGCTGAAATGTTGGCGCAGCGCAACGTCAAAATGTTGCAGTGGAGTTTCAGTGCTCTTCAACGAGCCGAAATTGCTGAAATCCCGCGACTGCGAAGGCGTTGGCGGCGCTCGCCAATGGTTTCAGTGCTCTTCAACGAGCCGAAATTGCTGAAATGGTGAACAGCGGCGGCGCGGTGAGGGCGCTCCAGAGTTTCAGTGCTCTTCAACGAGCCGAAATTGCTGAAATTTCTGCACCTTCCTCAATCCGCAGTCGCAACGCGGCGGTTTCAGTGCTCTTCAACGAGCCGAAATTGCTGAAATTTTGTTGCCAGCGGAAGGGCGGGGATGCTAACTATCTGTTTCAGTGCTCTTCAACGAGCCGAAATTGCTGAAATTGTTCCGCGCGGGCGGCGACAACCACAGTGTCACCGGTTTCAGTGCTCTTCAACGAGCCGAAATTGCTGAAATCGGGGGACAAGCACCGCCTTCTACCGCACCGCCGATGTTTCAGTGCTCTTCAACGAGCCGAAATTGCTGAAATTGCGCACCAATGTTGCCACCCGCCGTTCGTCCATACCGTTTCAGTGCTCTTCAACGAGCCGAAATTGCTGAAATGGAACTGGAGAGCGCGACGGGAACAAGCCGCATCCGTTTCAGTGCTCTTCAACGAGCCGAAATTGCTGAAATCGTCGAACGTCGCCGGTCTCTACAACGCACTGATCGGTTTCAGTGCTCTTCAACGAGCCGAAATTGCTGAAATGTTCGCGGCAGACGCGAGGAGGTCGGCGACGTTCGGTTTCAGTGCTCTTCAACGAGCCGAAATTGCTGAAATGCTGATGCCGATCTGGGCGCTGCGCGAACCGCAGAGTTTCAGTGCTCTTCAACGAGCCGAAATTGCTGAAATTCCCTCCTCCGTCCGGTAGACGTAGTACGTTCTACGTTTCAGTGCTCTTCAACGAGCCGAAATTGCTGAAATCCCGCGATTTTCGGGGCTTGACAGATCGGCGCGCGCGGTTTCAGTGCTCTTCAACGAGCCGAAATTGCTGAAATCGCCCCGTCCAGCGTCGCGCTGCGTCTGGCGTCGGGTTTCAGTGCTCTTCAACGAGCCGAAATTGCTGAAATGAGAACAGTATGCGGATAATTCTGAGCGTCTCACTGTAGTTTCAGTGCTCTTCAACGAGCCGAAATTGCTGAAATCAGCGACAACCTCAAGCGCGCTGCGGACTGGGCGAAGTTTCAGTGCTCTTCAACGAGCCGAAATTGCTGAAATTCAACCCGTCCCCGCGCTTGCTGATGCGCCGGGACGTTTCAGTGCTCTTCAACGAGCCGAAATTGCTGAAATAACCCGCGAAACCCGCCCAAATCGGGGATTTTTCCGGTTTCAGTGCTCTTCAACGAGCCGAAATTGCTGAAATGCAACGCGCTGCCGACGGTAATTTGCAGCGTCTCGAGTTTCAGTGCTCTTCAACGAGCCGAAATTGCTGAAATCCAGAGTTGAACGGTGCGTATGTCGGGCGGTTTCTGTTTCAGTGCTCTTCAACGAGCCGAAATTGCTGAAATGGCGGGGAAAGCGCTGCACATCAAACGCTGGCTGCTGTTTCAGTGCTCTTCAACGAGCCGAAATTGCTGAAATTGTTCCCGTATCCGACGGAGCGAACGAAGTCGGCGAGTTTCAGTGCTCTTCAACGAGCCGAAATTGCTGAAATCTATTTTGGCATACGTCTTCGGCGCGCTGGCGTGGGTTTCAGTGCTCTTCAACGAGCCGAAATTGCTGAAATCAAGCGGTTCGCAGCGTTTGCGGAACGGACACCAGGTTTCAGTGCTCTTCAACGAGCCGAAATTGCTGAAATCGTCAACCGGGCTAGCAAACGGGGTTTGGGTTGCGCGTTTCAGTGCTCTTCAACGAGCCGAAATTGCTGAAATTCGCGGCGAGCAGAATCGTCGTCACTGCGAACAGAAGTTTCAGTGCTCTTCAACGAGCCGAAATTGCTGAAATGTTCAACCCGGATGATTTCGTGACCGCATTGAAATGGTTTCAGTGCTCTTCAACGAGCCGAAATTGCTGAAATGCGTATGCGGTGCTCAAGGCGCGGGTGATGCTACGGTTTCAGTGCTCTTCAACGAGCCGAAATTGCTGAAATCAGCGTTGTCACAACACCGTATAGAAATAAAAGAGAAGAGTTTCAGTGCTCTTCAACGAGCCGAAATTGCTGAAATACCTCCATCCTCACTCTCTTACACCGGTTTGGCGAGTTTCAGTGCTCTTCAACGAGCCGAAATTGCTGAAATGACAAGTACGCGCGCGAGAAGATACAACTGATGCTGTTTCAGTGCTCTTCAACGAGCCGAAATTGCTGAAATGAGACCATTCAACCGCTGTTGCGCTACTTCAACGCAGGTTTCAGTGCTCTTCAACGAGCCGAAATTGCTGAAATACAGACGAGGCGCGGGTGTATCTGATTACGTTCGAGTTTCAGTGCTCTTCAACGAGCCGAAATTGCTGAAATGTGTGGTAGAGTAGAAGCGTGATCGATACGTACGAAGTTTCAGTGCTCTTCAACGAGCCGAAATTGCTGAAATCAAGCGGCGGCGCAACGCTGCGGTCGTTTCTGCGCGAGTTTCAGTGCTCTTCAACGAGCCGAAATTGCTGAAATTGGGCGTATTGTCGCCCACCGGGTGCTCTGGTCTCGGTGTTTCAGTGCTCTTCAACGAGCCGAAATTGCTGAAATTTGGCGAGCGCCGCCATCGCCTTCGCGGTCGCGGGGTTTCAGTGCTCTTCAACGAGCCGAAATTGCTGAAATTCACGCTGTGCGCCGCCGCCGCGCCCGCGTCAAGCGGTTTCAGTGCTCTTCAACGAGCCGAAATTGCTGAAATGGCGAAGTGCGGTTGGAGCATCGCCGCGACCTCGCGTTTCAGTGCTCTTCAACGAGCCGAAATTGCTGAAATATGAGCGCAGCGCCGGTCTCTTTGTTCAAGTACACGGTTTCAGTGCTCTTCAACGAGCCGAAATTGCTGAAATGTCGAACTCACGCTGACGTTTCTGTACAACGAAGCGACGTTTCAGTGCTCTTCAACGAGCCGAAATTGCTGAAATGCCGACGCTCACGCTGGACGAGTGGGCGTGTGGGGTGTTTCAGTGCTCTTCAACGAGCCGAAATTGCTGAAATGCGTGTGATCAAATCCGTCAGCAGCGCGTCGTCTGGTTTCAGTGCTCTTCAACGAGCCGAAATTGCTGAAATCTGGAACGATTTTGAGGTTGTTGTCGGGAAGGCAAGAGTTTCAGTGCTCTTCAACGAGCCGAAATTGCTGAAATCGCGGCGGTCTTCGCTTTGACGACGCTGTACAGATCGGTTTCAGTGCTCTTCAACGAGCCGAAATTGCTGAAATCGTCGCAAGCGAACTGGTCGGACGCGGCGCAGTTGCGTTTCAGTGCTCTTCAACGAGCCGAAATTGCTGAAATCTGAGCGCGATCGGCGCAATCAACGAAGAGGCGAAGGTTTCAGTGCTCTTCAACGAGCCGAAATTGCTGAAATGACGCCTCCCTCGACCAGCCGCAGCCCGCCGATTGAGTTTCAGTGCTCTTCAACGAGCCGAAATTGCTGAAATAGTACGGCAGCAAAGCGATCGCGGAAGCGCGCCGCGACGGTTTCAGTGCTCTTCAACGAGCCGAAATTGCTGAAATTGATTGTGGATTGACAGAAAGGAGTGGTGATGAAAAGTTTCAGTGCTCTTCAACGAGCCGAAATTGCTGAAATCGTGGGATGGGAACGTACTGACGATTTCTCCAAAATTGTTTCAGTGCTCTTCAACGAGCCGAAATTGCTGAAATGGATCGCCCACTGCACCCCGCGCTCGTTCAACAACGGTTTCAGTGCTCTTCAACGAGCCGAAATTGCTGAAATAATTTGCGCCTCGACCAGCCGCAGCCCGCCGATTGAGTTTCAGTGCTCTTCAACGAGCCGAAATTGCTGAAATACGACGCCAGGCGCAGGCGGCGTCTCCGTCCTTTTCGAGGTTTCAGTGCTCTTCAACGAGCCGAAATTGCTGAAATTCTGCGTCGGGCATCCGCTGCCACGCGGCGACCGCGGTTTCAGTGCTCTTCAACGAGCCGAAATTGCTGAAATGTCGTTGATCCACTGCGGCGCGCGCAACGCCCAGACGTTTCAGTGCTCTTCAACGAGCCGAAATTGCTGAAATAGATTTTGTACGTCTGCAGCATTTTGTGTGCCTCCTGTTTCAGTGCTCTTCAACGAGCCGAAATTGCTGAAATTTGCGACTTGACAACTCGGCGCGCGTGTGGTATACGTTTCAGTGCTCTTCAACGAGCCGAAATTGCTGAAATTTCTAGAACACCAGTGCGCGCCGTCGCTGCTCGGCGGTTTCAGTGCTCTTCAACGAGCCGAAATTGCTGAAATGCTGCGGTACGGGCAGAACCAGCACGAGGACTTCGGGTTTCAGTGCTCTTCAACGAGCCGAAATTGCTGAAATGTAGCGGCTTGAAACAAAGCCCGGTGCGCCGTAAAGTTTCAGTGCTCTTCAACGAGCCGAAATTGCTGAAATCGCAAGCATATCCCCGTACAGATCGCGTTGGATGATGTTTCAGTGCTCTTCAACGAGCCGAAATTGCTGAAATCGACGATCTACGCGCTGCGTCGCAGTTCTTCGCCGAGTTTCAGTGCTCTTCAACGAGCCGAAATTGCTGAAATACAACCCGACCAACACCCCCGCGCCTCACACGCGCGGTTTCAGTGCTCTTCAACGAGCCGAAATTGCTGAAATCGCCGAAACCGTCGCTATCACCGCCGCAACCGAAGGTTTCAGTGCTCTTCAACGAGCCGAAATTGCTGAAATTATTGTGCGTCGGACGGTCGGTTTGTTGTGCACCAGGTTTCAGTGCTCTTCAACGAGCCGAAATTGCTGAAATTGTACATCTCCAACTCGTTGAGCAGCCAGTCCAGCGGTTTCAGTGCTCTTCAACGAGCCGAAATTGCTGAAATCGGTCTACGCGCGCTGGACGGACGGTCTCAACGACGTTTCAGTGCTCTTCAACGAGCCGAAATTGCTGAAATAATGATCCAGCGTCTGCTGCCCGGCAGCGCCACTGGTTTCAGTGCTCTTCAACGAGCCGAAATTGCTGAAATTCGACGCACTGCTAACTGACGAAAACGACGCGCTGAGTTTCAGTGCTCTTCAACGAGCCGAAATTGCTGAAATTCAAGAGGAAAAGAAAAGCGCCCCGGCACATCGCCAGTTTCAGTGCTCTTCAACGAGCCGAAATTGCTGAAATCCAGCCCGACCGCGTTGAAATCGTTAAAAATACCAGTTTCAGTGCTCTTCAACGAGCCGAAATTGCTGAAATGCAGCACAGCGTCGAGTTGGGCGCGCTGGGGCGCGTGCGTTTCAGTGCTCTTCAACGAGCCGAAATTGCTGAAATCATCCGTCACCTCACAGCACGCGCATCCAGCCGGAGTTTCAGTGCTCTTCAACGAGCCGAAATTGCTGAAATAGAAGGAGGAGATGACGGAAATCGTAATGAATCAATGTTTCAGTGCTCTTCAACGAGCCGAAATTGCTGAAATGAAGCGACCGTCGTCGTAAACGCCTGCACCGGCAGCCGTTTCAGTGCTCTTCAACGAGCCGAAATTGCTGAAATCGGGCTGGGCGACGGCGGGGAAAAGAAAACCCCCGCGCGTTTCAGTGCTCTTCAACGAGCCGAAATTGCTGAAATCGTTCGCCCGCCGCCCGCTGCTCGCGCCCAAGCGCGTGTTTCAGTGCTCTTCAACGAGCCGAAATTGCTGAAATCTCCGCGCGCCGGTTGCGGAAGAGTATAAAGTAGAGGTTTCAGTGCTCTTCAACGAGCCGAAATTGCTGAAATATCTGGTTCAACGCGCTCCTCGCCGCGCTGCGATTGGTTTCAGTGCTCTTCAACGAGCCGAAATTGCTGAAATCGAGGATCGGCGTCGGTATCGAAGGGAAACAGCAGCGTTTCAGTGCTCTTCAACGAGCCGAAATTGCTGAAATGCGCGTGGCGCAGCATCTCGCTGCACTGCGCGCTGAGGTTTCAGTGCTCTTCAACGAGCCGAAATTGCTGAAATTAGTATAACCGTAATCGATAAGCACTT
>Ga0308411_10002699_pt1 | contig 11938 bp, 11 predicted proteins | sample HotsprottomLayer_2_FD_203530 | JGI IMG/M metagenome (GOLD analysis project Ga0308411, IMG submission 203530) | Hot spring phototrophic mat microbial communities from Octopus Spring, Yellowstone National Park, Wyoming, United States -... | ecosystem: Environmental > Aquatic > Thermal springs >... | reverse complement strand
TCACGTGAGCCTCTTGCCTGGGTTTTTGGCAAGATTCTTACGTGAGTCAGCGATACGCTGTTCGGCAAGATTTTCTCATGACGCCGCGATACGATTTCGGGAAGATTTTTGATGAGGTGATTCGCTCGCTTGATGATCTCCGCATCGTCCGCTACACTTCCATTCAATGAACCGCCGGTCGTTCCTGGTCAGCCTAATTGCGGGTGGCATCGGCGCGCTGGTCGCCCCCAATCATGCAGCCTCAGCGGCTCAGGGCACGCCGGGCGATAGGATTATCAGAGGCCGGGGGCGGGAGATCTTCGTCAGCATCAGCCGTCAGCGTCTGTGGGCGTACGAAGATGGCGAGGTGGCCATGACCTTCCTGATCAGCAGCGGCGAGCCGAAGCGCGGCACGCGTCAGGGTAACTTTCGTGTGCAAAGCAAAATCCCGGAGGCCTGGTCGTCCGTGTGGCAGTTGCGCATGCCGTACTGGATGGGCATCTACAACGTTGGGCCCATCGAAAACGGCATCCATGCTATGCCGATGCGCAAGAACGGCGCGCTGGTGCGCTGGCCAGTTGGCTTCCCTGCTTCATTTGGATGCGTGGTGGCTAACACCGCCGATGCTGCTGCGCTGTATCGCTGGGCGGCGCTTGGTACGCCGGTTTATATTCGCCGCTGATGAAAAGTCGCTGGCCCCCCACCGTCATTGCCCGGCGTCGCTCGCTGCCTGTGCCATCGCTGCTGCCACGAACCTTGGGCATGCTGCTTGCGCTGCTGGTTGGCTGGAGCATCTGCCCGGCGGTATTCGCCCCGTCGCTAGCCGCGGCTGGCGCACCTGAGGGAATCGGCGGCCTGGCGACCTACACCTTCGAGAAGGGAGACAGCCTGCCAGCGATCGCCGAGCAGTTCGGGGTCAGCCTGCGGGCGTTGCGTCGCGCCAATGGCCTGGTGAACAATCGCGTCATCCCCGGCGCTGTGCTTACTATCCCCACCACGCCCGATGCCGTCTCCCCGTGGATCGCGCCCAGGATTGATCCCCGGCCAGCCGACGGCAAGGTGATCTATGTCAGCCTGAGCAGACAGCGCCTGTGGGCGTATGATGGCGATCAACTGGTCTTCGACTTCCTGGTCAGCACTGGCCTGCCGACCAAAGAGCATCCCAACCGCGATACCAAACCGGGCGTCTTTCGCGTCAAGACCAAACTCCCGGAAGCGCGCGCCAACCTGTGGAACTTGGACATGCCCTACTGGATGGGCATCTACGACGCCGGCAACATCGAGAACGGCATCCATGCTATGCCGTCGCGCAATGGCCGGCTGGTGAACTGGCGCGTCGGCACGCGTGGTTCCTTCGGCTGCGTCGTCCTTAAGATCTCCGACGCGGCCAGGCTATACCGGTGGGCGCCGTTGGGCACGCTGGTCGTCATTCGTCCCTGACCAATCACCCTCCGAGCCGGTTGCCGTGATCTTATTCATCTCGCCACATTTGGACGACGTCGCTCTGTCCTGCGGGGGTCTGGTCTATCGCCTGACATCCGCGGGACAGCCGGTCACCATCGCCAGCGTACACACGGCAGATCATCCGACCGACCGTCCGCTGTCGGAGGCTGCCCGGCGCGAGCATCGGCAGTGGCAACTGGGGGATCAGCCCTATGAGCGCCGCCGCGCCGAGGATGCGCTGGCCTGCCAAACGCTGGGGGCAACTGCGATCCACCTAGGCCTGCTCGACGCTATTTATCGCTGTGATGAGCGAGGATTGCCACTCTATGCGAATGATTTCATCGGGGGCGCCGTGCATCCGCTGGATTGGCAGTCTCATCTCTCGGAGGTGCAGTGGGCGCTGTCGCCGCTCGTCGGTTCGGCGATGCAGGTGTACTGTCCACTGGCCATCGGCGGCCATGTAGATCACGTCGTCGTCCGACGCGCCGTCGAATCGCTGGCTCGCTCCTCCGTCCTGCGCTACTACGAGGACTTCCCGTACGTTGATCGGGTGGATCAGTTCAGTTCGCCAGCGGCCGGTCTGGCGTGCGAACGAGTGGTGTTGACGACGGAGGAACTGGAGGTGCGCATCCGCGCCATTGCGTGTTATCCGTCGCAGTGCTCCGTCATGTTCGGCTCTGTGGGGGCGATGTCGCAGCGCGTGCAAGCCTACGTTGCCCGGATCGGTGGCGAACGATACTGGTTCGTCGTCAGCGCGGCACGCCGGGAGACTTAAGAAGATGAATCTGCGCTCACCTCAGACAGGGCGCCTCGAGGAATCAAGCACCGTGCTCAGAAGGGTGCCCAGACGGTCTCGAACCCTCAACCTCCTGAGCCACAGTCAGGCGCTCTGCCATTGAGCTATGGGCACCACGTTGCACTGGAATTCTAGCATATCCCTGGGGAGGGGGTGCGTTCACGCATTCGCAGCGAGTGGCAAGGCCGATCCTCACGCAGAGGCGCGGCGGGCGTGGAAAGAAGCACTCTGCCTTGGCAGTGACCACCCGCAAGGCAGCGCTCCTATCCCGACAAGAAAGGGTTGCCTCTGTTGATCAACGGCCCTGCAGACAGCTTAACCGGAACTTACGTTAGAATTAATACAGGCGCTCACCAGTATGACGCAGGTGCGACGAAGATGCCTGAAGCGATAGACCCTGTTCTTGGTCAACCACCGTTTGAACATTACACCGTCGCCGATGCCTACGACGAGATGTTCGCCGCCGACGGCCGCGTTCGCCCGGCATATAGCGAGCTGGCCCACCGCCTGTGCAACCTTAGCCCAGACGAATTACAACAGCGGCAACGCTACGCCGACCTGACCTTTCTGAATCAGGGGATCACCTTTACTGTATACGGGAACGACGCCAGCATCGAACGAGTGTTCCCATATGACCTGCTGCCCAGGATCCTAACCGCCGCTGAATGGCAACAGATAGAGAGCGGCTTGCACCAGCGCATTGTTGCGCTAAACGAGTTTCTGCGCGATTTGTATCACGATGAGCACATCCTGCGGGATGGGGTGATTCCGCGCTATCTGGTGTATAGCTGTCGCCACTATCGGCGGGAGATGCGCGGGTTAGCGGTGCCACGCGGGGTTTACACGGCTATTGTCGGCACCGATCTGGTGCGGCTGCCGGATGGCCAGTTTGTGGTTCTGGAAGACAATCTGCGCGTGCCGAGCGGAGTGAGCTACATGCTGACCAATCGCGCTGTTATGAAGAGGGCACTGCCGCTGTTGTTCGGCGCGTATGGCATCCGCCCAATTGACCACTACGGCCAGGCGCTGCTCGCTGCGCTGCGCGCCCTGGCGCCGGCGCATCGTCCTGAACCGACGATCGTGCTGCTAACGCCGGGGGTCTTCAATTCGGCTTACTTTGAGCACACCTTTCTTGCCCGTCAGATGGGGATTCAACTGGTGGAGGGACGTGATCTGCTGGCGCATAACAATTTGATCTACATGCGCACGACCAAGGGCCTGCAGCGAGTGGATGTGATCTACCGGCGGATTGATGATGACTTTCTCGACCCGATGACCTTTCGCCCGGATTCGATCCTGGGCGTGCCTGGTTTGTTCAACGCCTACCGGGCCGGCAACGTCGTGCTGGCCAATGCGATCGGCACCGGGGTTGCCGATGACAAGGCCATTTATTCGTATGTGCCGGACATCATCCGTTACTATTTGCGCGAAGATCCGATCTTGCCAAATGTGCCGACCTATGTGTGCGACCGGCCCGACGACCGAGCGTATGTGCTGGAGCACCTGGATGAGCTGGTGGTGAAGGCGGTTGGCGAGTCCGGCGGCTACGATATGTTGATAGGGCCGCACAGCACTCGCGAGGAACGGGCGCGCTTTGCCGAACGCATCAACGCCAATCCGCGGAACTACATCGCGCAGCCAACTTTGCAACTCTCACGAGCGCCGTGCTTCATCAGCGACGTGATTGAACCACGCCACGTTGATCTGCGGCCGTTCGTGTTGTTCGATGGTGAGCAGACAACCATTGTGCCGGGCGGATTGACGCGGGTGGCCCTGCGACGGGGGTCGCTGGTCGTCAATTCATCACAAGGCGGCGGCAGCAAAGACACCTGGGTGTTGTACTGAAGCGATAGGCGACGCTGCGCCGACTTCAGCCAACAAGACCCAGATTGCGCCGCGCTGCGCCAAGAGAGAACCCACCTGAGCCAGCCTGGCTCACTGCCCTCTTTCCCCGCCGACAGAGGGCGACAGATGCCAAGCCGCATTGTGCGCAAACACGCTCGCGGGAGCGTGCGCGAGGCGCTTTTCATTCACGAGACTTCGGTAGCCGCTGCTACCACTAATAATAAAACTTTAGACGTTGCCAGGTGCCGTTCATGCTTTCAAGAGTTGCCGATAGCCTCTTCTGGATGAGTCGCTACCTCGAACGAACCGAGCACACCGCTCGGGTCATTGGCGTGGGTCTGACGCAAATTCTCGATCAGACCCCACAGGCCATTGCGCCGCGCTGGCGGCGCTTTCTGAGCGCCCTGCACGTCGAGCCGCCGGCCAACGGGCTAAACGATCCTCAGATCATCACCCGCCTGCTGACCACCGACGCGGCCAACCCAGCCTCGATCATCGCATGCATGACTCTGGCGCGCGAGAATGCCCGGCAGGTGCGCGAGCAGATCAGCTCGGAGATGTGGGAGCAAATCAACCAGCTTTATCTGAGCGTGCGCGCAACCAGCATCGAGCAGATCTGGCAGGACGAGCCGGTTGAGTTTTATCAAATGATCAAGGACCGGCTGCACCTGATCCACGGCATAACCGATGCGACGATGAACCACGGCGAAGGCTGGCGCTTCATTCAGGTGGGGCGCTACCTGGAGCGAATCTGGGCAACCACCCTGCTGCTCGAGGTATTCTTTCGGCCTTATTTTGCTGGCAACGAAGGCAGCATTGATGCCATTGATTGGGTGGCGCTTCTCAAGTGCTGTACTGCGTTTGAAGCCTACTGCAAAGTCTACACGGCCGATGTGCAGCCGGCACGAGTGGCCGAATTCCTTCTGCTCAATGCGGAAAGCCCGCGCTCGATCCGCTTTGCCGCCGATCAGGTGCAGAGTAGCCTGGGGCAAATCGGCCAGGTGGCGGGCACCCGCTATGTTGCGCGAGTCGAGCGCCTGGCTGGAAGGCTGCGCGCCCAACTGGACTACGGCCAGGTGGACGAGATCATCGGCAACGATCTGCTGCTGTTTCTGAGGCAGATTCGCCAGCAGTGCAGCGCCGTCCACGATGCGATTTACCGGGCATATATCAGCTATCCGATTGATCAGGCGCTGCCGCAGTAGTGGCGAGGCGCGGCCCGGATGTTGATTGGCTATGTACTACTCAATTCTGCACAAGACCCGCTTTTGCTACAGCGCACCGGTGACCGAAAGCCAGACCGAAGTGCGAATGTGCCCGCGCAACGAAGGCCACCAGCGGCTACTTGAGTTTCGCTTAACCACAGCTCCTACTGCTCGCATTCAGCACTACCGCGACTGGCTGGGGAACGAGGTCTATCATTTCGACATCGCGGCGGCCCATCGTCAGCTACTGATCCTCGCCGAAACAACCGTGCAGCTCGCCGCGCCGCCGGCGCTGCCGGATAAGCTTGATGGCACGGCCTGGCGTGCGCTTGACCTTTTGGCCGAACAGGGGGAGTGCTGGGACTTTCTGTCGCCCAGCCATTTCATCCAGGACACCCCAGCCCTGCTTGATCTGGCCCGCCAACTTGGGGTGGAACGCCGCACCGACCCGTTGAGTCTGTTGCGCGAGTTGACCGCTCAGATGGCAAGCACGTTTGCGTATGCGCCGCAAACGACGCGCGTTGATTCGCCGATTGATGAGGCGCTGTTGGCGCGCCGGGGAGTATGCCAGGATTTTGCCCACATTATGATCGCGCTGGTGCGTCGAGTTGGTATCCCCTGCCGTTATGTGAGCGGATATCTTTTCCATCGCACCGAAGACCACGACCGCTCGGAGGAAGACGCCACGCATGCCTGGGTGGAGGCGTTCCTGCCGGAGTTAGGCTGGATCGGTTTTGACCCGACAAATAACCTGATCGCTGGCGAGCGCCATATTCGCGCAGCCGTTGGCCGCGACTATGCCGACGTGCCGCCCACCCGTGGCGTTTACCGCGGCCAGGCAACCAGCGAGTTGGAAGTGGGCGTGAAGGTCGTGCCTGTGGCAGTTCACATTGACGAGCGCGAGATCTTGCCGCAAGTGACGACAGCAAGCGTGCAGGCCGAATTCATGGCTCACCAGCAGGAGCAGTGAGCGGGCGATGGGGGAGCGGCTGCGGCCTGGGAGGCAGGCGTCTAGGGGTAGAAGCCGTACTGGGCTGCGGCTGACTTAGCGACCGTTGCGATGGGGCTGGGCCAGATGCCGAGGACGATGATGGCAGCGACGCCTGCGCCAATGATCCACCGCGCGCCTGGCGAGTCCAGCCAATCGGCCGGCTGGGCCTGGGTTTGCGCCGACAGCTCGCCTTCGATCAAAGCCTCGCCCTGCAGGAGCGGAAGGTCGCCTGGGTCATTCACGATGTCGTTGAAGTCGTCGTCGGCTTCGGAGATGGCGTCCTGGCCTTCGAGCAGAGACAACCGATCACCGGCGGGCTCTTCTTCGAGCACACCCTGGATAGCTGGCGCGCTGAACATGGCGATCAAGCCCCGCAATGTGCCAATGCCGATGCTTGCGCTGGCTGCGATGAGCAGGGCCAGCGCTTCGACATCGGCAAAGCCGTATGCACGCGCGGCCGTCCATCGCGAGACGAAGCCCAGAGTGCCAGGAAAGCCGGCCAGGGATAATCCCCCAACGCCCAGGGCCATCACCGTCCAGATGTCGCGCACGCCGCAGGCTTCAGTGAAATCATCGCTCGACCGCAGCGCACGCAGCCGTCCTACACCCAGCCCGAACACGCCCAGCGACAACGCCCGAGCCAGCATGGCGAAGGCCAGCGCTTCCACAGAGAGCGGGGAGTTGCCGACGATGAGGAGCAGCAGGCAACCGATCTCCACCAGAATGGCGCAGGTCATCACGCGCGAGAATGTGGCCTGCGCCCACGCCAGGCTGCCGCCGAGCATCAGCAGCGCGAGGCCGCCGACGGTTAGTGCGCTCGTGGCCTGTTCGCTGACCCGCAACCATTCGTAGGCCTGCCAGAACTCCAGCATGAGGAAGGTCAGCGCGCCCACGCCGACCGTGGCCAGAAAGGCGGTGGTCAGCGGCGGTGAGTCGCGCGACACCGGATGCACCCACGTGTAGAGTGGGATCGCGCCGAGCATCAGGCCGAAGCCGCCGATGAGCAGCACAATGGCCGGGCTGTAGGCTGCAGCAACTGCCTCGGCGTCGCCAAGGTTAAACGTGCTGGCGCGGTCTATGGACCAGCCGGCGAACAGGAACAAGGGCAGGGCCAGGGTGATCACGCTCAGATAGCGCAGCGCCCCCAGCGCCGATCGCTCGCCGCTGCGCTCGGCTTGAATCATCAGCGCAGCCAGCGCTGCTGCGCCTTCAAATGCCAGCGCGGCATACACGAAGGGACGGATCAACAGCGCCAGGCTCATCGCTGCCAGCACGACCAGCCCGACCGGGACGAACGGCCAGCCCTGAGGTGCACGCCACGAGAGGACGAACAGCACAGCGGTGGCGGCGAACAAAAGGATGATGGGTATGCGGTCTTCGGGGCGCACGCGCAGCACGCGGCCCAGCATGTCCAGCGGTGCATCCAGAGCGATGCCGACGGAGGTGCCGGGAATCGGGATGACGCTATCCAGCGGCCTGGCCAGCAGCGCGATGGCAGCGATGCAAGACAGCACCGCGACTCCGATTTCAATTGCCTGCCAACGGCGCAACCCATAGGCCACGACTGCGCCAACCAGCGGCACGGCGACGACGAGCAAAGCAGCCGGGATCATTGAGGGTGAAGCCTGAAGCAGCGGAACGTCGAGCGGCGGCAGCCAGGAGTCGGGCTGCCCACCAAATCGCTGCTTTTCAATTCTCAATCCTCAGTTCTGCTGCAGCGCCGGCTTCGGCCAAGGTAAGGTATGAAAGCGCTGCGCCGACCAGCAGCGTCGTCAGCCCCAGTAGCACGCTCACACCGATGCTGGGTTCGAGAGGGGTGTAGGCCAGCTCGAACCCGGAGAGCAACATGAGTAGCCCCAGGCCTACATTAAGCGCCTCGTGCGATGTGGCAGCAACCAGCAGGCCGAAACCGATCAGGACATAGGCGCTGAGGCCCAGCTCGCGGGCTGCCGTGGGCAGCGGAAAGCGGATGGCAGCGCCAAAAGCAGCAGTGAGTACTAGGATGGCGACGATGGCGCGCAGGAGCAATTGCGCCGGCAGTCGGTGCCAGTTGGGCTGGGCCAGGCGTTCCCGCGCGATGGATTCGCCACGCTCTGCCCGCACGCTGTCCGCCCGCTGCGCTGCGATGCTCAACGCGAAGCACACGATAGCGCCGGCCAGTGGCTTGATCAGCGCCACGCTCGGTTCGATGACCCGCGCCAGCAAGATGCCGACCGCCAGATACTGGAGGATCATCACAGGCAGCGCGATGCGCCAGTTGCGCACCAGGGCAACCATGACCGCCGACACGGCCAGCAGGGTCAGCAGCGGCGCGACGGCTGCCCTGGCCAACTGGTCGAACAATTCGATGAGTTGAGACATCGCCAGGATTGTAGCCGACTCGTGCTTTGCGCAGGCTCATAGCGAGTGGCAAGTCTGATCCTGGACGCGGAGATGCGGAGAGCGCGGAGAAGTGGCAGGGATGATCCTCTCACGGAAACGGTGAGGTGTGGAGCACTGACGGGGTGATCTCACGCGAGGCGTGGGGGAGGCGACAGCAGAATGCGCGTAGAATATTCGCCACTAAGGCGTCTGCTGTTGACAGAACTTATAGCGTGGCCGTGAGTGATATGGCCAAGATTTACGTCTCAGCGCTTTATTGCTATCCCATCAAGTCATGCAAGGGCTATGCCCTGCACGAGGCAATTACCGATGCGCGCGGCATCGCCGGCGATCGCGGCATGATGATTGTGGACGCCTGCGGCGAGTTCGTCAGCCAGCGCAAAGCGCCGCGCCTGGCGCTGGTTGCGCCACAGCCGCACGCCGACGGTGCCGTGACACTGTCGGCGCCTGGCATGCCTTCGCTCAGTTTCCATCCCGGCGACGCCGGACGGCGGGTGAAAGTGCGCGTGTGGGGCGATGTGTGCGAGGCAGTGGATCAGGGGGACGCCGTCGCCGAGTGGCTGCAAGCCTTTCTAGCTGCGCCGGTCCGGCTGGTGTGCATGGCCGAGGGGTTCGAGCGCCGCGTGGACTGGCGCTACGCGCGCCGTGAGTCCGACCAGACCGGCTTTTCGGATGGCTACCCTTTTTTGTTGATTTCGCAGGCTTCGTTGGATGCGCTGAACGCCCGGCTCGCTGCGCCCGTGCCGATGAACCGCTTTCGACCCAGCATCGTGGTGAGCGGTTGCCCGCCCTTCGCCGAGGACGATTGGGGCGATTTTCGCATCAATGGCATTCTGTTCAGCGCGGTCAAGCCATGCGCCCGTTGCGTCGTCCCGACAATTGACCAGGACACGGGCGAGGCCGGCCCTGAGCCGCTCAGGACGCTGGCGACTTTTCGCACGTTCGGACAGAAGGTGCTGTTTGGGCAGAACCTGGTGGCCGCCGGGACAGGCATCCTGCGGGTAGGCGACGAGGTGGAGATCGTGACACGCACCAACGCTGCACCGCGTGTGCCGGAAGTTGGGCGCCGGTCAACATTCCAGCCGACTCCTTCCGGGAGAGGCACCTCTCGCGGGAAGTTGAGCTAGAGCCGCCAACGAGACGGATCAGCCTAAACACAGCAGGATGGATAGATGTTCAGAAAGATCCAAATCGCCCGCTACAAGTCCATCGAGCGCGTAGATGTTCCGCTTTCACCGTTCAATATCTTGATTGGGCCAAATGCCTCTGGAAAGAGCACCTTTCTCGATGTCTTGGCTTTTATCCAGGATGCTCTGGAGACCGGCGTAGAGCGCGCGATCCGCAAGCGCGCCGGCAGCCTGCGCGAGCTGGTCTGGAGCAACCAGGCAGACAAAGGCTTTGAGATCGCACTCGAAGTGGAGTTGCCTGATAATCTTAGGCGGGCAAGTTACCGCTACATTCGCTATGAAGTGAGGATAGGCCTCGGTAATGATGGCGCTATTGCTGTGACGGGAGAGAACTTGTGGCTGGTCAATGCTCCAACTGAAACAGCAGCACTACCAAAGACTCATGTGTCTTCAACGGAACAGGAGGTGGTGCGACCGAGTGGTCAGAGAGCACCCTCTGGATACCGCAGCATTATCCGCAGTGGCACGGAGCGCAGCGGAGCACACTTTCGCTCTGAAGAGACCGACTGGAACTTTATACTGCGCTTCCCTCCTTGGCGTCTAGCGCTCAGCGGCATTCCCGAAGATCAGGGCCGCTTTCCGCTTGCCTTGTGGTTCAGACAGGCCATGTTGAGCAATATTCAGCCCCTCCAGCTCAGCAGCGTGCTCATGCGCCGCCCCTGTCCATCAGATGCGCCGCGAACCTTTCAGGCTGACGGGTCAAATCTGCCGGTGATGGTCAAGCTGCTAGACCCGACCCGATTCAGTTGGTGGGTCAGCCACTTGAAGACGATCCTCCACGATGTAGAGATGGTTGAGATCGCCGAGCGGCCCGAAGACCGCGCGTTCTACCTGATGCTTACCTATCGAAACGGCATTTCCGTGCCGGCCTGGCTGCTTTCAGATGGCACGCTGCGTTTACTGGCGCTGACGCTACTGGCTTATCTTCCTGGCCAGGGCCAGGTCTTCGTTATTGAGGAGCCAGAGAATGGCATCCATCCCCAGGCCATCGAAGCTGTGTTTCAGGCTTTGCGCTCGGTTTACAACGGGCAGGTCTTCCTGGCTACTCACTCACCGCTTGTGCTGGCTCTGGCACAGCCAGAGGAGCTGCTCATCTTCAGCAAGACGGAAGGTGGCGCCACGTGCATCGTCAACGGTCCTCAGCATCCTGTCTTGCGCGAATGGCAGCGCGAGATCTCGCTAGAGACCTTATTTGCGGCTGGGGTGCTCGGGTGAGCAAGACAGAGATTGACCTTGTCGTGCTGGTTGCTGATGCAGACACTGAGTCAGTCATACGCACGCTGCTTAATGAGCGCCACGCTGCGTTGAATATCCGAAAGATTAAGTTCCAGATAATTCGTGAGCCAGGGCGAGATCCTGGCGTATACAAACAAGCAGATAGCATCCTCAGGCCTTATTTGAAGATGGCTCGGCACGCGCTCGTGATACTTGATCGAGCAGGCTCTGGACAAGAGCACAGACTGTCCGCACAACAGATAGAAGATGACATAGAAGATCGGCTAAGACAGTCCGGCTGGCAATCTAATCGCTGCGCAGCAATTGCGATAGATCCTGAGCTTGAGGTGTGGGTTTGGTCGCGCTCTCCCCACGTTCCACAAGTCCTCGGGCTGGATGAAAACTCTTTGACACAAGTGCTGACCAGAGTCGGATGCTCTGCCGGTGGCAAACCTTCGGATCCAAAGTCGGCACTACAAGCTGCTTTGCGTCAAGCCGGGCGACCTTTGTCTTCGGCTATCTTCGGAGAACTGGCCAGCCGAGTCAGCCTGGCCGCCGACAGCGCAAACGAACGAGCGTTCAACAAGCTCCGCTCCACGTTGCAGCGATGGTTTCCTTGATTTCAACCGACTGTCCGTCTCTCAATAATGCGGATGGGAAGCTTGTAATTCCCAGTCCACGGGCGTTTCGGGGCTGCCGTAGATGACGTGCTCGATGAAGCGCTCGTAGCGATCGGCGAAGCGTTCCAGCGAGAACTGCTCGGCGCGCTTGCGCGCGTTGCGGCGGTCGAGCTGATCTACGCGGCGCACAGCTTCGGTCAGCGCATCTATATCGCGCGGAGGGACGAGGTAGCCACTGACGCCGTCCTGCACCAGCTCCGACGGGCCGCCTTCGT
>Ga0308411_10002698_pt1 | contig 11941 bp, 10 predicted proteins | sample HotsprottomLayer_2_FD_203530 | JGI IMG/M metagenome (GOLD analysis project Ga0308411, IMG submission 203530) | Hot spring phototrophic mat microbial communities from Octopus Spring, Yellowstone National Park, Wyoming, United States -... | ecosystem: Environmental > Aquatic > Thermal springs >... | reverse complement strand
GAACCAGCTCTTCCGATGCCGGCTCTTCGGAGACCTCCTCCGCTGCGGCCCCGCCTTCAGCGGCTGTCTCCTCGAGCGAGGCGAACTTGGACTCGGGCAGCCCGCGCCCGCTCTTGCGCCGGCGGCGCGTTCGCCGCGAGCGGCGCTCGGAACGGTCGCGCGGCTCCGCAGCCGGCGCCGGTTCCAGCGCCGCAGCCGGCGAAGGAGGAGCTTCGGCTACGGCCGCCTCGCGCCCGCGGCCGCGGTCCCGGGCGCGGCGGTCCTCCGGCACCTTGTCGAACTCGTCGGCGTTTTCTTCGAAGAAATCCGAGACGTAGAGGAAGCAGTCGCGCTCCAGGCCCAGGTCGACGAAGGCCGACTGCATGCCCGGCAGCACGCGGGTGACGCGCCCCTTGTGGATACTGCCCGCCAGCGAGTATTCGTTGGCGCGCTGGAAGTAGATCTCGACCAGCTGGCCATCTTCGAGAATGGCCGCTTTGGTTTCGTGGCGGTTCTGTGTGACCACCAGCTCTTTGGATGGCATTGCCTGTTACCTCCGCTCCAGAGGCGTGAACAGCTGGAGGGGAGAGAGGAGGGATCAGATGTTCCGGCCAGCCCAGGCGGGAAGGGCCGCTTCGACAGGGGCTGCGCCCCGGATCGCGTCCTTCCGGTGCAAGAAACTTTTCACATACCGCCGCAAGCGCGCTGCGGGCGCCGCCATGGCGCCCCGGGACCGAATGCGCTCAACAGGCGGGAGGCATAGCCAAGCCTGCGAAAATCTGTTCTCAACGGTCACCTGCCGCCGGATCGGTTCACCTTTCCGGTCACGCTCTCTCTTTCCAGATCACGCTGCAAATCGCCGGAGCCTGACATTGTTGACCAGCCCCAGCATCATGAAAACCGACAACATGCTCGATCCCCCGTAGCTCATCAGGGGCAGCGGAATGCCGGTGACCGGCATCCGCCCTACCGCCATGCCCGCGTTCACGAGCAAATGAAACAGCAGCAGCGAGCAAATCCCCATGCAAATGAACATGCCTGCCCGGTCCGGCGCCGCCTGCGCATTCTGCACGATCTGCATCAACAGCAGGAAATACAGCCCGAACACGACCAGAATGCCGACAAAACCGTGCTCCTCGGCGAAGGCGGAAATGATGAAATCCGTGTGCGCCACCGGCAGAAAGCGGAGCTGCGTCTGCGAACCCCGCGTCACGCCGCGGCCCCAGATGCCGCCCGCGCCGACTGCAATCTTCGACTGGATCACCTGATACCCTTTTCCGGTCGGGTCTTTCATCGGATCCAGGAACGTCTCCAAACGAGCCTTCTGATAATCCTTCAGCAGGAACCAGCCGGCGGGCATCAGCAACGCCGCCGCGGCCACAATCAGCAACGCGTGCTGCCAGCGGATGCCGCCGAAAAACACCCCCGCGAGCAACACCGGCAGATACGTGAGCGATGTGCCCAGGTCCGGCTGCGCCGCCACCAGACCGCATGGGATGCCTACCAGCAGGCCCAGTTTCAGCAAGTCCCGGCCCTCCAGCCGGTCTGCTCTCAGTTCGGCCAGATACCGGGCTACCAGTAATACTATCACCAGTTTGACAAATTCCGAAGGCTGGAACTTGAAACCGAACCCCAGCGGAATCCAGCGCCTGGACCCCCACACCAGCGAGCCGGCCAGCGGCGTCAGCACCAGCAGGGCAAGACCCGCCGCATAGAGCACCGGCACCTGCCCGAGCAGCGTGTGGTAGTCGATGCGCGTCATCACCCACATCAACACGAAGCCGGCGCACACATACAGCCCCTGCTTCCACCACGCGCCGCGCCAGGCGGTGTCGATCGTCGCGCTGTAAATTTGCAGAATGCCGAGGCCGGCAATGGCGACGGCAATGAGGATGAGCGCCCAGTCGAGGTTGCGAACCGAACGGTAGACCGCCATCAGCGAGCCTCCCGCGCCGCCGCCGGCCCGCCAAGCCAGGCGGAAGCCAGCGTCGCCGGCGGCTGGGCCAGTTTTTGCATGCGCGTCTTCTTGTCGAACCAGGCCTTGATCACATCGCGCGCGATGGGCGCCGCCATGTCGCCGTGCGCCCCGTTTTCCCAGAGGACCGCGACGACGATTTCCGGGTTTTCGCCCGGGGCGAAGCCCACAAACCACGCGTTGTCGTGCCAGTCCTCGCTGTTTTTCAGCTTCAGCAGATCATTCGACGCCAGCTGCGACGTGCCCGTCTTGCCGCACATCTCGATGCCCGGGATCCGCGATGCCGCGGCCGTGCCCCACCCGTTGACCACGGCGCACATGCCATCGACCACCTTGCGAATGTTCTCCGGCCGGAAGCCCGCCTTGCGCACCGGCTCCTCCGGCCGCTCCGGCTTGACCACGTGGGGCCGCATGAACACGCCGCCGTTGGCAATGCCGCCGTAGGCGTAGGCCAGCTGGAGAGGCGTCACCGTCAGCGCGCCCTGCCCGATGGCCACCGAGATCGTCTCTCCCGCATACCACTTCTCGCGCTGCGTGCGGATCTTCCACTTCGACGAGGGAACCACGCCCTCCTTCTCGCCCGGCAGGTCGATGCCGGTCTTCGCACCGAGGCCCGCCAGCTCGGCATATTGCGCGATCGTGTCGATGCCCAGGCGGTTGCCGACGGCATAAAAGAACACGTCGCAGCTTTGCGCGACGGCCGTCTTCAGATTCACCGTGCCGTGGCCGCCCTTGCGGTGGCACTTGAAATAGCGCCCGTACCAGGTGGCGCCCCCCGTGCAGTACACGGTGAAGCTGTCGTCGATGGCGCCCGTCTCCAGCGCCGCCAGCGCCAGGATCGGCTTGAACGTCGACCCCGGGGCCAGTTGCGCCTGCAAGGCCCGGTTGAACAGCGGGCGGTAGGGATCCTGCACGAGCGCGGAAAATTCCCTCGCGCTGATGCGGCTGGCGAAGCGGTTCGGGTCGAACGCCGGGCGCGAGACGAGAGCCAGCACATCCCCGGTGCGCGGGTCGAGCGCCACCACGGCGCCGCGCTTGCCCTCCATGGCCAGCTCCGCCACCACCTGCAAATCCAGATCGATGGTCAGCTTCAGGTTCCGGCCCGGCACCGCCTCTTTGACGCCGAGCACTTCGCGCGTGTTCATCCGGTTGTCCACGCGCACCTGCCGCTGCCCGTCGATGCCGCTGAGCTGGTCGTTGTAGTAGCGCTCCACGCCGGCCTTGCCGATCAGGTCGCCCGGGTTGTGGTGCGCCCACTCGGGCGAATTCAGCTCCGCGTCGCTGATCTCGCCGACGTAGCCCAGCAGGTGCGCCGCCAGCCCGTCCTTTGGGTACACGCGGAATTGCGATTTGATCAGCTCCAGCTCGGGGAAGCCGTTGGGGCCGCGGAAGGCCTCGACAAAGGCCAGCTCGTCCGGGCTGAGCTCTTCCTTGAGCGGAATGGCGAACCAGGTGGGCTGGTTGTGGTAGCGCCGCACCTTGGCCTCAAGCTCCGCCGGGTCGATGTTCAGCCCCTGCGCAATCGGCCGCAGGCGCGCCGGACGGAGGTTGTCGCGCGAAAGGATCAGGCGGTAGGACTCGTGGTTGTCCACGATGACGCGGCCGTCGCGGTCGAGAATTTTGCCGCGCGGGGCGAGGATCGGCAGGCTCTTGATCTGGTTCTGCTGCGCTTTCTCGGAGTAGAACTCCTCGTTCAGCACTTGCAGGTCCCAGTAACCGAGCGCAAGAAACACGAAAACGGCGACGATGAAATACTGAAACGCCGCAATTTTCCCGGCCGCGAACTTGGCCTCGTCCCGGAACAGGGGACGCTCGGGGGCGGAGTCGGGTTCGCGTTCGGCGCGCAGGTATCGCACGGCGGTCGTCCGGCCCGTGACCGGGCCTTACACTCCAGTGTAGCGCCTGCGCCGGACCTGCCCGCTACTTCTTCCGCGTGGCTTCGAACACCAGGCGGAAAACGCGCAGGACTTCGGCCTGCACGGCCGGATCGGCCGACGCCAGCCCGGCGGTGACGGCGTCCCTTGCAGCCAGCGCCTGACGGAGAGACTCGTTGTTGGCGTCAGGGCCGGAGGCAACGGCGTTCTGGAGGCGGTCGAACAAGGCGCCCGAATGCCGCGCCGCGATGCCGAAGTTGCGCTGGGCTACCTCGTAGAGCAGCAGCGCGGCCAAGTCGCGCAACTGGCTTCTGGCCTCTTCCTGCCGGAGCCGTTCGAGTTCCGCCTGCGCCGCACGCAGTTCGCCGCGCGCAGCCGACGCCGCGCGGAATTGCGGAACGAACCCAAGCAGAAACACGGCCAGCAACGCCCCGCCGACGACTATGGTCCGGCGCGATACCTTCGGACCGCTTGCTTTGTCTTCCACGGCAACCTCGCTGTTCAGCGCAGCGCCCGCGCTGCGGCGATGCGGTCGACGAGTTCTTTGTAAGTGGCGGGATCCATGCCTGAACCTTCGAGCCTCAACTTGTAATTGCCGCCGCTGAAAGGACGGATGTTCAGCTCGTACGGGTTCGGCAGGCCGATCTCGCGGATCTGCTTCAGCTGCCACCGCCGGGAATGGCTGACGGAACCCGTGGATTCGTAGCTGACCTGTTCCGCGGTGATCAGCAACCGGCCACTGCACGAGCCGACGCGGTGGTTGTGACGGGCCGAAAACACCTTCGCCCCTTCCGGCGGAGGCGGAGCAGTCGTTCCGGACCCGGCCGGGGCGACGCCGCCACGTGCACTGAACCAGCCGGTGACCGGCCCGGGATCCCCATCGAGCGCCCGGAAGCTGACCCGGCGGGTTTCGCCGGAGCGGTTCCTCACGGGATCTCTGAGTTGAATCGTGATGAGCGAGCCGTCTGCGTCCAGGCTCTCGATCGAGGTCCTGGCGACGACGAAGGAATCGGCGGGCTGGCCGTCATCGACGAAAACGAGATATTCGCCGTACAAAAGCAGCTTGCCTGGTATCTGTCCGAACGGCACCGCATGCTCCACTGCCAGCGCCCGCCCCTGCGGCAGCGCCTGGCCGGGCCCAATCACAGGAATCGAAAGCAGAAGAAGCAAGCCCGCCGTGGCAGGCATGAACCGGAAACAGTCCCTCATGTGAAACCTTCTCTTGTGGAATTGAACAGATGATGGAAGTATAGGCGTGTATCCGATTTGGGTCAATACAGACTATCGTGTAGCGCGCGGGGATTCCGCAGCCTTCCAGCCGCGCAGCGCGCCCGGACCGGTTCAGGAGGCCGTGATGGATTTCAGAGGCATTTTCCGGCGAAGCCGCCTGTCAGCGGCCGGGATTTTCTGTGTCGTCAGTTTGTTGTGGTGTCCCTTTGGTCTGGCTTCTGCGGCTCCGCCGACGGCGCCGGCGGAGGCAAAGGAAAAAGGGCGGCAGCTCGTGGAGGCGCTCCAGCTCGCCACGCTGGAAAAGAAGGAAAGCGCCGCGAAGAAGTATGTTCAACGGGCGAGGGCGCTGGTTGAAGAGGGCGCCGATGTCAGCGCCCGAGGCGAGCAGGGCCGGACGGCCTTGCACTGGGTTGCCATCGGAACGGTGCAGTTCCGCGGCCGGGAAACGCACCGCGCCTACCGCGAACTGGCCGAGATCCTGATCGACGCGGGCATCGATGTGAATGCTGAAGACGACTACGGCAACACGGCGCTCGATTGGGAAGAAGCGAACCCGCAGGATGCTCTCCGTTACGTCCTGGAGCAGGCGGACGCGCGGCGCGGCGTCAGCCACAGGGAGTCCGAGCGGCTGGCCGATTTCATCGGCGACTTGCGCGAGATGGCGCGGAAGCGGCAATTCAGCGCCCTGGCAAGCGCGCTGGAGGCCGATGTGCCGGAGGGCACGCGGATCTGGATCCGCCTGGCCAAACCGGTTCACAGCAAGAACTCGCGGTGCGGCGAGAAGCTGGAAGCCGTGGTCATTGCGCCCGCGATGGCCAATGGAAGAGTGGTCTTGTCGCCGGGCACGAAAGTGGAAGGCACGCTGCTGTCGGTCCGGAGCGCGCGCAACCGCTTTGTCCGCGCCGAGGCTTTGCTCGAGTTCGCCAATTTCCTCCATGAAGACGGAACAAGGAGCCGGCTGGCGGCGCGCGTGATGGAAGTGGACAACGCGAGAGAGACGGTACACCATGGCAGGATTCTTGGCGTCCCGTTTCCGAACGAGGCCGTCGCCCGGTGGACTATCGGGCTGCGCGGACTCGGCTTTGTGCTGCCCGGGGTCTCGGAAGGACTGCGCTGGTCGACGCAAGCCTACAACATGACGCTCGGGCGTGAGATCCATTACAAGGAGGGCGTGGAGATGATTCTGCGGGTGGCCGTTCCCGAGAAGCTGGCGACAAAAGCGCCGCAAAAAGGGTGGAGAGAAATCCCCGCCCCGGCAGATCTCGTCGAACTCGTGCAAAGACAGCCGCTGCGCGTGAAGACGCCATCGGGGGAGGACTCCGACATTGTCAACCTGATGTTTCTCGGCGCGCAGGAGGATCTGGAAACGGGCTTCCGCATGGCGGGATGGGTGGAAGCGCGGAGCCTCGGGGTCAAGAGCGGCCTGGTCACGGCGCTGCAGGCGTTGCGGAAAAGCGGGTACAGCGAGGCGCCGTTCTCGCGGCTGCAACTGGAGGGCAAGGATCCGGATTACGAGTATCAAAAAGACCTGAACACGGTGGCCAAGCGGCACCATTTGCGCATTTTCCGCCGCGAAGAAACCTGGCGCGGGCACACGGTGTGGGTCGCCTCGGCGACGCATGACATCGGCATCGGCGTGGGGCGCAAAGGCACGCAGTGGTATCACCTAATCGATCCGGAGATCGACAGGGAGCAGCAGAAAATCGCCGATGATCTGCTGTTCACCGGCGTTGCCACCGGCTACTCCCTGGTCGAGCGCCCCGCCGCGCCCACGCGCGCAGGCAACGCCACCGGCGACGAGCTCCGCACGGACGGGCGGATGATGGTGCTGCATCTGACAGGCGAGCGAAAAGCCGCGCGCACGGCGGCGCTCAGTCCTCGCGGCGGAACCGGTCAAGGAAGCCGAACAGCGCGGCGGCGATGACGGCGTTCAGAAACGCGTAGATCACCGTTTGCGGCACGGGGAAGTCCGTCTGCCGGCCAAGCAGGCCCCGGCCGAGCGACCAGAAGAAAAACTGGTGGAAAATATAAAAGAAAAAACTCAGAATAAACCGCAAAATGGAATTTTCGACGTCAAACCGCTGGCTGAGCGAGGCGGCGAAATAGCCGGCCAGCGTCTTGCTGATGCCGTTCATTCCCAGCGGCTGCGGCGAAAGCGCGTCCTGGGCCAGGCCGATCACGCATCCGGCCGCCGCGCCGGAGGCCGGCCGCCTCCGCATCAGCGCGAAATAGATAGTCACCAGCAGCGGCAGTTCCAGATACGACAGCGCCGGCAGGAAACGCGGCAGGTACACCTGAAGCAGGATCGCACCGAGCGGGGCGAGAAGATATGCCGCGGGCGCATACCGGGCCGACTTGCCGCGAACCGCGAGGCCGGCATCCAGGCCTGGCTCGTACCGGCTCATGGGCGGGGCGGCTCCGTCTTTTTCGCCGCCGGGCTGTCGGCCGGCGCCGCCGCCCGGCCGCCGGCCGCGGGCGGGGCGGGCTCCCGCGTGAAATCCGGCACGCGGCCTTTGGTCCCGAGCTGCACGCCCTGCGCCTCGGCCGTCCGGCGGTAGCGCTCGGCGAGGCGGTCGGCATCGGTGAGCATCGCCCCGTTGGCGCCGCGCGCGGGCGCCTCGCTCTCCGCGCCGGGTTCCGGCGGCGGGGGAGGAAGCAGGCTGACGCCTTCGGCCGGCTGCGCCTCCGGCGGCGGAACCAGCATGTGCACGCCATCGAGCACGATCAGCATCTCCTCGAGCGGCGCCTTCAGCGCGCTCGGCTCCACCAGAATTTCCTTGCCGGAGCGGCCCTCGCGGATCATTTTCACCTGCCCCGCCGGCAAGCCGCGCGGGAACACGCGGTCGGCGCCGGAAGTGTAGAACCATTCGCCCGGCGCGAGCGGCGCCTCGTTGTCGAAGTGTTCCGCCACAACCAGGGCGGCGCCGGTGCCGCGCAGGGCGCCCCGCAGGCGGTGCGTTTGCGACACCACGCCGGCCACCGCGCCCGGGGCCGTGATCAATTGAACCAGCGAGGACATCGGCCAGGCGGCGATCACCTTGCCCACGATGCCCTCCGGCGTGATGGCCGCCATGCCCCGCATCACCCCGTCGGAAGCGCCGCGGTCGACGAACAGCGTGTGGCTGTCGGGGCCGGCGCCGGCGCCGATGACGCGCACGGCGAGCATCTTCGAAGGGATTTGCGCCCGGAACTGCATCAGCGCCTGGACCCTGTCGGCGGAGGCCAGCTCGGCGGCCAGCAGGTGGTTCTTCAGCTTCAGCTGGCCGAGCTCCCGTTTCAGCCGCTCGTTCTCTTCGCGGGCCTGCCGCCAGACGAAGTAATCGGAGAAGAAAGAGACGGCCGCCTGGCGGCCCGCTTCCACCGCCCGCGCCAGCGGCGTGACGGCGGCCACGGCCCAGACCCGGATCAGCGGCACGTCCTTCGCGGTCTTGACCTGGTAGGCCAGCAGCACGAGCTGGCCCACCACGAGCGTCAGCAACACGCTCAGGTTCCGGTAGCGGCCAAGAAAGCTGTCCATGGGCCTGGCAGTCCGGCTGCCCGCGTCGCGTTATTCGATGGCGATCCGCCGCAGCAGCTTGAAATCGGTCAACATGCGCCCGGTGCCGAGCACCACGCTGGCCAGCGGGTCCTCGGCGATGGAGACCGGCAGCCCCGTTTCTTCGCGGATGCGCTTGTCGAGGTTTTTCAGCAGCGCGCCGCCGCCGGTAAGAACGATGCCGCGGTCGCTGATGTCGGCGCTCAGCTCGGGCGGCGTGCGCTCGAGCGCCACCCGGATGGCGTTCATGATGGTGGCCACGCACTCCGACAGCGCCTCGCGGATCTCCTCGTCGTTGACCACGATGGTGCGGGGCACGCCCTCGATCAGGTTCCGCCCCTTGATCTCCATCGTGAGCGGCTTGTCCAGCGGGTAGGCGCTGCCGATCTGGATCTTGATCTGCTCGGCCGTGCGTTCGCCGATCAGGAGGTTGTACTTCTTCTTCAGGTACCCCATGATGGCGTTGTCCATCTCGTTGCCCGCCACGCGGACCGAGCGCGAGTAGACGATGCCGGACAGCGAGATGACGGCCACGTCCGTGGTGCCGCCGCCGATGTCGACCACCATGTTGCCGGCAGGCTCCGTGATGGGCAAACCGGCGCCGATCGCCGCCACCATGGCCTGCTCCACCAGATGCACCTCGCTCGCCTTGGCCCGGTAGGCCGAGTCGATGACGGCGCGCTTTTCCACCTGCGTGATCTCGCTGGGCACCCCGATGACGATGCGCGGGTGCACGAACATCTTCCGCCCGTGCGCCTTCTGGATGAAGTAGTTCAACATCCGCTCGGTCACCTTGAAGTCGGCGATGACGCCGTCCTTCATGGGCCGGATGGCGACAATGTTGCCCGGCGTGCGGCCCAGCATCTCCTTGGCTTCCTTGCCGACCGCTTCCACTTCCCCGGTCACCTTGTTGATGGCGACAATCGAAGGCTCGTTGACGACGATGCCCTTGCCCTTGGCGTAGACCAGCGTGTTGGCCGTGCCCAGATCAATGGCAAGGTCGGATGAAAACAGACTGAATAAAGACCGGATGTTCATGGGGAGGATTCACAACCCTGACGGCGCGCGGCCGCAGCGCGTGCGGGCGCCGTCAGCCGTGCGCCCGTTTCTTCTTGAGGGTACCATATGCCCGGAATTCCTTCGCCCGGTAATAGACCAGGTCCTTGAGCCTCTCGAACACCGTCTCCAGGGCCTGCCGGTGGACGGCGCGGTCGGTCAGATCGCGCTCCCGCAGCCAGGCGGCGATGCCTTCCACCGTCGAGACGATTTCCGGCATATAGCGCCGGACGGCCTTCTCGTAGCGCTCCAGCGCGGCCCACTCGCCCGGCTTCACGCCGAGCTTGACGTCGATCCACTCCGCGGCCAGGCGGGCCCGCGCGCAGCGGTCCTCCTCGGGCGGCGGCGCGGCGGTCTGCATCACGGGGATCGCCGCCTCCAGCCCCTCCAGCCAGTGGCGGCGGAATTCGATGCCGCGGCGGTCCAGCTCCTGGCGGATCAGCACGTGCTGCACGATGTCGCCGGTATGAATGGCAAGGCAGGAGTGGGGCCCGGGAACGAAAACCGGCGCGGGATAGCCTTGCGCGCGGATCCAGGCATGGCCGAACTCGTGCGCCAGCAGCGCTTCGGCATGCGGCTCCCATTCGGCTCTCCGCGCCCCGTTGAGAAGCACGAAGGCCACCTGAAGGCCCGGCAGGCGCTGAAAGACGGTGGTCGCGCGCATCAGGGCGAACTGCTGCTGAAAGTCGTCGCGCTCCAGCCAGGCCGAAAGCATGTCGGCGTGGGCCGTGTCCGGCGGCGCCGTGAAGCGGCCGGTCAGCGCGTCTCTCTGCACCTCGGCAATGACCAGCTCGACGCCGCGTTGCCCGATTTCGCCCTGCCATGCGAGCAGGGCCGCAGACAGCACGACGGCGGAAGCGAGCACGATACCCATTATGCCGCGCCGCCGCGCCCCGGGCGGCTGTGCCAAGATGAATGGTCGTGGACGAGCGGCTCTTCTACACCGAATCCCGGACGACGAAGCCCGCGCGCCTGAACTGCCCCTTTTGCCGCAGCGTGGAGGAATACGAGCTGGCCTGGCTCGTCCGCAGAAAAAAGGACCGGCTGCCGCCCGGGGCCGACGAACGCGACCGCGCGAAGTTCGCCAAGGCGCAGAGCTACATGGTGCTGATCGACGACAAGGTCCGCTGCAAAAATCCCCGCTGCGGCCGCACCATCGAAGTCTCCGGCATCAAGACGATGGCGTTTCTGTGATCTCGCGGCGGGCAATCCTGGGAGCGCTGGGCGGGGCGGCCGCGGCCTGCCGCCGAGGCCGGCCGGGCGGCTTCGCCGGCCGCGCGTTCGTCGCCTCCTGGCAGGAGTCCGTCCTCGGCGTTGTCGACCTGGCGCGCTTCGCCTTCGAGAGGTCCCTGCCGTTGCCCTCGCCGGCCACAACCCTGATGGCGGCGCGGGGGCGTGTTTATGCCTTGTGCCCGGAAGCGCGCTCGCTGCTCGCCTTTGACGCGCGCACGCTCGCCCCGGCCTCGCGCGCGCGCCTGCCAGGCGCCCCGGCCACCGCCATCCTGAAGCGAGGCCGGATCTGGTGCCTGATCACCGACCCGCCGCATCTGCTGCCCGTCGAGCCCGATCCGCTGCTGCCCCGCGCCGGCCTGGCCTTGCCCGGCCGGCCGGCCAGTTTCGATGTGGCGGACGCGCGTCCTCTGGCCTGCGTCGCGCTGGAGGGCGGATCGGCCGTCTTCCTCGACCTGGACGCCGGACTCGCGCTACCGCCGCGGATGCTCGAGGACCGCCTCGGCGCGGTGCGCTTCCGCTCCGACGGGCGCATGGCCATCGCCGCCGGGCTGAACGGCCGGCAGCTGATCTTCATCGACTCATCCACGCGCGACATCGTCGTGCAGCTGCCTCTCGCTGTTGTGCCGGAACGGTTCTGCTTCAGCGCCGACGGCGGGCAATTGTTCATCACCGGCGAAGGGAGCGATTCCGTCGTCATCGCCTACCCCTACCGCACCGAGATCGCACAGACTTCGTTGAGCGGCCGCCGGCCCGGCGAGATGGCCGCCTGCGCCGACCCCCCGCTGCTGTTCGTCTCCAACCCGGAGGCCGGTTCGGTGACGGCCTTCAGCATCGCCGAGCAGCGGGTGGTGGCCGTCATCGCCGTTGGCACCTCCCCCGGCGCCATTCTGACGACCCCGGATGAAGAGTTCGCGCTGGTGCTGAACCGCGGATCCGGAGACATGGCCCTCATCCGGATCCCGGCCGTCCCCGTCGACACGCGGCGGCGCAAGACGGCCCCGCTGTTCACCATGATTCCCGTCGGGCCGCAGCCCCGGACGGCCGTGATCGTGCCTGTCT
>Ga0308411_10002696_pt1 | contig 11944 bp, 8 predicted proteins | sample HotsprottomLayer_2_FD_203530 | JGI IMG/M metagenome (GOLD analysis project Ga0308411, IMG submission 203530) | Hot spring phototrophic mat microbial communities from Octopus Spring, Yellowstone National Park, Wyoming, United States -... | ecosystem: Environmental > Aquatic > Thermal springs >... | reverse complement strand
ACGCCATCATCGCCATCCTGGGCACGATTGCGCGGCAGGAGCGGCTGCGGCTGAGCGAGCGAGTGAGAGCTGGGCTGGAGCGGGCGCGGCGGCTGGGCAAGCGGCTGGGGCGGCCACGGGCGGTCTTCGACCGGGAGCGGGCGCGGCAGCTGCGGGCGCAGGGCTGGAGCTGGGGCCGGATCGCGCGGGCGTTGGGCGTCAGCAAGGCAGCCGTGCGCCGGGCGTGCCAGAGCCCGGGCGGGCCCGGCGAGGTGTGCCAATAACCCCCTGGCGATTATCTGCACAGCGCGCAGGAAACAAGGGCAGTTGCCGGTGCGGCTCGAGACGTGCCGAAAAGAGGTGATTTTGGCACAGCGTAGATCCTTTGAGCGTTCATTCGCGAGCTGTGGTCGAACAGCCGCTGGGTGTCGGCTCTGTCAAGGATGCAATCCGCCCGCGCCCCCGTGGCCTAAGCCGCTGCCCCGAGCTGCAGAGGCACCTACTTTTATTTCTGCCTCTTCCACATCCGCAACAGCAGCTCACCAGCGTCCGAGGTCAGCGCGCCGCCATTGTACCGCACCCGCTTTCCTGGACAGTTGTTTTGATTATCATCATGCAGCAGCCTCAAGGGCAAGCAGCCTCTCGCCGAGCCTGCCGCGGGGATTGGAAACTGAGCCTCTCCACGAGCCAGTGGTCGTTGTACCGCTGGCGGAATTCTTCGAGCGCCTTGGCCAGCTCCTCCAGCGTGGTGAAGTCCTTCACCCAAAGCAGCTGTTCCTTGAGGGTGCGGAAGAAGCGCTCGATGCAGCCGTTGCCTTCCGGCTCCCGGACAAAGGCGGGAGACGAAGCGATGCCAAGAAAGGCGATCTCAGCCTGGAAGTCGTCGCTCATGAATTGCGAGCCGTGATCATGCCGGAGTCTGACGCCGCAAGCCACGCCTTCGGCGAAGCCGCCAAATTGTTCACGCACCGCCTGGCGGACCGGTTCCAGCGCCTCAAACCGCGTGCCGCGCTTGGCGACGGGAATGCCCGAGACTCCGCCGTGGCGTGATCCACCATGGCGAAGATGGCCACACGGCCTTCGGCGACGGTGAAGCCCACCGTGGCGTCGATGCCCCACATCGGGTTGGGCCGCTCGGCCAGGATCGTGCCGTCGTGGCGCTTCGGCTCAACCGGCTGCGGCTGCCGTTGCGGCGCCAGCAGGTCATTCTCACGCATCAGCCGCAGCCCGCCGCACATCGACGTGTGCACCTCGCGCACCCGCGGCCGAGCCCACACCTTGCGGTGGCCTTCACCATGGATGGGCGATTCCTGGATGGTGCGCCGGATCTCGGCCAAGAGTTCCCCGTCACTGTAGCAGGTCTTTGGGCCGCGCCGGGCAGGCGGCCGCGGGCAGAGGGGCCGCCGGCGCCGCTCGTAGAACGTCGACTGCGGCAGGCCCCACGCGTTCAGCACCCGAGAGGCGCCCGTACGTCCGACCTGTGGAGGCCGAGCGGGCGCGGCTCACACACGCGACCTCCACCGCAGAAAAGGCTTCTCGTCCTCCATGCGCCGGATGCGCTCGCGCAGGAGTTCGTTCTCCATGGCCATCTCGGCGATGACCGACTTCATGCGCCGGCCTTGCTCGTCAACCAGGTCTTTCTGCCGGATCTTGAGTGCCTCAGCACCACCAGCCAGGAAGGCATCGCGCCACTCGGTGAGGGTGGCGGCGGTGACGCCATCCTTGCGGCTCGTAGACTCCGGATCGGCGTCACAAAGCAGCTCCAGAACGACACTCGCTTTGCGCTTGGCAGAGCGAGCGGCCCTTGCCGCCGCGGCCGGTTTCGGCATCGCGCGCCGATCGCCCTCCGGGTCGCTGAAGCGGGCCGGAAGGCGGATGATTCCTGGTGGATATGTCTCATCCCGTGCCCTCTCGTGAGCGTCTCACGCAAGCGGGCTAACGGAGAACGCTATCTTGTGAGGGATGCATACGAAGAGATGTCATCCATGCTGGCGACGACTCGATCCCGCCCAAGGCGCTTTGCGGCATAAAGGGCCGAGTCGGCCAATCTGAGCAGTTGATCCGGCGAGTGGCTGCCGCTGGTGGCGGCCCAACCGATGCTGACGGTCGGAGGCGATAGCTGGCCGCTTGGCAGCTGCGAGCTGCGGACAGCGAGACGAAGCCTCTCGAAGAGGGCCTCCGGGCTTGCGTTGTCTGTCATAGGGGCGACGACAAGGAGCTCGTCCCCGCCGAGGCGGCCGAGGTGATCGTAGGGGCGGAGGCAGTGCAGGATGCTCTGGATCACTGTCTGGAGGACCGCGTCGCCCGTTTGGTGACCGCAGGTGTCATTGATTCGCTTGAAACCATCGACATCGATAAGGCCTGCCGTCACCAATCCGCCCTCTCTCTGGCAACGATCCAGCTCACGAGCCAGATGGTCGAGGATGGCGCGGCGGTTCCAGATGCCGGTGAGAGGATCGTGTTCGGCCTGCCATTGCAACTGTCGGCGGCTCTCGGCCAGCTGCAGTTGGGCTTCGATGACGCGCCGGCCAGCCTTGAGCCGGGCCAACAGCTCGGCCTTGTGGAAAGGCTTGGTCAGATAATCATCGGCGCCAGCCTCCAGACCAGCGACGATGTCGGCGGGCTCATTGCGCGCCGTCAATATGATCAGGTAGGGCGGGAACTCTCGCGGCAATTCGCGTAGCCGGGTGGTGAGCTCCGGACCGGTCAGCCTGGGCATTTGCCAATCGAGGATGGCTATGTGAGGGGCGTCGTCCCGGCTCATGATGGCAAGCGCCTGGAAGCCGTTCCGGGCGGGGACGATCTCGTAGCCCGCCGACTCGAGCAACCGCTCGAGCAAGTTGGCCCAGATGGCATCATCTTCCGCGATGAGAATTCTCATGGCTCTGAGCGCGGGGGGCTTGTTTGGCCGTGCGATGGGTCCTCCTCAGGCCGCTCGTACGAATCCTCCATTCTACCCTCCGTTGTCCCGCCTACAGGCAGCCATCGCGACAGCATGCTCGACAGGGCGTCCAGTGAGACGGGCTTGGGCAGGAAGTCATCCATGCCGGCTTCCAGGCACCGGCGGCGATCTTCGGGGTAGGCATGGGCGGTCACAGCCACCAGGAGCAGCCTGGCGGCGCCTGTGGCCCGCTCGTGGGCGCGGATTCGGCGCGCTACCTCCAGGCCATCGATGCCGGGCATGGACACATCCAGCAGCACGAGCTGGTAGCGGCCCGTTCGAGCTGCCTCAATCGCCTGCTGGCCGTTGGCAACCGTATCACATTCATATCCGAGGCGGCTGAGGAGGCCGACCGCCACGCGCTGGTTGAGCGGATTGTCTTCGGCAACCAGGATGCGAGGGCGCAAGAGGGCTGTCGCAGCCGGTGGTGGCAGATGAGCCTTTTCGCGAGTGACTTCTTCTGCTGATGGTTGAGCGGCCTGAACCAACGCGGCCCGGAGCGTGGCGGGGCTCAGCATCGCCGGCAAAGCAACCACGCCGGGCTTGGCAGCGCCAACTGGCGTTTTCCTTCCAATGAGAAACACTGTCATTTCAGGCCTGCTTGGCCCCGTCAGGATCCCGGCGCAATTTTGGGCATCCTCGGGGCTGTATTCGTCGCTCCAGAAGAAGGCCGCAGCGCGACGCGGAGCAAGCCTGGTTCGCGCCTCGCCAGCCAGGCGGGCAAACAGATCGGCCTCGAAGACTTCGACACCCATGCGCCGGAGCAACGCCGCCAGGCACTGCCTGCGGGCGGCATCGGCCGACAACACGCAGGCTTGTCGAGGAGCAAACGGTGCAGGGACAGCCGCGGCGGACTCGTCGGCTTCTGGCGCGGCCTCCAGCGGAACGGTCACCGTAAAGGTGGCCCCTTGGTCGACGACGCTTGCCACGGTGACATCCCCGCCCATCCGGCTGACCAGCTCGCGGACGATCGCCAGGCCCAGTCCGACGCCGCCACGTCGTCTGTCAGGGGCGCCAAGCTGAGTGAATTTCTCAAACACCAGCGGGATCTTGTCCACCGGGATGCCGGGGCCGGTATCCTCGACACGCAGGATCAGCTCGCCTCGACCGGCCGCCTCAGGCGAAGGCTGCCAGGAAAGGCAAATGCGCACCTGTCCGCTGTCGGTGTACTTGATGGCATTGCTCGCCAGGTTCAGCAGCACTTGCCGCAGGCGGCGGAAGTCGCCGCTCAGGCGGCGGGGCACGGCAGGCTCGGCCCAGGCCAGCAGCTCGAGCTGCTTGTGTCGGGCCATCAGGGAGGACTCGGCAAAGACCGAATCCAGCAGCTCGTCGACGTCAAACGGCTCGACCTGCAGGCGCATCCGGCCAGCCTCGATCGAGGACAGATCCAGCAGCTCCTCGATCAGCTGGAGCAGATTGCGGGCGCTCGAGATGATCATCTCGGCCTGCTCGAGCGGCTCGCCCTGCTGGAGCCGTTCGCGCAGCAACTGCGCCATGCCGAGGATGGCATTGAGCGGGGTTCGCATTTCGTGGCTCATCTTGGCCAGGAAATCGCTCTTGGCGCGGCTGGCCTGCTCGGCTTGCTGGCGTTGGCGCTCCAGCTCAACCAGCGTCGCTTCGAGCTGGGCGGCCTTCAGCTGCTCGCCCTGGCGCGCCTGCTCGAGCTGCCGCATCTGCTCGGCCAGCCGCTGCTCGGCCACCTTGCGCGGCGTGATGTCGAGCAAGGCGCACAGCAGCTGCGGCGCGCCGCCCAGGTCGACTTTCGTCAGCGAAACGGCGCACCACAAGGGCGCACCGGTCCGCGTGCGCAGCTCGGCTTCCGTCTCGGCGCTGCCCTCGGCCATGGCCCTGCGGGCCAGCTCGCACAGGCCGCGAGCGGCCGATGGCGAGTCGCCCGGCGCGGCGGCCGCCAGATCGTCAAGAGTGAGCGAGTCAACGTCTGCTCGCTCGATCGCCAGCATCCGTTGCAGGGCCCGATTGGCATCGCGCAGCCTTCCGCTGTCCGGATCGACAACTGCGATGCCAACCGCCGATTGCTCAAACAGGGCCCGGTGCCAGGTCTCGCTGGCTTGCAAGGCCTGCATGGCCTGCCACTGGCGGCTGACATCGCGGACAATGGCAACGCATTGGAGGCCTCTGTCGTCACCCATAGGCGCCAGCGAAACCTCGACCGGGATGCGAGGGGTGCCGTTCGTGGCGATATAGGCCGCGTGCAACAAACCCGGCGCCCATGGGTGGCCCTTCGACGAATCGAGGCTCGCTCGGCTTGAGACGCTGGCTGACTCTTCAGCCGGTATCAGGAATTCATCCAGCCGCCTGCCCGAGGCCTGCTGCGCCGGGCACATCAGCAAGGCCTCGGCCGCGGGGTTGCAGTGCACAATGCGAAAGTCAGCATCGAGCAGGATGATGCCGTCGCGAGCCGCCTCGACGATGGCCTGGAATCGCTGCTGCTCGATCCGCAGGCGGCGCTCTGCCTCCTGCTGCTCGGTCCGGTCTTCAATCACAGCCAGAAATAGATGGCGGTTGTCCTCCTCAAGCAGTTCAACGCGCACCGAGACCGGATAGGTCGAGCCGTCCTTGCGCCGGTGCACGGTGCGAAACTTCACCCAAGGTTGCTGGCCGAGCCGCAACGGCTCCAGCAGCCTTTCGAAGCCGGCGCGGTCCAGGGCCGGTTTCAGATCGAGCGGCGTCAGCCGGCGCAATTCCTCCATGCTGTAGCCGAGTTGCTCGAGAGCGCTGCGGCTGGCTTCCTCGAATCGCAACGTGTCGGCGTCAAAGATGTAGACTTCGTTGTTGGAAGCCTCCAGAAGCCGCCCTAGCCGTCCGGCCCGCGCCTCGGCCCGGTGCAATCGAGTCAGGTCATTCAGGGCCACCCCCACGATGCCCGGGCTGACCTTCCAGAGCTGAACCAGCATGTAACGGCCGATCGCCGGGACATACTCCTCGGTCATCAGCGGCTGGCCCGTGCGCTCCACTTCCGAAAAGCGCTCAAGCCATCGCTGCCGTTCGCTTTCATATGGATACCACTGGCTGAAGCGCCGCCCCAGAACATGCTCGCGCCGGATGCCGGTTTCGGCCTCAAAGCGCGCGTTGACATTGAGCATGACGGTGTCAACGGCACGGCCGTCGGCGTCGCGCACCAGCCGATGCACGGCAATGGCGGCCAAGGCGTGCTCGCTGAGCAGACGGTAGCGGCGCTCGCTGTCCTCGAGCTGCTTCTGCTGCTCATACAGCCGGCTGACATCGCGGAAGACAAGCACAGCCCCGACGACTTTCCCCCCGGCCGACAGGATCGGCGCGCAGCTGTCGGCAATCGGGATTTCGCGGCCGTCGCGGCTCACCAGCAGGGTGTCGTTGGCCAGCCCGGCCACCGTGCCCTCGCGCAAGACCCGAAAGGCCGGGTTGGGCGCGGGGTCGCCCGTCTGCGCATTGCGAATCCGCAAGATCTCCTCCAGCGGCCGCCCGAAGGCGTCCTCGGCTTGCCATCCGCACAACTGCTCGGCCACCGGGTTCAAGCTCGTCACCCGGCCCTCGCTATCGCACACGATGACGCCATCGCCGATGGAGCGCAGCACTGCCGCCAGGCGCCGCTCCCGGTCAACGATTTCCTTTCTGCCACAACGCCAAATGCAGCAGAACAGCGCGGCCGCCAGCGCCGCGCCGGCCCCGGCAGCCGCAGCCCAGACAGGCCAGCCTGCCTCGGCCGAGGCAAGCAGAAGGAGCATTGAGGGCGAATTCATGGGCTTCTGTGTCGGCAAGCACAACGGCTTGGGCGGCATGCAGCAGCAGTCCGAGCCGCCGGGCTCGCCGGCACTCCTTCATCTTATCGACGCCTTTCAGCTCGTCCGCGTCGGCAAAGTGTGCTGCGGCGGGGAAAAACGGACAGAGCCGCAGGAGAAGGATCTGGCGTCTCCTGGCTGTCTGAGCGCGGCGGTCCAAGGGGGCTCAGGAGCCGATGCTGGACAGGATCGGCCCAAGGATTCGCCTGTCGGCGCGAAACGGGCCGCGGCAGCTGGACGGACGCTCCGGCGGCTGCGGGTCGGCCAGGCGACCAGCCGCACAAGCCGGTGCTCGATGCTCCGGCAGGCCGAAGCAGTCGCAAGAAGGGGGCGGTTCGGGGGGCTGATTCACAAGGACATCCTCACAAATTCAACAGTCTTTCCACAGATGGTCAGTTTCCGGACGGGACTTCGGCCGGCCGGCTCACATCAGGTCACCCCACGAGGGACCCCGTAGCCCGGCTGAGAGATTTTATAATCTATAGCAATCTGCGGGAGAATCTTCCAGTTAATAAAGAACAACCGTGCGCAGGCACGTTCTCGGTCTCCAATGTCCCGGCCGATGAGATGCTTGGCAAGGGACGAGGCTGAACGTGGTTACGGAGGGCAGGGCGATGCGAGCCAGAGGCAACGCCGCAGGATCTTTGCTCTGCTTGTGCGCGCGGCAGGAGGTGGCCGCGATTGGCGTTGTTTTGGTTTGCGCTTGGCTGGGCTGGCTGACCACGCGCGCTTTTGAGCTGCAGGCGCGCAGCATGCACATTCCGCTACTGCTACCCTTGGCGGTGCTGGCCGGCATTTTTAGCCGCCGACGGGAAGACTCCGGGGAAGCGCCCCGAGGGCAAGCCCCCAATGAGTTGTGGAACCAGATCTGCTCGACGTGCCATGTGGGACACCCCTCCGAAAGCGGCTGTGACGTGTTCGGCAGCCTCTGGGAGCAGGTGCGCGACGGGTTGCGGCTGACCGACGCCGAGGGACGCATTGTCGCCGTCAATCAGGCCTACTGCGAGATGGCCGGGCTGAGGCGGGAGCAGCTGGTCGGTCAATCGTTTGTTTGCGTCTATCCTGAAGCGCAGCGTGAACATGCCCTCGCCCGATACCGGGCCGAGCTGGCCGAGGGCAGGCTGCGCCGCGTCGTCGAACGCGAGTGGCAGACCCCAAGCGGGCGCCGCATTTGGGTGGAAGCGCATCTGAGCCAGATCGAGCTGCTCGGCCAGGTCTATGTGCTGGCTGCGTTTCGCGACGTGAGCGATCGGCGGCTGCTCGAGCGGGAACTGGCGGCCAAGGTCGAGCAGGCGCGCGCGTTTCTGGCCTCGACGAGCGTCGGTATGGCCCTCACGGATCCCGAAGGCCGTATCCAGCGAGCCAACCCAAGCCTGTGCCGGATGCTGGGGATCGGACTCGACGAGGCCGCAGGGCAAGCATGGCGGGATCTGGTTCAAGTGGTGGCCGAGGCAGAGGCGGAAGCTGGCGTCGAAGCCTGCCAGGAGGATCCGGGGCGCCTCCGTCTTGCCTGCCGGCCGCGGCGGCCGGCAGGCGTCGAGCAACTGCACGTTGAGCTGAGTCCGATCCCGCAGCCGGACGGAGGGGTTGCCGGCTACGCTCTGGTTGCCATCGACACGAGCCGTATCCTGCGTCTGGAGCAGCAAAGTCGACTGGGCCTGAGTCTGGATGAGGCGCTGCTGGGCCAGATTGAGCTGCTGGCGCAAGCCGAGGCGGGCAAGGATGACTGGAACGAACCCGTCAGGTCCGGCCTGCGCACGCTTGGCGCGATGTTCGAGGCTGACCGGGTCTGCTGGTATCACTATGACTTCGACCGCGGCTTGTGCGTCCGGCTATTGGAATGGGCTGCTGCTGGAATCGAGACCCCGCCGGACGCCCCCAGGGAGTTCCCGCTCGGCCTGTATCAGGAATGGGCTGCAGCCTTCGCATCCGGCGACTGGATCGAGATCGAGGATGTGGCTGACATCGAGCAGCTGGATCTGCAGGCGGTTCTGGAACGCCGGCAAGTGAAATCGATTCTGGGCGTTCCGGTGATGAGCGAGGGCCGGTGCACGGGCTGGCTGGCGCTGCACGCCGTCAGGCAGAAGAAGCGCTTCGGCTCGGAGGCGGCGCAGACGGTGGCCGCGGTGGCCCGCGTCGTGGCCGCCCTCGGGAAGCTGCAGCGGACGCGCTGGCAACTGGAGCACAACAGGGCGGCGCTGGAAACGGCGCTACGCGATTCCGAGCGCCTGCGCGCCGAGGCCGAACGGGCCAGCCAAGCCAAGAGCGAGTTCCTGGCGGCGGTCAGTCACGAATTGCGGACGCCTTTGAACGGGGTGCTCGGGGTGCTGAGCCTGCTGGAACACTCCGATCTGCCCGCGGCCGAGCGCCAGCTGGTTGCGGCGGCGCAGGACAGCGCCCGGTCGCTGCTCGCGCTGCTGTCGGATCTGATCGAGCTGGCGCGGCTCGACTCAGGCGGGCTGAAAACTGCGCGCCAGCGCTGCAACTTGCTCGAACTGGCCGAGCAGGCGCTGGCGGCTGTTGCGCCCGCGGCTGCGGCCAACCGGCTCGTCCTGGCAAGCCGGTTTGACACCTGGCTGCCCGAGCACGCCCGAATCGACGCGGCGCGTGTGCGCCAGGTGCTTCTGAATCTGCTCGGCAACGCGATCAAGTTTACCGTTGAGGGCGGCGTGCTTCTCCACATCGGGCTCGATCGGGACGGCGCGCGGCAGAGTCTGTTGTTCTCGGTTCGGGATACGGGCATCGGCATTCCGCGCGAGCGCCAGGAGCGTGTCTTCGAACGCTTCTACCAGGCGCATCGGACAGAGGGGCAGGGGGCCGGCGGCGTGGGCCTCGGGCTGGCCATATGCCAAAGGCTGGTCGAGATGATGGGAGGCCGGATCGGTTTGCGAAGCCAGCCAGGCAGAGGTTCGGAGTTCTTTTTCACCATCCCGCTTGACGACGATGCACTTTCATCGGCACAGCCGCGGCGGCCGCTGGCGGGCAGGCGGATTCTGCTGCTCGACGACAATGCGTTCCGGCGGGAGGCTCTCGCGCAGCAGATGGTGGAATGGGGCGCGGTGGTTGGCTGTCATCCCTCCGAAGACCAGTCTGCCGACGCGATTCTGGTGGCCGCCAGCTGGCTGTCAGCACACGCTGGCGCCATGGAAAGGCTCGCCGAGCAGCTTCAGCAGCCAAGCGGCAAGATCGCGCTGCTGGCCCCGCCCACCGAGATTGCCAGTGGCGCGGAAGCCTGCCGCCGGCTTGGCGCAGAACTGCTGGTCGAGCCGCTGCGCTGGCGCCAGTGGTTGTCCTGGATGCAAGCAACGCTTGCGGCGCCTGCCCGCACAGCGGCCGGCCGTGCCGCAAAGATCGGCGGAGCAGGCCGGCGAAAGCCGCGCGTGCTGGTGGCCGAGGACAATGCGATGAATCGCCGCATTGTTGAAGCCATGCTGCAAAAGCTCGGCTGCGAAGTGGAACTGGCCGAAAACGGCGCCGAGGCGCTCAAGCGGTGCCAACAAGACCCGCCCGACCTGGTGCTTCTGGATCTGGAAATGCCGGTTCTCGACGGCGAGCAGACGGTGCGGCGAATCCGCAGCATGGGCTTGCAGGAGCTGCCAGTGTTGGCCCTTTCGGCCCACGTCTTGCCCGAAGAAGTGCACCGCGCGCTCGAGGCCGGCATGCATGGGTTCCTGTCGAAACCGGTCAGCCTGGACCAGCTTGCCCATGCTCTCGCCGCCTGGATCTCGCTCAGGCCGTCCGACGCGCCCGAGACGGAGGATTCACGACCGCCTCGCTCCAGCTGATTCCTCAAAAGCTGTCCCGCCAGCAAGCCGATAAGGGAGAATGCAGCGGCAATCCGCCGCACCAGGGACAAGCATGGAGGCCGATGCCGGTGACGATGCCTTCCTCTGCCGCCGCAGACCGAATGCCGTGGGTCATCGCCCGCGTTCACAAGCAGCTGGTCGCGGTGCATGCCGCAGGCGTGCGCGAGCTTTCCGTGCAGCCGGAATTCACGCCCGTGCCGAGGGCTCCGGAATGGATCCGCGGCGTGATGAACTGGCGCGGAAAGATCATCCCCTGCGTCGACTTGCGGCTCAGGCTGGCTCTGCCTGACGCCATGGCCGAAATCGACGAGCTGTGCGGAATCATCACGGCTCGCGCCGCCGACCACTTGGCCTGGCTCGAAGAGCTGGCCCGCTCGGTCGAAGAACGCCGTCCCTTCGGTCTCACCACCGACCCGCATGCCTGCGCCTTCGGCCGCTGGTATGACAACTTCCGAACCGACAATCTCATCGTGGCCGGCCTGCTGCGGAAAATGGACGCGCCGCACAAGGCCATCCACGCCATTGGCGTCCGCGTCGAGCAGTTGAAGGCGGAAGGCAAATTCGACGAAGCAGCCCGGCTGATCGACTCCCACCGCAACACCACTCTGCAAAGGCTGCTCGATCTGTTTGTCGGCTTTGAAACGGCGGTCAAGGACAGCTATCGCCCGGTCGCCATCGTGCTGGAAACCTGCGGCGCGATGCTGGCCCTGTTGGCCGACAGCATCGAGGCCGTGGAGACGCTCGACCCCTCCAAGTTTGAAACGCTCGAGGAAAAGGGTGTCGAATCCAGCTCGGATCTGGTGCTGCGGGTGGCGCAGCGCAGCCGCGGCCAGAGCTCGGTGGGGCTGATCGAATCCGACCGTTTGCTGCCAGGCCTCGCCTCTGCCGGCTTGCCGGAAGCCGCCTGACAGCAAAATCTCGCCTCCCCCGCCACCGGGATGTGACGCCCGCAGGTCAGGTCGTCAATTTGCGCCGGAGGCGGAACATTGCCAGGACGGCTGCCCGGGCGAGATCGTCACAGCCTGTGTCAGGTGAAACAAAAATCGCGCAACTTGTTCTAATTAAAATCCTTTTCAGATCTTGACAGGGCCCGAACTCAGTGATAAGTACTAAGGGTACTGATGGTACTACGGAAGGGCCCTATGCCAGCGCGCCTCACTCGCCTGAGCATTGGGTCGGGCCTTTGTCCACTCACCTTGCCCTTCCTGCCGGGGGCCACCCCCTCTTTTGGGGGAGGGGGGCCCCCGCAAAAGACCCCGAGAGAACTCCGTTGCCCGCTTCACTCCATCCACAAGCAGGCAGTTTACTTGTAGAAACAGGAGACAGGACACGCCAATGACCTCGGCATCGGCTCACACCGCTCAGACTACGGCGAACAACTCAGACCAAGCCACGAAATGGGGGCCACTGGTGGCCAGAATCCGCCAGGGCGACCGCGA
>Ga0308411_10002695_pt1 | contig 11947 bp, 11 predicted proteins | sample HotsprottomLayer_2_FD_203530 | JGI IMG/M metagenome (GOLD analysis project Ga0308411, IMG submission 203530) | Hot spring phototrophic mat microbial communities from Octopus Spring, Yellowstone National Park, Wyoming, United States -... | ecosystem: Environmental > Aquatic > Thermal springs >... | reverse complement strand
GACTTGCCCATTCCTGGCAATGACGACAGTATTCGGTCCATTGAATTGGTATTGACCAAACTGGCGGACGCCATCGTCGAAGGGCGAAAGGCGGTCCCACCCGACATTCAAGCTGGTCCAAGACCTCGAACTCCCCCGACGAGCCGGGAGGTTTCCGCATCGACAACGGTTCCGACGACCGCGGGGACGTCGTCCACAGCGCCTGCTTGACGCACGAGAATCCAATCTCGCGGGGCTGTGTCTTGTGTGCGCGGCAGGTGGGGAATTGCTAATTGCAAGTACGTCTCGAAAAATTCGGTGACGTCGCTTCGTAATCTTGAGACCGATGATTTTTTTCGGTTGGAAGGCATCTCGAATTGATGAGGATGAAACGATGAGTACTGTCAGCGCGGAAGCGGTGAAGAAGCTGCGCGACATGACAAACCTGCCCATGATGGAATGCAAGTCGGCATTAGCCGAGGCGGCTGGCGACATGGAAAAAGCGGTGCAGATTCTTCGGGAACGCAATGCTAAGGCTCAGATTAAACGGGCCGATCGTGAAGCGGCGGAGGGACGCATCGGGACCTATGTCGATCCGCAGCGCCAGATTGGCGCGATTGTCGAAGTTCGCTGTGAGTCACCCATGGTGGTGAAGAGTGAGCAATTCATCGCCCTAGCGCAGGATTTAGCCAGGCATGTCGCCGAGCAGGGACCAGGCAGCGTGGAGGAGCTGCTAGGCCAATCTTACGCTGCAGGTAAGACTGTTAACGACCGGATTGCCGAAGCAATCGGTCTCATTCGCGAGAATATGAAGGTGGCTCGATTTGTTCGGTTGACGGGGCATTTGGGCGAGTATGTCCATCACGACGGGTCGGTGGGGGTGTTATTGCAGGTGAGCGGTCCTGCGGATCGACAGCTCTTGCGTGATGTCTGCATGCATATCACGGCTGTGGTACCCACACCAACCGCCGTGCGTCGGGAGGAAGTTCCCGAAAGTGTCTTAGTTCAGGAGCGAGAAGTTGCCAGGGCGCAAGTCGCGGCGGATCCCAAGAACGCCAACAAACCTGCGAACATCTTGGATAAGATCATCGAGGGTAAGTTGAATTCTTGGTTCAAGGAAAACGTGCTCGTGGAACAACCATTTGTTAAGGACGATAGCAAGTCTGTCGGTCAGGTGCTTCAGGCAGCCGGGGTCGCGCCGGTGCGGTTTGTTCGTTTTAAGGTGGGCGTTCTCAGCTAAGTGGAAGGGACCATTGCGAGCCTTGGAGTTAAAGAACAAAGGTTAAAGAACACGGGAATCGACGTATGCCTCACACGAAAAGCGCCAAGAAACGGATGCGGCAATATGAGAAGCGACGCCGCTACAACCGTGCCTACAAGAAGTCGATTAAGGAAGCGATCAAGGCGTTTTTAACCGCGAAAAAATCAGGAAATGCCGAGGAGACCGCGGCGGCATTTCGCAAGGCCATCAAAAGACTCGATATGGCTGCCGCTCGCCGCGTAATCCATCCGAACAAAGCGAATCGGCAGAAATCGAAGTTAGCCCTGAAACTGAAGACACCGGTGGAAGGGAGCTCTCGTTCAACGGCCAAAGCGCCGACGAAGTGAGTCGCGGAGCGTCGTCCGTGCGGACGACCTCAGTGTTTCGCGCTTTGTTTGGCGGGATAGCCCGAGTGGACTACAATCTCGGCTCGGTGATGAGCTGTGAAGTGGGCTGATGTGGTCTGCGAATGGCTGCGTGTCACGCCACACGACCAGCATCATCGCCGGAACCAAGAAGGGGCGGACAATCAGCGTATCGATGAGCACGCCGACGCTCAGAGCAAAGCCGATCTGAGTGAGCGTCCATAATTCGCCTAACATGAGTGTGGCGAATGTACCGGCCATGATAAGTCCGCAAGCTGTGATAGTGCCCCCAGTTCGTGCCAAACCACGACGTAAACCCTCGATAGGGCCATGCCGTCGCCGCTCTTGGAGGGCGCGACTCACCATTAAAATGTTGTAGTCCTCACCCACTGCGATCAAGATGGTAAAGAGAAAGAATGGCACGCGCCATTCGATTTCGCCCAACGGTTTGCCACTGCCGAACATGGCGAACAGAGCGGTGGCACCGAGTGTCGCCCAGTAGCTCAGGAGCACCGTTCCTAAAAGGTAGAGCGCCAGCCAAAGCGATCGCACCACGGCAAGGAGGATAGCGAAAACCCCAGTCAGGACCAACAGATTCACGCGCCTTTGGTCTTTCGCGATCAAGTCTGCCATGTCACGGGTATGCACGGGGACACCGTAGATTTCCCATGTATAATTGGGGGGGAGTTGGGATCGGAGGTAGGCCTCGATCGCGCCGACCGTGTCGATGCTGGCGGGGTCAAAAGGGTCACTTCGGAGGACGACATCCAAGCGAGCCACATAACGAACGGTGCCGTCTTCGGTATATTGCGACAGGTAGACATCGTTCGCTCGCTGTAACGAGCGTTTTACCAGATCGCCCATTTCCCGCCGTAGTTGCTGCAGTGCGTTGGTCACTCGGTTGCGTGCCGGAGAGGACGGTCGCTGACCGATCTCGGGCAACGGCTTCCCCAACGGCTGGGTGACGCTGCGTACTTCGGCGACGTTATCGAGAAATCCCAGACCACGGGACAGCGACTTAATGGTTTCCTTCCCGTCGTCCGTGCGAAAGTCGCTCGACGAGACGAGTAGGACCGTGATGGGGCCGGTTTCTCCCGCAGGGAAGCGACGCTGGATGACCTCCAAGCCGCGAACACTCGGCGACTTGGGTCCTAGATCACCTGTCGGCTTGAATGTCGGAGCAACCTGGCTTCCGAGAAGTGCCAACGGGACGAGGAGTAACAACGCCAACGTCCAAATGGTCAAGGGACGGCGAACGACCATGCGGCTGATGCGGTCCCAGAGATTGTTGGCTTCGGGGCGAGCACGCGACGAATGGACGCGCCAGGGCCAAAATGCCACCGATCCGACGAGGCGCAACAGTGCAGGTGTTAGCGTCAGTGATGCCGCCAAGCCGATGACCAAAGCCACGGCGATGACCGGACCAGCATGACGGATTTTGCCGAAGTCCGCCCAGAACATCATGCCGAGGCCCACGATGACCGTTCCCGCACTTGCTGCCAGCGCCCCCCCGACTTGCTCGACGGATCGAACGATGCCCCATTCTCCGGTCGTCCCTGATCCGAGTTCTTCCCGGTAGCGGCTGATGAGGAACAAGCAGTAGTCGGTGCCGGCACCGAACAGGATGACAATCGTGAAGACTTGGCTGATATTCACAATGTGAATTCCGGGTAGCCGCGTCATGAGGGCTAGCACATGCACACTGACCCAGGCTGCCACGCCGATCGTTGTCAGAGGAATCAGCGCCAGGATGGGCGACCGATAGACAAGGAGGAGTATCAGAACCACCAAAGCCACCGTCGCCCAGGTCGTTTGATCCAGGCTGCGGGCTGTCGCGGTGACGAGGTCACGGCCGATCGCGCCAGGACCTGTAACGTACCAGGAGGGAGTGTCGGCCCCGCGCTTCTCGACGACGCTGCGAGTTTGTTGCTCGATCCGATCGACCGTCGCCTGCGTTTGCAACGCGAGGTAGGGTGTTGCCAGCGAGATTTGAATCAGCGTGCAGTGTCGATCGGCACTCGTCAGGCGATGGCCAATCATCGGCTCGCGATACGAGACCAGACTGGTGATCCGAAGGTCGGGATTGTTGCGCGCGAGTTCGCGGAGGCTGTCAGAAATTTCGTCAACCAGAGCAAAATCGTGAAGTGTCAGCGGTGTATTCGCTCGCTCGAATGCCAACAGAACGCGGCAAGCGAAAACGTCCTGAGGAAAGGCCTTTTGGAGTAAATCGAAGCCACGGCTGACCGCATAATGTGGTGGGAGAAAGCGGATGTCATCATCGAAGGTGTGCTGGCGCCAATTGGGAGCCACGGCTGTGACCAAGGCCGCCAGGGTTAGCCACGCCAGGCAGGTTAGCCAGGGATGACGGGTGGTCAAACGGCCCAGCCAGCGGAACATGTTGGTCGTCCTTGAGAGTATGGAAGAGATCGGGGGGACTCCCGCTAACCGGCAGCGCGGTGCTCCTCTTCGTAACGGTTCAGTTTGTTATAAAGCGTTTTCAAACTGATTCCCAACTCGGCAGCGGCATGGGCTTTGTGCCCTTGATGTTTTTCGAGTACACGCAAAATGTGTTGCATTTCCACCTCCGCGAGTGAGCCTCCGATCGGTGTCGCATGGGAGGGAAGGGGTAACGTGGTGGCTGTCGCAGGACGCGAAGGAGGAGTGGATACGGGCGCGGAACGGCCGGCACGAATATGCGCTGGCAGATGTTCGGGCCGAAGGTCTTGCCCTCCCGACACGATCCATGCGTACTCCATCGCATTGGCGAGTTCCCGAACATTCCCGGGCCATTCATAGTGGCACAGAGCTTCGATGACGGATCGGCTGAGCAACGGTCGAACCTGCTCCAACGGCTTGCGAGCAGCCCGCATTAACAGATTCAAGGCAAGGTCTGGAATATCGCTCCGTCGCTCGCGCAAGGGCGGGAGCCGGATCTCAAATGTATTGACTCGGTAATAGAGGTCTTCGCGAAACTCGTCCCGTTGCACCATGGCCCACAAATCTCGGTTGGTCGCACAAAGAACCCGTACATCGGCGTGCGTCGGCTCATTATCGCCCACCCGCCGGATTTCGCCCGATTCCAGAAACCGCAACAATTTGACCTGGATATGGGCTTTCAGTTCGCCCAACTCATCCAAAAAAAGGGTGCCACCGTTGGCCACCTCAAAAAGGCCCTTGTGATCGCGTTCAGCCCCCGTAAACGCGTGTTTTCGATGACCAAATAATTCGCTCTCGACCAGGTTTTCTGAAAGTGCTCCGCAGTTCACGGGAACAAAGGGCATGTCGCGGCGCTGACTTTGCTCGAAAATGGTCCGTGCGACAAGTTCCTTTCCTGTCCCCGTTTCGCCAAGGATCAAGACGGTGGAATCAGTAGGAGCAACCGTTGCGATGAGGCGGTGCACCGCCTGCATTGCGGGCGAGTTACCGACCAGAACGGCGTTCCCCTCCGCAGCTTGAACACGCGTCTGCAGGGCGAGGGTCTTGTTCGTGAGTTCACGTTTTTCCGCGATCCGTCCAAGAATCGCCTCGATTTCGTCCAATTGGCACGGTTTTGTGACATAGTCAAAGGCCCCTAAGCGAAGGGCCTCGATGGCAGTTTCTTGTGTCGCGTATCCTGTTTGGATCACCGCTTCAATATCCGGGGCGATCTGCTTGAGATGTTGCAGCAATTCGATACCCGACATACCGGGCATTTTGAGATCGAGTATCGCGGCGTCGAACGTTGTTTTCTCGACGGCTCGCAGAGCTTCTCTTCCGCTCGCACACGCCACCACTTCATGCCCGCGGTTGGTCAGTTCGGCTCGCAGCAGTTCGCGAAGGTTCTGCTCATCATCCACGACCAGGACCCGCAGGCAACGAGATCCTCCCATGCGATCACGCCCCCCAGAACGCCATGAATGGTTCGGCATCGTCATCGAGCTCTTGTCCCCAAGACATCAGACAACTTGCTACGCCGCGCGGCGGTGTTCCCCACTGATCGGTGCGGCAGCCGCTGGCTGCAACGGCAAGCGAACCACGAAGACGCTTCCACGCCCCGTACCTTCGCTTTGCGCTTCAATCGTCCCCTCGTGCTGCATGATAATCTGATGACTGATAAATAGCCCTAACCCGGTGCCCCGTCCGGTGCGATTGCGCGTATAGAACGGCTCGAAGATGTTTTCCAGCACTTCCGGTTCCATGCCACAGCCTGTGTCGGTGAACACGATTTCGGCGAGGCCACCCCCGGAACGCAAATCGATGGTCAGTGTGCCCCCCTCGTCCATACTGTCCAGAGCATTGACCACCAGGTTGAGAACCACGGATTTGATATCTTGTGTGTTGATCAGCGCTCGGGGTGCTGCTTGTGGACGAAAGACGATTTGCTTACCTTGACACGCCGGTAGCAGTTGTGCCATTTCGAGGACACTTTGCACCACTTCGGACAGATCAGCTAACTCGCGCCGCCGTTCGCCGACTCGGCTGAACTCAAGCAGATTTTGTGTGATTTCCTTGCACCGGAATGCCTCGGATTGGATCATGCCGAGATACCGTTGAATGGTCTCGCCCTCTTCCGGGTAACGCAATGCCAGGTCCGGCAGCCGTCGCAAAAGGGCCTCAGCACAAAAAGCAATGCTCGCCAAAGGGTTATTGATCTCGTGGGCGACACCGGCTGCCAGGAACCCCACACTGACAAGGCGTTCCGAACGAACCAGTTGGCGGCTTCGCTCATTGACTTGCCGAATCAAGTCCGCATGAGTCGCTTTGATTCGCAAAGCCATCTCATCGAATGCATTCGCCAGTTCTTCAAGCTCATCGCCCGTTTTCAAATGGATCGGCTGGTAAGGGCCTTCTTCCGTGACTTGTCGCACGCCCTGTTGCAAGCATCGAATGGGTGCGAGGATCCAACCGTAAAAGAAGTAAAGAATTCCTCCGAGAAGAAGCAAGGCAACGGTGGCACACACGACGACCACCGTCACGCTACGTCGCTGATGCGATTTGGCAATGGTCATGCGGTGATAGACGTCGTCGTAGGTGGCACGGCGCAGTTCGTCGGCCGCTTGCATCAATTTCATATGGCTCGCTTTCACGTCAGGATGGTCCGCCAACCCTTCCCAAGGGTTCTCAGCAAGAGAGGCTCGCGCTGCCGTGTCCAGCGCGGTCTGAAATTGGGCGGTGAAGCGCGTCAAGTCGGCAATCAAGTCGCGTTCATGTTGCCCGCCATCCGGATCGCGGTGGCGCCTCACGGTGTCGCTGTGCTGTCGCTGATAGGCATCGAGTCGGTCACGGACTTCTGCGAGTCGCTGCTCCAAGCGCAATTTTTCATTGGCGCGAGGGCCACCGGGAGACGTCAACTGAGTGATCGCGGCACGAAGTTCTTCAACGAATTGTAACTCGGCCAACTTGCTGTCCGTCGTCTTCGTGGTGTCGATGTAGGAGCGCAGCCCCAGCAACGAACCAGCGAGAAGCGTTCCAAGAACGGTAAGCACCACAGCCAGCCCCAACAGCAGTTTGTGGCGCAAACGCCAAGGTCGTGGCACGACCGGACCTCCTTGCCCGGGCGTCGAGTTGGTGCCGGCTTGTCGGCGAGCCTTCCCATGCTCCAACGCGAGCGCGGCAGCACTTTACCATATCCGTTCTTACAAATGGAGAGCAAATTTTTCCGTTTTTTGTTGCAATTTTAACCGAGTGCGAACAGATTCGACCTTGGCAGCTGCGACGGCCCAAGAACCATGAAGGCTGGGGATATTCGTTTCGCGCCACCGAACTTCCTAGTCGCCGCCATTTACCAGAAAGTCGATTCCGGCGGCATTGACCGGGAACTGTGTTGTGTGCAGGTCACCCTCTTGTCAACCACGGGGCGGTTCACCATAATTCCCAGTACCGTGTGCGAGATCCTTCGCCGGGCAGCTCCATTAGGGTGCTGCTCGCTTTTTTTGTCGATGGGGTGAACATTTATGGTCGAGACCGTTCCGCTGCCAACGCGGCCTCGAGACCAATTTGGCTCCAAAAACGCCCGCCGCTTGCGAAAGCAGGGGCTTATTCCAGGTGTCATTTATGGCCACAAGGAAGACGTTGTAGCGGTCGTGATGACACAGGATGATCTGGATCGAGTGATTCGCAAGGCGGCTCACATTGTCGACGTTGAATACAACGGCAAGACGGAAAAGGCCCGTGTTCGTGAAATCCAGTGGGACCATTTGGGCAAGAAAGTGCTGCACGTCGACTTGATACGGGTGAGCAAGGACGAGCGGATCGTCATCGGAATTCCGGTGGTGTTGCGAGGTCACGCACCCGGAACTTCCGAGGGCGGTGTGTTGGACCAGCCGATCCACATCCTCAACGTGGAATGTCCCGTGTTGGAGATTCCGGAGAACATCCGGGTCAATATTGACAAACTGGGTTTGGGTCAGGCGATCCACGTGAAGGAGTTAACATTGCCGCCGGGAGTGGTGGCCAAGGCTGATCCGGAAGCCGTGGTTGTGCATGTGAAAGCACAACGGGTTGTCGAGGAGGCAGCACCGGCACTCGAAGGAGCCGCCGAGCCTGAGGTCATCAAGAAAGCCACGAAAGCGGAGGAAGAGGAGGATTAGGCGTCAGGGTGTTTGGACTGTCGCCGCCTGATCAGCGACGCGCTGGCGGATCATTTGTGGGCGAAACCCCATGAAAGTGATAGTGGGTCTCGGGAATCCCGGCCCGAAATATCAAGGCACACGGCACAACGTGGGGTTCGCCGTTGTAGATTATCTCGCTCAATCACCCCAGGTGACCGGCTTTCGTTCTCGTTTCTCCGCCGAAATTGCAGAATTCGTGGAGGATGGGCAAAAGCTGCTCCTGGTCAAACCGCAAACTTACATGAATCGGAGTGGTCGTTGTGTGCGGGAGGTGGTTGATTTTTTTCAATTACCGCTGGCCGATTTGCTCGTGATTTGCGATGACATTAATTTACCGCTCGGGAAATTGAGAGTTCGAGCGAAGGGTACGCACGGCGGCCACAATGGCTTGCGGGACATTCAAGAGCATTTGGGCACCACAGAGTATGCCCGGTTGCGTATTGGAGTTGGAGCACCGCCGACGTCCGGCGACGAGGCCACCGTCGATTACGTTCTGGGACGATTTCAGCCCGGAGAGCGACCCGTGATCGACGAGGCGATCCACAAAGCGGCAATGGCAGCCCAATGTTGGGTTCGCGAGGGTGTGGAACGCTGCATGGCGCAAACCAATGCTCCGGAGGGAGTGAAGTCGACGAAGCCCGCGGTGGAGACCAAGGTCAACAAAGAGCCTATCCAGCCCGGGAGGCCAACTGAAGAACCGACCACGGAAAAGTGAGAGAACCTATGGCGCGACGCTTGTACGAGTACTTGATCTTGTTCGATTCGAGCAAGACTTCCGGGGATGTGCTGGGTGCGGTGAACACACTGCACGCGACCTTTGAGAAACATGGTGCCGAAATTCTTGCGAGCCGTCCTTGGGCGGAGCAGCGTTTAGCCTACCCCATTCAGCATCAGAAAAAAGGTCTGTATTATTTGATTTATGCTCGGGCCGACTCGCATAAAATCCATGAGATTGATGTGGACTTAAAACTGAATGAACAGGTCCTCCGCTTTCTCAATGTCGTTATTGACAAGAAATGGGAGGAGGAGATGTTGGCCGTGGCACGAGATGAACATGCCTTGGCCCTTCAGCTGGCAAGCAACGTGGACATCACAGAGGGAGATTTCGACGTTCGACGGCAACCGATGGGTGTCGGGGATATGTGAGATCTTCGGCACTCCCGATTTGCCTTCAGGTTGCCCGAGGGATGGGCGTGTCGGATGGGCTGGGCGATTACATGGCGTCGGCTCACATTGCAGGGGCACAGAAGGACGTTTACGATACAGGCACCGCGATGAAGGGACCGACAACTATGGAAGCTGAGCGTATTTGTTGCGGTCGGCACGAACTGTCGCGGGCGAGGCAACGGCAATGGCGAATCTCAACAAAGTGTTGTTGATCGGCCGCTTAACCCGTGATCCAGAGTTTCGCACGTTTGCAAGTGGTGGGCGGGTGGCGAGCTTCGGCTTCGCCGTCACGAATCGTCGTCGTAATCCCCAAACGGGTCAATGGGAAGACGACCCGATGTTCATTGATTGCAGCGTGTTCAACAGTGACAACAACAAGCAGGCCGACCGTGTGGAGCAGTTCGGTCTGCGGAAAGGTTCCCAACTGTTTATTGAGGCCCGACTCGTTCTCGACCGCTGGGACGATAAGAACACAGGTGAAAAGCGGAGCAAGCACAAGCTGATTATTGATAATTTTCAGATGCTGGATCCTCGGGCGGACGGGGGAGCGGGTGGCCGAAGTGGCAGCGCGCCGGCACGGTCGAGTTCGCGTGCAACGATGAGCGGCGATTTGGAGGAAGATGGACTCCCACCGGAAAATGATGGTGATATTCCGTTTTAAGTGAATCATCGAAGTGACTTGGTAATTCAACGACGACAGGATGACAGGGCCATGACGACCAAATCCAAACGGTTGAAGATTCCGCGAACTCATAACGGGAATATCAAGCTCATGTTGATTGAGGACGTGCCTCATTTGGGTAAACAGGGAGAAATCGTTGAGGTGCGTCCTGGTTATGCACGCAATTACCTTTTGCCCAATAGCTTGGCTGCGATTCCGACAGAGCATAATTTGAAGCGCCTGGAGCGTTACAAGGAGCGGGTGCAAGCTGCATTGGAGGCAAAAATCGCCGATTTACGTGTTCTGGCTGAACAGATTGCCCGCTTGAATATCAACATTGAGGCCAACGCGGACGAGAACGGCCATTTGTATGGTTCGGTGGGGCCGAAGGAAATCAGCAAGGCGTTGAAGGCCCGCAACCTTAATGTGGAAATCGAGATGGTGAAGCTCGACGGCGTATTCAAGGAGTGCGGTCTGTACGAAGTCCCCTTGAACCTCGGCTACAACATCGAAACCAAAGTTCAGGTTACGGTCTTGCGGGCAGTTGAGAAGCGGTAGTACGCAAGCCGTCCCCCTGACCGATCCCTTCCTCTGCGCCGATTCCGTTCGCGGAGCACGGATGGTGCCATGACCGATCCGGGAAATGAGCGCGTTCCGCCACAAAGTCGGGAAGCGGAGCGATCTGTCTTGGGCAGTATGCTCCGTGACAACTCGGTGATCCCGGACATTATCAACATCGTCCGTGAAGAGAATTTTTACTACGCTGCCCACCAGAAGATCTATTCTGCGATCACTCGCATCTACGACCGCGGTAACCCCGTCGATCTGGTGATTCTCGCGGAACACCTGCGAGACGAAAAACTCCTCGAAGATGTTGGCAGTTATGCTTACCTCGCGGAACTTTGGGAAGCAGCACCTACCGCTGCCAATGCGGAGTATTACGCGCGAATTGTCCGTGACAAGGGGATCACCCGCAGCCTGATTCATGCCACGACGGAAATTCTCCGTGATGCCTATGATCAGGTCTATCCTGCCGACCAGCTTCTTGAGAGTGCCGAACGTCAGATCCTCGAAATTGCCGAGTTGGGTGTGACTGGCCAGACCATTGACCTGGTGCAGGCTTTGGACGAGGCGTACGCGCGGATCGACCAGCGAACGAGCAAAGCGCACTTGACAACAAGCGGCCTACCCACTGGTTTCGTGGACCTCGATGAAAAAACCGCCGGTCTGCAGAATAGCGAGCTCATCCTGCTGGCTGCTCGCCCCAGTGTGGGTAAGACCGCCTTTGCTCTGAACGTCGTTCGCCACGTTGTGGTTGAAGAACAGGCGCCGGTGTTTTTCGTCAGCCTGGAGCAATCGCGCATTGAATTGGCCGAACGGCTGCTGTGCTGCCAAGCCCGTGTGGACAGTCATCGTTTGCGGACGGGGCGGCTGAATAGCGATGACATGCGGAAACTGATCGACGCGGGAGACGTTCTGCGGCAAGCGCGCCTGTTCATTGACGACACCCCTGCCCAAAGTATGCTGCGAATCGCTGCCAACGCGCGACGGCTGCTGCGGCGCCATCAAATTCGATTAGTGGTGATTGACTATTTGCAGTTGATCGAACCGGAAAATCGCCGGGACTCGCGGCAAGAACAAGTTGCTCAGATTTCGCGCCGGCTAAAGTTCCTGGCGCGGGAGCTCAAGATTCCTGTCATGGCTTTGGCTCAGGTCAATCGCGCGTCGGAGGACCGGCAGGACCATCGTCCCCGACTGGCCGACTTACGGGAGTCGGGAAGTCTGGAACAAGATGCTGACACCGTGTTCCTCCTCCATCGACCGGGAAAATTTGACGGGAGTCAGGACGATAATGTGATCGAAGTGATCATTGCCAAGCAACGTAACGGTCCGACCGGCGAATGCACGTTGGCCTACCTGAAGC